>ERZ773237.1249-NODE-1249-length-22390-cov-14.104903_pt1 | contig 22390 bp, 18 predicted proteins | sample MGYA00580990_ERZ773237 | MGnify/ENA primary metagenome ERZ773237 (study PRJEB29015, sample SAMEA2737749) | human gut metagenome | biome: human gut; feature: human-associated habitat; material: faeces | place: China | collected 2012 ...
ACACGTTTTTTACGGATCGCTTCTATTATAAGAAAAACAAGTCGTCCTCCGTCCAATGCAGGGAGCGGAAGCAGATTTAAAATTCCGAGATTTGTTGTCAGCAGAACACCGAAGTTCATCATACTGAGCATCACAACGCCGAACCCTGCCGGAGCTGCTTCCTGATACATGTCGTCTACGGCATTTACAATTCCTACCGGACCTGAAAGATCTTTAAGTCCTGCCTGACCTGTCACAAGCATGCGCAAACTGTCTACTGTATAATTCATCCAGTACTTTACTTTGTAAATACTGTATTCAACAGATTTGAAAATCCCCGGTTTTACTATATCTCCGCTTGTCACCCCAAGCAGCGGTGCGGCATCGCCTTCCAACTGTCGAGGCTCCAGTTTTGCCGTATATTTCTTGCCGTCACGTTCATACTCTACTTTGAAAGGCGCTTCATCGGCATGTGTCATTGTATACAGACTGACATCATCCCATATATGCACGTTCCGCCCGTTGATCTCTGTGATAACGTCTCCGGCTTGAAGTCCCTCTTCCTGCGCGGAATAGCCGTCCAGCACTCCTGTTATTTCCGGACTTCTGTAACCGGTTATCATAATCAATATAAAACAGAAAACACACGCAAGAATGAGATTGAAGATCGGTCCCGCCGCAACAACTGACATTCTCGCCCACACGGATTTACTGTTGAAACTTCCTTCCGACAGATCGTCGGCATCATCTTCGCCCATCATACACGCGCCGCCGAAAGGAAGCAGTTTCAGAGAAAATTTTGTCTCTCCGATCTGTTTTCCTAATAACGTAGGTCCAAGTCCTAAAGAAAATTCATCTACCCGAATTCCGTTTTTCTTTGCAAGAAGAAAATGTCCCAATTCATGAAAGATGATAATAAAACTAAATAATAAAACTGCAATAATGATTCCCATTCGCTACCACCTGTTTTTTATAAATTCATATGTTTCCCGCTCAGTCTTTAGTATCTCTTCCACTGTCGGATCTGCAATATTTTTATGATTTTCCATACACGCCGAAATAATCTCCGGAATCTCAAGATATGCGATCTGTCTTCCGAGAAACATTGCAACAGCACGCTCGTTTGCCGCATTAAACACAGTCGGAAGAGAACCGCCTTTTCTCCCGGCTTCATACGCAAGCTTCAGTCCGTAAAACGTCTCCATATCCGGCTTCTCAAAAGTAATCTGCGAAAGTGTGGAAAAATCAAGACGATCTCCCGGAAGATACCTTCTCTCCGGATAATAAAGCGCATATTGGATCGGCAGTTTCATGTCCGGTGTTCCAAGTTGAGCGATCACCGCACCGTCCTCATATTCTACCATAGAATGAATAATGCTTTGAGGCTGTACGACAACTTGGATCTGATCGACCGAAACGTCAAAAAGCCATTTGGCTTCTATCACTTCAAGACCTTTATTCACCATTGTAGAAGAATCGATCGTAATCTTCTGTCCCATCTCCCAGTTTGGATGTTTCAAAGCATCTTCAACTTGTATACCGGTAAGTTCTTCTCTTTTTTTCCCGCGGAACGGTCCGCCCGAAGCAGTCAATAATATTTTATGGAGAGCTTTGCGCTGTCCCCCCTGAAGCGACTGAAAAATCGCGCTGTGTTCACTGTCTACAGGAAGGATCGACACTTTATATTGTTCCGCCAGCGGCATGATAAAGCCCAGGAATTCGTGCCGGTCATCCCCTTCGGGAATCACAGTAAGACTTGTAGCGTGCGCACCCAGGAATCCGTTTGGCTTCACCAAAGTTCCGGTCAGCACGTTACCGTTAATGTAGCGTAAGTTTTTACCTCCGTTCACACGTCCTGCAAAAATATCTGTCAGCAAGGCTCCTACTTTCAGCTTGCAATAAGCCGGTTTCTTCACTTCCGAACCGGTCAGGGCGATAGTACGGGTAAGGTCTACGCGACCTGTGTTGAACAGGCGTCCGATGAAGATCACTTCTTCCGCACGGAGCGTCCAAACAGTTTCGCCTTTGTTGATAGGACTGATGTGGTTAATCTGAACGCCTACGTTTCCGGCGGGGTTAGGACCGTCGAAGGCAGTTACAGTTACATTTTTGGCGTTGGTCAGTGCAGGGCTCTTCTGCTCTACGCTGATATTCAGATACGTCTTTGCCATCTTTGCCAGTGCGTCCAGACCAGTCTGGAAATCTTTTTCCTGGCCTTTCAGAACAAATTCGAAATCAGCAGCCAATGGGTTAGTGTCAAATGCAGAAACGAAGATGCCTTTCGGCTTGGCATTCGGATCAGCCACCACGATGTAGGGGCGCTGGATAATGAATGAAAAAAGTCCGGCTTCCAGCAGGGCGGCTTTTACCTGCTCGCCTGTCAGAGTCGAAACATCCTTCTTTCCAAACTCTTCGTAGTCTTGCTCCTTTGCAGCTGCAATGGAGATGCTTAAGACTTTACGACGTTCGCCTCTCTCCACGCTGGTAACGACACCGCTTACCGGAGATACGAACTTCACTTCGGGGTGGTTCTTGTCAACAAACAATGTTCCCCCGGCCGTCACATATTCCTGTTCCTTGACCACGACTTTAGGAGTCACGCCATGAAAATCATCGGGCACTATCGCATAGATGTCCGGCTGCTTCACGTCAAAGAACTCCTGAGCAGGTTTCCCTTTCAGGTTGATGTTCAAGCCTTTGTGTAATTTAATCACATTTGCCATATTGGGTTATAAAAAATGGTTTTTAAATTTGAGCGCAAAAGTACAGAAAAAAAATGTGAAAAAAGAAAGAAATGGTGCTTATTATGGAAAAAATTCTGTAATAATAGAAACCTTTCTGAATGTATGTGCAAACTCAGGCAGATGCTCACTTTTTTTTTAGAACACAAATGACGCGAATGGCATAAATTTATCTTGATTTTTAATTTATGTCATTCGCGTCATTTGTGTTTCATTCCGGAAACACTTACAGTTTGACGGTCTTCACTTTGCCGGGAATGACGGTCAGGTGTACCGTGCCGTTGTTTTCTATATCCACCTCTTGGTAGCGGGCTTCCACCATCACAGTGCCATCACCCCCCACCGGCAGGCGCTCTCTTCAAAAGCACAATAAACGCCCACAGGAGGAAGAATCTTTCTGTATTTGGGAGGAACGATGATACGTTCCCCCAGTTTCAAGCCCCATTTCATGCCCATACGGTACGGAAGGGCATCTCTTATCTCCTCCAGCCTCTTCCGCCTTTTCGCTTCCTCGTTCCTTCTCTTCTGCCGGTCCGTTTCCTCCGCCCGCTGTCCGGCTTCCTCTTTCAGCTTCTTTACAGCCGTGTCGAAGTCCTGCTCACCGGGTTCGGGAAGGTTAGCGGCAATGTACCGCTTCCTCTTTCCTTTTTCCACATGGTAATACCTTCCGGCCCCGTCCATCACCACGATGCTCCGGTCGGCCAGACGGCCGCAGCACCAATAAACTTCCTCGTCATCCCCTGCCAACAAACAGGCGAACACATCAAACACCGTGGACCATACGGAATCCACCAGCTTGCAGGACTTCGGTACGCGATAATCCGGTATCTTCAAGTAATATTCATAAAAGCAGATGCTGTCTTTATGCAGCCCGTTCATGGAAGCGTATGCTTTTTTTGTACGGCTATGGAAAGTCTCCCCTACCCTCAGCAATTCCACACCGCCATAGGAAAACACCACCGGCAATAAAATCCCCATGGGGCGATGAACTACATACAAGCGGTCTATGATTTCCACAGCAACAGTGCGGATAATAAGAAAAATCATCCCGGCAAAGGCGTGGAACGTTCCGGCAAGGAGCCGGTACGAGCTTGTTTCCTCTCGTAGGACGAGGAAACGTTGATACGGAGGGAGATTAAAAATTGAGAATTTAAAGATGGCAGTTCATACCGGCTCTCCCAAGCAGGGACAGTGGGGACAGCAGGGACAGACCCCAATTTCTCACACACGCACGCGCGATATAATTAGGTGGGAAAATCATCTTTCCCCTGCCTTCCCACAGGATTATGTCCGGCCGGAACTTCTGAAAAAAAACGCACGACAGGGAGGATAACCGAAAGCACCGTCCTCATCAGACTCAAACGTTTCACCAAATAAGAAGTATCGGTAAGTGTGGACGGCAAGGGAATATATCACCCCACTTATCCTCCCTTTATAGGTACACGCATGCGTGTGTGAGGAAAAAAGGGGGTGTCCCCACTGTCTCCGTGTCCCCGTAAACTCCCTGCAATCCGCCAAGGGGTCAGAAGAGATCACACCGCACGGACGTGAAGTTATCTTTGCAATGTTCAAAGGAACTAGCCGTCACCCGCCACAAGATTACAAAAACTTTGGTACAAGATTCCGCGGATCTTGTACCAAGTTTCACCGGATATTGCAGCAGTGTGCACCTCTTTTCTTCGGACTCTGTTTCCTTTCTACATTTCATTCTTCTACTATCCACTTTTCGATATTGCGGGTTTCAGCACTGAAGTTCACCCCTATTTAAAAGAGCTTCCGTCCGTCCGAAGCAAAGGGAAGCGCGTAATGCTTGTCATGAATCTGTTGCAAAGCCTCCTCGGCCGTGCCGTCCAGCTTGTATTCCATCACACAGATAAGCTTGTCAGTATGCAGGACAAGGTCAATGAGCCCTTTGCTTGTATGATATTCCACTTGGGTGTAAAAGCCGATAAGCTTGAATACGATGAAAAGCACATTCTCGTAATGCAGTTCCTGCTCGCGGATCACTTCGTAGGTAGTATCCGCAAAGAAACTTTGCAGACGGCGGAAGAAGGAGTCATAATCACCGAAACGCACCTCACGGACAAATTTCTGAATCTCAAAGGGAGATTCCACCTTATTTACGTTCGCGTAAAAAGGGAGCAGGAAACGTACAAACCCCTCTTCCACTTCCCGGTTCGGAAAACCTAAACGGTACATTCCAAATTCTTCATCATATCCCTTTATAGTGAGGTGTCCGCTCTGATAGAGCACCGGAATGGGATTGGTGGATTCCGAATCTATACTGTTCAGCACCTGGGAGTCCGTTTCCTCGTGAGCCATCCGTTCCAAGTCGTAATGATGCTTCTTCAGCAGTTTCACCAGATAGGTAGGAGTACCCGTCTCGAACCAATAACTGCCGAATTCCTTATATTTGAACGTATTGAGCAAACTAAACGGATTGTACATGCCGATAGAATGATGTGTAAAGTGATAGCCGTCATAATATGCTTTCAAATAGTCACAAAGCTTGTCGTATGACACTCCTCTCGCTTCAGCAAACTCATGCAGTTCGGCATCCAGATTATCATGCAGAATCTTATCCAGACTCTCCGGAGTATCATACTTCTCGATGTTCAGATCCAGATGCAGAACAGGATATCTGATCCAGTCCTTTTCCAGCTTCTCCATCGCCAGACCTTCAAACAACTCCTTCTTACCTTGAAAGTAAGCTTCCAAGGTAGAGATGAGTAGGGTCTTTCCGAAACGTCGCGGACGGCTCAGAAAGTAGTAACTTCCGGTCTTTACCATCTGGTACACCCAGGCCGTTTTGTCAATATAGAAATAACCGTCCTGACGGATTTTCTCGAAATTCTAGATTCCGATGGGATATATTTTATTGCTCATACATTTTTCAATGCTTTATCATGATACTTATATCACTTCACCATTCATTATCATTTTTTGCTGTAGCATTCTGAAAAAAGTCTTTTTCCCGAATGAGCACTGCTTTATAAAGAAATTCGTACACGCCGTTACAGCTTATCAATTTCTTCTGGCGAAAGTCCGGCAATCCGGACAATATCCGCAATGGAAAAACCGTTCTCTTTCAGTTTACGGGCGATCTCCAAACGTCCCTCCAAACGTCCCTCCAAACGTCCTTCCGCGACAGCCTGTTCACGGATATCATTTTCCACAATACGGCTCACGTTATAACGGTCCACCGCCTTATCATAAGCGATACGGTCACCCTCAGACAGGTGAGCCTTGGCGGCAAGGCGGTCAAGATGGCTGAAAACCTGTTCTTTCAGCGCATCGGGCATTCTGTTCCAGTTCCTTCGTAAAATAAGGAAACTGGAGATAAATCTGACGGAAATTCCGGTTCACCACACGACCGCTGTCCCGGTCGGAAACCACCGTGTCGGTACGGAACTTGCTTTCCAGACCATCCTCCTTGAAATTCATCAGGAAAATGCCGTACACGGCAGGAAGCCTGTAACGGAGACCGTAAGAAGCCTCTTCTTCCCTGAGCAGACCGCAATCCCCCTCCAACGGAGTGTCGGGAACACATACCTCTTTAGAGGACGGATTCTCCATCTGGCGGCTCACCGCACGGCACACATAATAGAGCGTACGGTCCAGGAAATGGCTATGCCAACGATTCTGCATCTCCACTATGATGTACTCGCCCGTAGAGGTACGGCAGTAAAGGTCATAGATGATGCCCTTGTCGTGAATATTCTCCGAACGGTCCTCCTTGTCCAGAAACGTCAGGTCTTCAATGTGATGCTCACCCGACAGCAGTTCGTTAAGCAGGATTATCAGCAGATCCTTGCTGGCGGGCTGTCCGAAGATTATCTTGAAGCCGAGATCCGTGAAAGGGTTTACAAAGCGGGATGACATAATAAAGATGATTTTATGGTTTCTGACCGCAAAGAAACGAATTCTATCTGGAAATTCCTATGAATGAGCGCTTTTTATTATATCAGAGATCTAACTTGACTTTGGGGTTCTCTTACGAAGAGATTCCCATTTTTTATTATACCTAAATATGCAAGAAACATCTTTCTGCAAGCCTATTATACAATAACTCATCACTGCAACAAACCTATTTTCCCTATTATGTTTCTTTTTGCAAGAGAGAAGTAAAAATGACAGACATACACAATGCCTTAGAATAAAAAAACGGACTGTACAGTCTTTCTTTTCTGTACAGTCCGCTTAAATTATATACAATGTAGAGAGATAACGCTTATTCTTCGTCAGCAAACATCGGGTCCCATGCCGGAAGACGGATTGGTTTCTGTTTTAAAATATCCAGCACCTTGGCAGGAACATATTTCTTTTCTGCCACCACACGGAACATATATTCATCAAACCATTTATCTGTCATGATAAGGTGTCCTCTGTATCCACTGGCACTGCCCCAACTGTTTTCCACCATCCATTTTTTCGGCTTTCCCGCTTTATCCAAGTCCACCGCCATCAAGGTCATGGCATGGCTGCTGCCACTGGAGAAAGTTTGGATACGTTGTTTCTTGTCCATGCCGAAAGTAGTTCCCATCAATGATTCGTAATCATAATTATCAGGGTCCAGCAAGCCACGTTTACTATCAAGGAACTTGCCTACATCACAAGAAAAATACATCATGGTACTGTCCTTGATGGAAGCTATGGCTATTTCTTTAATATCCTCTATCGGCAAATTTACATAAGTCCAATTCTTGCCATCATAACGGTGACGGTCAAAATCTATTTCATAACATTTATAAAACTCGCGGCTGGGATCATTCATCAGCATTACATAGTTATTGGTCAAATCATTTCCCAAAAACTCTTTATAGAAAGACACCGGAGTATATTCTTTCGCTTCCCCACCCTTCAGACTCCATGTAAAGGTGGAAACAGGTTCGCCAAGGGTCAGCACCAGCATACGATAAACCGTTCCCAGCATTTCTGTCTTTTTCTTTTCCAGTTCGGCCGGCTTCGCTCCGGTAGCGGCGGCTTCGCGTAGTTGTAAACCAAATTCCTTCAGTTTCAGTCCTATCAGACTACTCATCTTTCCGGTATTCTCACTGCTGAAAGTTTCCACCATTGCACTCTTGGGGACCAGTCCGTATTTCTCTATAATATCCGATACTCCTGTGAATTGTCCCCCATCGCTTAAGGGATGCTTGAACAGCCATTCCACCATTTTATCGTCCATGGGCTTTCCACTGGTATCAATGATTCCCTGTAAGAATAAGTTTGCTTTTTCTAATTGGTCGTAGAAAAAGCAGTAGTTCTGTGAGAACTCCATCTCATCCAGTCCGTATTTGGCAATCATCTGGCTGCGGAGTACGTTCAGTCCGGTAAAAAGCCAGCAACGACCGGAAGATTGTTGGTCGGTTATTCCCTTGGATAGCACCTTGTGTGAAAACTCCGTATCAAAATCGGCACGGTTCTCCTGGTTCAATGCCAACGTGTTGATACTTGTTCCGCCTAAGGCGTTACGGATGGCTTTGTCGGCAGGGGTTGCCTTATAACTTTGTTTGATTTGATTCAGCATTTCACCTGAAATGCCTCCCTGTTGTGCCTGGGCTGTCAATGCAGCCGCAAACAGAAGGGCGAATGTGATGTGTTTCTTCATATTATTGTAAAAATATAAAATGATTTATTAGGGTGGGTAAATGTACAAGTTATTTTTGAACCCTGCTAATCTTTCACGTGAAAGATATATAATCATCAGATCCTATCATTATTATGACAGGCCCGGCTGTTCTGCTTTTTTCTTTATCTTATATCCCAGTATAGCAATTGTGATACTCATCAAGGGACTGATAATGTTAAAGAATGCGTAAGGCAGATACACAATGGTGGGAACACTAAGGATAGTAGCCTGTGTCATACCGCATGTATTCCAGGGTATCAATGGCGAAGTGACTGTAACAGAATCTTCCGTCGTGCGGCTCAGCAGTTTGCTTTCATAACCGTTTGCACTATAGATGTCTTTAAACATATTACCCGTCAGGATAATGGATATATATTGATCTGCTGTAGCAAGATTCAGGAACAAGCCCGATGCAACTGTGGATGACACCATTCCTACCCGCTTTTTCGTAAAACGTACAAATACAGAAGTGATACTGCCGAGCATTCCTCCGGCTGTCATCGCCCCTCCGAAACACATGGCGCAGATAATCAGCCAGATGGTATTCATCATACCCGCCATTCCGCGAGTGGATATCAGTTCGTTTATTTCCGCATTACCGGTTTCCAATTGGGTTCCACCATAAAGCATTCCCATTCCTCCTTTGAACAAGGCGGCAATCCCTTCGACTCCTTGTCCGGCGATTTCGCATAATAGTCCGGGCTGGAAAATCAAGGCAAAGACGGTAGCCAGAGCCGTAGAAACAAATAGAGTGATGATGGAAGGCACTTTACGTGCAATCAGTATCGCTGTGACAACGGGGACAATCATCAACCACCATGAAATATGGAACTTATCACTCAATATACGGGTGTATTCGGCGATATGACCGGTATCAGTGGCTTCATGTGACAATCCGGCTATGGTAAAGATTATCAAAGTGATGACAAGTGATGGAACGGTGGTAATCATCAAGTAACGGATGTGAGTGAACAGCGGTGTATCCGTTACGGACGATGCCAGAATGGTGGTATCCGAAAGCGGAGAAACTTTATCACCGAAATAGGCTCCGGAGATAATCGCACCTGCAATCCAACCTTCACTGAAACCTTGCGCCTTCCCTATTCCCATCAGTGCGATGCCGATAGTGGCGATGGTAGTCCATGAGCTGCCTGTCATGACAGATACTACCGCACAAATAATGCAAGTGGATACTAGGAAAAAATGAGGATGAATAACCTGTATGCCATAATATATTAATGTAGGGACTACACCGCTGACCATCCATGCTCCGGACAAAGCTCCGATGATCAGCAAGATAATAAGTGCGGTACTTACCCCGGCTATATTATTGGTGACAGCCAGTTCGAAGTCCTTCCACGGACGACGGAATCCCGCCATACCTATCAGCACACAAACTGCTGTAGCCACTAACAGACAGACTTGGCTGCCACCGGACAAGGCATCACTTCCAAATGTACGGATAGTGACAAACAATAATAAAATAAGTACGAATACGGGTAAAAGGGATACTAACGGTGAAGGGATTTTGTTATCTTTCATTCTTTTTTTATTCAATTTTTATTCAAAATGTAAATAGAACTATCAATTTGGTTTTCAGCGTGCAAAGTTCGGAATATTTTTTGAGTTCTAAAAGTCAATCGGCGGTATTTAAAGACTTTTTTTGTATTTGCAGGTAAACCTTTTTGCAAGGGGGGGCGTTATTAGTTCAAATTATAACCTAAAACTTAACAAATATGAATGAATTAGTTGGTGGCTTAGGCTACGCTGTAAAAAATTGGTGGATGTCCCTGTTGCTGGGCTTGCTCTACATTGCGGTAGCACTATGCTTATTGTTCGCTCCTGTGAGCAGTTATGTGGCACTGAGTGTCATCTTCAGTATCTCGATTCTGGTCAGTGGCATTCTGGAAGTCTTTTTTGCTGCCGGAAACAAAAAAACAATCAGTAGTTGGGGATGGTATCTTGCCGGAGGTATTATTGATTTGCTGATAGGTATTTATCTGGTATTCTATCCGTTGGTCAGCATGGAACTGATTCCGTTTATTGTTGCTTTCTGGCTGATGTTCAGAGGGTTTACATTGTGTGGCTATTCCACAGATTTGAAACGCTATGGCACAAAGGACTGGGGGTGGTATCTGGTGTTTGGCATTCTGGCTATCCTTTGCTCTATGGCTATCATCTGGCAACCTGGACTTGGTGCTGTTACCGTGCTCTATATGCTGTCCATCACTTTTCTTATTATCGGATGTTTCCGTGTCATTTTCTCCTTCGAGTTGAAAAGATTGCATAAAAACAAGTAAAAAAAATCGTTTATTTTGGGCTACGTCATACGTTATTCGTATTTTTGTTAGCCCAAAATAAACAATGATTTCTAGTAAGAGTCTTAAATACACTGTGCGTATTCTGCTAGGTACACTGATTGGTGTCTACCTGGGAATAATTGTGCTGCTGAACATACCGTATGTTCAGGGCAAATTATCTGTTTTTGTAACTAAGGAATTAAAAAACATACTGAATACGGAGGTTTCTGTAGGACGGATTGATATGGGTTTGCTGAACCGTATCATTGTGGAAGATGTCCTTTTGCATGACCGGAAGAACCAGGAGATGCTGAAAGTAGCCCGCTTATCGGCAAAATTCGACCTTCTGCCTTTATTGAACGGTAAAGTCACCATCAGCAGTGTCCAGCTTTTTGGATTTACGGTCAATTTGAACCGGGAAACTCCGGAATCTGCCCCTAATTTCCAGTTTGTGTTAGACGCTTTCGCGTCCAAAGATACGGTTAAAACAAAATCTAATTTGGATTTACGAATTAATTCCGTGCTGATAAGGCGTGGCAGAGTGACATACGATATATTATCGGAACCGGAAACTCCCGGTAAGTTCAATGCCCATCATCTATCGGTGAAGAATCTCGCTGCAACGCTTTCACTGAAGGCATTGCGCAGCGACTCGTTGAATGCCGCCATCCGGCGGGTCAGCTTTGACGAACAATGTGGCTTTTCATTGCAGAAGTTCGCCATGAAAGTTACAGCCAACAATAAACGTTTGGATATTAAGGATTTTGGTGTGGAGCTTTCAAATACTGCTTTAAAGATAGACAGTCTGACCTTGAAGTATGACAGCCTGCCCGAATTGCCCCAAATGACAGAAAATGTAAGATATGACGGCTCTTTGAAGGCTTCCGTTATACTGAAAGATTTGGCTCCTTTTGTGCCTGCCTTGTCACGCTTTGAAGAACCGTTGGATCTAAATCTGGTTTTCTCCGGTCACGGCAAACATTTGGACTGCCCCACCCTGCGGCTGACTAACCACCACGGATTGATGATTGCAGGGGAAGCTGCCTTAAGTAACTGGGATGCAGGCATGGATATGTACATTTACGGCAAACTGGGTAACTTGACCATGACAAAAGAGGGCATAAACGTTCTGATGACGAACTTGACGGGAAAGGTTCCTCCCATTTTGCAACGTTTGGACTATATTCGTTTTAACGGGGAAGCGGCGGGCTATCTGCATGATCTCACACTGACAGGCTTGTTCCATACAGGGGCAGGCATGGTGAAAACGGACGTGATGATGAGCATTGATGAACAAAGTATGAGCAGAACCTATTCGGGTAGTGTGGCGAGTGCAGACTTGGATTTGGGAAAATTACTTAATCAGGAAAAGAAATTCGGCAAGGTGGATTTCAATGTGGAACTGAAAGGTTTCAACTATAAGAACCGATATCCGGAATCATACATCAAAGGAATCATATCTTCCTTTGAATATAGTCAATATCAATATGAAAATATCATGTTGGATGGCGTATATAAGGACGGAGGCTTTAACGGGCGCTTATCCATGGACGACGCAAACGGTTCTGTCCAGATAGACGGTAATTTCAATGTTGCCAAAACAATCCCTGACTTTAACCTGAAGGCATCCGTAAAGAACCTGCGCCCTCACGACCTCCATCTGTCGGACAAATATGAGAATGCCAGTATTTCACTGGGTCTCACTGCTGATTTCACCGGCAAATCCATTGACGACATGAACGGGCGCATTTCATTGGACAGCCTGCAATTAAACGCTCCCGATGAAGGAGGGTGTTTCCTTGACAATCTGACTATTACAGCCGGACAGGTAAGCGGTGAAAAAGAGTTGCGCATAAATTCATCCTTCATGACAGCGGTGATACGAGGTGACTATTCCTACCACACCATTCCGGCCAGCGTGGTAAAGACGGTACAACGCTATATTCCGTCCTTACTGACTATAAAGGATAATATGCCTGAGCCTCACAATAACTTCCAGTTTGATATCTGCCTGGAAAATGCCGAAGTGCTATCCAAATTATTTCAGATTCCATTGGAATTATACCTGCCGGCATCTTTAAAAGGATATTTTAACGACGGCGAGGAAAAGTTGCACGTAGAAGGACATTTTCCGGAATTCAGATACAATGGAACACGTTATGATTCGGGCGTTTTATTTTGTGAGAATCCTTCCGACCGGTTCAAATGTTCACTGCGAGGCGGTATGCTGATGAAAAGTGGTGCAATGCTTAACTTCTCGGTGGAAGCCAATGCCAAAAACGATCATTTGGAAACAACAATTAACTGGGGGAACAATACTGATGTGACTTACGGTGGTAAATTTGCCGCCGATACCCGTTTCTTCAAAACGGAAGGTCCCCACCCTATTCTTCAGGCAGATATAAACATACAGCCCACAAAAGTAGTGCTGAATGATACGGTATGGAACATTCATCCCTCGCATATCGCCATAGATTCGGGACGCGTATTCATTGACAATTTCCTGTTTGAACATGAGGACCAGTATTTAAGGATAGATGGTAAACTGACCAAGAAGGAAAGTGATTCCTGCCGGGTGGATTTGAGAAATATCAAGCTGGACTATGTACTGGATATTGTGCAGTTTGACGATGTAGAGTTCGGCGGACTTGTAACCGGAAAGGTTCATCTGAAAAGTGTCATGAAGAACCCGGTGATGCGGACCCGTCTGAATGTGCACAAATTCTGTCTGAACCGTTCTTTATTAGGAGAAGCCGACATTGCAGGTGTATGGGATAAGGAATTGGGCGGAGTACGACTGGATGCCCAAATAGCGGAAAAAGGAATTTCCTCCACTCATGTGACAGGGTATGTCTCTCCCAAGTTAAAAGGTCTTGATCTGTCGATTCGGGCAGATAGTACCAATCTGGGATTCTTACAACCTTTTATAGAAGGAATTTTCAGTGAAATAAATGGCCGTGTCAACGGAAATGTCCGTTTATATGGTGATTTCAAGCATTTGGATCTGGAAGGTGAAGTGAGGGCCAAAATGGATGCTAAAATTGATGTGTTGAACACCTATTTCCAAATCCGGGATGACTCCATACATATATCTTCGGGCAGTCTGGATTTCAGGAATGTAAAAGTCTATGACCGTGAGGGACATGACGGACTGGTAAATGGTTATCTGCATCACACAAAGCTGAAAAATCTGATGTACCATTTCAATATACGAGGCAACAACCTATTGATGTACAATACCTACGAAGCCGGGAATATGCCTTTTTACGGAAAAGTATATGGTACAGGAAATGTGGTACTGGATGGTGGAAATAATGCGATGACAGTGGACGCTTCACTGACCACAGGCAACAATACCAGCTTCACTTATATAACCGGAGTAACCACGGAAGCAGCGAGCAATCAGTTTATCACTTTTGTAGACAAAACCCCCAAGCGCATTCACGATAATGTGGAAACCAATCTTTACCACCACTCTAATGTGCGTAAGACTAAAGAGGACGACGGACCTCCTATGGATCTCCGCATCAACATGTTGATAGAAGCAACTCCCAGCGCTACCATGAAAATTATCATGGATCCTGTAGCGGGAGATAATATTACAGCAACCGGAAATGGAAACCTGCAAGTGAATTTTTTCAATAAAGGTGATTTCCGTATGTTCGGTAGCTATGTCATAGATCAAGGTATGTATAAACTAAGCATGCAGGAAGTAATACGCAAGGACTTTACCTTGAAATCAGGTGGCACGGTGACTTTCTCAGGTGACCCTTATCAGGCGAATCTTGATTTACAGGCGGTATACACGGTTAATTCTGCTTCTTTAAGTGATTTGGTAGTAGATCCCTCGCGCAACCAAGGTACGGTGAAGGTAAACTGTCTGATGAATCTGACTGGAAATTTATCCAATCCGGATATTAAATTCGATTTGGAACTGCCCACTGTAAGCGAGGAAGACCGGGAATTGGTACGTAGTGCTACCAGTACGGAAGAACAAATGAATACACAGATTATTTATTTGCTGGGAATTGGTAAGTTCTACACCTATGATTATGCCAATAATGACCAATCCTCTAATGCAACCAGTTCTTTAGCCTTCAGTACACTTTCCGGTCAGCTGAACAATATGTTGTCCCAATGGATGGGCAATAAAAACTGGAACATAGGCGCCAACCTGAGTACCGGTGAAAAAGGTTGGACAGATGTGGAAGCAGAAGCTATGTTGTCCGGCAGGTTATTGAATAACAGGCTGATGATAAATGGAAACTTCGGCTATAAGGAGAATGTGATGGCAAATAGCAACTTCGTAGGAGACTTTGAAGCGATATGGTTATTGACAAAAAACGGAGATTTCCGTTTGAGAGGGTATAATCAGACCAATGACCGCTATTTTACTAAATCTACCCTGACCACTCAAGGAGTAGGTCTCATGTATAAAAAAGATTTCAATACTTGGGATGAACTGTTCCGCTGGTTCTTATGGAAAAGACGGAAAAGCTCGTTACAAAAACGAAGCGATGACTAATTAACCTATAAAGTTTATTTCATATCTTTGCAAGACAAATTTAAAAATATGAATATGTCCTATTTACCCGCCGAATGGCATAAACAAAGTTTGATTCAACTAACGTGGCCCCATAAAGACACAGACTGGGCATACATGTTGGACGAAGTGAATGACTGTTTTCTTAAGATAGCTTATGAGGTTTTGAAACGTCAGAGTTTGTTGATTGTGGCTCCAGACCCCGATTCCATAAGAGATAGTATAGATAATTATGGAGCTGATATCCAAAAACTAGTCACATCAAAAATCAACACAAATGATACTTGGGCACGCGATCATGCTTTTATCACCCTGTTGAAAGAAGACGCTACTCCCCTGCTGCTGGATTTCTGTTTTAATGGCTGGGGAATGAAGTTTGCCGCAAATTATGATAACCAGATTAATAACGAACTGTATTTTCACCATCCTGTTCTGAAAGGTGAATATGTTTTCTGCCGGAATTTTATTTTAGAAGGAGGTTCCATAGAAAGTGATGGGAAAGGAAGCCTGCTGACTACAGAGCAATGTTTGCTGGCTAAAAACAGAAATGAAATGAACCGACAGGAAGTGGAGGATTTTCTAAAAGAAACATTTAACTTAAAACAGGTTCTATGGTTGAAACACGGTTATCTGGCAGGTGATGATACAGACAGCCATGTGGACACATTGGCACGTTTCTGTCCGGATGATACCATTGTGTATGTAAAGTGCACCAATGAAAAAGATGAACACTATAAGGAACTGGCAATGATGGAAGAAGAACTAAAAGCGTTCCGTACTTTGGACGGCAGGCCATACCGTCTGCTTCCGCTACCTATGGCAAGTGCTGTTTATGATGAGGAACATCATCGCTTGCCGGCAACTTATGCCAATTTTCTGATAATGAATGAAGCTGTGCTTTATCCTACTTATGCTGATTCTGTGAATGATATGCGCGCCAAAGAAGTATTGGCTGAAGCATTTCCCGGAAGAGAGATAGTAGGTATTGACTGCACTGCTTTAATAAAGCAACATGGCTCGCTGCATTGCGTCACCATGCAATATCCCGAAGGTGTATATTAATAAATATATGTATGAAAAGAACGATTAAAGTAGGAATTATCCAACAGACATGCACTAATGATATCCGTCACAATTTGAGCAAACTGCACCACAATATAGAACAGGTGGCGGCAGCAGGTGCACAGCTGGTTGTATTGCAGGAGTTGCACAACACCCCTTACTTCTGTCAGACAGAAGATACGGATATGTTTGATTTGGCGGAACCGGTTCCCGGTCCTTCTACCGGCTTCTACAGTGAGTTGGCTGCCGGATACGGTATTGTACTGGTTACTTCGTTATTCGAGAAGCGTGCTCCGGGGCTATATCACAATACAGCCGTCGTTTTTGACAAAGATGGCAGTATAGCAGGGAAATACCGCAAAATGCATATTCCCGATGATCCCGCCTATTATGAGAAATTTTATTTTACTCCCGGTGACCTGGGATTTGAACCTATTCAGACATCACTGGGAAAACTAGGTGTACAAGTCTGCTGGGACCAATGGTATCCCGAAGGTGCACGGCTGATGGCACTGAAAGGTGCTGAAATTCTTATATACCCTACAGCTATAGGTTGGGAAAGCACAGACACTCAAGAAGAGAAAATCCGTCAACTAGGTGCATGGGTAACCGTGCAGCGTGGACATGCCGTGGCAAACGGTCTGCCGGTTATCGCCGTGAACCGTGTAGGACATGAGCCCGATCCTTCCGGTCAGACTAATGGTATCCAATTTTGGGGTAATAGCTTCGTGGCAGGTCCTCAAGGAGAAATACTGGCACAAGCCAGCAATATGGATGAAGAAAATATGGTAGTGGAACTGGATATGACCCGTAGTGAGAATGTTCGTCGCTGGTGGCCTTTCCTCCGTGACCGGCGTATTGATGAGTTTGAAAATCTAACCCGACGCTTTATAGATTAAATACAAACGTTATCGTTATATAAATTCACATATTCGTTAAACAATTCATGGTTAAGGCTGTTTTAGTTATCAGAATATTCAAAAGATATTATTGATTTACTAAACAGCTTAATTATGAAAAAAGTATTATTTTTAGCCGCATTGTTACTTGTTTGCTTCAGCGGAGTGACAAATGCACAAACCAGAAAACAAAGAGAAGACGCTAAACGCGAAGCATGGAAGAAAGAACGTCAGGAAAAGAAAGCCTTGGAAGCTCAGCAGGACTCTGTATCCTACGTCCAAGCAATTAATGCTTTAAAAAACGGTTCTTTTGTATTAGAAGCTGATAACGTTGTATTCCGTAATGGAATAATGCGTTTTGTTTCCTCTAACACGAATTATGTGGAAGTAAACGATGGGCAAGGTATTATTCAGACCGCCTTTACTAATTTTGTGTATAACTGGAGCCCGAACGGCTTGGGAGGTGTCACGGTTCAAGGAAATGTGAACGGAATAAGTATGCGCCAGGATAAAGACGGTAATGTGTACTATAATTATGGAATTAATGGGATTGCCGTTTCGGCCACCGTTTCCATTGTACTGACTGGCGGAACCAATCAGGCCAGTGTTACTATAAATCCAAATTTCTCAGGCAATACGCTGACAATGAACGGATATCTGGTTCCCTATAACGAAAGTAGTGTATTCCAAGGAACAACATGGTAATTCATTAAGAAGATATGAGAAAAAGGAATGGGCATTTTCACTACCCATTCCTTTTTATTTATTATTATAGCATTGGAAATGTTTCTTGTCTGCTCATAACATTAACCGAGGTTGTGATTCTAATTCCAATAAAAACCTTTTAGCGGACAGTCCGCCTCCATATCCTGTCAGCGAGTGGTCACTACCGATCACACGATGGCAAGGTGCAAAGATTGATATGGAATTTGCACCATTAGCATTGGCTACCGCACGAACTGTTTGGGGCATCCCGATATGCCTGGCCATTTCACCATAAGATATTGTCCTGCCAAACGGTATCTTTAACAGTTCATTCCATACTGTTTTCTGAAAATCCGTGCCCACAAAAAGAAGCGGCACACTAAATTCTTTGCGTTGTCCTGCAAAATACTCGTTGAGTTGCTCTATTGATTCTTCGATTATTTCTGACGTACTTATTTCAAATTCGGCACACAATACCCGCTTCAACCGTTGATTCACACGATCGCAGTGTTTTTCCACCTGCCAGTCACACAGGCAGAGTTTTCCGCCAAATGAACCGAGCAGCAACACTCCGCAGGGTGATTCATAACTCTTTATCTTGATCGTATTTTTCTCTTTCATACACTTTTTATATGCTTCCTTCATATGTTTATAAGCTGTTTCAGCTTATCGGACTACTTTAAACCAAAAAGACAAAGCGTAGCGAATTAGCTGAAACAGCATTCACTACGCTTTGTTCGGATCGTCCCGTTATCGGCCTTTTATACAATACCCTATATAAAAAGCGGAAAAAACTTACTTATCCTCTTTTATATCAACGACCAGATTCAACTCATCCAATTGTGATTGATCCAAAGCAGCGGGAGCATCCAACATCACATCACGTCCACTATTATTTTTAGGGAATGCTATACAGTCACGGATACTATCAAGTCCTGCAAACAAAGAAACCCAGCGATCAAGACCGTATGCCAAACCACCATGAGGAGGTGCTCCGTATTTGAATGCATTCATCAGGAAGCCGAATTGTTCTTGTGCCCTTTCCGGAGTAAAGCCCAAAATTTCAAACATCTTGGCTTGTAATTGTGAATCATGGATACGAATTGAACCACCTCCTACTTCTACACCGTTTACTACCATATCGTAAGCATCGGCACGAACAGCAGCTGGATCTGTATCCAACAAAGGAATATCTTCTTCTTTCGGATGAGTGAACGGATGGTGCATGGCCATCAGACGGCCTTCTTCTTCACTCCACTCAAACATCGGAAAATCAACAACCCACAGACAAGCAAATTTATTCTTATCACGCAGTCCCAGCTGACGTCCCACTTCCAGACGAAGTTCGCATAACTGCTTGCGGGTCTTCATAGCATCAGGACCACTCAGAATCAGGATCAAGTCACCCGGCTTGGCACTGAAAGCTTCCTTCATCTGCTGAAGTACTTCCTGTGAATAGAATTTGTCTACACTGGATTTTACATTGCCATCAGCTTCCACACGGGCGTAAACCATACCTTTCGCACCGATCTGAGGTTTCTTGACAAATTCTGTTAATTGGTCTAACTGTTTACGGGTATAACTTGCAGCGCCTTCCGCACAGATACCACCAATATATGCCGCATCATCAAAAACAGAGAAGCCATGACCTTTCATGATATCCATCAATTCCACAAACTTCATGCCGAAACGCAAATCCGGTTTGTCACTACCGTAATATTTCATGGCATCGGCCCATGTCATACGCAGAAACGGTTCGCTCAACTCGACTCCACGTAACTCCTTGAACAAATGTTTTGCCATTCCTTCGAAAGTGGAAATGATATCTTCTTGTTCAACAAAACTCATCTCACAGTCTATCTGAGTAAACTCAGGCTGACGGTCTGCACGAAGATCTTCATCACGGAAACACTTTACAATCTGGAAGTAACGATCAAAGCCGGAAACCATCAGCAATTGCTTCAGTGTTTGCGGAGACTGTGGCAGTGCATAAAACTGTCCCGGGTTCATACGTGAAGGAACAACAAAATCACGGGCTCCTTCAGGAGTAGAACCTACCAACATAGGAGTTTCCACTTCCAGAAACCCTTTGCTGTCCAAATATCGGCGCACTTCCATTGTCATTTTATGACGAAGTTCCAAATTTTTACGCACACAATTACGGCGTAAATCCAAATAGCGGAATTTCATACGGATATCATCACCTCCGTCACTATTATCTTCTATCGTAAAAGGAGGAGTTACCGCTGAATTAAGTACATTCAATACCGATACGATAATTTCAATTTCACCGGTGGGAATATTCATATTCTTATTTGAACGTTCGTTCACTTCACCGGTTATTTGAATAACAAATTCACGCCCCAAGTGATTGGCACGTTCACAAAGTTCGGCATTCACCGCTTCGTTGAATACCAATTGGGTAATACCGTAACGGTCACGAAGATCGACAAACGTCATCCCTCCCATTTTACGTGCACGCTGTACCCAACCTGCCAACGTTACACTTTTGCCTGCATCGGAAAGTCTGAGCTCTCCGCAAGTATGACTTCTGAACATATATTCTTAAATTTAATCAATTGTTTGGCAAAGGTACGATATGTTTTCCATTGTACAAAACCGCCTACAAGAAAAAAAGTCCCGTAGCTGTATACCAACGGAACTTTTTTAATCTGGATGTACAGATCTCAATTCTTGAACATTTCAATGACATCCCTTAATTCTCCTGGAAATACTTCACCAGTTTTCTCCCACAACATCTTGCCTTTACGTTGGAGGACAAAGCTGGGAGCTATTTCTATTTCATAGGCATCGGCTACTTTCCGATTACTTTCTATATTGACTCTTACAATATTGACCGGTTTTTCAAATTCATGTAACAGCGGTTCAATCCATTCACAATGGGGAGACCAATCCGCATAAAACACAACCAGCAATAATGAGTCCGACTGGTTTACCTCTTCTATTTTTCCAGTTATATCCATTACTGTTTTCAATTTTAAATTATCCTCTACTTCCTAAACTGTTCACGTCAGGATTCAACTCTTTTACCGCTGCTTTCACCTGCTTCTTGGTAGGCTTACCAGTATTGGACACTTGTTCAACAGGAAACCGCTGACCACTATTCGTCAGCTCATCCTTTTGTTCCATCTTTTTCTTTTCTTCTTTACCCATATCTTCTCATTTTTAAGGTTTATGCTAATAATGCAACAAAATAGATAAAAAGATGGTTCACATAAAAAGTGAAAAAGGATGCCTGAAAATTATTCAGACACCCCTTTACTACTACATTTAAAACTACGTGAAATTGAGATTATTATACTTTACGGTCGCAATAACGTTTGCATTGTGCACAAATATCATACCCCAGCATAGCTCCAAGAATAAAATCCTGCTCGGGTGACAATTTGTTCAGTGGCTGATTCACTAGGAAACGAATGGCATTAATGCATTCTTTTCTACCGAAAAACAGGTTTATTTTATCATTTCCCACGGGCTGGATTATGTAATTAATCTTTTGATTGATCAGCCGTTTTACAGCAAAATCTTCATACTTCCTCTTGGTAGTATAGAGTACCATCTGACGTACTCCTTTTTTTAATTCATAAATATGATTCAGAAATACTTTCAATTCTACCGGGTTTATGTCTGAAGCTATCATAAGGCAATTGTCAAAATTACAGGTTCTTCTTTATTTCTTCAACCCAACTGTTAATACGTTCTTCAGTCTTGCCACTTTCGTTCACGTCATCAAGAGCCAAACCTACAAATTTCCCATCGATTATCGCTATAGAAGATGAATACGAATACCCATCGGCAGAAACTGCCCCCACAAAAGTGCAACCTGAATTCTTTAACTGGTCATATATAACTCCCATACCGTCACAAAATGTATCACAATAGGATTCTGAATCTCCACAGCCAAAGAGGGCAACTATTTTACCATTCAAATCTGCAGTCTTTATCGTTTTAATGGCGTCATACCAATCATCTTGCAATTCACCGTCTCCCCAAGTAGAAGTCCCTAACAATAAAATATCATAACTTTCCACTTTTTCTGTGGTAATTTTACTTGCATCAATTACATCAACTGATGCCACACCTAATTTTTCAGCTATTGTCTGTGCGATGCTTTCACAAGTTCCAGTAGAGGAACCATAAATTATACCCATTTTTTTCATACAGCAAATCATTTAATTTGTTTGCTGCAAAGTAAAAGGTTTGAAAGAGATTCTGAAATACCTAGAAATAGTGATTTTAATAAAGTTCAAGAGACAAAACTCAGTTTTTGAAAACATAAACTTATAATCTGAAATTTAAGCATCCTAAAAGACTAAAGAAAGGGTCGTATCATTACTCAAGACAGAGTTTGATACGACCCTTTTAAGTGTTATAATTACTATCTGTAACTTTTAGGAGCAGTCATTTTCGTTTTGACACATTAATATGTTTTTAGAACCGATAAGCAGCTCCGAAATTAATAACCCCTTGGTCAAAATCATCAACCAATTGGTATCTGAATTCAACATTCA
>ERZ773237.1254-NODE-1254-length-22330-cov-6.584108_pt1 | contig 22330 bp, 12 predicted proteins | sample MGYA00580990_ERZ773237 | MGnify/ENA primary metagenome ERZ773237 (study PRJEB29015, sample SAMEA2737749) | human gut metagenome | biome: human gut; feature: human-associated habitat; material: faeces | place: China | collected 2012 ...
AGACCGGACTTCCGGATGCGAAAGAAGGGATTTTTCTCGTTCCTGTCGTGTCTTTTTCTATGCCGGTTTAAAAGGGCACAAGGAAATGAGTATATATATATATTATTAATATATTTATTCTAAGATGTAGGATTGAAACGCAATGAACGAAAAACCTCTGTAATCTGCTTGCAATGAATGGTTTATATTGAGACATTGACTGCACCGTTTGTTTGCCTTGGTGAAATCGGAGTGGCGGTAATTGTTAAAACACAGGTACAGTTAAGGTCCATCAGGTATTCGTTTTTTGTAATGAAGTCGTTGATAAAAGAAGTATGTGTCAGACCATATTCCACGATTAATGATTACATTTGTGCGTATAGATTGTGATTGAGTCTGAATAAGATAGTTCAATATGGCCCTTCCTTGTCGTTTTGATTCTTGTCGTGGCATGCAATCAAGACAAAAGGAAGGAAGTAGCGGTGCAAAGTGTCACCAACAAATGAATAATGAAATATAATTTCAATTTGCAATGAAAAAAAGAATAACGATTGGGACGCTTACCCTCTTATCTCTCATGGGAATGTTCGGCTGTAAGCAGCAGGAAACGGTCGAGGCACTTATGACTCTTGATGTAAAAGCCGATTATCCGGAAAAGGAATGGGTTGTTCAAGACTTTTTGGATGTGGAATACATCCCGTTGGAAACGAACGACGAGTTTATCACCCAAGGCAGTGTCAAGGCGATAGGAAAGCGGTTCGTGCTGGTGACGAATCTGCTCAACGATGGCAATATCTTCGTTTTTGACAGAAAAACAGGCAAGGCGGTCAGGAAAATCAATCGGAAGGGACAGGGAGCCGAGGAGTATGCTTTTATCAACGGGATCATCCTGGATGAGGAAAAAGACGAGATGTTTGTCAATAGTGCTTCGAACAAGAAGATATTTGTCTATGACTTGCAAGGGAATTTCAAGCGGAGTTTCCAGCATGCCGAGGGCGCGCAGTATCTGGATGTGTTCAATTATGACGCCGACAATCTGATCTGCTACGATATGTCTGCTTCTTATAAGGACGGGCAGAAAAGGGATAAGGAGTTTTACCATGCACTCATATCGAAGCAGGACGGAAGTGTCACCCGGGCAATTCCGCTTCCTTTTGACATTATCAAGGCTCCGTTTGTTCAAAAGGGGGATATGGTTGCTGTCGCTTCCGTTCGCTCTATCACGCCTGACCAGGGAAACTGGCTGCTTGCCGATACCTCTTCCGATACGGTGTATCGCTATATTCCCGGAAAAGACAAATTAATCCCGTTCATCGTAAAAAAGCCGGCGGAAAATCCGGATATGTTCCTTACGATGGGGGTGAACACTGGTCGTTATTGTTTCATGCAAACCATTGGAAAAGAGTTTAATTTTGAAAAAGGAAGGGGTTTCCCGACTACGGATTTGATGTACGACAGCCGTGAAAAGGTTGTATTCAAACCGATAGTGCTCAATGCTGATTATACGACCCGGAAAAGGGTGGACTTGATATCCCGTCTCGGAAACGAGGAAGTGGCCGCCTATGAGATTCTTTCTGCCGACCGGCTGGTCGAGGCCTACGGGAAAGGTGAGTTGAAAGGCGGGTTGAAAGAGATTGCGGCCGGTTTGGACGAAGAGTCGAATCCCGTGTTGATGTTGGTCAAGCATAAGAGATAGAACCGGAAGGAAATAAAATCCCCCCGTACTCTTACAAGCGAGCCGGGGGATTTTCAGTTTGGCATTTTTATTATAGGGAGTTGTTTTAAGTTATCATGCCCAGCCGTTCAACATTCCGTAGAAGTACATGGGTTTCAGAAAATAAACCTTCAACAGCCATGCGGCCCATTGCTCTTTCGATGTGTCCAGCAACGTGAACGGGAACGAGTTTTGCGCCTCTTTCTTATAGTTGAACTCACACAAGAGAACATGCCCGTAGTCCGTCACGATCGGGCAGGCGGCATATCCGTCGTATTTCTCTGCCGGTTCTTTGCCTTCCATCAGCGAGATCAGGTTCTTGGCTGCGATCGGCACTTGCTTGCGGATTGCAGCGGATGTTTTGCTGGTCGGGATTCCGGCTACGTCTCCTAGGGAAACGATATTCGGATATGTTTTGTGTACCAGTGTCTCTTTGTCTACCATAACCCAAGCATCGGCAGCCAGTTTACCTTCCGTCCAGCCCAGTCCGGCTTCTCTTACAAAATCGGGGGCCGACATCGGCGGTGTGAAATGCAGGAAATCATAATCTTCTACAAACGGAGTGTAGACTTTCTGATCGCCCACTGTTTCGATCTTCTCGAAATGAACCTGCTTGGCAGCCGTATCCACACCTTTCACTCGTACATTCAGGTTGATAGGAATGTTACGCTCTTTGTAGATTTCCAACAAGCGGGGAGTGAAAAACGGGACATCATACAGCTCTTTGGATGCTGTGTAAAAATTCAGATCCACCGTTTCGCGTGTACCCTGTTTGCGGGTATAGTGTTCTGTCAACAAACAGATTTTCTTGGGAGCACCTCCGCATTTGTGCTTGGTATAAGTATCAGTGTAGATTCCACGTCCACCCGTCTTGGAGAATTCCTGTATGGCTTTCCAAGTCTTTTGTGCACCTTCGAAATCATAGATGCTGTGGGCGTTCCCTTGTCCAAGTGTCGCTTGCGTGATACCTTCTACCTTTTCCCAGTTGATTTGGATTCCGGGAGTCAGGACCAGGAAGTCGTAGGCGATCTTTCCGTTATTTTTGGTCGTTACCTGATTCCATACGGGATCGACGGCAGCAACAGAATCTTTAATCCATTTGATGTCATTGGGTATGCAGTCCTCCTGCTTTCTCCAGACGTCATCCGGTTGATATACACCCGATGCGATTAAGGTGAACCCCGGCTGATAAAACTGACGGTCACTGGGATCGATCAAAGTGATATCCGGCTTGTCCAGCCAACTCTTTAAACGGGCAGCCATACTGATACCGGCAGCACCTCCGCCGATAATTACAATTTTACCTTTGGCTTTGCTTGAAAATGCTTTTGCCTTTTGGGTACTTGCAGCAGTCAGTAAACCGGCCATTGCCATCAGTTTGAAAAAGTGGCGGCGGTCGATACCTTTCTTCTCGAACGCCTTTAATTGATCTTCCAGTTCGTGTTTCATCATGTATGAAAATTAGATTTTGATCGCAAAGAAAGGATAATCCGCAGGAGCGTACAAAGAAAGGACTACTACATGGCTTGCGCAAGTGCTTTGAGTGGAAAGAAATACTACAACATTACTTTCTCATATCTTTTTATGATGCATTTAATTATCTGATATGTAATAGTATATAAGATGTAAAAATCTGAGAAAATATTTTCAGAAATTCATTAGGAAATCGACGAGATTCGTATCTCCTTCCAGCTCCAAACGCTTCCTTAGACGGTATCGGCGCAGCTCTATTGCCCGTACGGATACGTTCATGAGGGATGCTATTTCCTTTGTGGAGAGATTCATGCGGAGCAAGCAACAGATGCGGAGATCGCCTGTCGTGAGATCGCTGTATCGCTGTCTGAGGCGGTCCATGAAATTTTGGTGCGTGCTGTTGAAATAGCTTTCGAACAGTACCCAGTCCGCCTGGTTGTTCAAAGTCTCTTCCATCAGCGTCTTCATGCGGATGTAGAGTTTGTTCGGATAACGTTCGCCTAGCGTTTCTTTTTGTTTTTCCAGTTCTTCCAACAGGCTTTGGATGGCCTGGTTGCGTTTGACGAGGGCTGTTGTCTGAAGTGTCAGTTCGTTGTTCTTGTTTTGCAGTTCGGCTTCGAGCATCCGGTTTTTTATGACCTGCATCTGCTGTTGCTCGGCTTGCCGTTCGGCTTCGGCTTTTTCCTGTTCTTCCTTATGCAGGTTCTTCAGGTTGTAGCGGAGCACGGCCTGTACGAGAAACCAGACGAGTGTGATATAGACCAGCCATGCCCATACGGTATTATACCAGGGAGGGCGGACTTCGATGGGCAGTGTGAGTTCGGGATAGGGACCCTTGATGACGTATTTGCGGACTTTCAATTCATACCTCCCTTCCGGCAATTGCAGGAAAGTGATTTTCCCGTCGTGTTGCCAGGCTGACCAGTCTGAAGATACGCCTTCGATCTTGTAGCTGATCTGGTGGTTGGAGGTGAATATCGTGGTGCCTGCCCAGACATTGAACTCCTGGAAGTTGTGCGGGAGAGAAATGCGTTGCGTGTTGATCGGCAAGTGATGGATACCGGAAGCATCGACGTATTCGAGTCCCGAAACTTTCAGGGGAGTGCTGCCCAGGCTATTGCCGATCAGTTCCCGGATATTGACCAATAAAGTTCCTTGCATGGCAGAGACCAAGACCAGGGAGTCGTTCAAAGGGATGATCCGTTTGCCTCTCGTCACGAGGTTCATATTGTAATTGTCGAAGAGCAGGCGGCATTTCAATGTTCCGATGCCGTCCGCTACGTGAAACAGTCCGGCTTCGTTTTCGATGGAAAGCCAGTAGAGGTTGTCACCGGCCGGATAAACATGTTCGGCATCGGCAAATACGCCCACTGCTTCCGTGTCCCTAAATAATTTCTTAACGGTCGGAGCGGGGTCTTTTTCGATCCTAAAGCAAGGTTGCGCTTCGGCTTTGCTTACGGCGATGAAAGGGCTTGTGGCTCCCAATGAGCGCTTGAAATAGCCGAGGTTGGTTTGGATATACAACTCTTCGCCATCTAGTCCGGCATTCACCAGTTTGCCGATCTCGCTTCTTTTTCCTAACAAAGTGATCGGAGGATCGAAAGAGATTTGTGATAATCCGTTGTCGAGCGCCACCCAGATTTGCCGGTTGTCCTGTACGCAGATAAAGCGGACGATATTGTCTTGTAGTTGGTTCTGTAAAGACAGGTGTTGCAGGATCGTACCGTCGGAGTCTGTGATATATAATCCTTGTGTGAGGGTTCCGATGAAAAAGAGCGTTCCGTTGGTAGCGAAGGCACTCGGCTGTGCATCCTGTATTTCTTTCGGTAAAGTAAAAGGTATTTCAACAGGGGGTGGAGTGAAGCGGATTTCTGGCGGGACCGTGTCCAACGGGTGGTAGCGGAGGATTCCGTCTTTGTCGTATGTCCAGCTTCCCAACATCGTCTCGTTGCGGGTGTAGATCGTGTCGTTGTAGTTCGTTACGCCGGTCACCTCTTCCTGTCCCGGCAGCGAATATAGTTTCCATGTGTTGCCGTCGAAAGCAAGCAGGCCGGAATTGTTGGCGACATACAGCATACCGTCGGGTGTCAGCGAAAAGCCCCAGTTCTGGCAGCTCGCTTTATAATCGTCGACCGTATAGTTTTTTACAAATACATAAGGAATGGCTACTGACGCGCGCATGGCATGTGCCGTGAACAGAAAAGAAATGAGAATGGTCAGCAGTCTGTACATAAGTCTAAATGAATATAGGCACGGAAGTCCAATACTTCCGTGCCTGAATGAGGTTACAAATATAATGAAATTCCTATTTACTTGTATTCCTGCCAGCTCTTAATCTGGATGTCTTTTTCGTCCATATTACAGAAAGCGCTGATGAAAGCACTTGCCAAGCGGGCGTTGGTGATCAATGGAATGTTGTGATCGATCGCTGCACGACGGATCTTATAGCCATTGGTCAGCTCGCGCTTGCTGTGGTCTTTCGGAATGTTGACAACCAGTTCGAACACGTGCTTGCTGAACATATCCATGATGTTCAGGTCGCCCTGTTCGTCCGGCCAGCAAACTGCTGTCGCAGAGATGCCGTTTTCATTTAAGAATTTAGCCGTTCCAGCCGTTCCGTAGATGTTGTAACCTTTGGCTGCCAGCATATGGCACGGTTCCAGCAGTTCAGCCTTGCTCTTGGCGGCACCGGAAGAAACCAGTACGTTCTTCTGCGGGATTCTATTTCCGACAGCGATCATGGCAGAAAGCAATGCTTCGTTGAAGTCGTCGCCGATGCAGCCTACTTCACCTGTAGAGCTCATATCTACGCCCAGTACAGGGTCGGCCTTATGCAGACGGGCGAATGAGAACTGCGAAGCCTTCACACCGATCCAGTCGATGTCGAATGCACTCTTGTCCGGTTTGGTGTAAGGAGCGTCAAGCATGATGCGGGTTGCCGTTTCGATAAAGTTGCGTTTCAGGACTTTTGATACGAACGGGAAACTGCGGGATGCACGCAGGTTACATTCGATAACCTTCACATCGTTGTTCTTGGCTAGGAACTGGATGTTGAACGGTCCGCTGATGTTCAACTCTTTGGCGATCATTTTGCTGACCTTCTTGATACGGCGGGCTGTTTCGAAGTAGATCTTCTGTGCCGGGAATACCAATGTCGCGTCACCGGAATGGACACCGGCAAACTCGATATGTTCGGAGATTGCGTACTCGACCACTTCGCCATTCATGGCTACCGCGTCGAATTCTATCTCTTTCGCCCCTTGCAGGAATTCGGAAACAACTACCGGATATTCTTTGGAAACCTTGGCTGCCAAGTTTAGGAATTCGATCATCTGCTCCTTACTGTGGCATACGTTCATGGCTGCGCCGGAAAGCACGTAAGACGGACGGATCAGGATTGGGAAACCGACCTTTGCGATAAAGGCGTCGATCTCTTCCATGCTGGTCAACTCGGCCCAACGTGGCTGGTCGATACCTAACGTATCCAGCATTGCGGAGAATTTGTGACGGTTTTCGGCACGGTCGATCGACAGTGGTGAAGTACCCAATACAGGTACGTTCTGGCGGTACAGTTTCATGGCCAGGTTGTTCGGTATCTGTCCACCTACGGAGACGATTACGCCCTTCGGCAGTTCTAAGTCCATGACATCGAGCACGCGTTCGAACGAAAGCTCGTCGAAGTACAGACGGTCGCACATGTCATAATCGGTGGAAACCGTTTCCGGGTTATAGTTGATCATGATGGATTTATAGCCTAACTTGCGGGCTGTCTGTGCGGCATTCACCGAACACCAGTCGAACTCAACGGAAGAACCGATGCGGTAAGCGCCCGATCCCAGAATCACGACGCTCTTGTCGTTCGGATAGTAAGAGATATCGTGCTGGCTGCCGTCGTATGTCATATACAGGTAGTTCGTCAGTTCGGGATGTTCCGATGCGATCGTATTGATGCGTTTTACACTCGGCAGGATACCTAATTTCTTACGCAGGTTGCGCACGCGGATATTTTCCTTTTCCATGTTGCCTTCCGGGTTTTCAACATAACGAGCAATCTGGAAGTCGGAGAATCCCAGGCGTTTTGCTTCCTTCAGCACATCTTCAGGCAGGTCTTCGATCTTATCGTAAGCAGACAATACTTTCGTATAGTCTACGATGTTTTTCAGTTTTTCCAGGAACCACGGAGTGATCTTGGACAGTTCGTGGATGCGGTCTACCGTGTAGCCTTTTTCAAGCGCTTTGGCCACGGCGAAGATACGGAGGTCGGTCGGGTTGGCCAGCGCGTCGTCCAGGTTATCGAATTCCACGTCGTTGTTGCCGACGAAACCGTGCATGCCCTGTCCGATCATACGCAGACCTTTCTGCATGATTTCCTCGAAGCTCTTGCCGATCGACATAATCTCGCCGACAGATTTCATGCTCGAACCGATCTGGCGGCTTACACCGACAAACTTAGTCAGGTCCCAACGCGGGATCTTTACGATCATGTAATCTACTTCTGGTGCTTTGTAAGCGGAGTTGGGAGTTCCCATCTCACCGATTTCGTCAAGGCTGTAACCTAATGCCAGCTTGGCAGCCACGAATGCCAGCGGATAACCGCTCGCTTTGGATGCAAGTGCGGAAGAACGGCTTAGGCGGGCGTTTACTTCGATCACACGGTAATCGCAAGTATCGGAGTTGAATGCGTACTGGATGTTACATTCGCCGACGATACCTAAATGGCGGATCGTCTTGATTGAAAGTTCTTTCAATAGGTCCAGTTCTTTGTCTGTCAGTGAACAGGTAGGAGCGACAACGATACTTTCGCCCGTATGTACGCCTAACGGGTCTACATTTTCCATGCTTACAACCGTGAAGCAGTGATCGTTCTTATCGCGGATTACTTCAAATTCAATTTCCTTCCAGCCTTTCAACGATTCTTCCACCAACACCTGGGGAGAATAGGCGAAAGCGCTTTCTGCCAGCGTACGCAGTTCTGCCTCGTCTTTGCAGATACCGCTACCCATACCGCCCAATGCGTATGCGGAACGGATCATGACCGGGAAGCCGATCTCGTAGGCTGCCTTCACGGCATCTTCCAGGTTTCCGACAGCGTGGCTAACCGGAGTTTTTACTGCTATCTCGTCAAGTTTCTTTACAAACAGGTCGCGGTCTTCCGTGTACATGATCGCTTCGACCGAAGTTCCCAGTACCTTTACACCATATTTGGCCAGTGTTCCGCTGGTATACAGTTCGGTTCCGCAGTTCAAAGCAGTCTGTCCGCCAAAAGCCAGCAGGATACCGTCCGGTTGTTCTTTTTTGATCACTTCTTCAACAAAGTAAGGAGTGATCGGCAGGAAATACACCTTGTCGGCTACCCCTTCTGATGTTTGAATGGTTGCAATGTTCGGATTGAGCAATACGGTGCTGATTCCTTCTTCTTTCAGCGCCTTCAGTGCTTGTGAACCAGAGTAGTCAAATTCTCCGGCTTGTCCGATCTTCAGGGCACCCGAGCCCAGAACAATCACCTTTTTGATATCACTTTTCGACATAGTAATTTGGGTTGTTTAATTTATTGATTTTATAGAATGTTATAATTGCCTTACGAGATCACAAGGTGCAAAAAAAATGCGTTAGTAAAAATAACTAACGCATCCTATATAACCAAATGATAATCCTTTAAAATAAAAAAATGAGCTTCATTGTCCGACATATAACCGGAAAAGTACGCTGGATTATCCTTATGTGCTTTCTGTGTCATGAAACTCTATCTTCAAAATTTCGGCAAAGATAAGGCTTATATTTCAAACATGCAAGAGATGTTGGTGCCCTCTTTCTGAAAAATACTTTTCAAGTTGACCGAAATGTCCGGAAGATAATTTTATTTTCCTATCTTTATCCCCATCAATCATTCAAATAATTCTGATATTATGAATAAGACACTTTATCTCATTTTTATTTGTCTCCTTTTATGTGCCGGCACCCGTCTTGTTGCCCAGACTTTTGATTATAACCGAGTGAGTGGCCATCCCCGCTTATTGATGAAGCAGGGTGAGGAGCAGCAGATACGAGAAAGCCTGAAAGATAACCCCGAAATGCAGCGCGTCTATAAGCAGATTGTCGGAGAAGCCGACCGGCTGTTGGTCTGTCCGACGTTAACATATAAGAAAGAGGGACGTCGTCTGTTGGCCGTTTCCCGTGAGGCTTTGAAACGTATTTTTGACCTTTCGTTTGTATACCGGATGACCGGCGAAGATAAATACCGCTTGCGTGCCGAGCAGGAGATGGTGTCCGTCTGCTCTTTCGGCGACTGGAACCCGTCTCATTTCTTGGATGTCGGCGAGATGACGATGGCGGTTGCGATCGGTTATGACTGGCTGTTCGATAAGCTGTCTCCGGAAACAAGGAGAGTGGTACGTGAATCGATTCTTCAGAAAGGTTTTGCTCCGTCGAACGACAAACAATATAACTGGTTCCTGAAAGCAGAAAACAACTGGAACCAGGTTTGCAATACCGGGCTGGTATATGGAGCCCTTGCCCTTTTGGATTCGGACAGCAAAGAAGCGGCTGCTGTTATTGAACGGGCTATGTCGTCTGTTCCTCTGTCGATGAAAGTGTACGCGCCTGACGGCAACTATCCGGAAGGGTATAATTATTGGGGATATGGGACGAGTTTCAATGTGATGCTAATCGCCGCTTTGGAATCGGCTCTCGGTTCGGATGGAGGACTGAGTGCGGTGGAGGGCTTTATGTCTTCGGCCCGGTTCATGCAGTATATGGCGGGAACGACCGGTCTTGCCTTCAATTTCAGTGATGCACGCGAAACGACTCAATCTTTTCCGGCCATGTTCTGGTATGCATCCAAATTAGGCGATCCTTCCTTGCTCTGGAACGAAAAAATATTCCTGACACGCGAGGATACGCATTTTACTGCGGAAGAAGAGCGTTTCCTGCCGATTATCTTGATCTATGGTTCCCGCTTCGATATGAAGGAAGTGACGCCTCCTGTCTCGAAAATCTGGACCGGACATGGAAAAGTGCCTGTAGCTCTGATCCGTACCGGATGGGATAAGGGTGAAGGTTTTTATGTCGGGATAAAAGGAGGAACGGCTTCGGCCAACCATGCTCATATGGATGCCGGATCATTTGTGTTCGAAGCTCAGGGAGTTCGTTGGGCACAGGATTTGGGTATGCAGGAGTATTATTCTCTGGAAAAGGAAGGCGTACGACTGTGGAACGGTGATCAGGACGGGCAACGTTGGGATGTCTTCCGCTATAATAACTTTGTGCATAGTACGTTGACGGTAAACGGAGAAAAGCACCAGGTAAAAGGAGCGGTTCCGATTCTCGCTACTTATACGAAAGATGCACGGTTGGGAGCCAGCTTGGATATGACTTCTTTGTTCGGTAGTAATCTGAAGAAAGCGACACGCGAGGTCGTGCTTGTGAAGGAACGGTATTTGCAGGTAACGGATCAGGTGCAGGCTGCCGGCCAACCAGCTTCTGTCCGGTGGACGATGGTCACCTCCGCCACTCCTAAGCTGCTCGATTCCCACACGATAGAATTGACGAAAGAAGGTAAGAAATTACATGTGATTATCGACAGTCCTTCGGCTGCCGCCTTCTCTGTGGTCGATAATGTTCCGTCGCATAGCTACGATGCTCCGAATCCCGGTTCTGTCCGGATTGTTTTTGATGTTGATGTGAAAGCCGGTCGGAAGGAAACATTGAAAGTGCGGCTGGTTCCGGTTGTGGAATAATACATGAATGTACCGATATGCCGGGGTACGACAATACCGTTGAATGGGCATATCGGTATGCTTCAATTTCTATTTGTTATTTGCCGAAATTCCAGTTCCTGATGATTTGCAGTATTTCCTCTTTCATTTCCTTCGTTATGTTGTTTTGTGTACTGGGCTGGAAGGCGAGAAACCTCTTGGCTGCTTTATGGAATTTGTCCGGATGTAAAAAAGAGGGGTTTGTATACAATTTGGCGAGTAGGAAGTAGGTATATCCCTGTTCCGGTAAAATCCGGCTGATTTCCAGCAGGTAACTTTCCGCTTTCTGGTATTGCTTGATCGCCTTTTCGTTTTTTGCAATTGCATAGTATAGTTCGGGGGCTGCACTTAGTTTTAATGCCCTGTCCAACCATTTGATGGCAATATCGTGCTGTCCGGTCTTATAGAAACATTCTGCTCCCTCATATAGAAAATCTGTTCGGTGGTATAACTGGACAAACAGACCGGCATACCGGCTGGCTGCTTGTTCGTACTCCTGATTATGATATAATTCCTGAAGCGTCTTCCATTCCCTATAGGTATAGTAGGTATCTTTCTGTCCGTAGAAAAGAATGCAGGTAAGAATGGCGGCGATGGCACTGATATACGGGATACTCCTCTGTGCTCGCTGCTTGTTATGCTTCGGATTGGTCACACATATGGCGGTCAGGAATAAGAGCAGAACCCAGTAGGTCGGGAGTTGGAGCGGATAGGAATAAAGGGCGAAGATTCCGAGTGCCAGAATTCCGCCGGATGCCCCAATCTGTCTGTGTCTGATCCCATAATAAAGGGAAAATGCGAGCCAGAAGATAAAGAACAGCAACCCCGTAATACCTAACTCAAGTCCTATTTGCAGATATTCGTTGTATGCATACTGGGGACAGGTTGCGGTTTGTTTTTCTTTGGAAGAAGCGGTATCGGTTTCGAAATAGGCAGATTGTTCCTTTGCGTATGTAGCTGGAAAGCCGCCTATACCTATGCCGGTTACCGGATGTTCCATGATAGCCTGGGTCGTGATATTCCAGATCAAAAGCCGGCGATCTCCGGCCTGGGCTTTTTGGATATTCCCGACCAAAATGACTGCCGTGATCGCAACAAACAGGATAATCGAAGAGATGGCAAACAGCTGGATGTGTTTCTGTATGGCTTCTTTCGTCTGTTTCCATCCGATCAGCCTCATCCAGCAAACCCAGATTCCGGAAAGGAGGGCTGCAAGCCATACGGGTTGGTCTGTTTTGAATATTAAGGTGGTGATAATCAAAGTAGATCCGAGAATGGAGAAATAGAACAGGAAAGTACGGGATTTCCACAAAGCGATCTTGTCGCAATTCTTAAAACGGAGTAATGTGTTCAGACAGACTGGAAAAATGACTGCGATATAGCCATAGAAAGGCTCTGGTTTCAGCGATGTTTCAAGCAGCCTGAAGACAGGATGGGTGATGGGAGCAGGATTGATGGTATGGCTGATCCCCCAGATGGCCGGAACGATTCCGGTAAATATGATGATCGTAATGAAAAACGGTCGTAATTCCTGATGCGCCTGTAAAGCACCTCTGAGCATAAACCAGAGAGCAACCAGCTGAGCGATGAAAAGGAAACGTTCCGGCTGAAGATTCTCGTCTTTGTCGTAAGAAACCAATACGATACCGAACAGAAGTAATAATAAGGCATCCGGTAATGAAAAGATAAAACGGCTTTTCTTTGTTGTGAATTCCATAAGTAGAACCCCACCGGCTAACAATAGAGATGTGAAATGAAACCAGCAAATTTTTCCGGACAGCGTGCCGTCTGCTAATTCCGGATTCATGGCGAAGATTATACACAATAGTAACATTCCACTCGTTGCGAGTAAAAGTAATCTTAGATAACTAAAAAAATTATTCATAATTATATTTATTAAAATGTGAAAAAACTCTGCTTTCTGTGGGTTGAGAGGCAGAGACCTTCTCACAACTTATCTGTCAGGCATTGCCAAATGGATGGCAAAGAAATGGACCGATGCAAGTATACCCTATTTAAACAGAAAGAGAAGCCAGTGTGTTTTCCTTTTGGGAGGAAAGATTTGAACAGGTCTAAAGAGGTCGCAAAAGTATATTATGCTTTATTGGAGGGTGAATGTTAGAGTTGACATTTTGTTGACAATATGCAAACGGCTGGCATACAAAATATTTTGATGATAAACGGTAATCCTTATTTGAAAGGGGAAAGTTAAGGTTAGGGTTGTTTTTTTAATGTGAAAAGAGGTAAATAGAGGAAGATTCCTAATATAGACATGGCAAGCCCGCCGATGGTGCCGGCGGCCAGCGGGAACCAAAACGCTTCCTTATCCGGACCTAACATGAATGGGATGAAGCCTAAGATGGTCGAAACGACTGTGAGGAAAATGGGCGTGATCTTAGCATTCCAGGCTTTCAGATATGCCTTGTAGGGCGACATCAACGGTTTGCGTTGCCGGATTTGGTTGTATTCATTCAAAATGTAGATGCTTGCGTTAACGGTTATACCGCACAACAGGACGAAGGAGGCAAATCCTCCTTGGTCGAAATTCAATTTGAACCAATAGAACGTGAGGAATACGCCAATGTAAGAGATCGGTATTACAAAGATAACGGCCAACGGCTGTTTCAGCGAATTGAACAGGATACTGGTGGTAAAGAAGATAATGACGATGATCAGCAATAACAGAAGATATTGTTTATTGTCCTTTTTGTCCCAATACCAGTAAGCGCTTTCCGACTTGGCGGTATAACCCATCGGCAGTATGGCATTGATTTCCTTCAGGTCGCGTTCCTGTATCTTATTTCCCTGATTGGAAGCCCCGATATATTCGTATTGCAGACAGAGGCGGTATTGTTGGTTTACTTTGCAAACCTTCTGCGGCATCTGTCCTTTTTCGACACTTGCAAGTTCTGCTAACTTGTAGGGCTTGCCGTCAATAGTTTGTGGAACATACTGCATGCTCCACACATCGTATTCCTGTGACTGGCGGGAGGAGAGTTTCAGTTTCTCTGTCTCTTCGTTGACGACGATCGTCCCGGTATAAATGTCCTTTCCGAAAACGGGATTGATGGAGGCGAACAGGTCGATCGGCTGTATGTCCTCCTGGGTCAGCCGGGCTTTGTTGAGGTTGAAGTAGAACTCCTGGTAATCGTCTTTCCACCACGAGAACTCTGAATTGATCAGCACTTCCTTGATGCGGCGGTGGGTGAGCAACTTGGCTTTCAGCTGTTCGGCCCATTCGTACAGCTCGTCGTAGTTGTAACCATACATCACGATACGGAAAGAACCGGCTCCTTCGCGCACATCGTTGCTGAATCCCTGGTCCTGCAAACCGTAGACTTGCCAGCTTCCCCCCCCCAATTCAAGAGCTTTGCTGATGATTTTGCTTTTCAATGTGTACGGGAAACCACTCCGTTCACTCTCTTTCGTAAAATAGATGCGGATACCGGCCTGGCGTGCGCTGTAGACGTTTGTTTGGAACTGTCGTATTTCTTTGAAGGTGCTGAGATAGGCTTCCATCCGGCTCATCAAGGTATTCATTTGTGGCAAGGTCGTCCCGTTCGGGAACGATGCGCTGACAGACAGGACCGTTTCTTCGTTGCGGGTGAAGTAACTTCCTTCATAAACTTTTTGTACGAACAGGCGTAGGGTCCCGCCCAACGCCTTATCGACGATGGGTTTGATCTTCTCCTTGTACGTCTCGTTGGAGGCGAATTTATTATATGTATCGATTAGTAGGGTGTCTGTTGCCGTGTAGACCTTCTTTTTGTCTTTCGTGTCGTATTCGATTTTTTCCGGTAACAGGAAAACCGGGATGCCGAATGCTAACAGTAAAATGAAACATGCCAATTTCTTCCATCCGCAAAGGAAATCGATCTGACATTGATAGTACCGGTTGTAGTAGACAGGGAAACGTTTGAGAAAGCGGTTCGTTCTTTTTCTGATCCGGCTTTTCCATGTATACCTGGTCTCTTCTCTGGATATGTTCTTTTTTCCGCTTTTTTTCCATTCCAGGTTCATCTTATCGATCAGGGCGGGAACCAGGAAAAGCGCGATCAATAGGGAGACTCCTAAATTGATGATGACGACAGCCGCAAAATCCTGCAGATTGAGGCGTATCTTTTCATCTAAGAAAAAGATAATGACCAGTGCACCTATCGTTGTCAAAGTGGCTGCCAATATGGATAGGATTGCCTTTCGGTTATGTCGGTTCCGGATATGTTCCGTCATGACGATCGTGTTGTCGATCACCAGGCTGAGTGAGATTGTGACGCCTGCCAACGAATAAAGCTGCATTTCCAGTCCTGACAGATAATAAAGGATGACAGCAATACTGAGGTTGATCGAAAGGCTGATGATGATCAGTAACAGATATTTTATCTCGCGTGTGATCAGCAAGACAAACATCAGTAGGATCAGGACGGTGAGCCCCGTACGGACATAAATCTTGTTCAGTTCGTCCTGAATGAATTCGGTCGCGTCATAGCTGGTATGTATTTCATAACCGGGTGGAAGCAAGGTACGGATATATTCCATTTCGGCTCTTACCCGTTTGGCAAGTTCCAGCTGGTTCGCCGTCTCCTCGGCGCGGATGGACAGATAGATGGAATTCAAGCCGTTGATACGGTAATAACTCTGTGGAGCCTCTTCCTGACGGGTGACTTTTAGCAGTTGGTCCAGGCGGATCAGCTTGCCGTCTTTGTTCAGGACGGTTATAAGCGATGGGTTGAATCCGTCTGTTTCGTTTTCAGGAACCAAAGCGAGACGTATCCACTGGCTACTTTGTCCTTCTTTGCACGAAGTCGCCAACTGGGTTTCCACGTTTCCGGTTCCTAAGAATTCTTTTTGATAATACTGGCTGATCGCTTTCTGTATATCCGGGATGCTGATACCTAACGTTGCCAGCTGACGGCTATCATATTCCAGTCGCCATTCCATCGGGGTGGCACCGCTGACATCGATGCGGTAGATGCCGGGAATCCCGCTTAGGCGAGGTTTTATCTGGTCTTCGGCAAAGCGTTGTATGAATATGGGTGTGGCTGCCGCATTCAGTGTGTAGCTCATGAAAGGCCGTACTTCCTTGTCGTCCGGCCGGCTCATTTCCAGGACTGGATAGCTCAGTCCGTCCGGTAGGCTGGGCCATGTCTGTCGGATGATGGTAGACGCTTCGAAACGGGCGGCATCGATATTGGTATGCTTGTCCAGCTCGAGCGTGACATATCCCCATCCGTTGCCGGAAGTGGAATTGATCTCCTTGATCCCCTTGATGCGTGCCAACATCGCTTCGAGCCGCGAGGTCACTTCCATCTCTATCACGCGTGCCGAATTGCCCGGCATGTTATAGCTGATAGTCAACTGTGGCAGCGTGCGTGACGGCGACAGCTTGATCGGCAGCAGCGGTATAAAGGCAATCCCTGCCAGCGCCACGCAAAGGAAGGTGACGATGATGGTGAAAGAGGATATTTTAGGAGATGCACTCATTATTCATTTTTTGTTACAATCCGTATTTATATTCGAACTCGTTCGAAAGGGAAACTCCCGTTTCGAAATCGTGCAACGTCAGTTTTCGGATCTTATAATAGCTCAGCCAGTAGTTCTGTAAAGCCGAAATATAGTTCCGCTGCGCTTCCTGTTGGCGGTTCAGCGACAGAGTAAGACTGTTGATATCCGCTTTTCCGATCATGAAGCGTTGCTTGGTTTCGCTGTAGGCTGTTTCTGCCAGGTCTACCGCTTCTTCGGCACTCCCAATCAGGGCTTGCTGGATATTGAAGTCGCCGACTGTCATAATCACGTCTTCTTCTACTGTCAATTCTTTTTGTTTGGCGGATGTTTCGGTGACAAGCAGGTTGTTCTTGGCAATATTATGCTTCCCTTTTCGTACGCCCCAGTCTACCAACGGGATCGAAACAGACAAAGAGACGATTTCCTGCTGTTGCAGATTTTTGTAGGCGTCCTGTATGTTCTTGGACACTTGGTTGAATCCGACGCTGGCATTGATCTGGGCGTTGAACATCGCTTCTTTCTTGGTTTTGTCTACCTGCTGCTGGGCTTCTAATATTTGCTGGCGCAACTCCAGAAAGGTCGGGTTGTTTGCACGTGCCAATTCGAGTGCTTTGTCGACCGAGATTTCCATATTGCGCGGGCGGCTTGGGAGGCGCAGGCGTATTTCTGTATTCTTGTCGAAGTTCAAGTAAGAGGCGAGGCTGAACATGGCACGTTTTAGGGCGATTTCCGCATTTTTCAATGTGTTGCGTGCGTTTACGGCATCCAATTTCAGTGTCAGCAAATCCGCTTGGCTGATAGAAGCTATCTTATGCCGTTCCTGCCCTGTCCGGTACAGTGTGTCGGTCGTGGCGACATTTTCCTTGGCCAGATCATATTCCACCTGTGCCATTGCCAGAGCGAAGAAATAGGTCGTTGCTTGCTCGCTCATTTGCTCTACATTATATAATAGTTCTTTCTTGACCTTCTCGTATTTCAACGGTTCGATTTTCCGTTCCCATTTAAAAGCGTTATACCCCAATAAGTCTTGCTGGTAGCCGAGGCGGATCGGAACCGATGAGAACTGGTTATAAGTTTGGTCGCCGAAATAGCGCATATAATCCAAGTCTGTATCCAAATAGAATGTACCGCCTAAGAGGTCGAAATTCTGTTCGATCTCCAATTGCCCGCCCGCATAAAACGATTGTTGTTTTCTATATACGTCGATATCAGCCTCCGAGTCATATCGTTGGGTAAAATAACGGCGGTATTGTGCCGGCGTCAGATTTAGGGTAAGGCTTGGCAGACGGCCGGCCTTGTAAGTCCGGTATTCCCAGTAGCCGGCCAGATACATATTTTTGTATCGGAAAGCGTCCAGCGAACTGTCGGCCGCCAGTGTGATAGTTCGTTCCAGCGTCAGTGTGAGCTGCGCTTTTCCTCCGAATACGCATGCAAGCATCAACAACGTGATGACATATCTATAAATGAATTTCCTGTCCATAACTTCCAATTTTCAATTTTCAACATTCAAATTACCAACCTCATGTTTGCGATAAATGAACCAGTATATCAGTGGTATGACAAAAAGGCTGACTGCCGTACCGATCAGCATGGCCGAGATCATGGCGATGGAAAGCGGCTTTTGCAGTTCGCTGCCCATATCGAATGTGAAAAGCAGCGGAACCATTCCGAATATTGTCGTTAATGATGTCATGATGATAGGACGCAGGCGCCGCCGTCCGGCTTCATGTATGGCTTCCATAAGAGGAACCCCTTCTTTGCGGAGTTCGTTGATAGCATCCAGTTTCAGGATGGAGTCGTTGATGATGATACCGCAGGTCACGACGATACCGATGGCACTCATCAGGTTCATGGTATGGCCGCATATCCAGAGCACCAGCAAGGAGGCTGCCACATCGATCGGAATTTCAAGCAGCACGATGAGCGGCTGCAGGAAACTTTCAAACTGGGCTGCCAGGATGAAATACATCAGCAGGATCGAAATGAACAAAATCACGACCAGCTCGTTCAGCATCTGCCGGTTGGAAAAGAAACTTCCTGAAAAATCGATATCCCAGTCAGTATCGATTTCTTTTTTTACATTTTCCATCAACTGTTCGGCATTGTCTATATCATAGAAACTGAATGGAATGTATTCTCCGTTCTTTCCTGCCGTGATCGTTTTCAAGTCCTCTCCCGGAGTGACACGCACCAGCGATTGCAGCGGGATATATCGTACGTTGCCTTCCGTGTCAGGAACAGTGTTTACCAATGTTTTCTGTAAGACCTCGTTAACCGTTTGTTCTTCCCCGGCCAATGCGATTGGCAGATATTGTTGGTAGGAGCGGAGCGTTGCTACTTCATTCTCTTTGAATGCCGTTTTCAGCAACCGGTACACTTCGTTGTAGTCGACGTTATAAAGCAGAAGTTTCTGTCTGTCTATTGTGATATTTAATTGGTTGTCGAAGGTGATACCGACAGGAGTATGTCCTGTTTTCGCCTCGATTTGCTGTTCTATTTTATTCAAGACGGAGGCTTCCGGTGCTTCAGATTTATTGCGGGTGTGCAATTCGGCGACAATGTCGGCTTCACCTGTCACAAACAGCTTTTCAAATACTGTTTCGGGAGGCGAGAAGGATATCACTGCCATCGGGTAATGCGTTTTGATCCATTTTTCCACCGATTTTTGTAAAGGAGCGATTCCGGTTGGTTTCTCCGTCTTGAAATATAACTCGCTTTCGGAAACCGACATCTCGCGATCCCGGTTCAACAGGAATTGCTGCTGCCCGACATAGGCCGTGTGTTCTTGTACCTGATTGTCGATAGAGGCGAATAACTGGCTGACACGGCTCTGGTTTTCATCGATATGGATGTTTTCGTTCCATTCCACATGAGCGATCAGTTCGTTCTGGTCTATCTCCGGCATACGGCTTTTCGGTATTTCGTAGAACAGAAAGGCGCAAAGCGGGAGCGTAATGGCAATGAAAATCAGGCTTGCCGTTTTGTGACGGAACACAAAATCCACTCCGGTATCATAGAAGCGGTCCAATGTATGCTCTTTTACCAGATTGTTGATTCGTATATTGAAACCCTTATGTTTGATGTCCGGAATACTGTATACCAGTTTGTAGAGTACCGGCAGCAGCATGATTCCCGTGAAATAGGAAACCATCAGACCGACGGTGACGGCAAAGGCTTGGTCGAAGAAGATCGCTCCTGCTATTCCGCTCATGAACACAAGCGGAACGAAGACGGCAATTGTCGTAAAAGTGGAACTCAGCATCGGAGTAATTACTTCGGTCGTCCCTTTATTGCAAGCCTCTTCCAGCGAGTCTCCTCGTGTCCTGTATTGGGTAATGTTTTCCGTTACGATGATCGAACTGTCGATCATCATACCCAAAGCCAGGATCAACCCGGAGATGGAGATGATATTCAGCGACATCTTGCAGAGGTAGAAAAAAAGGAAACTGATGATCAGGCTCACCACCATACTTAACCCGATCACTGCCGGGCTCTTGATATCCCCTAAGAAAAGGATGGCGACGATACAGATGAAAAGGAAACCCAACGACAGGTTTTGTTTCAGGTTCGAGATGGTATAATCCAGCAATTCCGTCTGGTTGCGGCTGACACTGAAATCGATATCCGGATAGACGGAAGCAAAGTAATCCGTCACTTCTGCCAATGCCTCTTTCATGTTATCCATATTTTCATCCGCCTGCTTGATTACAGCCAGCGTTACCGCCCGTTTCCCGTTGGAAAGGGAAGCTCCGGTCTCTTTCTCCGGCACGACGGAAATGCGTGCCAAATCTTTCAGTTGAAAAATATGGTTATTTTTCCTGATATAAATATTCTCGACATCTTCCGGTGTGCGCAGCAGTGTCGAGAACTTGATATTGTACTCGTAATAGCCGTCACGTACGGTCATGCTACCCGGTTCTATATTGTTAGATGTCAGTGCGGCCTCCAGATCGTCAAGTGTGATCTCCGACATTTTCAGCAACTTCATGTCCGGAACAATCTGTAACTGCCGTTTCAGAATTCCGGTCACATCTACCATTGCCACTTCGGGCAACTGTTCGATACGACGTTTGATCACCGTTTCGGCAAACTGGCAAAGGTCGAGGAACGATCCTTCGTTTATTTCACTGTAAGCGCTGTCGCTTTTCAATGTCAGATTCAAGCAGAATACGGGAATATCAGTGGCACTGGCTTTGATTACCCGTGGACGTTCTACTTCACGTGGCAGGTAGTTCATAGCTGCGTCTATCTTTTCGTTGACTTCGATAAAAGCCAGATCCGTATTTGTTCCGAAATCGAAGTTTAGGCGTATGATGGCAGCACCGTCGCGTGTTTCACTGTGGATGTCGCGTAAACTGGCAACCTGCATTAATTGCTGGCGGATGGTTTTTACTACTGTGTTTTCCAATTCGCGTGCCGAAGTGTTCTGGCCGGATACCTGTACGGTGATCTCCGGAATTGCAATATCAGGCAGCAACGACACCGGAATGGTGAAGTAAGTAACCAGTCCCACGATAAAGCAAGCCGTAAAAGCCATCAATACCGCGATAGGGCGTTGTAGTAGAAACTTTATCATGTATTAGAACTATGATTTATAAATTATGATTTCTGAATTGTCAATTGTCCATTTTTAATTGTCAATTACTTTGACCGGTGCTTCGTGAGCCAGGTTAATGTTACCGCTTGTAATCACGATATCCCCTTCTTTCAGTCCGTCAATGATCGTATAGCTGTCGGCATTTTCCAAACCTGTATGTACATAGTTCCAGTATGCTTTGTCTTCCGTTAATGTGAATACAACCTGTTTGCCGGAACGGAGTACGACAGCGCTTTTGGGAACGACCAACTGTTTACCCAGCGAACGATGGATACTTACTCGTACATTCATCCCTTCGAACAACTTACCTTTATCGTTTACGGCAGCTTTCACCTGTACCATCCCGTCTTTGTCTACCAGCGGGTTTATTTCGGATATACGGCCGTCAGCCGTGACATCGGACAAGGCAAAAGGAGCTACCTCTACACGATCGCCTGTTTTGATAAGCGGCAGTTCGCTTTCCAAAACTGTGAAAGCGGCTTCCAATGTGCGGGTATCGATAATGGAACAGAAAACATCGGAGGTAGAAGCCGTATTGAACTGTTTGGCGAACAGGTTAGCGACGACACCGTCGAAAGGGGCGGTCAGGACTGCGTTTCGTTGTTCGTATTCGGCAAGCTGCCAAGAGATCAGTGCCTGGTCATACCCGCTTTTTACCTTGACTAACTGCATGGTTGCGGGCGGTACTTTTGTAGAATCTTCCAGTTTGTAGCCCTGTCCGATCAGTACGTCTTGCAGTTCCAGTTTGGCGCGTTCGAGTGCATCTTTGGCTTGCGCTGTCTTGTTGGCAAGGCGGAAGGTTGAGAGTTCTGCGAGTTTTTGCCCTTTCGTCACGCGATCGCCGTTCTTCACATATATCTTGGCGATCGGTTCTGCCGATTCGAATTTTAGGTCGACAAAGTTTCGGGCTGACAGTTTGCCGTTACTGATCAGTTCGTGGTTGAAATCAGTAGTATTCAACTTCATCACCGTCACCTCGTTTGTCTCATCCGGTAGAACGGTTTCTACGCTTTCTTCGGAACCTTTCTCTTTCTTTTCACCGGAGCAAGCCATCATCCCGGCCAGAATCAGTATAGCAAACAATTTGTAGTATTTCATATTTTATTGTTTTTATCAAAGTTGTTTCGCAAATATACAAACATATTTTAGTTACGAGCCTTTCGTAATTACTTTTTTTCTATTATCTTTTTTACTTCTTCCCTCATTTCCCGGATTGCCGTACTTTCCACCTTCGGTTCTTTGGTCAGCACAGCTCCGGCGGCAGCCCGCAATTTATCCACCTGGTAGAACTCCGGCTCTGCATATAGCTTG
>ERZ773237.1283-NODE-1283-length-21907-cov-14.211697_pt1 | contig 21907 bp, 19 predicted proteins | sample MGYA00580990_ERZ773237 | MGnify/ENA primary metagenome ERZ773237 (study PRJEB29015, sample SAMEA2737749) | human gut metagenome | biome: human gut; feature: human-associated habitat; material: faeces | place: China | collected 2012 ...
GGGCCGTCGTCGCTGACCGTCAACGGCAGCGAGTGGCTCTGGCGCGCCCCGCGCCCGGCGTTCTGGCGCGCCGCCACCGACAATGACCGCGGCTGCGGCTTCCCGCAGAAAGCGGCGGCCTGGCTGGCGGCGGATGTCTACCTGCAGAACCTTGGCTTTGCGGTCTTGCGGAAATCCGCCGACGGTGTGCAGGTGCGCTATACCTACGGTGTGCCCACCGTGCCCGGCGCTAAGGCCGAGCTGACCTACACCGTGGAGCCGCGGGGCACGCTGCTGGTCGAGGCCGTCTATCATGGCGTGCCCGGTGCGCCCGAGCTGCCCTGCTTCGGCGTAAAATTCCAGACGTTTGCCCCCGTGGCCCGCACGCTCTGGACCGGCCTTTCGGGCGAGACCTACCCGGATCGCTGCAAGGGCGGCGTCTTTGGCTGCCATGAGGAGGTGCCGCACATTGAACCGGCCCTCGTCCCGCAGGACTGCGGCCTGCATGTGGACACCCGTCAGTTCACGCTGGAGCAGCACAACGCCTGCGGCCAGACGGCGGCTGCGCTGACGATTGAACAGGCCGACGCGCCGTTTGCCTTCAGCGCACTGCCCAACACTGCGCAGGAGATCGAGGCCGCCCAGCACATCACCGAGCTGCCCGCCACGGGCCGCACGAGCGTGACGATCCTGGGCGCAGCCCGCGGCGTCGGCGGCATCGACAGCTGGGGCACCGATGTGGAGGAGCCTTACCGCGTCAGCGGGGAAGGAGAGCACCGCGTCGCGTTCCGCATCGTGTTGTAAATACCCTAAAGGCAACACCGGAATTCCGTGAAATAAAGCCCGGAGCAGCAGAGGCAGCGTGCCGCCTCTGCTGCTTTTTTGACCATGCAAAAAGGGCTGAATTCTGTCAAAAATTGTGTTGCGGGATCGCAGAAAATCTGCTATACCTATACATTACATAACAAGAGGCGACGATGAGAGAAAGCGGCGTACCAACGCATTTAGCCCATACTGAGAAAAGGATGTAAAACGTGATGACTGACCTGCTGACCCTGTTGGGAGAAAATTTTGCATGGGAAAATTCCACTTGCCGCGCCCGGCGCACAGCCCGTCACATCAGCGGGCTGAACAGCCGCAGCACGCAGTCCCAGCCGCGCACGGCCAGGCTGCGGGTGTCGGCGTACTCCTGCGTGACCTCGCGGCAGACGGGGAACAGCGCGTCAAAATCGCGGCGCACATCGGCCACGGCGCTGCAGCCGCAGAACCAGCAGGCGTTCTCAAAGTGCAGGTACAGGCTGCGGAAGTCAAAATTGATCGTACCCACAACGGCTTCCGTGCCGTCGGCTACGCATTGCTTCGCGTGGATGAACCCGGGCGCGTACTCATAAATGCGCACGCCGCTCTTGGCAAGGCTGGCGTAATAGCTGCGCGTGACCGAGAAGATCAGCTTTTTGTCCGGGATGCCCGGCGTGATGATCCGCACATCAACGCCGCTGGACGCGGCCAGCCGCAGTGTGCGCTGCATCTCGTCACTTAAAATAAGGTAGGGCGTTGTAATGTAGACGTAGTCCTTCGCACTGCGGATCATGTTCAGGTAGACGTTCTCGCCGGTGGCCTCGTCGTCCAGTGGATTGTCCGCATAGGGCAGCACCACGGCATTCTCCCGCGCGGTGTAGGGCACATCGGGCAGATAGCGCTCGACCTCGGGTGCGGCCTTCTGCGTTGCGCCCCACAGCTCTAAGAAAATCAGCGTCAGGCCGCGCACGGCGTCGCCCTCCAGCCGGATGCCGCTGTCCTTCCACTGGCCGTAAGGGTGGGTGCGGTTGAAGTACTCCTCCGCCAGATTGTAGCCGCCGGTAAAGCCGACGCGCCCGTCCACAACGGTGATTTTGCGGTGGTCGCGATTGTTCATAAAGACGTTCAAAATCGGGATGACCGGGTTGAACCGGCGGCACTGGATGCCGCGCCCCGCCAGCTTTTTGACAAATTTGCTGTTGATAAACCCGATGCTGCCCACGTCGTCGTAAAATACGCGCACCTCCACGCCGTGGGCGGCGCGCTCGGCCAGAATATCCTCCAGCTCCTGCCAGGCGGAGGCGTCCTCAATGGCGTGGTATTCCATGAAAATAAACTTTTCCGCGCTGCGCAGGGCTGTTTTCTGGGCCTCCAGCGCCTCGCAGGTGTCGCCGTAGAACGTCACATCGGTGTTGTCATAGGCGGGGTAGCCCGCGCGGTCCTGCAAATAGCGGGCGTGGTTGCGGGTGATGCGGTCCGGGTAGGGCAGGGCGCGGCGCTGCTGCAAAATGGGTGCGTGATACCGGCGCAGCATCGTCATATTTTTGCCGAAACGGCGGCGCATGACGCTGACGGCCCCGCTGCGGCCAAACAGCAGATAGATGGTCAGACCGAAGATGGGAAACAGCAAAATCAGAATGATCCACGAAATTTTATACGCGGAGTTGATATGCAGCCCATATATACGCAGCGTAATCAAAAATGTCAGTACCGACGTGCATACCTGAATGGCGGTGGAGTAGTCGTTCAGCTTGAGGGCAAGCCAGAAGATCCATAAAACCTGCAAAAGTACGCCGATGCCCGCCAGCAGCATCCGGCTGACGCTGTTGGGAATGGCTTCGCGTTTTTCCTCGGTGGTGTTTTTCATGTGTGGCCCCTTTTGTGCCGGGCACGGCCCGGCTGTGTTGATTTTTTATCCAGTATAGCACAAAATCTTGCAGTATACCACACTTTTGCACCGGAATTTGCGGTGTTTTCACAAAGGAGCGTCCCCGTGGCCGGGCAGGGGAGAGAGAACACGGGAAAATGCAAAATAGCACAAAAATTGCCCGCCTGTAAAATTGGCCTATATACGCTGAAATCCATGCGCGATGCGCCCCGCTGCCCGCACCGACAGAGACAGCACAGATAAAATGAACGCAATATATGTGCGATTTCAATTGCGGCAGTCCTTGCCGCAGCTTTTGGCGCGGCGATACAGCTGGTTTTTAAAATGACGGTAATATGTATAGAATTCTGCGCGGCGGCAGAGGTGCAGCCACGGCAAGGCGGTTGGAGTGCAACAGGCAAAACGGTGGGAAATTAAAAAGAGAAGCAAAAAAATGTTTTTTGCTGTTTTTGCATAAGGTTGTTGAAATTTGGCAGATTATGTGATATTATAATTTCACAAATAAGGACGCACGAAGACCTTATAGAATTTAGTGGAGGAATTTATCATGTTCGAGAAAATTCGCAAAATGAAGAATAAGAAGGGCTTCACCCTGGTAGAGCTCATCGTCGTCCTGGTCATCCTGGTCATCCTGGTCATCCTGGCCGCCCTGCTGATCCCCGCCCTGACGGGCTACATCGACAAGGCGAACGAGGAGAAGGTTGTTTCTGAAACTCGTATGCTGACGATGGCTATCCAGACCGAAGCATCTTCTGCTTATGCCGAAGGAAGTGATGCGACTTCTTGGACTGCTGACAGTAACCATGTTAAGTCTATTATCAGCTTGGCTGAAATTAAGGCACTGAATGCAACTACTAAAACGGCAAAGTTTGCGGCTAGCATTGATAAGAACTATAAGGTTAAGACTGTCAACTACTTTGATGGTTCTAAGTATTATTGCACCTATGATAGTGCTAAAGGTACTTATGAAGTTGGAACCACTGCACCGAGCACCGAGCTTAATAACACGGTTGAGATTGGCTAATTATTAGTTGATTGCTTTTTCCCACCGCCACCCGGCGGTGGGATTTTTTGTGCTTTTGTTGTGGTTTCACTCCATTCCATTTCTACTGCGGACACTCCCGCGGGCGGATATGGAATCCGCCCCTACGGTCTGCCAATCCCGTTGCATTCTGCCCGCCGCCAACTTCGGCGGGGTGGGGGCACCCCGCCCTACGTCCTACCGAAAAAGGGGAACGTAGGGCGGCCAGCCCTCTGGCCGCCGTGCCCGCTTCCGGCCACAGTAAACCTTCCGTGCAATCCCTCCACCCTCACCCCGCAGGGAAAAAGCCTCCCTTGTCAAAGGGAGGTGCCGAGCCTGCGAGGCGGAGGGATTCCTGCCCGTCTGCGGGTGTGACAGCGTGCAGGGCATAGCCCGTCGGAATCCCTCCGGCCGCCTGCGGCGTCCACCTGCTCCCCTTCTGGCGCTACGCGCCACCTCCCCCGGCACGGGGGAGTCTGTCTTTGACAAGGGAGGCTTTTCTGATCCCATCTTAAACTTCACTTCAAATTTCACTCTTGCAAAATCCGGCAAAGTGTGCTACAATCTCATAGCATACCGTTTTAGTGGGAAATATTCCCGCAACCCTAACCAAAAAAAGGAGAGTCCCGCCCCATGTCCGAACGCCTGTGGGGAATCCTTGTGGATTCCTTTGGTAAAATATTGCTGCCCGGCCTGACCGTCACCATCCCGCTGACCGCCATCTCGTTCACGCTGGCGCTTATCATCGCGGTGGCGGTGGCGCTGGTGCAGTTTGCCCATGTGCCCGTTTTGCAGCGGCTGGCCCGGTTTTATATCTGGGTCATCCGCGGCACGCCCGTGCTGGTGCAGCTGTTTGTTGTGTTCTACGGCCTGCCCGGCGTCGGCATCCTGATCGAGCCGTTCCCCGCGGCGGTGCTCGTCTTTTCCATCAATGAGGGCGCGTACTGCGCCGAGACCATCCGCGCCGCGCTGGAATCCGTGCCTAAAGGCCAGATGGAGGCGGGGCAGTGCGTCGGCATGAGCTACTTACAGATCATCCGCCGCATCATCCTGCCGCAGGCGCTGCGCACGGCTTTCCCCACGCTGGCCAGTACGCTGATCGCCATGGTCAAGGATACCTCGCTGGCCGCGAACATCACCGTGACCGAAATGTTCATGACGACCCAGCGCATTGTGGCCCGCACCTATGAGCCGCTGGCCCTCTACATTGAGGTCGGTCTGGTTTACCTGCTGTTCTGCACCGTGCTGACCCGCCTGCAGGCCGTCGGCGAGCGGTACCTTAACAGCAAGGGCGCGCAAAGGAGCTGAACTATGCTGCAAATCAGAAATCTGCGCAAGTCCTTTGGCGATTTGCAGGTGCTCAAGAGCATCGATCTGGATGTGAACAAGGGCGACGTCGTCGCCATTTTGGGCCCCAGCGGCAGCGGAAAAACAACGATGCTGCGCTGCCTGAACTTTTTGGAAAAGTCCGACGGCGGCACGATGCTGTTTGACGACCAGCGTGTAGACCTGGCCCGCGTCACCCACGCCGAGGCCAACGCCCTGCGCCGCCGCACGGGGTTTGTCTTTCAAAGCTACAACCTGTTTGCCAACAAGACCGCGCTGCAAAACGTGACCGAGGGGCTTATCATCGCGCGCAAAATGCCGCGCCGCCGGGCCGAGGAGATCGCCCGCGCCGCGCTGGTCAAGGTCGGTATGGATGACCGCGCCGACTACTACCCCAGCCAGCTTTCCGGCGGGCAGCAGCAGCGCGTGGCGATTGCCCGCGCCATGGCCGCCGACCCGGAGATCATCTATTTCGACGAGCCTACGTCCGCTTTGGACCCCGAGCTGACCGGCGAGGTGCTGGCCGTCATGCGCAGCCTGGCCGGGGAAGGCCGCACAATGCTGGTCGTGACCCACGAGATGGATTTTGCCCGCCACGCGGCCAACCGCGTGGTGTTCATGGAGCAGGGCGTCATTGTGGAGCAGAACACCGCCGAGGCGTTCTTCAACGACCCGCAGCAGCCCCGCACCAAAGAATTTTTGCAGACCTACAAGCAAAGGAGCCTATTGTAATGAAGAACCTGACCAAGCTGACCGCCCTGACCCTGACCGCCGCGCTGGCCCTGACCGCCTGCGGCAGCAGCGCCGCCACCGCGCCCGCAGCAGAATCCGCCGCCGGGAGCACCGCCGAGGCCGCGTCCGGCGACCTGTTGAGCGAGATCCAGGCCAAGGGTACCATCACGGTTGCGATGGAGGGCACATGGGCACCCTGGACCTACCACGATGAAAACGACAACCTCGTCGGCTACGACGTCGAGGTCGCCACCGAGATCGCGAAGAAGCTGGGCGTTGAGCCGCAGTTTGTCGAGGGCGAGTGGGACGGCCTGCTGGCCGGTCTGGACGCGGGCCGCTATGACATCATGGTCAACGGCGTGGACATCACCCCCGAACGCGCCGAAAAATACGACTTCTCGACGCCCTACGCCTTCAACCGCACCGCCGTCATCACCAAGGCCGACGATGACAGCATCAACACGCTGGAGGACCTGAAGGGCAAAAAGACCGCAAACACGATCTCCAGCACCTACGCCGAGCTGGCCGAGCAGTACGGCGCGGCGGTGACGGGCGTTGACGACCTGAACCAGACGTTTGAGCTGCTGCTGAGCGGGCGCATCGACGCGACGCTGAACGCCGAGATGACCTTCTACGATTACACGAAGGAGCACCCCGACGCGAATGTGAAGATCGCCGTGCTGACCGACGATGCGAACCAGATCGCCATCCCGATGCGCAAGGGCGACGAGACTGCCGCCCTGCGCACGGCCATTGATGCCGCCATTGACGAGCTGCGCGCCGACGGCACGCTGAAGGCATTGAGCGAAAAATACTTTGGCCGCGATATTTCTACGGAAGAATAACCTTTGTAAAAAACATAGAAGGGGCTGCTGCACACGCAACAGCCCCTTTTGTTTTTGGGGAAATTATACCTTGCGAAGGATGCCGTCGGTCAATTCGACGCTGTCGCCTTCCTCCATTCCGCCGCGGCGCAGCGCTTCGTCGGGGTAGGGGAGCACGCGCCGCGTGCCGTCAGCACCTTCCAGCACTACGTCTACCAGAATCGGCTGGTCGGCGGGCGGCTCCTCGCAGCCGTACATCTGTTCCTCAATGCGGAAAATTTTGTATTTCATGCAGCTTCATGCTCTCTCCGGGACGGTGGGGCCTGTCTCCACGGCCTCGATTTCTTTGATCAACATCTCATGGCCCTGCAAAAGGTGGGTGCGCGGGCTCTGGCAGTGGGGGCAGGTGCGGCCAAACTGCACGGTGGGGTACTGTTGGCCGCAGTCCTCGCACACGGTCACGGCGGGGATGGTCTCCACGGTCAGCACCGCGCCGGGCAAAAGCTCCGATTTCGCCGCCGCCCACTTCCAGCAGTCCTGCAGATAGCTCTCCACCACGCCGGAGACCTCGCCCAGCTGCAGCGTCACGCGCCGGATGCGCGTCACGTCGTTCTGCCGGGCTACGTCCTCCACCGTGCGGATGATGTGGAATACAATGCCAAGCTCGTGCATTACTTCTCCTTCTTGGCAAAGCGGATCTTGATCTCGCGCTTCGCCATGTAGGGCAGAATGGCCTTGAACTTGTCTTCGCTCCTGACCATCTTGCTGCACTCGGGCAGGTCGCGGTGCAGGCGGATGGCATCAAACTCGCACTTTGTCGTGCAGACGCCGCAGCCAATGCACTTGTTCGGGTCCACAACGCTGGCACCGCAGCCCAGACAGCGCGCTGTCTCGATTTTGACCTGATCCTCGGTCAGCGTCAGGTGCGCGTCGCGGAAGGAACGGTGCGCGTCAATGCCCGCATCCAGCGCGGCGGACTGGCGCGGTGCGCGGTCATACTCGCCCAGCGCCAGATTCGACTTGTCCAGCTCGTGGAAGTCGCGGCGGTTGCGGCCAATCGTCAGGCTTGTGTTGGGCTGCACAAAGCGGTGGATGGAAATTGCCCCCTGCTTGCCCGCAGCAATCGCGTCAATGGCAAACCGCGGCCCGGTGCAGACGTCGCCGCCGACGAAAATGTCCGGTTTTTTCAGCCAGTGAGAGATGTGCTCAATGTCGGCGGACCGGTTCTCGGTCTCGATGGCTTTTTCCACCGGGATGACGTGCATACCGATGTCTGCGCCGCCCGGGGGCAGCATGGCGGTGGTGTGCTCCAGCGGCAGGAACGTCATCCGCTCAAAGAAGGTTGTCACCTCGGGGCGGTCGGCGATCTGCCGCTTGTTCATGTTGAAAAACTCTGCGCTGCCGGGCACGAACATCGGCAGGATGTACTGCTTTTCGCGGCGGGGATTCTCCCAGTTGTACTCCAGCAGATTTTGTGCCGTTGCTCCGTTTTATTTTCTGCGCCTTCCCCCTTGGGGCTGCGCCCGCAGGCGCGTGTCGAAGCGCAACCGCCGCAGGCGGCCCTTAGCGCGAAGACTGAAGGTGGCCCCGCAGGGCCGGATGAGGGAAAAGTGTGTTATTGCTGCCCGTGAACGGGTTGCTGCCGGTAGGTCAGCCCTCATCAGTCACTTTCGGTGACAGCTTCCCCGGCGGGGGAAGCCTCCGCTTTGACAAAGTGCTCCACCACCATCCGCTGCGCCTCCGGCGTAAACAGCAGCACTGAATACGGCGTGCCGCGGGCACTGACCTTGTCCTCGCTGCGCAGACCGGCGTCCACACCGGCAGGGGTCGGCACGTAGTAAAAGCCCTTCGTCGGCAGACGCTCCATGCCGATGAGCCGCTGCGCCAGCAGCCACTCGTCGATCTCCTTGATGGTCGGGGCCTTCACATCCGGGTCACCGGCGGCCTCGATCAGCGCGGCCTTCAGCTCCGCGCCGGTATAGCTGTCCTGATAGTTGAAGCTGCGCGCGTCCTCCGCCGTCAGGTAAAACGCGGGGCGCTCGGCCTTCGGCGGCTTTTTCTTCTTCTCGGACGGCAGCGGCTTTTCCGGCTCCGGTGCGGGCGGGTCCAGGCTCAAAACGGCGTCGGGGTGGTCGGCACGGTAGGCGTCAATGACCGCAAAGAACGCGGCACCGTACTTTTCATACTTGCGCTCACCCATGCCGTAGATGCCCAGCATATCCTCCGCGCGGCGCGGCGCGCGCAGGCACATATCCACCAGCGACTTGTCACCGAACACGACGTAGGGCGGCAGTCCCTCGCGCTGGGCGGTGTCGAACCGCAGCTGGCGCAGCTGGTTGAACAGCTCCAGTCCGGCGCTCGTCAGCGCGTCCATCGGGCTGCGGCGCTTCGGCTTCGGTGCGCGGGCCTGCTCCGGCTCACGCTGCGGCGGCAGCTTGACCAGCACCTGCCCGCCGGCCTTCAGCGGGGCAATATCCCCGATGTGCAGCACGGCGTACTGGTCGTCGCTCTGCACCAAATATCCATCCTCCAGCAGCTGGGCCAGCAGGCGTTCCAGCGTCTCGCGCGGGGTGTCCTTCATCCGGCCGTAGCTCTTGAAGCGCTCGGCTCCCAGCTCCCGCAGACGCGCACGGTTCGCGCCTTGTAAAGTGCCGAACAAAATCGCTTTGCCGTACCGCCCGCGCAGCTCGGCCACGCAGTTGATCATCCACTTGGCGGCGTCGGTCATATCGACCTCGTCAAAATCGTTGTTGCAGCTGCCGCAGTTGCCGCACGGCGCGGTGGGATGCTCGCCGAAATAGGCCAGAATGTAGTTGCGCAGGCACTCCGTCGTCTGGCAGTAGCGCTCCATCGTCTGCAAGCGCTGCAGGTCGCGCTGGCGCAAAAGGTCGGCCTCCTCGTCGTCCATCTCGGCAAAATCCTTTTTGTCCAGCAGGAATTTGTTGATGATGACGTCCTGCGCCGAAAAAAGCAGCACGCACTGCGACAGCAGCCCGTCACGCCCGGCACGGCCTGCCTCCTGGTAATAATTCTCCATGCTCTGGGGCATGTTGTAGTGCAGCACGAACCGCACGTTGGACTTGTCAATGCCCATGCCAAAGGCGTTCGTCGCCACAATGACCGGCGCGGTGTCGTAGATGAAGTCATTCTGATTTTTGCGGCGTGCTTCGGCGGACAGGCCCGCGTGGTACTTTGTGGCGGCAAAGCCGTATTCGGTCAGAAGCTCCTGCAGCTTGTCCACATTCTTGCGGGTGGCGCAGTAGATGATGCCGCTCTCGCCGGGGTGGTCGCGCAGATATTGGATGACAAAATCGTCCTTGCGGCGGGTGCGCTCGACCTGAAAGTAGAGGTTGGGCCGGTCAAAGCCGGTCACGAGCACCTTCGGGTCGTGGAGCCGCAGCGTGCAGACAATGTCGTCCTTGACCTCCCGCGTGGCTGTGGCCGTGAACGCCGACACGATGGGGCGGCGGGGCAGACTGTCGATGAAATCGAGGATCTTTAAGTAGCTCGGGCGGAAATCCTGTCCCCACTGGCTGATGCAGTGCGCCTCATCCACCGTGACCATCGAGATGTCCGCCCCCACGGCAAAGCTGCGGAACACCGGGCTTTCCAGCCGCTCGGGCGCGACGTAGACGAGCTTGTAGCTGCCCTCGGCGGCCAGGTCCAGCGCGCGGGCAATCTGTGTCTCGGTCAGCGACGAGTTGATAAACGCCGCATGGATGCCCGCTGCGTTCAGTCCCTTGACCTGGTCCTGCATCAGCGAGATCAGCGGCGAGATGACGAGCGTCAGCCCCGGCAGCAGCAGGGCAGGAACCTGATAGCAGAGCGACTTGCCCGCGCCGGTGGGCATGATGGCCAGCGCGTCCCGCCCGGCCAGAAGGGCGCTGACGATCTCCTCCTGCCCGGGGCGGAAGGAGTCGTAGCCGAAATATCGTTTTAACGCTTCACGCGGAGTCATGAAGGGCCTCCTGAACTTTTTCTTCCATTATACCACATCCGCACCCCTGCGGCCAGCGAAACGCGCACTTTACACCGCGCACCGTCTGCGGTATACTGGTAGCAAACTATAGCAAACTATAAAAACAGGAGCTGTCGCTATGATTCTGGATATTGTTGTGGACGTACAAAAGGACTTTATCACGGGTGCGCTGGCGAACCCCCAGGCACAGGCCAACGTGGCCCACCTGGCCGAGACCGTTAAGGCCCATGCCCGGGCCGGGCACTGGCTGTTCCTGACGCGGGACACCCACCCCGACAACTACCTTGCCACGCGGGAGGGACGCCACCTGCCTGTGGAGCACTGCATCGAGGGCGAGGATGGCTGGAACTTTGCGCCCGAGTTGGAGAACGCGCTGGACGGTACCGAGCCCGAGGTCTGCCACATCGTCAACAAGCCCTCCTTCGGCAGCTATATGCTGCCGAGCGAGATCCTCGACGAGTTGATGGCCCACAACAAGGCCGTGGACGACATTGAAAAGATCGTCATCTACGGCTACTGCACCGACATCTGCGTCATCAGCAACGCCATGGTGCTGCGCGCGGCCTTCCCGGAGACGGAAATCGAAATCCTGTCCGACTGCTGCGCCGGGGTCACGCCCCAGTCCCACCAAACAGCGCTGGACGCCATGCGGGCGTGCCAGTTCACAATCGTATAAAGCATATAAAGGCAAAATTGAAACCGACGCACTCTTGCGTTTCTCACCGCATTGTGTTATACTTTACACCGTAAAACTGAATACGACAGCAGGTGCCTTTTTATGCCGCCGTTCGGCGCATGGGAAAGGGTAAAAGGGAAGCGGGTGCAAATCCCGCACGATCTCGTCACTGTGATAAGGGAGCCTGCCGCCAGGGTGCATTTGCATCGGTCACTGGGTTTTGACCCGGGAAGGCGGCGGCAGGCGTTGAGCTTTCAGCCAGGAAACCTGCCTGCTGCCGGGTACGGGGGCGCACCGCCCCAGATCACGAGGAATTGGTTGTACCGCAAAGCACCTGCTTAAAATACGGGGTCTTTTGTGTTGCCATTCTGCACGCAAAAGACCTCGTTTTTTACGGGGTCAATTTCCGTGTGCCCTGCTGTTCTCTCCCGTACTGTCTCCCGGTTTTAAACAAGGAAAGGAAGCAAAAACACATGAGAAGGATCACCTACAGAAAAGCTGCCGCCGTCGCCATGGCCGCAGCACTGTCCGCCGCCCTGCTGGTCGGCTGCGGCAGCACCGCCGCGAGCACTGACAGCGCTGCCGCGAGCACCGTCGCCGGCGAAAGCACTGCAGAAGATGCAGAAAAGACCGCAGACGAGGGAGATGCAGACGAAGTGGCCGCTAAGAACTGCGCCGATTTGATCGACGCCATCTACGTGCAGGAGCGCAGCGCCGACACCGATGCCCAGTGCGAGGCCGCTAAGGCTGCCTGGGATGCCCTGACCGACACCCAGAAGGAGCTGGTCGAGGGCGAGAACGCAGACCCCGACTACTTTGGCCGCGACACCGGCGACGCCGGCAAGGACGACCCGCGCAATGCCGACGACATCGGCGAGAATGAGCTGCTGGTCGTCAGCTTCGGCACCTCCTTCAACGGCAGCCGCGCCGCTGACATCAAGGGCATCGAGGACGCCCTGCAGGCCGCCTACCCGGATTGGAGCGTCCGCCGCGCCTTCACCGCGCAGATCATCATCAACCACGTTCAGGCCCGCGACGGCGAGAAGATCGACAACATGGACCAGGCGCTTGAGCGTGCCGTTGCCAACGGTGTCAAGAATCTGGTTGTCCAGCCTACGCACCTGATGCACGGCGCCGAGTACGACGAGATGTGTGAGGCGGTTGAGCAGTACAGGGACAAGTTCGACAGCGTTGCCATTGCCGAACCCCTGCTGGGCGAGGTCGGCGAAGATGCCACCGTCATCAACGCCGACAAGGAGGCCGTGGCCGCCGCCATCACCGCCGAGGCCGTCAAGACCGCCGGATATGACGACGCCGCTGCCGCCGCTGCGGACGGCACCGCCTTTGTCTTTATGGGCCACGGCACGTCCCACACCGCCAAGGTCAGCTACAGCCAGATGCAGACCGCGATGCAGACGCTGGGCTACGACAACGTCTTTATCGGCACCGTTGAGGGTGAGCCCGAGGACACCGCCTGCGATGCCGTTATCGAGAAGGTCAAGGAGGCCGGTTACACCAAGGTCATCCTGCGCCCGCTGATGGTCGTCGCCGGTGACCACGCCAACAACGACATGGCCGGTGCCGAGGACGATTCCTGGCTGAGCCAGTTCAACGCCGCCGACTGCTTTGAGAGCGTCGATACCCAGATCGCAGGTCTGGGTGAGATCGGCGACATCCAGCAGCTCTACGTTGACCACGCCGGGGCCGCCATCGATTCCCTGAACGGCTGAGAAAGACCCATTCTGCCCGGAGGGTAAGCTCCGGGCAGTTTTTTGGTTTTTGGGAAAGCACGGCAGGGGCCGGGCATGTCCGGCCTGCGTCCGATGTGATGCCCTGCCACGCCGTAGGGGCGGATTCTATATCCGCCCGCGCTGCCTCCCACTATTGCCTGATAAATATGTATAGAATGAGGTAAGGAAAGCATGAAAAAGCTCCAACTCGCATCCCTGACTCTCGCTGCCCTGCTGCTGGCGGGCTGCGGTGCGTCCGCAGCGTCCACCGCCGAGAGCACGTCCGAGGCGGTCTCCACGGAAGAAACCGCTCCTGCCGCCACCGCGGCCCCGGCCCCTGCCGTCACGAAAGCCCAGGCCCCCGCTGCCGCGCTGCCGGACGGCGTATACACCGCTAAGTTCAACACCGACAGCAGCATGTTCCACGCCAACGAAGCCGTGGACGGCATGGGCACGCTGACGGTGGAAAACGGCACGATGACCTTCCACGTCAGTCTGCAGTCCCAGAAGATCATCAACCTGTATCCGGGCATGGCCGCCGACGCCCCCGCCCACGAGAGCGACTGGCTGCAGCCTACCGTTGACACAGTGACCTACTCCGACGGCACCAGCGACGAAGTATTCGGCTTTGACATCCCCGTTGCGGCTGTCGATGCTGATTTCCAGCTGGCCATCCTCGGCACCAAGGGCACCTGGTATGACCATACGGTCAGCGTCTCCGATGCCGAGCCTGCGGCAGAGGATGCGGCTGCGGCAGCCGTCGAGGTCCCCGCCGACGGCAGCTACACCTGCGCTGTGACGCTGGAGGGCGGCAGCGGACGCGCCACCGTCGAAAGCCCCGCCGCGCTGACCGTGGCCGACGGCATTATGACCGCGAGCATCGTCTGGAGCAGCCCGAACTATGACTATATGCTCGTTGACGGCGAAAAGTACCTGCCCGTCAACACCGACGGCAACTCGACGTTTGAGATCCCCGTTGCCGCGCTGGATACCGCGCTGGCCGTCACGGCGGACACCGTCGCCATGAGCACCCCGCACGAGATCGACTATACCCTGACCTTTGACAGCGCGACGCTGGCCGCCGCCGAATGAGGCGCGCGGCAGCTTTTGCCCTGCCAGCCCTGCTGCTGGCAGGGTGCGCGGCTGCATCCCAGGCTCCCGCGCAAACGGACGCATTGACGATAGAAAACCGCTATCCGCTGGAATATGCGAAGCAGTTCACGGTGGATGTGTGCGCGGGCGGCTATGACCTCATCACGATTGACGGCAGCCGCTATCTCGTCGTGCCGGAGGGGGCCGCTGCGCCCGCCAATCTGGACGCAGACATCACCGTTTTGCAGCAGCCTATCCAAAATATCTACCTTGTGTCGTCGTCCGCGATGGATCCCATCATCAGCATTGGCGGGCTGGGGGCTGTGGCGCTGTCCGGCACGCAGGCCGAAAACTGGTACCTCGACGCGGCCCGCACCGCCATGGAGCAGGGCGAGATCGCCTACGCGGGCAAGTACAGCGCGCCCGATTACGAGACGATCCTGTCTGCCGACTGCGGCCTTGCCATCGAGAACACAATGATCTACCACACGCCCGAGGTGAAGGAGCAGCTCGAAAAATTCGGCGTGCCGGTCCTCGTCGAGCGTTCGAGCTACGAGAGTGACCCGCTGGCCCGGATGGAATGGGTCAAGCTGTACGGCATCCTGCTGGGCAGAACCGAGGAGGCCGAGCGCGTTTTTGACGACGCTGTGCAGCGCATTGCACCGCTGCTGGACGAGGAACCCACCGGCAAGACTGCGGCGTTCTTCTCCATCACCTCAAACAATCTCGCCACGGTGCGCAAGGGCGGTGATTACGTCGCCAAGATGATCGGGCTGGCGGGCGGAAGCTACGTTTTTGCCGACCTGACGGACAGCGGCAACAATCTGGCGACTGTCAATATCTCGCTCGAGGATTTCTACGCCGGGGCGCGTGACGCCGATGTGCTGCTCTACAACAGCACGATTGAGGGCGAGCTGCGCACAATGGATGAGCTGCTCGCTAAATGTCCGATGCTGGCGGACTTCAAGGCCGTGCAAAGCGGCAGCGTCTGGTGTACGTCGCAGAGCCTTTTCCAGCAGAGCATGGAGCTGCCGGAGCTGATCCTGGATATGAACAGGGTGTTCACCGAGGATGACCCTGACGACAGTGAATTGACATTTTTGACGAATCTGCACTGAAAATTTAACGCGGCGGCAAAAACGGGCGCACAAAACCGTGGCGCATCCGTAGGGGCGGATTCCCTATCCGCCCGCACCATTGCCGCCCGCCGCAAAGGGAACCACGCATGCACACCTCCAAACGCATGACAATTGCATACCTCGCCATGGCGGCGGCCCTGCTGGCGCTGTTTGCGCTCAACCTGTTCTGGGGCAGCATTGCGCTCTCCCCGGCGGACATCGCGGCGGCCCTGCTGGGCCGCCGCACAAACGCGCTGGCGGCTGACATCCTGCTGCAGCTGCGCCTGCCGCGCGCCGTCATGGTCGTGCTGCTGGGGGCGGCGCTCTCGGTGGCCGGGTATCTGCTGCAAACGTTTTTTGCCAACCCGATTGCCGGGCCGTTCGTCATGGGCATTTCCAGCGGGGCCAAGCTGGCTGTGGCGCTGACGATGGTCGTCTTTTTGAACCGCGGTCTGCTCACCGGCTCACTGACGCTGATTCTGGCGGCGTTTGCCGGGGCCATGGCGGCCATGCTGTTTGTGCTGGCCGTGGCGCGCCGCGTGCAGAAGATGAGCATTTTGGTTATCTGCGGCGTTATGATCGGCTACATCTGCTCGGCCGTCACCGATATTGTCGTCGCCTTCGCGCAGGATTCCAACATCGTCAACCTGCACAACTGGTCGATGGGCAGCTTCTCCGGCATGACCTGGGGCAATGTCGCCACGGCGGCGGCCATCGTTCTGCCCTGCCTGGCCGCCGCGTTTTTGCTCTCCAAGCCGATGGCCGCCTACCAGCTGGGCGAAAGCTACGCCGCCAGCGTCGGCGTGCCGGTGCGGGCGTTTTCCGTGGTGCTTGTGCTGCTGTCAAGCCTGCTGGCGGCCTGCGTCACGGCGTTTGCCGGACCGATCTCCTTCGTCGGCATTGCGGTGCCGCATCTGGTAAAACATACGCTGGGCAGTGCAAAACCGCTGCGGGTGCTGCCGGGCTGCGCACTGGGCGGCGCGGCATTCTGCCTGCTGTGCGACCTGATCGCCCGCAGCCTGTTTGCACCCACCGAGCTGTCTATCAGCTCGGTCACAGCGGTGTTCGGTGCGCCGGTGGTCATCTGGCTGCTTGTGCGCCGCCACAGCGGGGAGGGCACGGTATGAGCTGTTGTGAAACGCAAAATCTCGCCGTCGGCTACGGTGCGCCGCTGCTGCGGGACATTGCCCTGCACGCCGAGCACGGCAAAATTCTGGCGCTCATCGGTCCGAACGGCGCGGGCAAATCCACCCTTTTAAAAACGCTGGCCGGGCAGCTGGCGGCGCAGGGCGGCGCGGTGCTGCTGGACGGGCAAGACCTGACGGCCTACACCCCCAACGCCCGGGCGCGCAAGCTGGCGCTGATGCTGCCCCACACGGCCCGCACCGAGCTGACGTCCTGCTTTGAGGTCGCCGCTGCCGGGCGCTACCCCTACACTGGGCGGCTGGGCATTTTGTCCGATGCCGACCGGCAGCAGGTGCATGACGCCCTGTGCCTTGTCCGGGCGGAGGAGCTGGAGGACCGCGATTTTGCCAGGATCAGCGACGGCCAGCGCCAGCGCGTGCTGCTGGCCCGCGCGGTCTGCCAACAGCCGGAAATTTTGCTTCTGGACGAGCCAACGTCGTTTTTAGACGTAAAGGGCAAGGCGGAGCTCATGGACATCCTGCAAGTGCTGGCACATGAGAAGAATGTGGCCGTCATCGTGACGCTGCATGAGCTGGAGCTGGCCCAAAGGCTGGCCGACGCCGTTGTCTGCGTTGCGCCGTCAGGCGTGTCCGCTGTGCTGGCACCGCAGGACGCCTTTGCACAGGACAATATCTGTGCGCTGTTTGGACTGAGCACCGACCAATACGCGGTGCTGTTTGCTGGGAGCGGCGCAAAGCCGAAGCCCCAATTTGAGCACTACATCCGCAGCGGGCAGCGTTTGCTGCGCTGCGGCTACACCACCGGCACCTGTGCGGCGCTGGGGGCGGCGGGCGCGGCGCGGCTGCTGCTGACCGGCCACGCGCCGGAAAGCGTTGGTCTGCGCACGCCCAAGGGCATCGTCGTGGAGGTCGCACCGCAGTTCTGCCGCCTGACGGCAGACGGGGCCGCGTGCGCCATCGTCAAGGACGGCGGCGACGACATCGACGCCACGACGGGTCTGCCGGTCATTGCCGCGGTCACACTGCTGCCCGACGCGCCGCGCACCGTTACGATTGACGGCGGGGCGGGGGTGGGCCGTGTGACAAAGCCCGGCCTTGACCAGCCCGTCGGCGCGGCGGCCATCAACCGTGTGCCGCGGCAGATGATAACCGAGGCGCTTTTGCGGGAGGCGGACGCCGTCGGCTACGGCGGCGGGTTCGCGGTGGCCATCTCCATCGAAGGCGGCGAGGCTGCGGCCAAGCGCACCTTCAACCCGCATCTGGGGGTCGAGGGCGGCCTGTCGGTGCTGGGCACCAGCGGCATTGTGGAGCCGATGAGCCAGCAGGCACTTCTGGATACGCTGCAAATCGAAATCCACCAGGCAGCGTTGAAAAGCCGCCGCCTGATTTTAGCCCCCGGCAACTACGGGCTGGACTACCTGGCCGCCAACTACCCCGCGCTGCACGAGATCCCTGTCGTAAAAATCTCAAATTTCATCGGCGAGGCGCTGGATATGGCAGCGGCGGAGCACTTCGCGGAGGTGCTGCTCGTCGGGCATGTGGGCAAGCTCGTCAAGCTGGCGGGCGGCATCATGAACACCCACTCCCGCTGTGCCGACTGCCGCACTGAGCTGTTCTGCGCCCATGCGGCGCTCTGTGGCGCGGACGCGGCGACCTGCCGCGCCCTGATGGACGCCGCCACGACAGACGCCTGTCTGGACATTCTGGACGCCGCGCAGCTGCGGGAGCCGGTCATGGCCAGCCTGCTCACAGCGATCCAGCTGCATCTGGACCGCCGCGCGGCGGGGGCGTTCAAGGTCGGCGTGGTGCTGTTCTCAAACCGGAACGGCCCGCTGGGCCAGACAAAAACTGCCGATACACTGTTGAAATTGTGGAAGGAAGCCTGACATGGTACATTTTGTGGGGGCCGGCCCCGGCGCACCGGATCTGATTACCCGGCGCGGCGCGGCCCTGCTGCAAACAGCGGACTGCATCATCTACGCGGGCAGCCTGGTCAACCCGGCGCTGCTGGGGCTGGCGGAGCCGGACTGCACCATCTGTAACAGCGCCGAGATGACGCTGGAACAGGTGCTTGCCGTCATGAAAGAAAACGAAGCAGCGCACAAAACCACCGTGCGCCTGCACACGGGCGACCCCTGCCTGTACGGCGCGATCCGGGAACAGATGGACGCGCTGGACGCCATGGGCATCGCCTACGACGATACGCCCGGCGTGTCGAGCTTCTGCGGTGCGGCGGCGGCGCTGAACGCCGAGTACACGCTGCCCGGCGTCAGCCAGACCGTCATCATCACCCGCATGGAGGGCCGTACCCCTGTGCCCGAAGGTGAGCGGCTGGCCGCGCTGGCCGCCCACGGGGCGACGATGGTCATTTTCCTCTCCATCGGCCTGATCGACAGGGTGCAGGATGCGCTTCTGCAGGGCGCGTACACCGCCGCGACCCCTGCCGCCGTTGTCTACAAGGCAACGTGGCCGGAACAGAAAATTGTACATTGCACCGTCGGAACGCTGGCTGAAAGCACCCGCGCGGCGGGCATCACCAAGACGGCGCTCATCGTCGTCGGGGACTTTTTGGCCGCACAATATGACCGCAGCAAGCTGTACGACCCGGCGTTCACAACGGAGTTCCGCAGGGGGACGGACCGATGACCTGCGCGTACATTGCGTTCACGGCGCGGGGACTGGCGCTGGCGCAGCAGCTGGCGGCAGCCTGCCCCGGCAGCGTGGCCCGCGGCGGTGCGGACGGCGTCCGCCTGACCGATTGGACCGCTGCGCAGTTTGCACAAAGCGACGCACTGATTTTTGTAGGAGCTGCCGGGATCGCGGTGCGGGCCATTGCGCCACACTGCCGCAGCAAGGCTGCAGACCCCGCCGTCGTTGTGCTGGATGAGGGTGGGCAGTTCGCCATTCCGCTGCTGTCGGGGCATCTGGGCGGCGCAAACGAGCTGGCGCAGCGGCTGGCGGCGGTCTGCCATGCCGTGCCGGTCATCACGACGGCCACCGACGGACGCGGCGTTTTTGCCGTGGACGAGTGGGCCAAGCGCCAGAACTGCGCCGTGGCCGAGCCGGAGCGCATCCGCTACGTGAGCGGGGCACTGCTGGCCGGGCGGAGCGTTTGCTATGCCGCCGACTGGGCTGTTTCCGGCACGCCGCCCGCGGGTGTGGAGCCTGCCGCCGCCGCTGACCGCGCAGATTTTGCGCTGACGCTGACCCCGACGGGTGAGGCGCTGCACCTGATCCCCCGCATTGCGGTGTTGGGTGTCGGCTGCAAGCGCGGCACGACGGCGGAAAAGTTGGAAACAGCCTTTGCGGCCTTCTGCGAGGAGCACCATTTTGCCCCGCAGGGCATTGTCCGCGCCGCCAGCATTGACTTGAAAAAGGATGAGCCGGGTCTGGCGGCGTTCTGCCAGGCGCACGACTGGAAGATGGACTTTTATACCGCCGCTGCCCTGCGCACGGCTAAAGGCCGCTTTACGTCCTCCGGCTTTGTGCAGAGCATCACGGGCGTGGACAATGTCTGTGAACGCGCGTCGGTGCTGGCTGCAGACGGAGTGCTGTTCATCCCGAAGTGGGCGCGGGACGGCGTGACCCTTGCCGTGGCGCTGGCCCCCTTTGCCCCGGATTGGAGATGGAAAAATGATGAACCGTAGTCTTGTGTATGTGGTGGGCCTCGGCCCGGGCGGTGCGCAGTATTTGACCGCCCAGGCGCAGACCGCCCTGCAGGCCGCCGACGTGCTGTGCGGCTACACGGTCTACATCGACCTTGTACGCCCGCTTTACCCGGATAAAGAGGTCTACGCTACCGGCATGACGCGGGAGCTTGACCGCTGCCGTTGGGCGCTGGAAACGGCAAAGGGCGGCAAGACGGTGGCGCTCGTCTGCTCCGGTGACGCCGGGGTCTACGGCATGGCCAGCCCGCTGTTGGAGCTGGCGGAGCACTGCCCGGAGGTAGAGGTCGAGATCGTGCCCGGCCTGACCGCCGCTTTGAGCGGGGCCGCGGTGCTGGGTGCGCCGTTGGCACACGATTTTTGCGTGATTTCGTTGTCGGACCGGCTGACGCCGTGGGCCGTCATAGAAAAGCGGCTGGCCTGCGCCGCGGCGGGGGATTTCTGTCTGGCGCTCTACAACCCGTCGTCCAAAGGCCGCGCCGACTACCTGCAAAAGGCCGTTCGCATTCTGCGGGACAACGGCAAGGGCCTGGACACGGTCTGCGGGCTGGTGCGCTGCATTGGCCGTGACGGCCAGACCGCACGGCTGCTGACGCTGGCCGAGCTGGAGGACACCGCCGTGGATATGTTCACAACGGTCTTTGTCGGCAACGCTGCAACGCAGATTTTACATGGCAGAATGGTTACGCCAAGGGGGTATCGCGGCGTATGAATGTGGTGGTTTTCAGCGGTACAACGGAGGGGCGCAGCTTTTCCCGCGCACTGGCGGCGCTCGGCGCGGCGGTCACGGTCTGTGTGGCAACAGAGCTGGGGGCCGAGGAACAGGGCTGCGCCGACGGCATCACGGTGCGCACCGGGCGGCTGGACGCCGAAGGAATGACGGCGCTGCTGCGCAGTGCGGCGCTCTGCGTTGACGCGACCCACCCGTATGCCGCCGAGGCAACGCGCAATATCCGTGCGGCGGCAGCGGCGGCGGGAGTTGAATATCACCGTCTGCTGCGCCCCGCCAGCCCCCTGCCCGCGGGCAGTGTGGTGCTGGCCGATGCCGCCCGGGCTGCCGCGTATCTGGCAGACAGACCGGGGCGCGTCCTGCTGGCGACAGGTGCCAAGGAGCTGCCCGCCTTCGCAGCGCTCGACCCGGCGCGGCTCTACCCGCGCGTTCTGCCGACCCTGGCAGGTATCGCAGCATGCGAGGCAGCGGGCATTCCGCACCGCAATATCCTTGCGATGCAGGGACCTTTTACGAAAGAATTAAATGCGGCGCTGCTGCACCAGTTCCATATCGACTATATGGTCACGAAGGACGGCGGCGCGGCGGGCGGCTTTGCCGAAAAGGCCGAGGCCGCCGCCCGGTGCGGCGTGCAGCTCATTGTGCTGCGCCGCCCGGACGACGAGGGCGAGACCGCTGACACAATTTTACAGCGATGCAGGGAGCTTTTATGAAGATCACATTGGTGGGCATGGGCAGCGGAGCGCCCGGCAGCCTGACAGCGGCAGGGCTGGAGACGCTGCGCGGAGCGGAGCTGATCATCGGCGCGCGCCGCCTGCTGGAAAACCTGCCCGAGGGCTGCACGGCAAACCGCGCAGCCCTCTATAAAACGGACGAAATTTGCGCATTGCTGCGGCAAACAGATTGCGCGGAGGCCGCGGTGGCTTTCAGCGGCGACACGGGCTTCTACTCCGGCGCGGCGGCGCTCTGCCGCGCATTGGACGACGCGGGTCTGCCGTACACGGTGCTGCCCGGCGTTTCCAGCGTACAATTATTGGCCGCGGTGCTGGGCCGCCCGTGGCAGGGCTGGCGGCTCGTCTCCGCCCACGGCTGTGCCTGTGACCCGGTGGCCGCCTGCCGCGCAGGCGGGACAACCTTTTTCCTGACCGGCGGCAGCGAGACCCCCGCGACGCTCTGCCAACAGCTGGCGGCTGCCGGGCTGGGC
>ERZ773237.1284-NODE-1284-length-21862-cov-4.147338_pt1 | contig 21862 bp, 18 predicted proteins | sample MGYA00580990_ERZ773237 | MGnify/ENA primary metagenome ERZ773237 (study PRJEB29015, sample SAMEA2737749) | human gut metagenome | biome: human gut; feature: human-associated habitat; material: faeces | place: China | collected 2012 ...
GCTGACACTAAAGAATTCAATGTAATTGTTAATATCTGATATTTAAGGAGAATAATTATGTTTGATAAGAACTTTTTATGGGGAACTGCCTCAAGTTCATATCAGATAGAGGGAGCCTTTACCGAAGACGGCAAAGGCGTTTCTATCTGGGATACATTTTCTAATAAGCCAGGAAATATCGCACACAACGAGAATGGTAACGAAGCCTGCGACCACTATCACCGCTATCGTGAAGATATTGTACTTATGAAAAGCTTAGGTATTCAGGCATACCGCTTTTCAATTTCATGGACACGAATCTTTCCAGATGGCATTGTAAAGGATTCAGACGGCAATGTGCATTTCAACAAAGCCGGACTTGACTTCTACGATAATATTGTAAACTGTTGTCTTGAAAATGGTATTGAGCCTTTTATAACACTCTATCACTGGGATCTGCCACAGGCACTTGAAGATAATGGCGGATGGCTGAACAGACAGACAGCTTATATATTTGCTGACTATGCAGAATTTATATGTGAGCATTTTTCTGACAGAGTCGTTAATATCGCAACTATCAATGAACCACAGATAATCTCAGGTCTTGGATATATGAATGGACTTCATGCTCCCGGAAAGAAGCTGGACTGCATCAGCGTGCTGTCAGTCATACACCATCTTGCACTTGCACACGGTCTTGCTGTCACAAGAATGCGTGCCGTTGCAAAACAGCCAATAAAGACTGGTTTTTCAAGCACTGGCGACTTGTGTTTTCCTGCAAGTGAATGTGATGAAGATATTGATGCTGCAAGAGCTGAAAGTTTCAAGATTGTTACCGGAAACATGACATTTAACCACACTATATTCTGCGATATGACATGCCTTGGCAGGTACCCCGATATTGCAGGAACAGGATTACATCTTGAAAAAGGTCTTGAAAAAATCGGACATTATAAAGAACTCCCATTCGTTAAAGACGGAGATTCAGAACTGATGCACCAGCCTATAGATTTCTTAGGAATCAATGTATATAACGGTCACGAGGTAAGTGTCACAGGACATATAAAGAAAAAGCCTGGAAGTCCAAGAACAGCACTTGGCTGGCCTGTAACTCCAGGAGTTATGAATTATGGTATAAGATACATGTATGAGCGGTATAATCTTCCAATATACATATTCGAAGACGGTCTTGCCTGCAACGATATCATAAGTCTTGATGGCAAAGTCCACGACAGCAACCGTATCGACTTTCTGACAAGATATCTCACAGACCTTGAGAAAGCCTACAAAGCCGGTGTCCCAATACTCGGCTACTTCCACTGGTCATTCACAGATAATTTCGAATGGCACAGCGGCTACGACCCAAGATTTGGCTTAATCTATGTCGATTACGAAACCCAGCAGAGAATTCCAAAAGATTCTGCGTACTGGTATTCTGACTTAATTAAGAAGTCATGCAACTAAATATTGGTATTCATAAGTGTACATGACGCCGTGGCGTCTGTATATATGACATGTTCTCATGGATTCCTGCATCTAGTGTGAGTAAATGCCGCCATCTATAGAGTTTATTACAGTGCTGGAAATCAAACGCGCTTCGCTTGAACGAGATTTCCAGCACTGAACTTTTCTAGATAGCGGCATTAACTCACACACGATTCGGAATAAATCGAACATATCATATATACAGACGCCACGGCTGTTATTCACTTCATATACGGCAATTCATCAGGATACGCACTATATAGAAGTACCTCGGCGGTTGTATGTCCTCATGCCCATAACCCGATTTATTCATTCCTACGATTATTAAAGTATACAAAATTATCAATAGCCGTAAATATATCTTCGAAATTCTCCCTTGGAGCTGCGTCTATGTACGCTCTTAATATTGCATTTTCTTTCTCGCCCTTGTAACGTCCGTAGAATATGTCATACAGATTGTGTCCTCTGACATATTTTCTGATATTCTCCATGTTGTCTATGATGTCCTGTCTTGTCTCAATTGTTATGTTCAGTTTTTCTAACATTTTCTTAGTGCTGACAAGGCGGTACAGGTATTCTTTATATTTGGCATATAATATATCATAGAACTGGTCTACACTTTTTACAACGCCTATCTTAGTCATTATCTCAGGGTCAAGAAAATAATTCTCAAATGAATAATATTTTAATATAAGCACATTACGGTCTGTTACTCTTGGCAGATTGCCATAATCCTGCTTTGCACGCTGCTTATAGTAATTGGTAAGCTGGTCTCTTAAACGGTCAGCATCCTTACCATCTCCATCTCTTATCATAAGGAACTCATCCTTAAGATATAATGTATTTATATATTTCAGATTGGCATAAGTCTTGATGTTTGTACAACTGTTAGTTGCAATTATCGCTATACGATTGAGATTGCCATTCTCATCTATAACTTCTGAATAATATTTCTCCAGAAGTAGCGGCAGACGGCTTCTGTCCTGTTTTCCTTCCACTATAAATACAAAGCTCACATTCATAAGGTCATTGGCAGCATACCCAAGATCATCTAATATATCATCTATATCCGCCTCCGGAGTAGCAACTGTATTATTATCTTTATCGTTAATCACCTGACGAATCTGTCTTGTAGTAAAGTTAAATAACATTTGCGGTGAATGCGTGCAGAATATAACCTGATTCTTTCTTGAAAGCTTGTACAGAATTTCACTTGCTATCTTCTGTAACTGAGGATGAAGATATATTTCCGGATCTTCAATCAGAATAATGTATGGCACAGTACTTCCATATTCCGCATAGGTTTCAAGCAGTGACAAAATGTAGATACTGTTCAGTCCATCAGAAAGGTCATTGACATCCCCATCAATGTCACGCATTTCATTGTGAACAATTGTATCAACATGCATGAGTTTTTCTGCATCAAATGTAATCTGATAATGAATTCTTTCTCCAATGCCACCATTGTTCTTAAATTTTTCATTAAGTTTGTTCTCAAAATTAGCAAGATTAAAATTGAACAGCTTATACTGCATAAGTCTCGCTGTTTCTAATAAAGATAACTGTTCCGATTTCTTGCGTTTAATAATTCCTATGCAATTAAAGCACTGATTACACATCTTATGCTTATCAAATATACACACGTTATCTTTAAGGTCTGCATATTCAGTTCCACCCTGCAGCATGATAAGATCTTCCTGAATTGATGACTTACGTCTTTCGTGGTCAACATAGAATATTCTGGGAAGGACTGTTTTTATATAAATATTGTTCTTCTTAACTCCGTCCCTGTACTTAATCTTACCATCACGGCTATATACATATTCAAATTCAAGAATACCATCCTTTAACGATGGAAGTTTATTGCAAAAATCCTTATACCACAAGTCATAATGCTTAAAAGAACTGACCTGTCCCTTCTGATACAATACAGCCAGATCCTCATCTTCAATACTGATGCGAACTGTAATGCTTATATTACCTTCGTTATCATTGAAATCTCTTAATGAAACTTCATAATCCCCGGTAACCGCTCTTATTGCGTCAAGAACCACACTCTTTCCTGCATTATTTCTGCCAACAAGAATCAGTACATCTTCAATATCATTAATCTCAAGTTCTCTGATTGATTTAAAATTCCTGATTAAAAGATATTCTATCCTCATACCTGTCCTCTGCCCCCTGATACATTTCTGCCAGCATATATTCTGGTGTATTATCATTAAATGTTGATATTCCTTTACCTGTATTAGGATTCTTTTTGGAATATACCATATCCACAATGAATGCAACTATCAATGCCGCACACACTGCACCAACAACCCTCAGTTTAATCTTTCTGAAGAAATTATCAAGAAGCGGTGCAATAATATATACTATTGCAACTCCTCCAAGTCCAAATACTAAAAGACCTTCAGCGCATATTCTTCCATTAAGGTTAAGAAAATACCCGTTATAATTCCACCATCTTCTACCGCAGCTGATTTCCAGATACAAAGATGTAAAATATTCAACAAATCCGCATAAAACTACTGATGCAAAGAATTCCACAACAGGCTTATTTCTTAATTTTTTAAGACATATCAGTATGAGTATCCCACCTGAACCATATATAGGAAGCCATGGCCCATGAAGAACACCTCTGTTTACAAATGTATGTGACGATATCAGATGAAGCGTAACCTCCCATATCCATCCCACAAAACATAATGAAAAGAATATCAGTATAAGCGATGGTATTGAATAATTACGCATATACACTGTATTTTCAAGGTCAACTCTGTGTTCCTTAAGATTGAAAAGACGGGCAGGATAGGCTTTTCCAACTGCTTCTGCTTTATTCTTACTCATACGAAGCATTTCCTTCTTTTTTTCTTCAAATTCCAGCTCAGCCTTGCTGTTAATAAGTATTATGCCAAATGTGTTGGCTAAAAATACTCTTAATTTCTTCAATCTTCCTATTCTCGAATTGTGGTAATCATCAAAATCAATCTGTGGCTGTGGGCTGTCTATAAGTTTAAATACATCTGCATATACATTTTTAAGCTGCTCTTCTGATGGTCTTTCATACAGATATGAATCATTAAGCCACTGAACCGCCTCTGGTTCTTTTTCAAGATATACTGCTCTTACATTTGCATAGAATTCTGCATAAAATGCAGCTTTATAAGGATTCACAAACAGCACTCCTACAACTCCTAACGTTGCCATTCCAATCACTGTCCAGCCAATGAATGATAATCCATACAGAAATGCCCTCCATTTGTAGCCTTTCATCATCTTTCTTGATAAGGTTATAGCCTCATTTGCCTTCATATCAGGATTCTCCGCGATAATGTATGGCACAAGCATGTATGAAAAATGCTTCACAAATATACCCACAATTGTAAGTGACCATAATATTTCATATACATTATTGACAATAAGCACCCATGATGCTTTCATCCATCTTTTTACCCGGAGAAGAAACATGAACTTTCCAGGTGGAACAGAATCATATGTGCGCGTTTCAAGCACTATTCTTCTTGATATAACAAGATAAGTTTTCTTGATAAAAAATGTTATAAACACATATACCATAAGTGCCACTATCAGAAGTATAAGCACTACTGCCCTTCTTGAACTTATGACTGATGATAGTGAATCCACAAATGTAAACACAATTCCGCCAGATGTTATAGCATTAACTATTGATGCAAATACACCTCTTGTTCTGCCCAATACCTTGGTTGCATTGTCTTTGGCCTCAGAAACCTTCGCATCAGACTGCGTCCTTCCAAAATCATCGTCACCCGTGATTACTGCGCCCATTGCCTGAACCACAGAACTTACAACCGAACTGTTAGCGACAGTATCAACATTTGCTTCAACCGATGCTGCACCCTGAATTTCATTGTTAACTGTTCCTAAACTTTTAAAGGCTTCCATCGTCTCTGTAAATTCAGAGCCGATGAAAGCCGCAAAAAGACAGACTGCTACTAACAGCCAGTAATGTTTCTTTAAATTATCCTTAGCATTCTTAACAAGTTGTTTTCTTTTAAATTCCATATCCCCAAAATCTTCTTTATCTCATTATTGTCTTTCTTACAACCTTTAATGGATCCTTCACCAAAAGGATAACAAGCCAGATTATAAGACCAAAAGCTACAACTGATAATCCTAAAAATGTATCATTAAGCATGTCTGCTGGTGCCGGTGTAAAATATTCTGCCCCCAGTTCAATATATTCAACCACTGCATCTACAAACCACATAAGTGAAGCTCCCACAAACATTAATGTTAAAGTCCCAAGCTTTAACTCTGAACGCTTATCGTTAGTATACCATATAATAGTAGTTATAATTGCTGCAAAAACTGCTATAAGTAATGTCATAATTATCTCTCCAATCCTTTAACTTCTGCTTCCTTAGCTGCTTTCTTTTCTACTCCGGAAGCTATTGCTACCATGCCGACCCACACAGCTGTAACAACCACTGCCATGCCAACACCTGCAGTTGCCATCTCATGTAACATCTGTACTGCATCCTGTGGATTGCCTGCTGCCGTTAAGAATGGAAAGAATGGTGTAACCTCGCCATGCCATACATGCTCGAATGCAAGTAAAACTGTTCCACCCCAAAGCATATTATTAAGCCATCTTAGCTTTCTTGAAAATGGAAGCACCTTTTCTTCCTTAACTGCTTCTACAGCTCCTTCTGTCTCGCACGAACATATTTCCTTCTTCTCTTTCTTTTCAACAATCTTAGTTATCGCTGTTGTAACGATAGCTTCAGTACCTGGTACTATAAAACATGCCATATTAAATTCCTCCTGATTCACGATGCATTTTCATGTTCCAAAATGCATATATTTATATATATTTTACCTATTTCACATTGGATTGTCAAACATTGTAAAATATACATTTTCACATATATTTTCTCTTTATTCCCTCTGCTGAATATGATATAGTAAAGCAGATGGGATTCACTTTGGAAAGGAGATGTTCTTATGAAAAAGAGCTTTAAAAGACTGTTAAGCTGCATATTTATAATAACTTTCTTCCTTGTTGGCATGTGCCTTGACAGAGCCAATGTATCTGTTCCTGAAGTGGACTCTTTTTCTGTATCAGAAGCTAAGGTATTCGCTACACCAAAAGCCTCTGTCAGTGATACCATGCCATGTACAACTGAAATGCTTGGACTTGTGAGAACATCAATCACCAATCTTACAGCAGACAGAAGCAGTTCCCGCAATGTATTACGCATATTCCAATTCTTACTTTGCGGTCTGTGTGCAGCTATCGGTATCAGTATCTATTTCAAATCGACAGGCGTAATGCATGATTCTATCACATGCAGCACCACTGTCACTCTTAATTATATCCACCAGACTGACGGCAAAAAATAACAGATTATCATTAAATCAGAACATTTTCTGGTAATACATTATTTTTATATATTATCAGTAATATTAAACAACTATGTGAAGAGGCAATAAATATGAATATTTTAATGATAATCGGTATTATTCTGGGTGGAGGTGTATCTGTTGCATCCACCGTTGGAATAACTGTAGGTATTTTCGGGACCATTGTATATAAATTTTACAGAAAGCTTCGTTTCGGAATATCTATGTTTGACTAAGTTTGAAAGGATGAATAATAATATGTTAGGTAATATAACAGTCGGTATCGTCATTGTTCTTGCTGTTGCTGCCTGTGGACTTGGTGTGTGGCTTGACAGAGCCAAGTCAGACAGTCAGGACAACAGCACTGACGCACAGTCTAAGAATTAAATGATAAAGGCGGTCACATCAGATTCTATTCTGATATGACCGCTTTTCTTACCACTTTTACTTGCTTTCATGGTAGCTGTTAAGCAAATCTTCAATTCTCATATTAATATTTTCAGGAAATGTTGCATCATTTCCGATTTTAACCCACAAATCAATGTTCTTATATTTCTTCTCTCCCATTGTATTATGTCTGTCCTGCTTCGAAGATACTTCTATCTTTACCATTGCACGCTTCTGCTCAAGTATCGGAATAAGCACATAATATAATCTGTCATCTTTAAATGATATGTATCCCGCTTCTTTTCCCGAACGAGTCATTAAATACAGTCTATGCTTTTTTATTCCTGCCGGAAACAGCTTCATTCCAGCTTTGATAAATCCAGATTCAGGTGACATTTCAAGCATTGCTCCGACATAAAATACATTTGCAGCATCATCAATTGATGTAAGAATATTTCCCAATGTATCTGATGTTGCAGTAAACTGCTGTGCTAACAGATATGCAAGTTCTGCCTGATATATGATTTTGTATTCTGAATCATGCACTCTTCCTGTTTCTTCATCAATTCTGTTAAGAAGTTCCTCACTACATTCATATATACTGCGCAGAAACAACTTAAAATCCTCATCTGGCATCCACATATATCTGCCTCGTGCAACCTTAAATCTTCCAATGTTGTTGCCATTGTAATCTTCAGCATAATGATACACATTGCGTTGGCAAAAGGCATGTTCATTCTCTGGAGCTGTAAAATCATATTCTTCATTTTCCTGATCAGTGCCATAATATTTCTCATCATATTCGGAATATTTATAATCATATTTATAGTTACTCTTCAATGATTCCTGTCCAGTCTGATTGAAAAGAACAGTATATGCTTCATTAATTTCATATGCACTGTATCTATATACATTTTCTTTGTTTGATTTATCTCTGTTTAGCACAGCATCCGGATGCACCATATGCATAAGCCGTCTGTACCGCTTCTTCAATTCCATCTTAGTAATATCTGATCTGACATCAAATATTTTATATGCCTGCTGAACCGTCATAAATACTGTATTCCTTCTACATTTTTTCTAAGTTATCATACACCATTTTTAAAAATTTTACTATTTTTATTATTCCTGTTGACAGTTATATCGTTATAGTGTACTATTGTGCTAGTACACAGGTACGCGTCATGTGTACATTACCTATTACAGGAGGAGGGATTATGGACTATAAGGCTAATATACCAATTTATCTTCAGGTAATCGATGATATTAAAAAAAGAATTCTTACCGGTGAGATTAAGCTTGGCGACAAGCTTCCATCAACCAGGGAACTTGCCGTACAGTACACGGTCAATCCTAACACTGCTGCAAGAATATACAATGAACTTGAACAGTGTGGTCTGTGCTATACCAAAAGAGGTCTTGGCACATTTGTATCAGAGGATGTGCATCTGATTGATACATTAAAGGCAGAACTTTCCAGTGAAATGATTGAGACTTTCGTTTCCGGAATGACAAGCCTTGGTTTTTCTAAAGATGAGATTATTAATCTCATTAAGAATTATCACGAATAAAATATGGAGGGATTTAATTATGCTGCAATGTAAAAATGTTACTAAAAAGTATATGAAGATGACTGCCGTTAATGGTGTTTCCATCGACTTCATGCCTGGCAGAATATACGCTCTGCTCGGCTCTAACGGAAGCGGTAAAACAACTTTAATGAAGATGATAGCAGGTCTGGTAAAACCCACTTCCGGGGACATCACTCTTTCAGGTGTTCCAATAGGAGTAGAAACTAAGAAACACATAGCTTATATGCCTACTGAAAGTTATTTTTATAACTATATGAGCTGTGCTGATATTGGAAAGTATTATGCTGATTTTTTTGAGGATTTCTCACTTGACCAGTACTACAACTATCTTAATGAGATGAAGCTTACGCCTGACATGAAAGCCAGCAAGATGTCATCAGGAATGATGGCTAAGCTTAAGCTTGCTGTTAATCTTTCAAGAAATGCATCTGTTATTATGCTTGATGAACCACTTAACGGTGTTGATATTGTTGCAAGAGAGCAGGTTATCAATGCGGTAATCAGCAAGGCTTCACCTGATAAGATTATCATCATGTCGAGCCACCTTGTTGATGAGCTTGAAGCTGTTATTGACTACGCAGTATTTATCAAAGACGGTGTGATTGTTTCACAGGGAGATGCTGAAAATTTACGAACAGCTTCGGGCATGTCAATCGTTGACCAGTACAAACGCATTTATGCATATTAAAAGGGGGAATCTTCAATGTTAAAATTAACAAAATACGAATTGAGAAAGAATCTTCTCGGTATAGGAATCGTGGCAGGTATTATCTGTGTACTTCAGGCTCTGTTTATGTTTTTCTGCCTGACTGAAAATCTTAACTATACAAGCCTTTTCGGAGGACTTTTAATAATAGCTGCCTCTGTAAGTTATTTTATTGTATTTATATTTGGAGTTGTAACATATTATAGAGAACTTTCAAGCAAAAGCAGTTACCTGATATTCATGACACCTAATTCATCTCTTAGCATAATTACATCAAAGCTGCTCTATACACTGATTATTGGAATAGGAATTTCAGCAATATTCATCGGCTTCGGAGTTCTTGATATATTCATGATGGCTGGTGTCTTTGGTGACCTGGCTGACGCACTCAAGAATTTCTCAGAAATGTTAAAGATTATGGGTATTGATGTTGTCAATATAATTATTAATATTGTAGCTGGAATAATATCATTCCTTATAGCTTTCTTCTTCCTTATATCACTTGCATACTTTGCCATAACACTATCTTCAACTGCCTTGCAGAACAAGAAGATTAAAGGATTTATCTCAGTTGTATTATTCTGTGTCCTTGCATATGCAACAATTAAGATTTCTTCTTTGTTGCCTGAACTTTATAAGAATCCAGACAGCTTATCCCAGGCATTAATGTCAAGCCTTCCAGCTACCATATTCCAGTTATTAATGGTGGTTGCATGCACATTCGGAAGTGCTGTGCTTCTTGATAAGAAGGTAAGTCTGTAATTCGTATTCTTGTGGACGGGGATGTTGGCAAAACCTACTAAAAGCTTCATAGGATTTAATCTAGTAGGTTTAATTCTTACAATTACATATGAATTTTGTTTAAAAGACCTACTATCTTGATGTTCTCATCGAATATAGTAGGTCTTTTTATAGTTATTCTGTTGTTCAAAGACAGATTTCATATCCAAAACACCTACTAAATTTCATATATCATTCTATTTAGTAGGTTTCCAGACCTTACATGCCATACATCTCACATCCAATGGACCTACTAATATCCTAATATCTCTCTATCTAGTAGGTTTCCGGCTCTTACCAACAAGATATATCCTTAATTTTATCTATGCTCTTCATTCTTAATTGCCTCCCAGAGGTTTTTCTCAACTTTGCCTGCCATAACAGATAGTGTCTGCACCTCTTCTTCACTGAATCCATTATATATAACATTATCAATTCTGTTAAATATCCTGATAACTTCATCAGCCTTCTGGCTGCCATAATCAGTAAGTAACACATTCCACGACCTTCTGCTTGCCGGATTATTTTCTCTCTTTAACAGACCATCCTTTTCCATTCTGTCTAATGTTCTTGACATTGTGGTCACATCCATAAGACAAGCATCCGCCAGCTCTTTCTGGTTCATAGTCCCATGTTGCCTTAATTCCTTAAGAATTCTTGGCTGTCCCTGTCCAACCGTAAGGCCAAGTTCAATAAAAAATGGCCTTATCAGCCGTCTTCGAAGCATTTCAATATCAAAGAACACATTTTTAATTTCATTATCCATAATTACATTTCCCCTCTTATGCACTGATTTCATGCGGTATACAACACTGTCTAATCAAGCTCAAACTGTCCTGTATACAACTGATAATATCTGCCCTTCTGCTCAAGCAGTTCATCGTGACTGCCTCGCTCGATTACCTCGCCCTTTTCAAGAACCATTATGGCATTAGAATTTCTTACTGTCGAAAGTCTGTGAGCGATAACAAATACTGTTCTTCCCTCCATTATTGCGTCCATGCCATTCTCAATAAGCCGCTCGGTTCGTGTATCAATCGAGCTTGTCGCCTCATCTAGAATAAGCACCGGCGGCTTGGCAATCGCTGCTCTCGCGATAGCAAGAAGCTGTCTCTGTCCCTGCGAAAGATTGCTGCCATCAGCAGTAAGCATCGTGTCATACCCCCGCGGAAGTCTTGTTATAAATGAATCAGCATTGGCAATCTTAGCTGCTTCCCTGATTTCCTCATCAGTTGCATCAAGCTTTCCATATCTTATATTATCTGCAATAGTTCCTGTGAACAAATGTGTATCCTGAATTACCATTGCAAGTGAACGCCTCAGGTCGTCTTTCTCAATATTCATTACATCAATGCCGTCATAAGTAATCGTACCTGACTGGATATCGTAAAATCTGTTTATAAGATTAACAATAGTAGTCTTTCCCGCTCCTGTCGAACCAACAAATGCTATCTTCTGTCCTGGCTTTGCAAACAACGAAATCTTGTTAAGTACCCTCTTTTCAGGCACATATCCGAACACAACATCATTAAATCTTACATCACCCTTAAGCTCAATAAGCTCCCCTTCCGGCAGCTTCCATGCAAAAAATCCTGTCTTGTCAGAAGTTTCTGTAAGGGTATTATCCGCATTTTTAATGACATTGCACAAAGTTACTTTCCCTTCGTCAGGCTCCTCTGCCTCATCCATCATGTCAAATATTCTCTCAGCTCCCGAAAGCGCTGAAAGTATGAAATTAACCTGCTGTGTGAACTGGTTTAATGGCATGGCACTCTGTCTTACATACACAAGATATGCAGATATGCTGCCAAGGTCCATGATTCCTTTTATTACAAATATGCCTCCAACGCAGGCAGAAAGCGCATAATTGAAATATGACAGACTTACAATTACCGGGATAAGCATGCCCGAATATGCAAGTGCATTAGTCGATTCCTTTCTAAAGTTCTCATTCATCTCACAGAATTTTTCAAAATTCTTCTGCTCATGGTTAAATACTTTTTCAACCTTCTGACCTGCCATCATTTCTTGAACAAAACCGTTGATATTGCCAAGCTCCTTCTGCTGTCTGTGATAATATTTCTTGCTGCGTTTACCATTGTATTTGATAAAGATGAACATAAGAATAAGAAAAACAACAACAATAATAGTCAGCCTTACACTTAATACCAGCATCATTGTTATAGTTCCAAAAAGCGTAAGAAAGCTCTGTATTACCATGGCAAAACTATTGTTCATTGCTTCCTGAACCGTATCAATATCATTAGTGAAATGACTCATAATCTCACCATGTGTATTATTATCAAAATATTTTAACGGAAGCTTCTGTGTGTGCTTAAACAGATCCATTCGAATCTCGCTTACTACCTTCTGGGAAGTATGCACCATAAGCCTGTTGTAGCCAAGTGTTGACAACGCGCCACATGCATACATTACACCCATCCCGCACACAGCTATGATAAGGCCTTTCATATTGCCCGGAACAATGAAATTATTAACTACAGGTTTTATTAAAAATGTTCCCATAATTCCTGCACCTGCACTTACAAATACAAGAATTGCTATAAGCAGGAATGCCCATTTGTAATGCCCCAGATATGTAAGGAGATGTTTAACAGTCTTTTTCGTATCTTTAGGTCTTTTATATCCAACATACTTAGCCATTAAAGATCAGCTCCTTCCTTCTGGGATTCATATATTTCCTGATATATCTTATTAGTCTTTAACAGACTCTCGTGTGTTCCAATCGCATTCACACATCCACCGTCCATAATAATTATCTGGTCCGCATGACGCACTGATGAAATTCTCTGTGTGATTATAATCTTAGTCATATCAGGCAGCTTCTTTGCAAGTGCATTTCTTATCTTTCCTTCAGTTGCAGTATCAACCGCACTCGTTGAATCATCAAGAATAAGCACTTTAGGCTTCTTTAATATTGCTCTTGCAATACATATTCTCTGCTTCTGTCCGCCTGATACATTAACACCTTCCTGTCCCATCTCTGCATCAAATCCTCCAGGAAGCCTGTCTATGAATTCATCAACACACGCTATGCTGCATGCCTCTTTAATCTCATCCAGAGTCGCATTTTCATCGCCCCATCTTAAATTATCAATAAGCGAGCCTGAAAACAGCGTATTCTTCTGCAATACAACTGAGATTGCATCTCTTAAATGTCTTACCGGGTATTCCTTAATACTAATTCCATCTATCTTAATTTCACCCTTACTTGCATCATAAAGTCTTGGAATAAGCTGGATAAGCGTCGTCTTTGATGAACCTGTCTGGCCGATTATTCCGACTGTCTGTCCTGCATTAATGTGAAATGAAACATCTGACAGCACATATTCTTTAGCAGTATCCTTATATTTAAACCAGACATGGTTAAATTCAATCTCACCCTTCTTAACTTCAATGTCCTTTGCATTCTCATCAGTTATATCAATCGGCTCATCAATTACCTTCATGATTCTTTCTGCAGAAGCAAGTGACCTTGTCATAAGAAGGAACACATTTGACATCATCATAAGTGAATTAAGTATCAGAAGAACATAGCTCAAGAAAGAAGTAAGCTGTCCAATCATCATCTGTCCTGAATTAATCAGTCTTCCGCCTATAAGAAAAATACCAAGAATTGTAGAATACATAACGAACTGCATAGCAGGCATGTTAAGTACAGCTATTCCAAATGCTTTCTCTGATTCGTTTTTCAGATTATCATTAACGTGTCCGAATTTTTCAATTTCGTAATCGCCACGCACATATGATTTAACAACTCTTACTGCTGTAAGATTCTCCTCTATACACCTGTTTACAAGGTCGACTGCTCCCTGCATTCTTCCATATCGTGGACCAACATTAATGATTATTATGATGAGCAGGACTGCCAGAACTGGCAGTGCTACAAGAAAGACCAGCGCCAGTGTTGAATTAATCTTGAATGCCAGAGTCGTTGCAAATATCAGCATTACCGGACTTCGTCCAAATGGACGCATTCCTGTCGATACAGCATTCTGGATATTAGTTACATCACTTGTGAGTCGTGTAACCAATGACGAAACACTGAAATGGTCTATATTAGAAAATGAATAAGACTGAAGTTTCCCATACTCAGCCTTTCTTATATTAGCACCCAGTCCCTGACCTGCAAGCGCAGAAAATCTTGCACTTCCCACACCTAATATAAGCGCAACAACTGCACATACAGCCATCTGGATACCTTTGTTTATTATATATGGAACATCTGAATTGGTCACACCTATATCAATCAGGTCAGCCATCAGCTTAGGCACCATAATCTCAAGCACAACTTCAACACCTATACATATAAGCGCCAGCCATGCGTATTTCTTATATTCTTTCATATAAGAAAAAATTCTTCTCAACATTACTTGCACCTCCAATTGTTGCATATACAACTATTGTATTTTCAAGTTCAAGCAATGTCAAGAAGACATTTTTATAATTATTTTACATTTTTCTTATAAACCATATAAGAAATTACTGATGTAATCACCTCTGTAATCCAGAAAGCATGCCATACGCCAACAGCTCCGGCTATCCTTGACATTATGAATGCAACAGGAATTATTACAGCAACATATCTGCATACAGATATAATAAGTGACGGAAATCCTTTCCCTAGTCCTTCAAGCGCACCCGCCGAAGTAACTGATACCGTTGATACAATAAATCCGGCACTTATTATTCTTAACGCTGTCTCGCCAGCACTTATTGTATCTGGATTACTTGTAAACAGACCGATAAGTGACCCCGGTATTGCAAGACAGAGAATTGTACCTGCTGCCATAATAGCAAATATAAGTACCATTGATGTCTTATATATCTTTCTTACTCTCTCATGCTCTCCTGCTCCATAGTTATAGCCCATAAGCGGTCTCATTCCCTGTACAACTCCGTTGGCCGGCAGATACAGAAATGTCTGCAGCTTGTAATATACTCCAAGCACGAACACATACACAGCCGAGTACACAGCAAGTATTACATTAAGCACTGATATAAGAATAGATGGAAGTGCAAGGCTTAAGCTTGCCGGCATACCAATAGAATAAAGTCTCTTTGCCATTGAACCTTCTATTCTCATCTCCGATTTTCTGAATTTAACCGGAATAGGCTTAACAATATATATTATGATATATAACACTGCTGCCGAAGTCTGACCTATTCCTGTAGCAAGCGCGGCACCCTCAATTCCCATTGCAGGAAATGGGCCAATTCCGAATATCATTATCGGGTCAAGCACAATATTAACTATACAGCCTGTCATAAGGCAGACCATAGAAGCATTCATTCTTCCAACTGCCTGAAACACCTTCTCAAACATAAGTTCAATTCCAAGCATTATTGAAAATGCAAATGCAATATTGGAATATTTAAGTCCCAGTGAAACTATCTCTGCGTCCTTTGTAAACATTTTTAAAAATACCGGCATGCCTGCTACGCATATCACAGTAAGCACAACAGCGTGTATGCAGCTTAAGAGCATGCCCTGACTGGCTGCTTTATCTGCCTGCTTCTGGTTCTGTGCGCCCATAAAAAATGATATAACTGCATTAATTCCTATTGCAAATCCTATCATAACCGAGCTTATAAGATTCTGTACCGGAAATACCAGTGACAGAGCTGTCATCGCATTTTCACTTATCTTAGCAACAAAGAAGCTGTCAACAATGTTGTACAATGAATTAACCATCATTGAGATTACCATTGGAAGCGACATTTTTAATAACAATGGGAGTATCTTCTGCTCCTTCATATATGTCTGATTCATATTAACTACCTGTCCTTTTCGTAAAAAAAGAGCCAACAAGTGGCTCTTTTTTTTATGATACACGATAATATTTAATTATTCAACCAGATTCTTTCTCGTATACATAAGCAGTTCCATTATAAGTATCAGTGGCATTGTGAATATGCACCATACTGATTCTCTTAATGCTTCAAGCATACAGATTCTTACTATCGTTCCCCTTCTCATCCCCAGACCATGAAGCAGCTTATATTTTTCTTTTCTGCGTTCAATCCTGTTTCTTACAATGATTGCCATTATAAGAAGCTGGATTACAACTGACGCTGCTATTGTTATTCCATATTGAAGAATATTGTTGATAAGCTGTGTTCTGTATATATTCTTTGCGTCAACATTAGAACCATATGCAAGGTCATTATTCTCGAAGTACACTGACAGCTTATTATTGGTTGCTGAAAATGCTGATGACAAATCATACTGTACACTCAACTGGTTATAATGCAGACTGAAATCAAGGTCACCCGTCATCTCATCACCTGTCATTCTCTCCATAAGACTTCTCTGATTATCAACTGCCTGCTCTGCCAACGACATTCCGGCAAGTGCTGTGTAATAACCATAGTCAACCATTATTCCGTTGAAATCTTCTCTTACATCATCGGTTACTTTTATAACTGCTGCAACAGTTGGTGATACACATGCGTCAAATAATACTTCGTATCCATCAATAACCTGCTCCCTTACAGGATTTTCTGTACCTGTGCCTCCTATCATATTTCCTCCTGAGCCATAATAGTGGGCATGCAGATCAATTTTACCTGAATTATTGTATTTATCGAAAAATGCTTTATCATATGGATATACATATCTTCCATCTGCAATGCTCATTGGAACATGGAAACTGGCATCTACCGGCAGTTCATAATAATTGTAATTAAGAGTATCTCCTGCTTTAAGCGTATCATCATAGCTTCCATCAGGTGCATCCTGTAAGAATACCACAACCTGTCTGCCATTGACGAAATCATCATAGTTTCTGTACTCTTTATCAATATATTTTTCAAGTTTCTTATAAAGTTCTTTGGTCGGATTAACATATTCCGTAGAAAATATATAACGATAACCATAATCTGTAATCGGTGTATCTCTTGAATTAGACGTGTCTGGTGATATCATATCCAGCCCCATCTTATGATAATCCTGATTATCCCAGAACCATTTTCTTTCTGATTCATAAGCAGAATACGATATTGATTCTATTCCGCTTATATTGTCAATTTCTTCAAGGAATTCACTAGTAAAACCGCTGAGCAGATTAGTGTTACCTCTTTTACAGTACCTACGTCCATAGTGAATATTTATCCTATCTAATTCCAGTAAATCTTCATCATTATATTTAATTCTCATGAAGGAATTATTCATTTTGCTTTTTAATTCATCAAAGCTTATATTAAACCTGTTTCGTTCTTTCCATGCTTTATTAAGAAGCTGGCTTCTTTCGCTGACGCCATATATATCATCCTGTTCCGGTATATTATAATATCCTTTTATATATGAATAATAGTACAGAGTCATTTCATACTCAGAATCTGACGGATCAAGGTATCCATATATATCAGGAAGCGCATTGTTAGCCTTATATGCTGTATATGATTTTCTTATCATTAACGCTGAGAACACGAGTATTCCGCATATACATAATGCAAATGCCCTGAGTCCCACAGCCATGAATATTCCATCTTTTCTCATTAATCTCGAGCTTATTGTCCTGACAAGATTAGCTGGCTTAATGCGTGATGGCTTTCCTGCGACACTGACAGATTCATGTGTCCTGCTCTTAACTTTTTTCTTACCGCCTTTATGTTTTCTTAACCTGTTAGCGATAAGTCCCGCAAGTTCTTCTACCACAATTGCAGCAATTACTGAGCACACGCTCTTTATTATTATACCTGCAGTAATTTTATAGAAATGGAATCCATTATGAATCTCAAGTCCCTTTCCTATCGCAAATCCTGTGAGCAGTGCCAGAATAAGCCCCACAATACCTGCCGGAATAATTATAAGTGCATTCTCAGTGATATACATTTTACGCATCATGGACTTGTCCATGCCAAGTCTTCTGAATCTCTGGTATGCTGTCTGTCTCCTGCCACGGTACTCTATTAACTGGTATGAAAGTGCAAGAATTCCAATTACCATAACAACTATGTACATATAAGCATATACAAGTGTTGAACTCCAGGGCTGGTAATCATATACTGCGGAATTATATTCTGTCTCTGTCTTTGCGTCTTCTTTAATCTTCTTATACACAGTATTGTAATCTGATGTTCTGACCGATTCTTTCAATGAATACAAATATGAATTCCTACTCTTTGTGTTAAATACTGAAAGTGCATTTTCAGTTACGACAGCACCTGGCATCTTCCTGCCATATTTCCATATGCTTGTGTAATTGGCAAATATGCCACACAGACGGAACTGTCTTTCCTGTCTTGCTGACGCATTATACACACTGTTTTCTTCACAATATCTTATTGTGATTGTCTCCCCTATCTCACCCACATAGCCAAGCGACAATAGTGTGTTCCAATCCATTGCTATCTCGTCATCATTCTCCGGAAGATGTCCCTCATCAAGCTTAAGTCTTCCCTGTTTTACAAATGCTTCATCAAAACTTCCTAGTATGTACCCTGTCATCTTCCAGTCCTGATTGAACATATCAACACATGTAACTGCCTTAACAGGCGGATTAAGATATGCATGTTCACTTAAAGACTTATTAGGTTCTTTAGATGTAACTTCACATAAAAACCAGTCCCCAAATCTTGATTTATTAGACGACATCTGCCACTGGTACATATTCTCCTGAAATATAAGAACCGCTGTTACAAAAAACACGGCTGCAAGCGTGGTACACGCTGCTTTGATAATCTGCGGCATACGTCTTTTAATGCTCAACAGAGTAATCCCAAATACCGACATACGCAATCCCCCTTTCGTATGTACTTCTATGTTACTGACACACACCATCTACTATAGTAATTATCTTATCCGCATAATCTGCCATCTGTCTGTCATGCGTAACCATAATTATTGTCTGATTGTGCTTCTGGCTTGCCTTGGATAACATCTGTGCAACTGTTCCCGCACTTCCTGCGTCAAGATTACCAGTCGGCTCATCAGCAAGGATTACAGCCGGATGAGTAATCAGCGCTCTTGCTATCGCAACTCTCTGCTGTTCACCACCTGACATCTGCGATGGAAACTTATTCTTACAATGCGATATTCCCAATTCCTCTAACAAATCATCAACTTCATTCTCATCAGGCTTCTTGCCATCTATAAGAATCGGCATAACAACATTTTCATATGCTGTGAATTCTGGAAAAAGGCTGTAATCCTGATATATATATCCTATATTTCTTCTTCTGAACTCTGACAATTCCTTGTCCTTCATTCCTGTTATCTTCTTTCCGGCAATAATAACACTTCCGGTATCCGGCTCGTCAACACTTCCAAGAATCCTCAAAAGTGTTGATTTACCTGAACCACTCTTTCCTATTATTGCTGTAAATTCCCCCTGTCCAAACTCAAGTGTGCAGTTCTTGAGTGCCGGAACATCAACGCTTCCGGCATGATAAGTTCTTTCAATGTTCTCCGCTCTTACATAATCTCGTTCATAATATACCCATCCCTTCTATCCATATTTTTATAGTTTCCTCACAAATCCAGTAAACATCAGCAGTTCCATTAACAATAACAATGGCATTGTAATCACGCACCATACCGATTCCCGAAGTGCCTCAAGCATACATACTGAAACAATCTTTCCACGCCTCATTCCCAGACTGTGCAAAAGCATCATTTTTTCTTTTCTTCTGTTAATACGGTTTCTTATAACAATTGCCATAATTAACAGCTGCATAACTATCATTGCAATAATAGTGATTCCATACTGCAGTATACTGTTGATAAGCTGTGTTCTGTATGTATTCTTGATATCAACATTACTGCTATAAGAGATATCGTTATTGTTGAAATACACACCTATCTTATTATTGGTTGCTGAAAATGTTGATGTCAGGTCATACTTTATGCTTATCTGGTTGTAACACAGTTCAAAATCCATATCACCGCTTAACTCTTCTCCAATAAGTCTCTCCATAATATCTTTCTGTCTGTCAACCGCCTGCTGTGCCATGTTAATACTTGCAATTGCGGTATAATAACCAAATGTCGGAATTATTCCATTGAAATCCTCCATAACCTCGTCAGTAACTTTGACAACAGCAGCAACCTGTGGAGCAACGCATGCATCATAAGCTGCTTCGAGCTTTTCCATAAGCTTATAATCAGGATTAAAATCATGTGTATTGTTGTAATCTAATAAATACCTGTTATATGCTTTATCATAAGGAAATATTGAAAAATATGAAGAATCAATTATATTACTCTCATCACCATACGTATTCTCATCTACTCTGTAATAATTATAATAAAGTGTATCTCCGGCATTAATAGTGTCATCATATCCACCCTCTGGCAGATCTCTTAAGAATAAAACCACCTGTTTTCCTTCCTTAAATGCTTCATAATCAACATACTCTTTATCTATATATTTCTCCAGTTTGCTGTATAGTTCTTTGGTTGGCTGTGCATATTCTGTAGAAAACAAATACCTGTCTCCATAATCAGGAAGATGCTCTTTATGATATGAACTTTTTTCAGGATGAAATGTAAATGTCTGCATCTTTTCATAATCCTGTGAATCCCAGAACCAGCTTCTTTCTGATTCAAATACAGAATATGACACGGAATTTATTCCATTAATCTCCATCAGCTCGTCAATAAATTCCTTAGAAAATCCTTCCAGAATATTATTATTAGGATCTTTTAAATATTTACTCTGCCCCATATTAATAAAGCCAAGTGACCTTCCTATGCTGTCACTGTCATTAACCTTGATTGCATCATTCCAGTCCCACATATTTCCGGCTTCAACTAATTCCTTTATCTTATCAAAATGTATGTTATATCGTATTCTCTGCTTACTGACATACTCACTCATGTCATTCCTGCTTGTGATTTCACCAGTATAATTCATTGACTTCAGCGGCAGATTATTATAGTCCTTAAGATAATACCAGTAGTTCATAAATAATGCCGTTTTATCCTGATTAACATCAATATATCCATATATATCCGGCACACTGTCATTGCTCTTATATTCTTTAAAAGCATTTTGAATCTTCAAAGCAGAAAATATAATAACTCCACATATACATAATGCAAAAAGCCTTATTCCGACAGCCATCAAAGCCCCATCTTTTCTTATAAATCTTGAACTTACAGACCTTACAAGATTATGCCTGTTCATACGGCTTTTCTTATAACGCATATGTACCGGTCTGCTTACCCATTTCTTGGACACTGCTTTCTTTCTATAGAAATGTATGTTGGATATTATTCCGCTAAGTTCCTCAACTATAACTGCAATCACCACCGAACTGGCACTTTTAATAATAACCTCCATATTCACCCTGTAGAATTCATAACCAGACTTGGCTTCAAGTGCCTGTCCTGTAAAGTGTCCTACTGCCAGTGCAAGCAGAATGCCAATAATTCCTGCCGGAATCAGTATAAATGCGTTCTCTGTTATATACATTTTACGGATGCCTGCTTTAGTCATTCCCATCTGGCTGAACATATTATACGACTTGCGTCTTGTATTCCTGTATTCAATAAGCTGGTATGACAATGCGAGAATTC
>ERZ773237.1287-NODE-1287-length-21835-cov-4.692057_pt1 | contig 21835 bp, 9 predicted proteins | sample MGYA00580990_ERZ773237 | MGnify/ENA primary metagenome ERZ773237 (study PRJEB29015, sample SAMEA2737749) | human gut metagenome | biome: human gut; feature: human-associated habitat; material: faeces | place: China | collected 2012 ...
CTCAAGGATAAAGTACTGGATGTGCCGGACTGGAACTACAACGGAGTAAGCCAAGTGCCCGGCACCAACAACACATTCGTAGGAACCTCCTTCGTACAACTACTGAAAGACAGCGGCTATCATACGATTCATTGCGGAAAAGCACATTTCGGTGCCATAGACACTCCGGGAGAAGACCCGCACCACTGGGGCTTCGAAGTAAACATAGCCGGACATGCTGCCGGAGGACTCGCCAGCTATCTGGGAGAAGAGAATTACGGTCACAACAAAGACGGAAAGCCAATATCACTCATGGCCGTTCCCGGACTTGAAAAGTACTGGGGTACGGAGACCTTCGTCACCGAAGCATTAACTCTGGAAGCCATCAAAGCTCTGAACAAAGCTAAGAAGTACAACCAGCCTTTCTACCTGTATATGTCCCAATACGCCATCCACGTCCCCTTGGACAAGGACAAACGTTTCTACGACAAATACAAGAAAAAAGGCATGACCGACCATGAAGCCGCATACGCCACACTGATCGAAGGCATGGACAAGAGTCTGGGCGATCTGATGGACTGGCTGGAAAAAAGCGGAGAAGCCGACAACACTATTATTATCTTCATGAGCGACAACGGAGGACTTGCCGCCGAATCGTATTGGCGTGACGGCAAACTGCACACCCAGAATCATCCTCTCAACAGTGGTAAAGGCTCCACCTATGAAGGCGGCATCCGTGAACCGATGATCGTCAGCTGGCCCGGTGTCGTAGCCCCTGGCAGCAAATGCAATGATTACCTGCTGATAGAAGACTTCTATCCTACTATCCTCGAAATGGCGGGCATCAAAAAATACAAGACAGTTCAGCCTATCGACGGCATCAGCTTCATGCCTTTACTGAAACAGACCAGGAATCCTTCCAAAGGACGCAGCCTCTTCTGGAATATGCCCAACAACTGGGGTAACGACGGTCCGGGAATCAACTTTAACTGTGCCGTACGCAAGGGTGACTGGAAATTAATCTATTACTATGGTACAGGTAAAAAAGAACTATTCAATATCCCCGATGATATAGGCGAAAGTAATGATCTCAGTGCACAACATCCGGATATTGTGAAACGGCTTTCTAAAGAATTAGGAACCTATTTGAGAAAAGTTGATGCCCAACGTCCTACAGTCAAAGCTACGGGTAAACCTTGTCTTTGGCCGGACCAAATTGAGTAATCATTCACCAGTTTAGTCAGCTCCAAACAAGTAACATGATATTCCAGCTAAACAGACCAAAAACTATGCATTTTACGAATACATAGTTTCTAAGGCTACTCAAATACTGGTATAAAGCAGAAAGCCTACAACTATTATTATATTAATACACAGCCAAATACAGTTTACTATATTCTCAAAGTATTCTCATGCCTTTGAGAAAAAATTCTCACCACGATGAGAAAAAATTCTCATGCCTTTGAGAAAATTTTCTCATTGCAGTGAGAAATTATTCTCATTGCGGTGAGAATAAAAGACTTTGCAGGAATCTGATAATTAGTTCATTACTTTTCGTTTTTCAGATGCTTTAGTTCTTTACTCATTAAGTATAGGTTCATTGAAACATAACCATTCTTGCATTACTTATTATTATTTACGTAACAAAGCAGACTATTGTGGAATAATTCCACACTCCTCACCCCATTTTCCACACATTCCCCATGCGTTTCCACACAATAGACAATGTACATCATTCACATATCTCACTTATAATCAATACATTGATAGCGTACATCAGTCTTTGGCACGCACTTTGATCTTTAATTAGCCGTTAGATAAAGCAACAACCGATTCCTTAACACATAAGAGAGAATTGAAAATATATGTTTAATAATCATTAAAGCAAACGATTATGAAAAAATTAGTATTAGTAGTAGCAATGTTTATGTTTGTTTGTGGTGGTTCATTCCTTGTAAAGGCTCAGAGTTCTGCAGAAGCTGTGACAGCCCCGACAGAAATCAATGCAACAGTTGTCAATGATACAGTAGTAAAAGATACTGTAACTAAAGAAGACGCGCCTGCAAAGGCATCACTGGTTGCACTCGCCGCCAATGTCAATGATACAGTTGTCACAGACACTACATCAAAAGACAAACCGGCTGAGCCTGTCAAGGAATAACCTTGCCAACAACATGCAGGACATAGTCTGCCGAAGAATAGTAAGCACACTACAAAAAAAGCCATCCCTACTTTCGTCTATTCCGGGGATGGCTTTTTTATTATCCTATCTTCTTACAATCATTCTGTAGGAGTACTTGTTTCCAATATCGGATCTGTTTTCCAACTTGAAACAATATTTGCCGCCTCTGCTTCGAAGCTCTTTCCTGCCAAGGACACAAATGTCTTGGTATTACCATTTCCATTATTGAATAACCAATTAGCTACCATTCCATCCTTATCCTCACTCAACAACTTGCCGCTCTGCTCGGAGATCTGTTGATCCGACAAGGCTTTTGTCCAAATACGGGCATAACTGATAGCTCCGTTCAACCGGCGTTTACCATCAGACTGGCCGATGTAGAAATCAGAAGTAAGATTGATCTCTTTCAAATCATCCGGCGTACCGTTTGATAATTGAAGCGTTTCTCTGACACCATTTACATACAATGCAATCCGTTCGCTTCCGCTCTTACTATTATCCAATACCACAGCCACATCATACCACTTATTGGTTTCTATCTTAGTAGAGCCCTCATAGCGAATACTACCTTTATCATCTGCAGCAAGCTGAAGGAAACGTTCCTCATCATTGCTTCCTCCCTTATGCACATCGACACGCAGCAAGAATTTCTTCTCTATACCCATCACCGTATTAATCCGGGCATTTCCATTGTCATTGCCATTCAACGACTCAATGTTGAAACGAGCCTCAAATGTGAGCGTACTCAAATTCTTTAGCGATTCATCTGCCGTACCATTATATTCAAACGGTACTTTAAAGTAATTACCGCTACCCAGGTTTGCCACTTTATCTGCCTGTACCACCGTTACGGTCAGACTTAATTCCTGTTCCGCTTCGTCTCTGACAAACACGGTAGTGATACCCGCTTTCTTACCTATTAAATTGAAACGAGTGTCATCCACCTGCTGAATAGCTACAATCTCTTCATTCTCTGCTGTCAGACTATAACCTCCGTTTCCTTTTTCTACCGTAATCATGATCTTATTGTTGACTCCCACTCTCGGTGTCAGATTGGAGACATCGATAGAAATCGGATTTACCGTCACCTGAACCACTGCCTGTTTTCCTTTATGGTCTGTAAAAGTCACTGTTGTATGTCCGTTCTTCAAACCTGTCAAAGTATAGAAAGGACGGAACTGATCTGTATTAACCATGCTGACAACCGTTTCATCCTCCACCTCATAAGACAATTCATCATTGCTGGAAAAGTTTCCCATGCTGACAATCAGTTGCTTTTCACCGGCAACTTCCAAGATCACCTCCGGTTCATTCACTTCCAATTCAAATACACCTACATTCACAGAAATATTGGCAACTACTCCTTCTCCATCCATTACTTCGACGGTAGTGGCCCCATTCTGTGAGCCACTTTTTACAGTTATCAATTCGCCGGAAACGGTAGCCGTTGCAATGGCAGTGTTGAAACTTCTCACGGTATAGTTTCCGTTTCCAACCACTACATTCACTTTGGCTTCCTCATTCTGCCCGATACGTATTACCGGTTTGTTCACAATCAACTCTATCAAGTCTTTAGCCACATCGTCGTCGTCATCGTCATCACAACCTGTAACGGCAAACGATAATACCGACAAAAGCAACAGACACATATATGTATAGATTCGTTTCATCTGATTTTCTTTTTAAAGTTATACATTCCTACCGGTTTACCATCCGGGATTTTGTTCAATGGTCGGTGTCTTCTGCAACTCACTCTGGCGAATCGGGAACAGATAATGCTGAATAGAGAACGTACGTTCTTCCACGCAGAAACGCTCCATTCTATATTTCACACCGTCAACCGTAATGGCCCCATTCTCATCCTGCACCGGACGCATTCCGTTAATCATTCGCTGGCAACGGGGCAATGCACCGTTATTGGCAGCCCAGTATTTCTGTGTACGTTTTGAATTGTCACTCCCGCTCGATTTCCAAAGGCTTTCCTTTGCTAGCTCTTCCTTACTGGTGGGTTCCAGATACAAGCGGCAAGTCCACGGACGTTTTCCTTCATAAAAAAGTTCCACGCGACGTTCGCGCTGAATGTATTCACGCATCAACTGTTGATTAGTCTTTACTTCCGGCGGCATCGGTTTCATAAAAGAACGTTCACGAACCGTATTCACCAATTTATAAGCTTCATCGATATCCTCGCCCAATTCATTACAAGCCTCTGCATAAATATAAATAAACTCCGGAAGACGCCAGATGGCGGGCGCATTGATACTGAAGTTACCGGATTTGTTCCATGACTCCTGTTGGAATTTACGTAAATAATAACCGGTAGTAGTTGCATTGGTAGCACCAATCTTATCGGAACCACTCGCCGTATTGATCGTTTTCGACTCGTTCTTATTATTACGGTAAGGAGCTCCGTGATAAATTACATCACGATAGAAACGCGGGTCACGAGTACCTTTCACATACGGATTAGTATCATCATAGCCACCTTTGCGGGCTTCTGCCGAATATACCGGATAGCCATAATCACCTACGATATATTCGTATTCATCCACTTGTTCCTGCACCGGTTGCTGGCGCGAACTTCCCTCACGGCTGGGCGGATAAATATCACCCTGCCATGCCTGATCCTTGCTCTTCGTCATAAAGAACACATACTCATTGGCAAAGGCATCCATATCATAAAACATATCCCACAAACGAGCATATACACGGCTGTCATTCAGATTACCGTCAGCCGGATCCTTGAAATCATTTGCATCATGTTTCGTATAGAGAGAATAACGCTTGGTTCCGCCGACTTCGAAATCCAGAACGGCTTTAGCCGCTTCTTTGGCTTTTCTCCAACGAGTAGCATCATAAGCATACTCATTTTCAAACACACGACGCAAGTTGTATCCATATTGAGAAGCACCGTTCCACAACGGAGTAGCCGCTACCCAGCGAACAAAAGAAATCAATCCCAGACAGGCTCCCTTATCCACACGCCCAAAATTCTCGGAAGTTTTCACATATTTATTAGGAACCATGCCATAAGCAGTTTGCGCATCCGTCACAATCTTTTCAACCATCGAATGAACAGATTCTTTCTTGAAGTCCATATTATCTCCGGCATTAATCACACGGTCAATATAAGGAGCTTCGCCATACATACGCAATAACAGCATGTGGAAATAACCACGCATGAAATACATCTCACCGATACGGTTGCGAAGATCACCATCCTGCTGTGGGTTGTCGGGCGTGTTATACTTCTGTACATTTTCTATAATCAGGTTCGCTTTACGGATTCCTTCATAAAGAGCTTCCCAATATTGCCCTACACTACCGGGCAAAGAATTCGGGTTCCAGGCACCGTTATTGAAGTTATTCGTAATGTTTCCCTCTACGTTGGTTCCTTCACATTCGTCCGTAATGGCACTGTTGCTGAAGTGCTCGAAGAACACCAGCGGACGGTCTGCTTTCTTTGCAGCCGCGTATACGTCGGAAACCAGTCCGTTCACTTTTTCGTAACGGGCAAAAACGTCCGCTTCCGTAATATTATCATCATCGTCCCGATCCAGGTAATCGCTACATGAAGTAAAGACCAACGGCAGGACCAATAAAGCAATTGCTGAAAATCTATATAACTTTTTCATATTTCTATCTTATTTAGAATGTTATATCAATACCAAAATTGAATACCTTTTGAATAGGATACCAGGAAGCTCCGTCTCCGGATTTCGTTTCCGGATCTATATCCACATCACCCAGTTTATCAAAAGTCAACAGATTCAGACCTTGTACATAGATACGTGCCTGTTGCACATGGAATTTACGTAATAATTTGGGTGATACATTGTAACCAAATTCCACATTCTTAAGACGCAGGTAGGAAGCATCATACAAAAACAAACTACTGTTTCCATTCTTGTTGTTATCATGTGTTCCATAATGCAATGCCGGATATTTGGCAGTAGCAGCCGTTTCCGGTGTCCAACGGTCCAGATGCATTTTCTTCACACGTCCGATCTTATCTTGTTCAAATTGCGGGAAGTCAAATACAGCAGCCCCATTCAACAGAATAGATGATTTTGTCGCACCTTGCAATAATACACTAAAATCAAAGTTCTTATACTGGAAACCGAAAGGAATACCGAACATCAGTTCCGGACTACGCGGATTTCCCATTACCGTACGGTCTTCATCATCAATCACTCCGTTACGATCCAAATCCTTATAAACAACATCTCCCGGAATTAATTGTCCCCACGGCTGATAACCGATCTTGTTCAAACGGTCAGCCTCTTCCTGATCGGCTACAAAATGATCGAACACATAGACGAAGTTTTCGTATAAACGTTTACCGGTTTCTTTACGCCAGGAGTTCTTGCGGGCAACTTCCGCTTTATATTCCAGACGGTTACGGGAGAAAGTCAGGTTCGGACGAATATAGTAACGGAAATCCTTTCCAATCTTATCATTCCAGCTCAATTCGATATCCACACCACGGTTGCTTACTTCACCCAGATTCTGTAAAGCTGCATCTTTACCTACAATGTCCGGATATCCCATGATACCGTCACTGTTCATATCTGTAATAATGTCAAAACGATATTCGTAAAATGCATCTATCGTCAATGCCAAGCGTTGATTCAGGGTAGTAAAGTCGATACCGACATTCAGTTTACGTGCTTTTTCCCAAGTCAGATTCGCATTAGCCAAATTACCTTCGGAAGTTCCGCCTACATTCGTACCAAAGTTATTACCGAAATCATAACCGCTACCACCACCGTAGAAAGCCAGATATGGGAAACGGCTGCTGACGTTGTCACTACCTACCAAACCATAGGAGGCTCTTACTTTCAGGAAGTCAATCCAGGAAGCCTTTTTCATAAATTCCTCTTCAGAGACTACCCAACCGATTGAACCAGCTGGGAAGAACCCGTAACGTTTGCCCGGAGCGAAGTTCTCGGAACCATTGTAACCGAAGTTAAATTCCATCAGATACTTCTGATTATAATAATAAGCAAAGCGTCCGGTGATACCCTGGCTATGATAAGCCAATTCATTGTTAACAGTACGGTTACCACGGTTTGCCAATAACATGGCTGTCACTTCGTGGCGGTTGCTAAACAAACGGTTGTAATCCAAACGTGCCTGTATATAAGTACGTCCGTCAGAAGCGTTATGACTGAATCCGTTGCCGATAGTCTGGTCAATATCATATTTGTTACCCGTTTTGTAAGCACCCGTATAGTGTCCGCCTGCCATATAAGCATCCGAACCTTCGATCGGCATAAACGTCGCATATTTCGGATATTCACGATAACCGTCTTTGTAAGTATCCAGTTTGCGATTAATCCATCGTCCTTCAGAAGCATCATAAGAGAACATCACTTCCGCTTTTAATCCTTTCGTCAGAAATTCCATATCCAGATTCATGGCAAAACTACCATTCAGATACGTGTTCTTTTCATTCAGATAACCGGTACGGCTCAATTCACCCAGAAGATTGTAACGGTAGATATTGTCACCATAAAGCATACCACGAGGATTTTGCTGAATGTATTCCTCATTCTGCGGATGCGCATTTTCTTCCACCAGAATGGGCAGATATGGAGGCTGGGTAGCACAGATGGTCATCAGGCGACCGGCTGTTGTACCCGGTGCATTACGGTCGGTAATACGGGCCCCCAAATCCAAACGGGTACTCAAATAACGATTAATGTTGATATCGATGTTCGAACGGAAGTTGTAACGGGTGAACTTGGTTTGCGAGTCATATTCACCGGCATTCGAATATTTGTAGTTACCGCCTTGTGAAAAGTAATTGGCCAATACATAATAACGTACCTTGTCCGTACCGCCACGGATGGAGAGGCTGACATCTTCCTGCAAACCGGGTTTGAAAGCAAAATCATAATAATCCCAGTCATATCCCAAACCATCGGAGTTGTCTCCTTTCGCACGGCGGAAATTGTCAATCGCCTGTTGAGAGAAAAGGTTCAAACTGCTGATGTCTGCGCCCGTCATCTTGGCATCGTTCAATCTGGCTTCATTATATAAAGTTGCATAATCGGCAGAGCCTAAATATTCGGGGAAACCGATCGGCTGGTTAATACCGATAGAGGCTTTCAGGTTCACGGTTGCCTTTTCCGCTGCCTTACCACGTTTGGTAGTAATAACGATTACACCATTTGCACCACGGATACCATAAGCGGCAGTGGCGGAAGCATCTTTCAGGATAGTGAATGTTTCAATTTCATCCGGTGCGAGGTAACTCATGTCACGTTCGATTCCATCGACAATGACAATGGCACTCTGGTTACCGTAAGTTGCCTTACCACGGATAAACAATTCACTTTGATCCACACCCGGTTCACCACCCGCATACTGGTTTACAATCAACCCCGGCAGACGTCCGGCAAGCGCATTGTTGATATTGGCAGTAGGACTTTGCGTCAGATCTTTTGTCGTGATGGTAGCAACAGAACCGATCATCGTTTCTTTACGTTGTTTGGTATAACCAACTACAACCACTTCCTGCAATGCTTTCGTATCTTCCTGCAATAAGACAGTCAGTTCTTTCTTTGCACCGGGAACAATCTCCTGTGGCTGGTAACCCAGATAAGAAAACACCAACGGAGCTTCCGCATAAGGCAGTTTAAGCGTAAACTTACCATCCATATCCGTAATCGTACCTGCATTGGCTACTCCTTTCACGACAACAGACACACCGATCAACGGATCATTTGTCGTCTTGTCCAATACCGTACCCGACACTGTTATCTTATTGCTTTGTGTGGCCTGCACCTTTGCCGTTCTTCCCGTTTGCGCCACACCCTGCAAAGGTATACCTGCAAGAAGAGTGCAAGAAACAGCCACCAGACAAATATTTCTTTTTATATGTATCATCTTTCTTTTCGATTTTCTATGTGTAATAAATCAATCTTATTCCTCTGCTTTCTTACCGAAATCCGGTCCGACCCAGTTGGCCTTTTCCGTTGCTTTACCTTGCACCCAGTCTTCATAACGGGCACGGATTTCAATCATTGTTGCTCCCGGGACTTCCGCATTCAAGGAGATTGTCAGGCGATCTTCCCTGTTGTCGCGATTACCAAAGGCCGGTGCTTTTGCCCAGTCGTACTCCCACACATAATAGCCTTCGGGATGAGCCAACGTCCAAAGCACATCAGAACAGCTGCGCAATGCAGCGATAAACTTATTCTTGGTCTTTTCCGGATAAAGGCTGTTAGTCGGCTGTTTCACCATATCCAGGAAGTAACGGACAAATATTCCACGGAATAAAAGATTATCTCCCGAATTTCCTTCACCACTGAATACCGGATAGTTAGAGTCCATTTTCTTATTTACCTGATAAGAGCCGAAAGCAACCGCATTACGAAGATATTCCTCCTCACCGGTAGCATTGTACAATTCCAAGGCAGCCGCCATAAATGTTCCCTGATTATAAGACAAAGCTACTTTATCAGGATCTCCCGGTGTACCGTCATCTTTAATACTCAAATTATCATATACCTGTCCGGTGGAAATATCACACAGATAAGCCGTCATCCAGTTGTATACCTCTTTGGCGAAGTTCAGGTAATAAGCAGCCTGCTCTTCCCAACCGTCTTTAGCCTCCTTAATGGTGAGCTGATATAACTTCATAGCCAACAGGCAACCGGGACCATTGGAACAAGACATACGCGAAGCCGGCGCATCCGTTTTCCATGCCATTCCTCCTGCCCCTTTGTAGTCATTCTTTGCTCCCTTGATATGATTCCACATCTTCATCAATGCACTGTAATAATCAGGATCACCAGTCAACTCGTATACCCGCAGGGAAGCTAGTGCCATCCATTCCATATCATCATAGAAGTTATTCCAAAAATCCTTGCCACCATAACCGCAATGCTCATTCCAGTCATCAAAAGCCGGCAGGAAAGGTTTCATGATGTTTTCATACAAATAAGTCTGATATTCGGGATTGTTCGCATGGCGGATATAAGCATCGGTGATAACATCCAATGCATGTCCCTGTGACCAACCACCGCTACCGCCTGTACTTGTTGGTTCTCCGGTTTCCGGTGTATTCGGTTTTTCCCAATAGATGCTTCCGCAAAAGGTATTCCGTCCACTGGCATTCTCATAGAAATATTTGATATATGTTCCTGTACTTTTGTCGGCTGCATCCGTCCAGTTCACATCCGACACATATTCGCCGGATGAGTTACCTTTGTAGATGTCTCCCAAATCGCCATCGTCACAAGCTGCGAATATTGCCAGTGCACCGCTTAACAGCAAAACTCTTTTTGATAATGATACTATATAGTTCTTCATATTATTATTAAGTTTTAATCTTCATTCGTTTCCGAAGCTACCCAACGGTGGGTATACGTTCCAAGCTCTGCGTTGAAATAAAGGGTTACATCGGTTTTCACCGTAGCATAATATACATTTCCCTGTATAGCACCCCACTGCAGTAATTCGTCGCAGAAACGGAAACTATAATCCCAGGCATCAGTACCCAATGCTAATTGATATAGATTATAATAACTCTTATCGGTATCCAAATTAGGCTGTCCCTTATCTCTTTCCTTATGTCCCCAACGGTAAGTCGTTCCGTTGATCTCCATCTTAAAGCTATGACGGGTTTCACCGCTTCCTGCCCAATCCTCTTTTTGCTTACGTGCTGTATAATTCTTCACGCCCCATTTGCCATATCCCAGATAGTCGAAGTTTTGTCTGTACCCTCCAGACTGGTTATAAAGATATACGGCTCCTATCTCATCATAACTGATGGTTTGTTCACCCATATTGATGGTAATACGATAAATACCCGATTGAGGGACAGTCACCGTATATTCTTCACCATCGTTACGTTCACGCAGCACTCCATTATCGTCTACATAATAATAACACTTACGACCTTCGACAGTAGACATAAAGACAAACGGCTGGTTGGCTTTCAATTGAGTGAAAGTCTGATAGATTCCTTCATTCTGACGGAGCATTTGTTGTGCTTCCGCTTCATCACCATCATCTTCCGTACCCACACCCGTGATGTAAACCGGGTCATTTTCAGCAGGCATATCATCGATGCCATCCATCATGAAGATCACGAAATAGCCTTCCAGACTACTAAGAGCCTGATCCAATCCGCAATAAGCACGCACCTTCCAACGCAGTGTGCCGTTGGTATTGCAACGGAATTTAGCCAGTTTACCTATTGTGTTTGCCTGATAATGGGTTAAAGTCAACTGTGATTCCAAACCGTTATTGTCAGAAAAGATCGTTTCTACCGGTTTGGTAAAGTCGCCCCCGATCGTATCAATCAATACTTCATAACGATATACTGTATTTCCGTGTTTTTCGGTAGGCGTCCATTTCAGAACAATATCTGTCAACGAAGCACCCGAAAGTACTACCCGCTCGCCACTAGCCATTGCATCCATGGTTCTAACAGGTTCAGGCGGAACAATCGGTTCATAATCATCCGGATCAAATCCCGGATTCAGTTTATTGTCACAAGCCGTCAGTCCGATAAGAAAAAACAGCAGGGCAAATTTGATTAGTTTTTTTGTTATCATATTGTTTCTCATATTATTATATTCCTAGTTTTAGTATGAATGAGGACATTCAATTGGTTCAAAGCGGCTCTTATCTCCATTATAAGTTGCAGGAAGTTCCGCTCCCCAGGCAGGTTTATTTTCGCTTATATTCTGCAAACAAACTTGCGCATCCAATCCGTTGCCGCCATTTCCCCAATTTTCAAAAACTGTAGTACCTCCGACACCTTTCGAGAATACCCAATATCCCATCAAGTCAGAGTGTTCTTCTGCATTAAGGATTTTGCACATATTCGCTTTAATTTCACTTTCGTCCAACGCTCTCTTCCACATCCGTGCCTGATAAACTTTGCAATATCCTACCCGATATGAATCTCCGGAACGTCCAATCAACAGTGCTTTATCATTTCCACCTACATCTGTCAGATTGAGAGATGAATTAGGGGCACAATCCTCATAAGAGTTATCTGCAGGAGTCAACGTTTCTCTCACCCCGTTTATATACATTTTATAAGCCTCTTTAGTACTTGATTTCGTTCCATCATATACAATGGCTATATGATACCATTTACCCGGAGTCTTACGTCCACCTTCCGAATCATCGCAATAAATAGTTTGCTGACTACGGAAACGGGGATCACTCTTACCATTAATTTTAGTGGCTATTTCAAAACGCGGATTCACATCCTTAGCTTCTGCACGAAGCAGGAATACACTTTCCAAACCTATAAACGATTGCATAGAACGAGTATAAGTCGGGTAGAACACAACCTCAAAAGTAAGCTGATTCATACTTTTCACCTCTGAATGTGATTCGGCATACTTTTTAATATCAATTTTAAAGCATACGTCATATTCCATACGATAACATACCGGATTCACATAAACTGGTAACGTCAATTTCTGACCTGCCGCATCAGACAGTTCCAGTGTGGTAGCCCCGAGCTTCTTTCCTGTTAGTTTTAACTTGGTAGCCCCGTCTTCCGTAATCAATTCTGCGGTTTTCAAATAGGTTTTATTATCATCTGTGAGTTGTGCCAACTTATAATCACCATTTCCTCTGGTAATAGCTATTTCTGTAGATGCCTCATAACCACCGATGATTAAAGAAGTTGCTTCATTTTCCAGTTTAAGGTTATATGGATTCACTTTCACCGAAATCTCCTCCACAGAACCTTTCTGGTCTGTCACAATCACTTTCACATCACCTCTAGCTTTGGGTTTCAAGGTAATCAAGTTCTCTTTTTCAGTAGCTTCCACAATCGTTGCATCCGTAGTAGGCTCGCTGTCTCCCACCTGATAAGTGAAACTATATCCGCCATTACCTCTCTCAATAGAGATATATTGAGATTCGGCATCCGGTTCGGCAAAAGTGGCTTCATTACTTTTCAGTGTCAGATCCACGATGTTCACTACCACAGGAATAGTGATTGTCTTACCTTTCTTATCTGTTATCGTAATATTTACCGGATCGGCTCCAGTCTCGAACTTGGCAGTCAACGGAATAACTTGTCCGGATAGTTCACCCACTTCCAAAAACTTATCAGCACCTTCCGGTATGGAAATCTGATAATCTCCGTTACCGGTCAAAATCTTCACCAGTCTCTTTTCACCGATAAAAAGGTCAAAACCTTCTTCCGGTGCATCTACCGTCAAATCCCAGAGTTTTGCTACCCGAACCAGCACTCTAGCCACTTTCTTACGTCCATCTACTATTAATATAGTAGTTTCCGTACGGTTATTTTCTTCCAACTGGCTATTTTCGGTAGCTTTAATAGTCACCTTATTACCATTGATTGTAGCCGTCGCCACGTTTTCATCAAATGGCTTCACATAATAATCGCCATTACCGGAGGTGATACTCACCGTAATTTCGTCTCCTTGTAGTAGTGTCACCGAATTATTATCGACAACCAGATCTGTTGCCGGTTTCACTTCCTGTTCTTCTTTATCATCACTGCACGAACCCATAAAAAATGGAATGGTCAATGCTGAAAGAAATAAAAAACTAAGTTTCCTTTTCATTAGATTAAAGATTAATAAATTAATACTTTTCAAGTTTATCTACTTAAAAACTTCGATGAGACAAAGATAAAATCACTAAACTCTACCAAAAGAAAATTAACTATCCTTTTTTACCTTTTGGCACGGATATTTACTATATTAACACGGATATTTACTTCTTCTTTTTCTTTAAAAATTCCCGCCACAGGCTACTGCTGAACCTCTTCCAAATGTTTCATCCGAAACTCTTTTGGCGTGCACTCATACTTTTCACGGAACACCTTAAAGAAAGTAACTTTGTTCGAGAATCCCGAATCGAATACAATTTCATCAATCGTCTTTTTAGTGGTCAGCAATAAATCTTTCGCTATGTGCAAACGACATTCCTTAATCAGATCGGTCGGGCTATCCTCTCCTATCTCTTCCATCTTCCGATAAAGACTCCGGGGACTGATTGCCAGTCGATCGGCGATATAACGCGGAGTCAAATCTTTGTTCGTTATATTATCATTGATAATCTTCAAAACCGACTGAAGGAACTTCTTCGACTCTTTATGCGTCAACTTCCCGTCCGACTTTTCAAAAGAACTGATCGGCGAACTGAAATAATTTTTCAACACCTCTTTCCGTTCTATCACCTGACAGACAGAGATACGAAGATACTCCGCACTAAACGGTTTTGTGATATACATTTCCGCACCGGCAGAAAGGGCTTCCATCTGTTGTTCCATCTCGTGTCGTCCGGAAACCACAATAATAGGAATATGCGCCGTCTCTTTCACCGATTTAATCCGCCTGGTCAGTTCAATGCCACCCATTCCCGGCATCATGACATCACAGATAATCACATTCGGATAAACCTCATTCATCACCTGATCCAGCCGTTCAGGATCTTGCAAGGTTACCACATTGAAGTCAGCCGAGAAGATTTCTCCAATAAACCATAGCATTTCGATTTCATCATCGACAACCAAAAGCGTAGGACGCATCTTATCAAACTCATACTGGGGAAGTTTCAGTATCGATTGAGTATCTATCTTAGGGATGTATTCCGCTGTGAGCCGCTTGGTTTCCACCACTCCGGTAGTCAGTTCCACGACCGGCAAGGTTAGTGTAAACATCACCCATCCGTCAGGAGTATTTTCCACTTTCAACGTACCATTCAGCAACTTTGCCATATTATAAGAGATGGCTAGCCCCAGTCCGTTCCGTGAAAAGTTCTTTTCATCCTGATTCTCGAAATTATCCAAAATGGCATACCGATTAAAAATATACTGAAAATCCTTTTCCTTGATGGTACTTCCTTCATTTGCTACACGAAGAGCCAGCATATTTTCCCGGCTCGTATCCACTTCAATCTTGATACTCTGTCCGTCGGGAGTATATTTAAAGGCATTAGAAATCAGATTAATAATAATTGTATTCAGGAATCCTTTGTCCGAGTTCCACATCACCTGCTCGGGTATCTTGCTCAAGAAAGTGATGTTTCTGGATTTAGCCATTTCAACAAACGTTTTGGCTATTCCTTTCACAATGGAAGACACATTCAATGACTCAACCCGCACTTCCCTGTTTCCCGTTTCAATCCGACGGAATTCGATCAACTCATGAATCAGGTTGTTGAGACGCTCCGCATTCGTCTGAATCATCTGTACGTAGTCCACGACAAATTTACTAAGTCCCTTCGATGAAAGGATTCGTCCGCAAGGACCATAAATCAAAGTCAGCGGAGTACAAAATTCATGTGCGATATTAGTAAAGAAACGAAGTTTGGACTCAAAGACATTCTTTTGATGGCGTTTCTCTATCTCGTTCAGCAATTCCTGCTTTTTACGTTTGGAGCGCAGGATAAAGGAACGTATCAGCAAGGCTGCCAGTAAAAGCAGACACAGGGCATAAATCAAATAAGCCCACCAGGAAGCATACCACGGATCACCTATACGAATCACCAGAGAATAGACATCACTCTCTTTATCAAAGACACTATTGTAATATTTCACCAGTAAGGTATATTCGCCGGGAGCCATATTCGTAAAAGAGACTCCGCTTTCCGAACCATTGTTTACCCATTGGTCACTCAATCCTTTTAGTTTATAGAAATAGGTACAGTTATTACCATTCAGATAATCCACAGAGGCAAATGAAACAGAAAAGAAATTCTGGTCATACTGCAAATTCAAGACTTCAGTTTCTTTTTTCCGGGTGAGAAATTCGCCCAGATTGTATTGTTCACCGAAGATAGACAGCTTATCAAAATAAACAGGAGGCATATAAAGCTGCTCCGGACGGCCATCCGCCCGGATAGCTACGACTCCATTGATTCCGCCAAAGAACAGAGTACCAGTCTGGGAATCCCGAAAAGCGGCTCCGTCACTAAACTCTACCACCTTTAAACCATCTCCAAAACCGTATGAACGAAAGACATTCCTTTTCGTATCGAAATTGATTAATCCAAGATTGGTGCTCAACCAGAAGTCGTCGGACGAGTTTCTAAGAATTGCATGAATGGTATTATTCAGGAAACCATTCTTGGCATTGAAGAGCTGATAAGAGGTTTCCGATGTGTACTTTATCAATCCGTAGCTCGTTCCGAAAAGATAGTTATTGCTGCTGTCTTTACTGATAGCGAGAATATTATTCAGGGTCATGTTTTCGTATTTGTGAGTAGACACCGGTTCCAGGCCATTCGTCGTTTCGTTATAGCGGAATACCCCATATCCTTTATTGCCAAACAACAGGTTGGCTTCATTCTCCGCATAAATAGTAAAGAAATAGTTCGATCCCAGTTCGCCGTCATTGATGATGTAACGTTGCGCATCCACAATCACCGGATTGTCCGGTGTTCCGGCAATACGAGCTTTCACCACTCCCATGCCGACACTCACCAGCCACAGTTCGGAATCTGCTGTTTCGTAAATGTCATGGATGTATTTGAAATCTTCGTTACCGATCCGTATTGGTATACTCTTGATACGTTTTTCCCGATATGAATAATAAGTTAATCCTTCTTCGTCTCCTATCCAAAGCAAATTCCGGTGGCTCTTGGCAAAACAATAAACGGCATTACTACTCAAAGCACTATTAGAGGTAGTCAACACCTCCGCCCGACAGTCGGAGATGTTTTTATCGAATTCGTAATCATAGATTTTAAGAATTCCGTTTCCTTTGGTTCCCACCCAGAAAGTACGTTCATCATCAAGATAGATGGCACGCACGGGGCGTTCTATTTTCTCGGTATAATTGCTAAGCACCATTGATTTGATAGAATAAAGCGGGTTCGAATAAAGATAAACACCCTGCCCGTCGGTACCAATCCAAACAACATCCTGAAAACGGTCTTTCTTGAGACAGAATACACCGCTGTTGATAGGTAACGACTGAATTTGATAATGATTCGTCTCCTTCTGTTTCTCCAACAGCAGAATACCATCCATCAAAAAGCCCACAAAATAGCTGTTATGATAATGAACGATGGACGAAATTTTGCCACGTTCCTGTATTTCCTTACCCAGATTGGCAATAAACTCATTCTTCTGGGTCGGAATATGGAAAGCATAGAAATTAAATTCCTTGTCTATGTAATAAAGAGATTGCTCGTCATTGAAACAATAAATCAAGGAAGTCTGATAAATCAGGTTCGTTTTCTGGGGTAACAGGGTGATATCTCCCGATGCGGCTTCCTGCTGTATATCATAACAGCGGTTATATCCTTTCATGACTACCCACATCCGGTTGTTACCGTCGATAAAGAAGTTTACGATATCGGAAATCGGGATTCCCGTGATATTGATTTTCTTGAAGACTCCTTCTTTTTTATGATAATAATAAATGCAGTTACTATCCTGGATAATGAACAGATTACCATGACTATCCTTATTCATAAAGAAGAGTTTCTGAAATTCATTATAGTGAGTGATTGTATTGGTTTTCCGGTTCAAACGGTTCAGCCCATAGTAGGTTTGAATCCAGTAAATATCTTCGCCCGTATACACAATATTGTCAATCAGATTACCAGATAAGTAATCCTCCTTGTCACGAGTCTTAAATTCCTCAATCTCCTGTCCATCATAAATATTCAGCCCGTCGCAGGTCCCGATCCACATCAATCCACGCTCATCCTGGCACAGAGATGTAATCGAACTATTAGACATATACTCTTTATCTGCAACTTGCTTCAAATTATAAGCATAAGCGTTATGTATCAACAGATTAAGAAAAAAGAATAGAATAAAAACCAACTGTTTTCCCATAGTGTATTATTCTTAGATTTGCTATATGACAAAGGTAAACAAAAAAACATTTCGAGCTTTTTTTTGGCCGGAATATAAGTTAAGTTCCGTGCCAGAGTAGTTAATTTTAGCGACAAGAGGCGATTTAACCACTCTATTACTAGAAGCACATTCCTTTTCTCCCTATTTTCGTCGTAGAAATTATTTTCAAATCTATAAATTCATTTGTTCATGAAAACACATTTTTCATTTAAACACTTGCTATTTCTTGGAGGTGCCGTGTTGTACAGCCTGCAATCTTCTGCCGTTAAGAATCCGGTAGACTATGTCAGCACACTGGTAGGCACTCAATCCAAGTTTGAACTGTCTACCGGAAACACGTATCCGGCTACGGCATTGCCGTGGGGAATGAATTTCTGGACACCGCAGACCGGTAAAATGGGAGACGGTTGGGCGTACACGTATGATGCCGACAAAATCCGGGGATTCAAACAAACACATCAGCCCAGTCCCTGGATGAACGACTACGGGCAGTTTGCCATCATGCCTATCACCGGCGGACTGGTATTCGATCAAGACCGACGCGCCAGTTGGTTCTCTCACAAAGCGGAAGTCGCCAAGCCTTATTATTATAAGGTGGATTTATGCGACCAGCAGTTGCACGTGGATTTTGCCCCTTCCCGCCAGTCGGCCATTTATCATTTTGATTATCGGCGGCAGAATACGGTTCCTTATTTGGTGCTGAACGGTGGAAATGGAGAACTGAAAGTCGACGGGAACACGGTCTACGGTTATCAGAATATATGGAATAACCTGAAAGTGTACATTTATATGGAGACGGACGTGACGCCGGAGCAAAGCGGTGTGTTCCGTGACGGAAAATGGAACAGGGAAAAACGGAAGGCGGAAGGAGATGACATTTGTGTGGCATTGTCCTGGAGTCCTGCCTTGTCTTCTTTGAACGTCCGTTATGGCGTGTCGTATATCAGTGTGGAGCAAGCCAAGAAGAACCTGAAGAGGGAAATACCGGGATTTGAGTTGGAGACGGTGGCCGAAGAAGGCCGTCGTATATGGAATGGAGAGTTGGGAAAGATTCGGATTTCTGGAGGTACGGAGAACGACCGTCATGTGTTTTATACGTCTTTGTACCGTTGTTTGGAGCGTCCGGTCTGCGTAAGCGAGGACGGACGTTATTTCAGCGTCTATGACAACAAGGTGCATGATGATGGCGGGCACGCATATTATACGGACGACTGGGTTTGGGACAGTTACCGTGCGGCACATCCTCTGCGCATTTTGCTCGACGCCCCTAAGCATACGGATATGATTCGTTCTTTTTTGCGAATGGCGGAGATGGACGGACGTCACTGCCTTCCGAATTTCCCGGAGATTACGGGAGATTCGCGCCGGATGAATTGTAATCATGGTGTGTCGGTCGTGGCCGATGCATGGTGTAAGGGTGTCCGGGATTTCGATTTGCGGGAAGCGTACGCGTGTGCTAAAAACAGCGTGGAGAAGAAAACGTTGGCACCGTGGTCTTCCGCTGCTCCCGGGTGGTTGGACAGCTTCTACATGGAGAAAGGATATATTCCGGCTCTCTATCCCGGCGAGAAAGAAACCGTGCCGGAAGTAAACTCTTGGGAAAAGCGGCAGGCGGTGGCTGTTACCTTGGGTACTTCTTACGACCAATGGTGTCTGTCTCGCATGGCTGCCGCACTCGGCCTGGAGCACGAGGCGGAACATTATCTGGACTGTTCTTATAACTATCGTAGCCTGTTCAATCCGCAAACTTCTTTTTTCCATCCTAAAGATAAAGAAGGCAAGTTTATAGAACCGTTCGACTATATTTTTTCCGGAGGTATCGGGGCTAGGGCTTATTTTGATGAGAATAATGCTTGGACCTATAATTGGGATGTACGCCATCATATTCAGGATTTAATAGATCTTTTTGGAGGCAACACTCCTTTTATTGAGAGATTGGATCAGTTATTTGTTGAGGATATGAAAATGTCAAAATGGCAATATTACGCTCTTCATCCGGACGCTACGGGCAATGTCGGGCAATTCGTGATGGGAAATGAGCCTAGTTTCCATATTCCTTATCTGTATAACTACGCCGGTCAACCGTGGAAGACGCAAAAACGGATTCGTATGCTTATGGAAAGTTGGTTCAGGAATGATCTGATGGGTGTTTGTGGTGATGAGGATGGTGGTGGAATGTCGGCTTTCTATGTATTCTCCGCTTTAGGTTTCTATCCGGTTTCTCCGGGAGTGCCTGTTTATACGATAGGTAGTCCTTTATTTGATAAATCGGAGATTCAGTTGGCGAACGGGAAAGTGTTTACCATGATCGCTCATGGGGTTTCGTGGGAAAATAAATACATTCAATCCGCTAAGTTGAATGGCAAATGCCTTTTTCTTCTCCAATGCTTTTGTTTTCTTTGTAACAAACCCGTCTAAATTTGTGGCTAAAGGCCCCATCATCGGTCCTCCGTCAATGACTGCGTATCCCTTCTGGTGAGTTTGTCGATTGATTTAGTTTGACGGCATGATTCTACGGTCAAAGATTCGTGAAATCATTTTGTAGATGTTATCTTTGCGTAAGTAAGTTACGAACAAGTGATTTATTCGTAAGTGACAAATAAACAGGAGGAGATATATTATGGCAACGAAGCAAATTCCATATGGTCTGACGGATTTCGAGCGAATCCGTACCGCCAATTATTATTATGTTGATAAGACTCGCTATATTGCGGAGGTGGAGCGGAACGCAAGTTTCTTTTTCCTTATCCGCCCGCGCCGTTTCGGGAAGTCGCTATTCTTGAATGTCCTCAGATGGTATTATGACGTGAACCGTAAGGATTCTTTTGAGGAACTCTTCGGCGACTTATATATCGGCTCCCATCCGACCCCGGAGCAGGGACAATATCTTGTACTGGATTTCAATTTCGCAGGCGTGAACCCAGATCCTGACGAGTTGATCCGCTCTTTTAATGATCACTGTGCCGCTCGTTTCCGGGAGTTTGCCTACTACTACGAACGTTTCTTCAATCCGGGCTTCCGGGAGAAAATGGAGAGTCTGCCAAATGCTGACGAGAAGTTGACCTACACGATCAGTGAGGCTAAACGCTTGAATCTCTCTATCTATCTCTTCATTGACGAGTATGATAACTTCACCAACGCTATCCTCGCCAATATGGGTGAGAAGCATTACAAGGCATTGACACACGGTACGGGCTTCTTCCGTTATTTCTTCAACAAACTGAAAGAAGGGGCTACGGGCGATGGCCCTATCAAGCGCATGTTTATCACTGGGGTATCTCCAGTGACGATGGACGACGTGACCAGCGGTTTCAATATCGGAGCCAACATGACGACAGATTACCGCTTTAATGGAATCATAGGTTTTAGCGAGGGAGAGGTACGGGAGATGCTGGCCTATTACAAGAGCGAGACAGGTTTTGAGGATAGTGTGGACGATCTGATCAACTTGATGAAGCCGTGGTACGATAACTACCGTTTCTCTACGAAGAGTCTGGACGAGCCTATGTACAACTCGGATATGGTACTGTATTTCATCAGCAATTACCTGCCCTTGAGATCGGCCCCGGATAAGATGATCGACAACAACATCCGCACGGACTACAACAAGCTCCGCCATTTGATCCGTCTCGACAAGCGGTTCGGCACGAACGCTTCGATCATCCAGGAGATCGTGAACAACGGCGAGACCACCGCAGTAATCAAGGATGCTTTTCCTGCCGAGGATATCGCCAAGCTGCTGGACGTCCCCGAGGGCGGCGTGGAGAAAAAGACCGACGACGAGGGCAACACCACCTATACCCTGAAAAAGGAAGAGACCTCTACCGACGAGAACGGCAACACCGTCA
>ERZ773237.1335-NODE-1335-length-21250-cov-11.124416_pt1 | contig 21250 bp, 17 predicted proteins | sample MGYA00580990_ERZ773237 | MGnify/ENA primary metagenome ERZ773237 (study PRJEB29015, sample SAMEA2737749) | human gut metagenome | biome: human gut; feature: human-associated habitat; material: faeces | place: China | collected 2012 ...
TCGAAATCGCTGGTGCTTTTCTGGTTCTCTTTTGGCACGCAAAAGAGAACTTAGCCCCAATGCAAAAGCGCTCTGCCCCCGCGCCACCGGCGCGAGAACCAGTTCAAAGTTTCTTCAAGAACCCATCCAGCTCCCGCTGGTTCCGAATCAATACATATTTCTCCGGGTACTTTTCCCCGATCTTCTCCATCTTCGCCCACTTTTGCTTTGTACGCCCATCGTGGAGGATCCAGCGGACAAATTCGGCATCTATCTTCTCTTCACACCCGGGCGCAGACGACTCCCTCACACGGCCTTTGTTCTGCTGCCAGCGCCGTATCGCCCGCCAAAGGCAGACCAGCGGTGAAAACCAGAGCACGATGATTTTATCCGCTTCTTTCAGCCGACGGGCATAGCAGGTCTTGCTATAATTGCCGTCGATGACCCAGCCGCCTGCGTTCTCGTCGAGAAACTGCCGGACAATGGCTTCTTCCTCGGCGAAGGGCCGCTCCACCCAGCCGGGCAGGAAATGCACGGTATCCATATGGAGCACCGGCAGGCCGTATCTCTCCCCCAGGCGCTTTGCCAGCGTGGATTTCCCGCTGCCGCTGGTACCAAGTATCGCTATTTTCATCTCTGCCTCCTTCTACCTTATATAAGATGTATCAGACAGTATACGCTGACCGTCTGATAACGTCAAGTTCCGGCTTGACATTTCGTCCACCTGCTCGTATGCTATAATCATAGAGTCTATGACAGGAGGTCTTGCAGATGGCATCTCCAAAAAAACGTGTCAATCCGCTTTTTGTTGCTTTAGCGGTCGTGCTGGTGGCCGTAGTGGTCGCTGTGGGCGTGGTCTTTTTCCAGCTGCACAGCAAAATCTCGGCTCTGCAAACCGGTGCATCCTTCACCTTCCGGTATGAGATAGCGCCCAACAGCCCGGATAAGCCGCCGCTGCTGAACATCCTCGAGCGGGTGAACGCTTCCAGCGGCAGCGTCAGCGGCCAGTATGCGCCCGGAAAGCTGCAGCTCTCTTTCTACCAGCTCAATGAAGACGACTCCGTCAAGACGTCTCCCTTCACCCGGGTCTATATCGACTCGGAAGAGACGCTCTTCGACATCGGGCAGCTCTACACCGTTCTGCGTCAGGCTGTCACCGATAAGCTCTCCATCGCAAGCGTTCTTCTGCCCGAATGGAGCCTCGGAGACTACATCTCCCAGACGCAGGCTTCCGCCGTGCTGGGCGTCGAGACGAACAAGGTCGAGCTTCAGGAGCTTTCCGGCTTTACCCTCTCGCTCAAGGGGCTGAAAAAAGTCTCTCCTTCTGCCGCACGGGACGGCTACCGCTACTATCAGTTCCCCGCCGCAGCCGACGGCACAACCCTCGTGCTCGGCTTTTCGACGGACGCTCTCTTCTCGAAGACCACGCCCATCCATGTGCTGCTGACCATCCCGGACCACAACGTCCACATCCAGCTCACCGGCACGGTGACCTCTGCCAAGACGGTGCTCTCTCCCCCGGCTTCCCGGATGAGCGACGAGGACATCGCCACGCTGGCTCAGATACGCCAGAGCGTCGAGTCTGTCTGGAAGATGATACAGTCCGCCACCCAGACCACAAACTGAATGATACAAAAAAAGCAGACGCTTTGTGCAGCGTCTGCTTTTTTGGTTTGCGATTATTTACCGGTCGAGGATACGGCCATCCACCGAGAAGGTGACGACATTCCAGGGGATGAACTTGCCGCTGTTCTTGAGGGCAGTGACGGCGGCGTGTTCGAGACCTCCGCAGCAAGGCACCTCCATCCGCAGGACGGTAACGCTCTTGATGTCGTTATTGCGGATGATCTCGGTCAGCTTCTCGCTGTAGTCCACGGCATCCAGCTTGGGGCAGCCGATGAGGGTAACATGGCCGCGCATGAACTCCTGATGGATGTTCGCGTAGGCGTAGGCGGTGCAGTCGGCGGCGATAAGCAGCTTGGCACCGTCAAAATAGGGTGCATTCACCGGCACGAGCTTGATCTGGCAGGGCCACTGGGCCAGCTGCGAGGGCTGGGCGGCGGCAGGAGCTGCAGCCGGTGCGGCCTGCTGGCGGTCAAACTGGCGCATGGCGCTGCCCGGGCAGCCGTGGAAGACGGGCTTTTCGGCAGCGGCAGCAGCCTTTTTCTGTTTGTTTTCCAGCACAGCCTGCTCATCGTAGGCAGCGGCCTCCCGCTCCTCGAAGGTGATGGCACCGGTGGGGCAGCCGGGCAGGCAGTCGCCGAAGCCATCGCAGTAGTCGTCGCGCATAAGCTTGGCCTTTCCGTTCACGAGGCCGATGGCACCCTCATGGCAGGCAGTGACACAGGCACCACAGCCATTGCATTTTTCTTCGTCTATATGAATGATTTTACGTATCATATCCACACTCTCCTTTTCTTGATGGGCCTATTATAACAGATGCTTCGTCTTATTTCTGTTGTCATGACCACAAAGAGAGAGGAAGTTTTTCTCAGTAATGCACGACATTGCCCGCATTGCGGATGCGTGCCAGCACCGGCTCTGCCTCCGGGCTGCGGAAATAGTCGAGGCTGGTCTTGGGCAGCAGCGTCTCGAGGGTATCCCAGTCGCCGCTCTGCAGGCACTGGCGGACGGTGGAAGCACTGATGGCCTTGCCGTTTGCTTCTTTGCGGGGTACAACGACACACTCGATACCCGCTTTGGGCAGCTGCTCGCACATGATCTGGTTGTAAAGCCCCGTCACCTGACTGGTAGGCTCCTCGCCCACATAGCGGGCAGTGATGTTCAGCGCCGCCGCGATTTTCGTAAAGACGGCGAGGTCCAGCCGGGCGTGGCCGTCGATGACAGCTGCCTCATCCTTCAGGAAGTAACTGGGGAAGGTGGCATTCGAGATGATGTAGGGGCCGCTGTCGTGGAGCACCACATTCGGCAGATGGGCCACGCCCGCCTCCACCAGCTTCCTGCGCACGGCAAAAGGCACGAGGCTGGCGTCCTCACTGACCACGAACAGGTGGAGCGTGTCGCAGGCGGCAGCGGCTTTTTCCACAAGATACTGATGACCGAGGGTAAATGGGTTCGCGTTCATGACGAGGGCCGCACTTTTGCCCTCGGTCCTAGTCTTTTCCAGATCGCGCAGATAAGCCCCGAAGCCGTTGCGGCGGTTCTCCATGAAGACAAGGGTATCCTCCACCCGGGCGATCTCGTAGAAGCCGAGGGCGCCGAAAAACTTGGAGCTTTTTACCTTGGTGTAGAGAAACAGGTGCATATTCCCCCGCGCGCACTGCACCTCGATGAGATGGGTGATGATCTGGTTCAGCAGACCCTCGCCCTGATGGGCGCTGCTGACGGCGAAGCACCGCAGGGTGTTGCCGAAGCAGCTGCCGGTGCCGATGACGTTGTATTCCTCGTCGAACATGGCGCAGATGTAGTCCAGATTGCCGTCGCGGCGGATGCCCTCCTGACCCAGCAGTGTGTCGATTTGGGCCAGAACGGTTTTATCGGTCGGATAGACCTGCGAAATGGTATATTCGCTCATTGATATTCCCCTCAGTAGTAACAAAATGGAGCAGCCAGGTCAGCGCCAGCAGGTCGGCACTGCCGCCGGGCGAGAGATTTTCCGCAATGAACCGGTCATCCAGCGCCGCGAGCGCATCTTTATCCGGGTAAGGTGTCTGGGCGAGAAGGGCTTTCAGCTCTTCGGTGAGGGCCAGCTGACGCTCCCGGCTCGAGCGGGCAATGATGTTGGTATCAGTGCTGTTGGCCAGGATGGCCAGCAGTGCGCCGCCGCTGGCGCGGTCGAAGTCGTAACCCTTGGCAAGGCCCTCTTCCAGCACCGGCAGGCCGACATTCAGCACTGCGGGAAGTCCAGCTTCCACCTGCCCGCGCACACCGGTGATGCCGTACCGGATATAAAGCTTCTGGCCCACGGTGGCGGCGTTCTCGGCAGTGACGCCTGCAAAATCCTTCTCGGTCAGGCCCGCCGTCATTGCGGATACTTCTGACAGAACGCGGGCTGCATCCACCCAAAGGGAGCGGTCGAGGCGTCCCAGCGCCGCGCAGACGATGCCCACCGAAAAGACCGCTCCCTTGTGGGTGTTGACGCCGCCGGTGGCGTCCAGCATCTCGCCCTCGGCCTCACAACCCAGGGGCCGCAGGGCCGCGAAGGTCTCGGGCGCGGACTGTTCCGCCGTCTCGCGGCCCGTCCGGGCGCAGGCTTCAAAATAGGGGTAGAGCGCCGCGGCGCTGTCCATGAAAGTGAACACATCCATGTCCCTGTGGCTTCCGCTGTTGCGCCGATCCACAAGGCCGGGCTTTGGGGTGGTGGTCACTTCGTAGAGCAGGGCGCGGACGGCCAGACGGGCCGCGTCGGCGATGTCCTGCGCGTCCCGGGCCTCGGTCAGGATCTCCGTCGTCTTTTCCTGCAGTTCGGCCACGGTATGGATACGGCGGCTGCTGCACACCTTAGCAGGCCCGCCGCAGATAAGACAGCGGCGGCCTTCGAGGTTTAGCTCTTCTCTGTCCACTTTGAGGCCGTCCGGGCGGATGACGTCCATGTCGAACAGCCGCCCCAGCGGGGTAGCGTCCTCGATGTCGGTGGTGAATTTCTTGATGGTCAGCGGGTCGGCGTCCAGCACATAGAACGCCTCGCAGCCGGTCACTTCCCGGACGGTGTCCTGATACAGCGGCGCCAGCTTTGCCCGCAAAAACTGCTGGCGCAGCAGCTGACGCCCCCGCGCAAAGCCCCGCTGGATGAGGGGCGAATCCTTTACCGGGCCGCAGATATTCATGGTAAAGCAGATGAGCGGCTTGTGGTACTGAGCCAGCAGCTCCTGCTGATACTGCACCCGGCGCTCCCGTGCATCCAGCATCTGGACCAGCGAAACAGTCGTTTCCATGTTTTTCTCCTCTCAGCGGTGTTTTTTGAGCATGTCCATAAAGAGCTGCACCTGCGGCAGCGCAGCGGCGTCTCTCTGGCAGAAAATATAGGTGCGCCGGACGAAGGGCTCGCCGTTCTCGAAGGTGCAGGGCTTGACATATCCCTTGAAGTTATCCAGCGCCACTTCCGGCATCAGCGCCCAGCCGAGGCCCCGCTCCACCATCTCACGGCAGACCATGATGTTATCCACCACAAAATTGCCCACATCGTTGGTCACGCCGTTCTCGTAGCGCCAGCGGGCCATCTGGGCGCTGATGGTGGCGTCGCTGCTGTGGTCGATATAAAGGTAATCGGAGATGGGCCTGTCCTTGTTCTCCTCGCTGCAGATCAGGCAGATATTCTCTTGCGAGAGCAGGAACTGGGTGCCGTCCCACGGATACTCGCCGCGCAGCACTGCCACGTCCAGCGAAGAATCCAGCATCTGCTGGTAGATGTTCCGGCTGTGGCCGGTAGCGATGTCGAGGCGTACCTTCGGGTAGGCTTTGTGGTACTCGGTCAGCACCTCGGGCAGGCGGTAGTAGGAGAAGTTCACCGAGATGCCGGCCCGCAGGGTGCCGCAGGCTTCGCCCTGGATGGAGGCCAGCTGGCGGCGCATCTTTTCCATCTCGCGGGCGGCGGCAGCGCTGTGGAGCAGCACCTGTTCACCGGCCGGCGTGAAGCGGATGCCCTGCCGCGAGCGCAGGACGATCTCCACCCCCAGCTCCTGTTCCAGCGCCTTGATGCGCTTGGACAGTGCCGACTGGGTCATGTACAGTTTGTCCGCTGCGTGGGTGATGTTGCGCGTCTCGTCCAGCGCGTGCAGCAGCTCGTAATCTTTTTCGTCCATCGTAGCTCTCCCTCTATTGCCCTTTATTTTTCTTATCATTCCTGTTTGCGCTTCATCCAGGCGCATTTTGCTCAGATTCCATATCTGTTATTCATAATACAACAGATTACAGCAAATGAAAAGGGGGATATTCGCCTTGATTTTCCCGAAAGTCCATTCCAAGATGGAATAATTAAGCACTTTTCTTGCAGTTCTCTTAACTCTGCCTTAATTCCATCTTAATGCAGTGTTGTTGTACACAACGTCTTCATTTTTTCTTCGCCGACAGACGTTCTTCCTCCCGCAGTACAGAAAACGCAGATCTCTTTTCATTTTTGCTCAAAAAATCAGCAAGAGTCCTGTTTATTGGACAGTATTTGCATTATCATAAAAACAAGAAAAAACTCGTTTCTTTCATCTTTGTCACTTTGCAGATTTTTCCGTCTGCTTTTTGTGCAAAGTCCCAGAATTTTTCGTCGAAAAGCGCGTTTTGTTGACAGCCGCTTTTTGAAAAGCGTATCCTTATTGTAAATCAGAGTCAGGAGGTCATTTTATGGAGCACTCCACACTTCTTGCCCACATCAGCGAGGACGGCACCCGCACCCAGACCGTCTACGACCATCTCGCCGGCACTGCCAGGCTGGCCGGTTCTTTCGCAGTCCCCTTCGGGGCGCAGAGTGAGGCCGAATTTGCCGCGTGGCTCCACGACGTCGGCAAATACAGCGACGCCTTCCAGCTGCGGCTCAAAGGCGGCCCCAAGGTGGACCACTCCACCGCCGGAGCGCAGGAGGCCTGGGTTCGCCAGCATCTCCACGCCGCCTTTGCCGTGGCCGGACACCACAGCGGCCTGCCCGACGGCGGGAGCCCCGCCGATGACCCGGGCGACGCCACCTTATATGGCCGGAGCAAGAAGCCAGTAGACCCCTACGACGGCTGGCAGGAAATAACGCTCCCCGCCTCGACGCCGCCCGCGTGGGCCTGCGCCGACCCGCTGAGCCTCGCGTTCTTCACCCGGATGCTCTACTCCTGCCTTGTGGACGCCGACTTCATCGACACCGAGACCTTCATGGACGGCAAGGCCGCACCCCGGGGCAGCGGTACGGACATCGCCGCGCTGCGGGACATCGTCTCGGCACAGGCGCAGTGTTATCTCAGGGCCGAGTCGCCCTCGCCCGTCAGCGTCCAGCGCAACACCGTCCTCCGCGCCTGTCTCGAGAAAGGCGCGCACGGCCCACAGGGGCTCTACACCCTCACCGTACCCACCGGCGGCGGCAAGACCTTTGCCTCCCTCGCCTTTGCGCTGGAGCACGCCGCCGCCCAGAAGATGAAGCGGGTCATCTACGTCATCCCTTATATGTCCATCATCGACCAGACCGCCGCCGTCTTCTCGGGCCTGCTGGGCGCAGAAAATGTTCTGGCCGACTTCTCCAACGCCGAGTACAAGACTGTTGAGCAGGACGACCTGACCCCTGCCCAGTACCGCCAGATGCTGGCCAGCGAAAACTGGGACTCCCCCGTCGTGGTGACGACGGCGGTGCAGTTCTTCGAGTCGCTCTACGCCAACCGCAGCAGCCGCTGCCGCAAGCTCCACAACATCGCCGACAGCGTCATCATCTTCGACGAGGCGCAGACCCTCCCGGGCGACTACCTTGCCCCCTGCGTCAGTGCCATCGCCCAGCTCATCCAGCATTACCACTCCACGGCCGTCCTCTGCACGGCCACCCAGCCTGCCCTTGAGCCGCTGTTCCGGCGCTTTGCGCCGGAACTCCACCCGCAGGAGATCACGCCCGACGCGGCCCGCCTCTACGAAGTGCTCCGGCGCACCACACTGCAAGACCTCGGCACCCTGCCGCAGGAGGAATTCGCCGCCCGGCTGGCCCGGCACCCGCAGGTGCTCTGCGTGGTCAACCGCCGCAAGACGGCCCAGCAGCTCTACGCTGCTCTGCCCGCCGAGGGCAGCTACTGCCTGACCACCCTGCTCTGCGCCGCCGACCGCCGCCGTCAGCTGGACGACATCCGCCAGCGACTGAAAGAGGGTCTGCCCTGCCGGGTGGTGTCCACCTCTCTCATCGAGGCGGGCGTGGACGTGGATTTTCCCGTCGCTTACCGCGAGCAGTGCGGTCTTGACTCGCTCTTACAGACTGCCGGGCGCTGCAACCGCGAGGGGCGGCGGGGCGCAGAGGAAAGCATCGTCTACCGGTTCCGGCTGGACGAGTGTTCCACGCCCCAGATGCTCAGGCAGAACGTCAGCGCGCTGGACTACACCGCCCGGCATCAGGACACACTGGACACGCCCCGGGCCATTCAGCTCTACTTCAACGAGCTTTCCGACCTGCGCGGCCCCGACGCCGTGGACAAGCACGGCATTCTGGATGCCTTTCTCCGGGGCATCCGGGGCTGCCAGTTCCCCTTTGCACAGGTGGCGGAGGAATTCCGCCTTATCGAGAACGCTGCCCGCACGGTCTATCTGCCCGTCGGCGAGGGCGCGGCCCTCTGTGAACAGCTGCGCAGCGGTCATGTTACCCGGACGCTGCTGCGGAAACTGGGCGTTTACAGCGTCTCCTGCTATAAGGACCAGTTCGACAAGCTCGACGCCGCCGGGGCGCTGGAACTGCGGCCCGATGGTTCCGCCATCCTCACCGACACCAGCTGCTACAGTGAAAAGACCGGCCTTGCCATGGATGTGGAGACGGGCATCGGCCTCTACTTCTAAAAGAAAGAGGTGGTTTCAATGACCGATATTCATCTTAGTCTGAAAATTCAACTTCACCCGGAAAGGAGGCGATGCTGATGTCCATGCTCATTGAAGTATGGAGCGACTATGCCTGCTTCACTCGTCCGGAAATGAAGACCGAGCGTGTGAGCTACGACATGATCACCCCGTCCGCTGCGCGGGGCCTTGTGGAAGCCATCTACTGGCACCCTGGGCTGCGTTATACGGTTGACCGCATCTATCTGCTCAAGCCCTTCGGCCTTGCCCCCGAGGACGAAGCGTCCACCGAGGAGTACACCCAGCGGCCCATCCGGTTCACCAACATCCGGCGCAACGAGGTCAAATCCACCCTGCTGTCCTCCTCCGCCCTCAGTGCGGCCAAAGGCGGCACACCGCCGGTGCTCTACACCTCGGAGGACATCCAGCAGCGGGCTGCGATGGTCCTGCAGGACGTCCACTACGTCATCGAGTGCCACTTCGATTTGACGGACAAGGCCGCCCCCAGCGACAATCCCGGCAAGTTCCAGGACATCCTGCGCCGACGCCTGCGCAAAGGTCAGTGCTATCACCAGCCCTGTTTCGGGTGCCGGGAGTTCCCGGCCAACTTCCGGGAGTGGCCGGGCGGCGATATTCCGGCGCTGAAGGTCACGCAGGACCTCGGCTTCATGCTCCACAGCCTCGATTACTCTGATTCGGCCAACATCCGCAGCCAGTTCTTCCGCGCAAAACTGGTGGACGGCGTGATGGAATGCCGGGACGTGGAGGTGTTTACATGATACTCCAGGCACTCACCGCCTATTATGAGCAGCTTCTGACCCAGGGCAGAGTGGAGGCCCCCGGCTGGGACAGTCGCTTCAAAGTCAGCTATGAACTGCGCCTCGGCCCCGACGGCCAGCTCCTCGCCCTCAACGACCTGCGGCAGGAAGTCCCCAAGGGCAAGAAGACCGTCATCTCCCCCCGTGAACTCCCTGTCCCCCACCGGGTCAAGCGCGCCTCCGGCGTCGCCTCAAACTTTTTGTGCGACAATACGTCCTATCTGCTGGGCGCAGACGAAAAGGGCAAGCCTGAGCGCTCCCGCCAGTGCTTCGAAGCCTGCGCCGCCCTCCACCACAAGGTACTCGACGGAGTAGACTCCCCTGCCGCCAAAGCCATCCTCGCCTTTTTTGACAGCTGGGAGCCGGATACAGCCCCCGCCCACCCGCTGCTGGCAGAGCAGTGGGCTGACCTGAACAACAACGCGAATCTTGTGTTAGGCTACGAATCCCCCGACGGCGCCCACTGGCTGGCCACCACAGATGACGCCATCCGGGACGCCTGGCAGTCCGCCTTTGACACCTCCGATGCCGACGCCGAGACGGCCCGCTGCCTCATCACCGGCAAAGAGGCCGGCATCGCCCGCATCCACCCCGCCATCAAGGGTGTGATGGGCGCACAGGCCGCCGGTGCGGCGCTGGTCTCCTTCAACGCACCCGCTTTCTGCTCCTATGGCCATGAACAGGGTGCCAACGCCCCCGTCAGCGAGTACGCGGCCTTCGCCTACACCACGGCCCTCAATCTGCTGCTGGCAGACCGGAACTGCTGTCAGCGCATCGGCGACACCACCATCGTCTGCTGGGCCGAAAACGCCGCTCCCGCCTACTCAAACGCCATGCTGATGTTTTTCTGCGGCGGTGCCGAGGCGCGCGGCGTCTCGGAAAGCGACCTTGCCGCCGCACTGAAAGCCCTTTCTCAAGGACGCCCTGTCTCCTTCCTCGATGACAAGCTGGACCCGAACCAGAACTTCTATGTGCTGGGCATCTCACCCAACGCGGCCCGGCTCTCCGTCCGTTTCTTCCTGCGCAACAGCTTCGGACAGTTTGCCAAAAATCTGCAGGACCACGCCGACCGGCTCAGCATCACCCGCCCCGCCTTCGACAAGCGGGAAAGCCTGTCGGTCTGGGCGCTGGCGCAGGAGACGGTCAACCAGAGATCCCGGGACAAAAATCCATCGCCTCAGCTGGTGGGCGATCTGCTCCGGGCCATCCTCACCGGCGGGCCGTACCCCGCCACTCTGCTCAACGGCGTGACCCTCCGCATCCGGGCCGAACGGGAAGTCACCCGAGGCCGCGCCGCCATCCTGAAAGCCTACTATCTCCGCAACTACCCCACCGAGCTCAACAAGGAGGTATTTACCGTGAGCCTGAACGAAAGCAGCAATGTCCCCTATGTTCTGGGGCGTCTCTTCTCTGTGCTGGAGACGATCCAGAGCGTCGCCAACCCCGGCATCAACACCACCATCAAAGACCGGTACTTCAACTCGGCCTGTGCCACCCCGGCAACGGCCTTCCCTACGCTGGTCAAGCTGGCTCAGAAGCATCTGCAGAAGATGAGCACCCCCAACGAGGTGCATTTCAGCAAACAGCTCACCGAGCTGATGGCCCAGCTGCCCGAGACAGGCTTCCCGGCGCGGCTCAGCCTGCCGGAGCAGGGTGCCTTTGAGATAGGCTACTACCACCAGACCCAGAAACGCTACGCCAAAAAGAATGAGGAGGAATAAACCATATCTGAGCCCATCAAGAACCGCTATGATTTCGTCATCCTGTTCGACGTCGAGAACGGCAACCCCAACGGCGACCCCGATGCAGGCAATATGCCCCGCATCGACCCCGAGACGGGCTACGGTCTGGTGACCGACGTCTGCCTCAAGCGAAAGATCCGCAACTATGTCGAGACTCTGAAAGAGGACGAAAAAGGCTACCGCATCTACATCAAGGACGGCGTTCCCCTCAACCGCAGCGATGCCGAGGCCATCAAAACTCTGGGCATCGACCCCGACCTGAAAGCCGCCAAAAAGGCCGACCCCGACATCGATGCCAAGCTGCGGGACTATATGTGCGAGAACTACTTCGACATCCGCACCTTCGGTGCCGTCATGACCACCTTCGTTAAGGGTGCGCTGAACTGCGGTCAGGTGCGCGGCCCCGTCCAGCTGAGCTTTGCCCGCTCGGTGGATCCCATCGTCCCGCAGGAAGTCACCATCACCCGCGTGGCCATCACTACCGAGGCCGATGCCGAGAAGAAGGGTACTGAGATGGGCCGCAAGCACATCGTGCCTTACGCCCTCTACCGCGCCGAGGGCTATGTCTCAGCCAACCTCGCCCGGAAGACCACCGGCTTCTCCGAGGATGATCTGAAACTTCTGTGGACTGCCATTCTGAATATGTTCGAGAACGACCACAGCGCTGCCCGGGGCAAGATGGCCGTGCGGGAGCTCATCGTGTTCAAGCACGATTCTGAGCTGGGCAATGCCCCGGCCTATAAGCTCTTCGACTCCGTTGCCGTCCAGCGCAAGCCCGATGTGGACGCCGCCCGCAGCTACCGCGACTACACCGTCACGGTGGCAGACACTCTGCCGGAAGGAGTCACCTGCGAGAGGCTGTCCTGATGGGCGGCGCAGATGACTTGCTGCCCCTGTCGGGCATCCAGCACTTCTGCTTCTGCCGCCGCCAGTGGGCGCTCATCCATCTGGAACAGCAGTGGGCGGAGAACCGCCGCACCGTCGAAGGCCAGCTCGACCACGCCCGCTGCCATGACACAAACCAGACCGAACGGCGCGGCGGCCTGCTCATCACCCGAGGGATGCAGGTGGTCAGCCGTCGGCTGGGTCTGAGCGGAAACTGCGACGTCGTCGAGTTCCGGGCCGACCCGGAGGGCATCCCCCTGCAAAGCACGGAAGGGCTCTGGAAGCCCGTGCCTGTCGAGTACAAGCATGGCCGCGCCAAGGCCAGCGACGCTGACCGGCTGCAGCTCTGCGCACAGGCCATGGCGCTGGAAGAGATGCTGGTGTGCAGCATCCCGGAGGGTGCGCTCTTCTACGAGGAAACGCGGCGGCGGGAGGTCGTGCCGCTGACCGAAGAACTGCGCCAGGCCACCCAGAAGATGGCCGATGAGATGCACGCCTATTTTGCCCGGGGTTATACGCCCAAATCAAAGCCCGGCACCCACTGCAACGCCTGCTCCCTCAAAGAGCTCTGCCTCCCCGTGCTGTATCAGCGTGCCGACCCGAAAGTCTATCTCCGCGCCCATCTGGACGAGATGCAGGAGGCCGCGCCATGAGAAAGTTTTTGAACACGCTCTACGTCCTCAACAAGGACGCCTACCTTTCCCTCGAGGGGGAGAACATCGTCCTGCTCTGCAACAAGGCTGAAATTGGCCGGGTCCCGCTCCACAGGCTGGAAGGCATCGTCTGCTTCAGCTATCCCGGCGCAAGCCCTGCCCTGATGGGAAAATGCGCCCGCCTCGGGGTCGATTTGAGCTTTTTCAGCCCGCAGGGACGCTTTCTGGCCCGGGCCGTAGGCGAAGAGCGGGGCAACGTCCTGCTGCGGCAGACCCAGTACCGCATCGCAGACAGCGAGGCAGAGAGCTGTCTCTATGCGCGCAATTTCATCCTGGGCAAAGTCTATAACGCCCGCTGGGTGCTGGAACGGGCCACCCGCGACCACCCTCAGCGGGTGCCGGTGGAACAGCTCAAGCGCACCAGCGCCCAGCTGGCGGCGGCGCTGCCCCTCATCGAGCAGTGTGACGACCTCGACCAGCTTCGCGGTCTGGAGGGCGAGGCGGCACAGCGGTATTTCGACTGCTTTGATTCACTCATCCTGCAGCAGCACGATGATTTTCCTTTCGCAGGCCGGAGCCGCCGCCCGCCGCTGGACAATACCAATGCCCTGCTCTCTTTCGCTTATTCGCTTCTGGCCTCCGACTGCACGGCGGCTCTTCAGAGTGTGGGCCTCGACCCCTACGTCAGCTTTCTCCACCGCGCCCGGCCCGGGCGCAGGAGCCTCGCCCTCGACCTCATGGAAGAGCTGCGTGCAGTTTATGCCGACCGCTTTGTGCTCTCCTGCATCAACCAGAAAATCATGACGCCGAAGCATTTCCAGAAGCAGGAGAACGGGGCCGTCCTTCTCACCGATGAGGGCCGCCGCGCCTTTCTGGGCGGGTGGCAGACCCGCAAGCAGGAGACTATCACCCACCCGTTCCTGAACGAAAAGCTTCCGTGGGGCCTCGTGCCTTATGTGCAGGCTCTGCTTCTGGCCCGCACCCTGCGGGGCGATATGGAGCTTTACCCGCCATTTTTCTGGAAGTGAGGGATGCGTATGCTGGTCCTTATCACCTACGACGTCAATACCGAAACTCCTGCCGGGCGCAAACGTCTGCGCAAAGTCGCCAAGCGCTGTGTGGACCACGGCCAGCGGGTGCAGAACTCCGTGTTCGAGTGTCTGCTGGATGCCGCGCAGTATGCCGTTCTCAAGGCGGAGCTGACGTCTCTCATCGACCCTGCGCTGGACAGTCTGCGCTTCTACCAGCTGGGCAACAACTATAAGAGCAAGGTGGAGCATGTCGGCGTTCATCCGCCCTTCGAGCAGGACGGCCTGCTGTTGTTCTGAGTTTCCCGCCCCGGTGCGAAGGGCGAGTTCTCAGCATTTTTCCGGCACCTTCGCACCGGATTTTTGTGTTATTTTGCATGATTTGGATAGTTCTTTGACCCGTTGTAAATCAAGGCTCTTCTAAATTCGTGCAGAATGTTGTATAATTTGTTTGAAAATAGAGATTTTGTCTCTGTTTTTGCTGTCGCCCTCCTCGCGGAGGGCGTGGATAGAAATCAGTGTTCGTGTGGATGCAGTGAGCAAAAGGTAGGTCGCCCTCCTCGCGGAGGGCGTGGATAGAAATCAGTCTGGTTGGTGCTTTGTCGAAGTCGGTCACAGTCGCCCTCCTCGCGGAGGGCGTGGATAGAAATATTGACAACTGGCACATAGATTGCATCGGCGAGGTCGCCCTCCTCGCGGAGGGCGTGGATAGAAATTGTTGGCACGTACTTTGTCTCTGTCCAAGACCGTGGTCGCCCTCCTCGCGGAGGGCGTGGATAGAAATCACTTGGATTGGTCCTTGCATTGGCACTCCGTCGTCGCCCTCCTCGCGGAGGGCGTGGATAGAAATATTTCCCGGGCATCAAACCCGCCGTCTGCCGTCACGTCGCCCTCCTCGCGGAGGGCGTGGATAGAAATTTTCTGTGTCTTTCTGTATGCACCCCAGTCAAGAGGTCGCCCTCCTCGCGGAGGGCGTGGATAGAAATCTCCCAGGTCAGTCCTTCATAGGTATCAATGTCAAGGTCGCCCTCCTCGCGGAGGGCGTGGATAGAAATAAGTGCCCCTGTGGATGCAGCCGCCAGATGGTCGGTCGCCCTCCTCGCGGAGGGCGTGGATAGAAATTATATGCAAGGCGAGGGCGTACTGCTGGGAAGCAGTCGCCCTCCTCGCGGAGGGCGTGGATAGAAATCATTTGAGAGTGGTCTCCTTGCCGCAATCGCCGCGTCGCCCTCCTCGCGGAGGGCGTGGATAGAAATAGCTGCAAACCAACATTGGTACGCAGGTAGTCATGTCGCCCTCCTCGCGGAGGGCGTGGATAGAAATTACAACGCAAAGGCGGTCGAGGTTTCCACCCCGAGTCGCCCTCCTCGCGGAGGGCGTGGATAGAAATCGAGCACCAGCCAAAACGCTCCGTTGTAATCTCGGTCGCCCTCCTCGCGGAGGGCGTGGATAGAAATCAGACACGGCCCCTGAAGTCTGCCTCAGAAAGTGCAGTCGCCCTCCTCGCGGAGGGCGTGGATAGAAATGCAAAGCTGACGGCGCAGAAAGAACGCCTCGCAGGTCGCCCTCCTCGCGGAGGGCGTGGATAGAAATGAGGCGACCGCGACGAGCATTATCGGCCAGATGGTCGCCCTCCTCGCGGAGGGCGTGGATAGAAATCGCTCAATCTTCCGGGCGGCAACGATGGCCTGCGTGTCGCCCTCCTCGCGGAGGGCGTGGATAGAAATACATAGTATTTGACACCGACGGCGGCGCCGTGCTGGTCGCCCTCCTCGCGGAGGGCGTGGATAGAAATTTTGATGATCTCGCTTTGCTTTCTGTCCCGCTCGGGTCGCCCTCCTCGCGGAGGGCGTGGATAGAAATGCAGGTGTCCGGGTTAAGCCGCTTGCAGTAGATCAGTCGCCCTCCTCGCGGAGGGCGTGGATAGAAATCTGCCATGCTCTGTTTGCCGCCGCCTCTGCCGAAGTCGCCCTCCTCGCGGAGGGCGTGGATAGAAATAGAAGCGCATACAGCGGCCAAGTAAGGCATACGAGGTCGCCCTCCTCGCGGAGGGCGTGGATAGAAATAGCCGTGGCGTAATCTTTGCCGCAGATGAATTTTTGTCGCCCTCCTCGCGGAGGGCGTGGATAGAAATTGCCCCAGCAGCCCGCACAGGACGTTATACAGCCGGTTGCCCTCCTCACGGAGGGCGCAGGTAGAAATCGACACAAAAATATGGTAAACTCTTATTATCGCAAGGCAAGAAATTAGTGCAACATGAAAACAGCATATTTGCGATATGCAATTCAACGCTGTTGCTATTGCATTAAAAAGTTGAATTGCTATAAGTTGTTGCCATGCGCTCTCTAAGGAACCGAGTATTTTGACCTACAATTCCGTCTCTTAAAGACGTTGGTTGAAATCAGTTTGTGTTCCCCGGTGCATTCTTCGACTTGAAGTCGCTCTATTTGAGGGGTGTGGATAGAATAACATAATAATCATATCGCGGTTCTCAAAGGCGTAACCAAGTCGTCCTCTTCACCGAGGGCGTAGATAGAAATCGTCACAACCACGCCGGTCTTTTCAGCATCAAGGTTGCCCTCCCCACAGAGGGTACGGATAGAAACCAGTTTTCACCTCGAATCGGGCATCGCCACAATTTTTCCAAAAAGGAGTTTTCCATGCATACCGTTCCCCTTACCCATCAGCTCGTCACCATCCAGGACGACTTTGACCTCGACAAGATCATCGAGAGCGGCCAGTGCTTCCGGCCACAGAAACTGGCCGACGGGCGATACCGTTTTCTTTCCGGCGGTGCACTCCTTTATCTGACCCCGCTAGGCGATGGGCAATACGACGCCGCGTGGCATGGCTCAAATCGGGAGTACTGGGCCAACTACTTTGATTTGGGCCGGAACTATGCCGCGCTGCGGTGCAGCTTGGCGGGACAGAGCAGCTATCTGGACAAATCGCTCGATTTCGGGCAGGGCATCCGAATCCTGCATCAGAACCCATGGGAAATGCTCATCACCTTTCTTATCTCCCAGCGCAAGAGCATTCCGGCCATCCGCACCGCCGTAGAACGCCTTGCCCGGTGCTGCGGCGAACCGCTCAATGCCGAAGACGATGAAGTTTTCCTCTTCCCCACCCCGCAGCAGCTCTGCGGCCTCTCTGGGGCGCAGCTGATGGGCTGTGGTCTGGGCTACCGCACCCGTTACATCCAGAACGCTGCCGCACAGGCTTCCAGCGGCACACTCGACCTCAGTGCTCTGGCGGCGCTGCCCGACGACGCTCTCTTTTCCCGCCTCCTCGAGCTGGACGGCGTCGGCAAAAAGGTAGCAAACTGCGTCTGCCTCTTTGGCTATGGCCGTACCGCGATGGCTCCCATTGATGTTTGGATACAGCGACTCATTGATGAGGAATTCGGCGGCCGCGACCCTTTTCCTTCCTATGGTCAGCAGGCTGGCATCGTACAGCAGTACCTGTTCTACTACAAGCGCAGCACCCGCCGCAGCGTCGCTCACAAAAAATAAAAAAGTTATTGACAACTCTCCTTTTGGCTGGTATAATGATACACGTCGTCAGGAATGATACGCCAGCTATGGGGGATTAGCTCAGCTGGGAGAGCGCTTGCATGGCATGCAAGAGGTCACCGGTTCGATCCCGGTATTCTCCACCATCAGCTCAAATGAGAGTTACGAACACCGTTGATTTCAAATCGAAGTCAACGGTGTTTTTATATTTGTCAGCAAGCAAGTTCATCGCTGTTCTCCAAATACTGCGCAAGATCAAAGTTGAAGTCCACATGAATTTGATATCCACGATAAACGTCTATCCTGCGGATAAGCTGGCTGACGATCATCTTTTTTGCTTCAAAGCTGGCACTATCGTACAGGTCTGCATAAGAAATCAATTCTTCGTACAGCTGCGATACGTTTGCCATCAATTCAGCGTTTCGCTCCAGTTCTGCACTGGCTTCTTCACACAGAGTTTCCAACTCCGTGTGCTTCTTTTCCTGTGCTGCGATCATCTCGGCAAGAGTATCTTTCGGAAAAGCACTCTCCCCTTTGATTACAGCCAGAATCTCAGCTTTTAAGGCGAGCAAATCTTTTTCAGCCTTGTCGCGTTCTGCTTGAAGGGCTTGCAGATGGTTCTTGCGCTCCGCAGTTTCCTTCGCATAGCGGCTGATGATAAGCTGCTCTTTGGGGATACCTCTCAAGCGAGAGAAAATCTCGCGAACCATCTTGTCGATGATCTCATCCAGAATGTGCATGGTATAGCCAGTCTGCCCGGTGCACTCCGTTTGCTTGCGGAGCTTTCCGTAGCAGGTGTAGCGGATACGGAGCGTATCGTCCAGAGTGCCATCGGGGAGCTTGCGCCACTTTCGGCTGGTCGTCAGGGCGAGCCTTGCACCACAGTGACCACAGTAAACATTGTTGGAAAGAAGTGCCTGTCCACGGGTACGAAGAGGAACATGGTGTTCGGCTTCTTCCGCTGCGTGGGCAGAACGGTCTTCCCGGATACGCTGTGCAGCTTCAAACTCCTCCTGCGGTATGATCTGGAGTTCGGGCATCAATTCGGAGCGGGCATCTCCGCAGCGGAGAACACCCATATAGGTCAGGTTGCCGACCATTCCTCGCAAACTGCCCGGATGCCAGCACTTTCCAGAGCGGGCGCGGTATCCAGCATTGTTCAGATAGGTGGCGATCCGCTGTGCGCCGTAACCCTCATATACATATTTATCGAAGATTAGCCGAACGATTTCGGCTTCCTGCTCATTGATATGAAGTTCGTAGAGTTCGTGCTTGCGCTTGTTGATGCGGCCACTTTTCACAAGGTCATAACCATAAGGCGCATTTCCGCCCTTAAAGTGACCTTCTTCCACAAGCTGGCGCAGACTGGTGCGGGTTCGGACGGAAGTTTTTTCACTCTCGCCGTCTGCCTGCCAGAAGCGGATGTAGTTCAGCAGTTTGTCGGTGTGGTTGTCGAAACGCTGCTCACCCTCTTGGGTACTCCATACCCGGATGCCGTTCCGTACAAACCATTCCACAACAAAGGGAGTTTCATCTGCGATACGACCGATACGGTCGAACATAAACACCAGCAGGATGTCAAACTTGCCCCTCCGGGCATAGTCCTTGATAATCTGGAGCTTGTCACGGGCGGCGGCGCGGACTTTGTGACCGGACACGCCTTCTTCCTGTTCTTCATGGACGATGACCCAGCCCTTCGACTCAGCGAATTTGTGGCAAGCCTTTCGCTGCATGGGCAGGTCAGCTTCATGGTTGGAATTGAAATCCACCTGCTTATCGGTGGAAACGCGGTACAAGCAACAGACACGGTTGTTGTTTTCTGTCATTACAAATTCCTCACTTTCATAACAAAAGTGGGGACAGACTTTATTCCGTTGTCAAAGAACGTCCGGCAATGGTTCGGCTTGTAGCACCGCCCGTTACCGCACTCAGTATAGCGTTTGATTCTGCATTCGTCCATGATGTCAACCTACCTTCTTCGTGTAGCTGGTGGCAAGCAGGATGTTCCGAATGCGCTCAAATGCTTCCGGGTTGGGTTCTTTGGAAAAACTGAAAACGACAGGATAACCGTTGATTACATGATATTGCTGGTCGGCATCACTGTCAGCCGCAGGAAGGTTCTCTGCGACCTGAGAAAACTTGTCGATCATTGTAGTGCCCTTTCTTTGATTTATTAGAATTTCATCGGCAGGGCATCCTTGCGGCACTTGCCGTTGTAGGCCGTATAGATGGGGAAAACGTATTTTTTCCATCCGGGCAGTTTGGCAGGATTATCCATACCGCTGCGATAAATCTCCATGGGGTGAACGCTGCGCAGCGCACGGATCAGCCGTTCCTCGCTGAACTCACCGTGATACAGTTCCACAAAGTGCATCATGCCCCGCAGGACAGATGCCCGGAACGAATCAGGCTTGCCCTCCCATGCGGCCACGATCAGCCGCAGGGCCTCGCAGTAGATTTTCTCGCCCATCTGGTTGTACAGCTTGAGTGCGGTGCCCACGCAGCTGATGCGGTAGTCGCTCAACTGTAAGCTGTCATAGTTGAAGTCCAGACCCACCCGGTTGGTGGCTGCGAGAAATGCAACGGAAGGAGCATCCTCGCCCACGACCTTGGCACGGAGCTTGATGCCCGCTGTCAGCGGTGCGGCGTGACCGTTCTGCTCTGCGAAGAACAGGGCTTCCTGCTGCATCGTCAGGCCAGTGTAGATCTTACACAGAATCGGCAGATGTTTGCCGCCGTTGCGCAGGATACGCGCTTCAATGGTGTGCTGGCCGTCCGTTACATAATACCGGCCATTGCGAAAGCTGACCTTCGGCTCGTTCGCCGTATATTCGTTGAAGTCTTTGGCGATCAGCTCAACGCGCTTGCGCTGGATGCCCCGCTGGTACAGCTCACGAGGATAGATCAGCTTACTGCTGTGAATGACCATCATCTGGTACGGCGGTGTGATATGAAAGGAAGCGGAGAAGTTATCCGCAGTGTTTTTCAGGCGCATCTCATTTCCTCCTTGATTCGCCAGATGTATTTTTCAGCTTCTTCCAGAATCTCAGCGACCTGCTGCTTACGCTTCGGGATGGTGAGCAAGGTGGGATTAAAGGTAAAGCTGTATTCGAGCCGCTGAATCATGGCATGAACAGCGGATTGCAGTTCGGTGTACATCATCATTCCCTCCACGCTCCCAGCGTCCTCAAAGGACGACTTGATGGGCGTGTAGGGATAGATGGGTGGCTTTCCATCCACCACTTCAGGAGGCGCGTAAGCCGCCTGAGAGCGGATGATCGGTTTGTGCTTTTGAATGCTGCCCATCGGATTCAGAGCAAGACTGATCTTCACAGCATCATCGACCCGGCGCATATTCTCCGGGGAGAGGTGCCCGACAAACTTCAGGACACGGCTCTTGTCGATCGTAAAAATCTGTTCTGCCTGAACAATGGACGGCTTCAGGCCATCTTCTTCTACCTGACAATGGGTTGCCTGCGTTACTTTCTTATCTGTCTTACTTGTCAAAGCCGCGACAATCAAAGTCGGAGAGTAGATGTTGCCGACATCATTTTGAAGAATGACTGCTGGACGGGCACCGTTTTGTTCGGAGCCAACGCCTGCCTCCAGTTTTACAAAATAGATGTCTCCGCGTTGGAACTTCCAATTCGATTCCAAATGCGAACCTCCATTCTGATATGCAAAAGCCCGCTGCGTTTCGGCAGCGGGCTTTTGCTCAATTCATGGTGGTAATTGATTTTAGTGATTCTATCGCATCCCTGCGGGCGAATGAAAACCGGATTCAGCGCGGCATGACAACGTAGTCGTAGCCACGCCGGGTCTGGCAGACCGTGCAGGTTTCCATGCATCTGTCCTTGTTCGGCACAATGGCAATCTTGAACGCCTTGGTTTCAACGTAGTGCCGGAGGCAGACACCGCAGAGGGTACGGATGGACTTGACCATCGCAGGAGTCAGCTTCATCTCATGGTAGATCCGGGTGTTCCAGATGTCAAAATCGGCGCAGGCGGTGGCATCCGGGCGCTGGGCATAGATCATCAGCTGGTCTGCAAAGGGGTACTTGTACAGCCGGGATGCGGTGGTCAGGTAGTCCGTCCAGCTTTCCCAGTACCGGGTCAAGCCGTTGGCTGTGCGCTGGGCAAGGGCGAGATATTCTTCGGTTTTGCTTGGCATAGCGTTCCTCC
>ERZ773237.1352-NODE-1352-length-21022-cov-4.758764_pt1 | contig 21022 bp, 17 predicted proteins | sample MGYA00580990_ERZ773237 | MGnify/ENA primary metagenome ERZ773237 (study PRJEB29015, sample SAMEA2737749) | human gut metagenome | biome: human gut; feature: human-associated habitat; material: faeces | place: China | collected 2012 ...
TTTCAGACTGATTTTGGATAACGCCTACAACTTATGGGTATGATACTGCGTATTGCCTCAAGTCGCATAGTGGGGCAAGGGGATATTGTGGGCAGAAGTGGGTATTTCAGCCTCAATTTATCTGCTAATTCAGTGATGAGAGGACGTTTAGACGCAAGAAGGACGCTGAAGAGCTTAGTTGCGGATTTGAGGATAAACTTGTCATTTTTGTTTCTTTACATAAATATAGGCTTTTTGGCCGTATTTCTGCAGAATTTATCCCCCCCCCAAAAAAATGCCTCAGACAGCATTTATCCGCCTAGATTGACGCTGACGGAGGCTCGAACGACACTCATCCTGCCGGAGAAGCAGTGGCTGAGCCTCGGATGGGGAAAATCCGCTCCGATTGCCGTTGTCCCCCAGACGGACAGGTTTAAAGCGGATTTGGCATAATACCCAACATTGACTCCTAATATTATGCTAATTCCTGCCAATAAATGAGGAATGGCAGGAACTTTTTATTTTCGACTGTCATCGTATTGCCAAACGACAGTCGCTGTAAGCTATTCTCCAGTCAACTTTGTAAAGTCTTCATTTGTATATATGTTATTTTCCTTAAGACTGAATAACCAGAATCCCGGATAATTCTTACTGCGGGACACATATGTGCAGCTCATTACTTGCATAAACGCATCCGTTTCTCGAACCGGAAATATTCCTCCTTATACACTTCTGAATCTTGTTTGGTCTCTGGGGCTACATGGTATTTGCAGAAAAATTCCACAATGTGGAAACCGCATTTGTTCACGTAGAAGTGAATATTGCGTTTTTCGAAATAAGGTGTGACCAATTCCCATACCTCTGTTTCGGGATACATCCCTTCAATCATTTTCCATGCATGATATCCCAATCCCCGGCCGTGAAACTCCGGATAAAGATAAAACAAATCCATGGAGTTGCGGTGGGTGACATCGTTTATGCGCAAAGCGACTCCTCCGGCTTTTTCGCCATTGGCGTAAATGTTGTAAACCGTTGCCTCTGGGTTGTGGAGAATCTCCATTACTTCTGCATCGGTAATAACTTCGCCATTTTCCGGTATGCCAAACTGTTCCACCACTGCTATGGATAATACGGCTTTGACATCGTTACAGAAGTTCTGTAACTCTTGCCCGGTTATGGATTGAAAAGAAATGTGCATAATTCTATTTCTGCTTTTAGTTCAACATTATCATTCGATAAGCAAAGTTAATGCTAAGTATGAGTAAATCCTATGCAATATCCGGTAAAACGATAAAAAACAAGTCTAAAATGTCTTATTCCCAAACTGAAACGGAATACATACAGACGTTTCAGTTCTGTTTTTTGACGCTTTAAGCCTGATTTAGAAGTTTTCATGCCGCCGGCATTTGGTGGAAATGGCAAAAGACGTTTATTTTGCAACTAAAAAAATGAGCAAAACGCGATACGACCATATACGCAACCGGTTGCCATTGGTGGGAGTGGTATTTATCCTTACGTATCTCTTGTTCCTGCTGATAGACAAGAGTTACGCAGCATGGCTTCTTCAAAGCGATACCACGTTGGCAGATTATGTGATGGATGCGACTTGTACTTTGTTGGCCAGTTTCATATTGGTAGAATTGTCTGTTTTCTATAGCAGTTGGTCGTTCCGGCATTTGCCTTTTACACTGGCATCTTACAAAAAATTGATAGCCAATTCTTTCCTGTTGCTTTTGTTTAATAATCTGACGGCTTGGCTTTTCACTTCACTTGGGGTATGGCTTGGCGATGAAAATTCGTTTTTTCCTCAAGGACTTTACATCACCAGTGTCATCGCTACGTTTGTTTCTTTCCTTTATACAAACGCACGCTATCTGGAATCGTTTATCCTTGTGGAGAAACAGAAAAAAGAACTGGAGATAAATCTGCTCAGAGAAAAGGAACATGCGGCGCAAATGCAGTTTGAAGTATTGAAAGCTCAAATCAATCCGCATTTCATGTTCAATAACTTCAGTGTGCTTTCCGAATTGATTATGGAAGACCCGCTTCTGGCAGACAAGTTTCTGGAGAACCTTTCCAATGTCTATCGCTATGTCATTCAAAACCTGAAACATGACATCGTGGACTTGCGGGACGAAATCAAGCTCCTTTATTCTTATATTTACCTGATAAAAATACGTTACGAGGATGCTATACATATTGATATAGATGAAACGCTGGAACAGACGGCCGGGCAGATTCCGCCTATGTCTTTGCAACTGTTGGTAGAGAATGCCATCAAGCACAACCAATTCTCTGCCGACCATCCCTTGTCCATACATATTTTCCATGAAGAGCGCTACATTGTGGTGGAGAACGAGTTGCGGCCTTTGGCCTCAGAATTGGCATCAACCGGCATCGGGCATCACAACCTGACGGAGCGCTATTTCCTCCTGTGCAGGGCAACGCCGGAAGCAGTGAAACAGAATATAGGAAGCAAGCAGATGAAGGGATGAGAAAGAAAAATGTAATTGGTTGAATATGAGCAAAATTTCCGTTTTTTGCTGAGATAAGGGAAAGCAAAAATGGACAGGATATTGCAGGTGTTCAGTTACCAGAGTGTTAGCTGCCCAGTTACCTGAACCGAATGGGTAACAGACTGAACAATACAGAATCTGTCACAGAGGCTATTATTCACTATATGTCAGCATTTTGCATACCAAAGGACGCTTATGAAATAGGTAATTTTGCCATTAAATAATAAGCGTATGAAAGTAGAAAAATTCAAGGTGTTGCTCTACCTGAAAAAGAGCGGTTTAGATAAATTTAGGAAGGCTCCGATAATGGGGCGAATAACGGTAAACAACACGATGGCGCAATTCAGTTGTAAGCTGTCATGTACTCCGGAGTTATGGAATCCAAGAGAAAGCCGACTGAATGGAAAGAGTAAAGAAGCAGTTGATATTAATGCGAAAATTGACCGGCTCTTGCTTTCGGTCAATTCTGCATTTGATTCACTTGTTGAACGTAAGATTGATTTTGACGCAACTGCTGTCAAAGAGCTTTTGCAGGGAAGTGTTGAAACCCAGATGACTCTGTTGAAACGGCTTGATATGCATATAGAGGATATGCGCTCAAGAATCGGTATCGATGTGGCGAAAAGCTCCATGTCAACATACATTTACACCCGCAGGTATCTTGGTGAATATATTCAAAAACGATTCAAGACAAGTGATGTCGCTTTTGGTCAGTTGAATGAACACATCCCTTGGGAGTTTCAAGATTATATTATGAAGGACAAAGGACTTGCGGTAGATACGGCAAGACATTATCTGGCCATCCTGAAGAAAATCTGCCGGATGGCATTTAAGGAAGGATATGCGGAAAAGCGTTATTTTGTGAATTTCAAACTACCCCAAGAGCACCGTAAACCACCACGGGCTTTGAGCCGCGAAGATTTTGAGAAAATCCGTGATGTCGTAATACCACCGGAAAGAGTCACTCATAACATAGCCAGGGATTTGTTCCTCTTCGCCTGTTATACAGGAGTCCCATATGCGGATGCGGTTTCAATTACCCGAGAGAATATATACAAGGATGATAAGGGCGATTTGTGGTTAAAGTATCTGAGAAAGAAAAATGATTATCAGGCACGCGTCAAATTGCTACCGGAGGCTATCGCTCTAATAGAAAAATATCGTTCGGATGAAAGGGAAGAGCTTTTCCCGATGATACACCATCCCAATATGCGACGGCACATGAAAGGTTTGCGTGATTTGGCTGGCATAAGCTGTGATTTGGTCTATCACATGGGAAGACATACCTTCGGAAGTTTGATAACCCTTGAGGCTGGTGTTCCCATTGAAACAATCAGCAAAATGCTGGGCCATACCAATCTGACTACTACCCAGCTTTATGCAAGGGTAACTCCTAAAAAACTTTTTGAGGATATGGATAAATTCATCGAAGCAACAAGTGATATGAAACTGGTATTATAAAATCAAAAAAGAAAGAATCATGAGAAGTACATATAAGCAACTATATTATATAAACCGTGGTAAAGTCAAATCTGACGGGACCACATCAATCATGTGTCGTATTACAATAGACGGAAAGGCTGTTGCATTATCGACCGGGTTATATTGCGAGCCGGAAGAGTGGAACAGCAAGAAAGGAGAAGTCAAAAACAACAGACTGAACGGAATGCTTTGTGAATATAAAAAACGCGTAGATGAAACTTATGCTGAACTATTGAAAGTGAATGGAGTTATCAGTGCGGAACTTCTGAAAACAGCCATGACAGGAACTGCCGACATCCCGAAGTACATATTACAGGCAGGGGAGGTGGAACGGGAAAATCTGAAAATCCGTTCCATTCAAATAGATTCAACCTCCAGTTACAGGCAATCAAAAATGTATCATTACTATCTGGGGGAATACATCCGTTCTCTGGGTAAGGAGGACATGCTTTTTACAGATATTACCGAAGAGTTTGGCGCCAATTTCATTTTGTATCTGAAAACAAATTACCCTCATAAACCATCATACCGTAACCATTGTCTTTGCTGGCTGAAACGTCTGGTCTATCTTGCTGTTGACAACGGAATCTTGAGATATAATCCTTTGGATGATATAAAATATGAAAAGAAGGCACCTACAAAGCTCATGTATATAAGTAAGAACCAGCTTCAGGAGATAATGAGCCATCCAAAACCGGATCCACTACAGGAACTTGCAAGAAGAACCTTTATATTTTCATGTTTTTGCGGTTTGGCTTACGTTGATGTACGCAATCTCTATCCGCATCATATAGGTACAACTGCGGAAGGACGGAAATATATCAGAACATACCGCAAGAAAACAAGCGTTGAGTCATTTATACCATTGCATCCGGTAGCTGAGCAGATTATGTCCTTGTATAATACGACAGATGATAGTAAGCCTATCTTCCCGTTACCCATACGGAGTATGATTTGGTTTGAGATACATGAATTGGGATTTTCGCTTCAGTTCAAGCATAACTTGTCATACCATCAAAGCCGTCATACTTTCGGTACCATGATGGTTTCTGCCGGAGTTTCCATGGAAAGCATCTCAAAGATGATGGGACATACAAATATCAAAACTACACAAGGATACGCAAAAGTTACAGATGATAAGATTTCAGAGGATATGGATAAACTGATAAAAAATAGAATTGATACAAAGATATTTACTCGGTAATAATCAAATCTGTATATTTGTGATAATCCACATAAAAGCGTAATATTTATGGATAGAAAGGTGTATTATATAAATATGCATAACAATATTAATAAATTAGTAGCATATAATATTAATATTGAAGGCGATTATTTATGTCCTTTGTGTTTGAATACCTACAAAGAACAGGATGTTAGGAATGTACTTACAGAAGAGGATGTTCCACAACATTCTTTAGGAGGGAAACGTATAGTTCTTACTTGTAAGAACTGTAATAGTACTTGTGGTTCAGAAATAGATATTCATTTATTAAATGCAATAAAATTGAGAGAACAACATTTATTCCTTCCTGATGAAAAAAGGAAAATACATATTGAAAAGAATGGTAAAATATTAAATGCAGATCTTCAAGTTGATGAAGATAGAACAATCAAATTGTTGGTTAATACCAAAAAGAACAATCCGAAAGTATGGGCTGATTTTCATGATAACATATTACTGCCTAATGAATTAGTTAATATTGAAGATTTGCCTTTAAAAAGAGATGAACGTAGAATTTCAGCTGCTCTAATTAAAAATGCCTATTTATTGCTTTTTGCAAGAACTGGTTATTCCCTTTTATATGATACATATTATGATGATTTAAGAAAACAAATTTTAGATCCAGATGTATTTCATCTCCCTGATAGGTTATGGACTATACAGAATATTTCGATTCCAGATGGCATATATTTGACACAGGATAATAAATATCGTGGATTTTTTGTAATATATACGCTTGAGCTTAAATTTAAATATCGTGTATGTGTTTTAATACCTACTCCTATGATACCGTATTTAGCAGCAACAAAAGAATTAGAAAAAATAGACGCACATACTCGAATAAAAATATTGAGTTTGCCAGATCTTGATTATTTAAATAATGATGAGGCCATTAAAAGATTAAGAGAATGGTGCTATAGTTGGAAAATGAAATTATAAAGATAATATAACTTGTCAGTCGCCCATTTCCTCGCCGTCCATAGAAGTTAGTACAGACTCTATTGAAAGCGAAAAGGTCTGGCGGCTTTGCCGTTTCGGGCAGAATCTTCCTCTTTCAGAGCGTATTCAGCCCGAAAACCTTTTCCCTTTCACGTCTGTACAATGTACGCCGACGGCAGCGGAAACAAGCGACTGACGGAAAAGTCAGAAGAAAAAGACAAAACAGCATATAGATTGGTTCAAATAGAGCCTAATTCTATATGCTGTTATTTTATCATTTGGAAAGGCTATTTTTTAGAAACACAAATAAAATGGGCAGGCGGTCAACTGCGCTCCCTCCAGAAAAATCAAAATCTTTGCGTGTTCTTTGCGGGGACGCTTGGGTTATTAGCTCCTTTTGTATCTGTATGCCTCCTTGTACCCTTTCATCAGTGTCTTTTCTATGTCAGAAGCACGGTAGAGAATCTTACCGCCTACCTGTGTGTAAGGCAATATGCCGTTGTTGCGGTAGTCCTGCAAGGTTCTCCGGCTTACTTTTAGCAGGTATGACACTTCCTTGTCCGTCAGCAGTTCATCGCCATAGGCGGACGGTTGCCGCTTTTCCAATAACTTTTCAAGCAGGGCTAACAGCCTGTCGAAATTCGAGTGGAACGTCTTTACCCACTCGTGGTCCTTTTCTCTGATTTCATTACTCATACGCGTTTGATATTGGGTTATACATTATTCTTGAAACTCGTTCAAATGGTCTTGCCTTTCCAGCGGGCTTCCTTACGTTTCTCCTCCACATTTCCGACCACACGCTCCACATCATCGGGACGGTAGTAAGTCCGGTTTCCGATTTTTGTAAAGGCCAGCGTCCCGTTATCCCTCAAGGTCTGCAGGGTTCTCGGACTGATACGTAACCTGCGGCAGACCTCGTGGTTGTCCATCCATTCACTTGTTTCCTTTCCGCCATGTTCACGGCACAGACTTTCCACCCGCTGCACGAAACGATCCAGCTTGGCGGCAATCTCCTCGAAAGTCCTTTTTTCAAAGCTGATGATTTCCATTGTCTTCTTTATTTTCAGTTAAACATATATTCAAAAATCTGGAACAGAACAGTTCTTTTACAGCCGGTATTCCATCATGTCTCATCGTCCATTTTCGGATGGAAATGTGACCGTTTTATCCTGTTTCCACTGCAAATAAAAGCAGTAGAAATCACACTGCAATGGATTTTCAGACCGGTGGCGATGTGTTACCCGGAATGACATCATGTTACATATCAACTGCATACAATGAGCCTTCTTTATAAACGGAATCCGCTTGAACAAACCGGTATGTAGAAATCACTCCGGCAAATCACGGCAGACAGCACCGACTGTCCAATCGATATTGCGCATAGGGTAACATAATTGCCACGGTATCTCCATTTGCTTGATTCTGTTCACTATACACATTTCCTTTGCTCACGACAATGAGTCAAGGCGCGCACCGAGACCAGTGAGTAAACCGATTAAAATCAAAAAATGTATGGTAACAAAAAAGAAATTGACCAAAGAAGAATGGGAGGCCATGACAGGTACGGACATGTCACTTATACTCCCGTCAGATGGCAGCATTGAAACAGCCCATGAATCATCCTTGAATGATACCGGAAAAGAAAAGTCAGAAGGAACGGTAAGACAGACCGACTCCACATCCGAGACCCGGCAATCGCTAATAGGAAGAGAAGAAGCTATTCTACCTTCTCAGCGTCGCATAAGCAGCAGGCAGAGAAAACTTTCTCTGGAGGAATATAGGAAGGCCTTTCTTCAGGTTCCGAGAATAGAAGACCGCAAGCCCGTGTTTGTTAGCGGTGAGGTACGTGACAAGCTGGACGAGTTTGTCCGCAGGCTGGGAGGACGTAAAATGAGCGTTTCAGGACTACTTGAGAACATCGCCCGGCAGCATCTTGAAATCTACTCGGAAGACTTCGAGCAGTGGAGAAAACTGTGATATTTTCCTGAATGACTGATTTGCTTACTGACTCCAGTCAGTACAGTATTTAGACAGTCAGTAGCCGACCTGAGGGAGTAACGGACAAAACTTCAGTTTTGGGAGTTAGCGAGGTTATCTTTCGGGCATCCCGAAAACCTCGCTCCACTCCCAAAGAGTGGAGACAATCAGCTCCCGGTGGTCGCAGATTGTGAGAAAAAGAACAATCAAAAATCAAACAGAGAAAATATGAATGACAAAAAGAAAAACAGACCGAGGGGACGCCCCAGAGTAAGCGGAGTGTGCAAACTCAGCAAAGCCGTTACAGTGAAATTCTCCAAGATAGACTATGAGCGGCTATGCCGACGCAGCAGACAGGCTAACCTCACGCTGGCGGAATTTCTCCGCGTATCAGCCTTTGAGACGACGATAACGGCTAGACACTCTGCCGAGGAAACTGCCGTCATACGCAGCCTTACGGGTATGGCAAACAACCTGAACCAGCTGACCCGTCTGTCCCATCAGGCCGGATTCCACCGTACCCAAAAGACGGTGACGGAACTCCTGCAGAAACTCAAGGAGATTATAGTCCGGTACAGGCACGGAGAAGGGAGGCCGTCATGATTGGCAAGATCAAGAAAGGGAAATCCTTCGGCGGCTGTATCCGTTACGTAATGGGCAAGGACAACGCGGAAATCATCGACTCCGACGGTGTACTGCTGGGAAATATCCGGGAAATAACGGATAGTTTCAACTACCAGCGGGAGCTTAATCCGAAGATCAAACAGCCTGTCGGACACATCGCATTGAGTTTCAAGCCGGAAGACAAGGCATTGTTGACAGATGAATTTATGGCTAAAATAGCCCGGGAATATATGGAACTGATGGGAATAAAAAACACTCAGTTCATCCTGGTAAGGCATCATAACACAGACAATCCGCACTGCCACCTGGTCTATAACCGCATCGGATATGACGGCAGGGTAATCTCTTCCCAAAGCGATTACAAGCGTAATGAAATCGCCACAAAATTGCTTAAGGACAAGTACGGGTTGACATATGCGGAGGGCAAGGGCAAGACTAATGTGGAGAAGCTCCATGCTTCGGAGCGTGTGAAATACGAAATTTTCAATGCCGTCAAGGCAGCTTTGAAGCATTCCAAAACATGGAAAGAGTTCAACGATTACCTGCTTCGCCGGGGTATCAGGCTGGAATTTGTAAAACGTACCATGGAGATAAAAAAGCCGGAGGACATACAGGGAATCCGGTTCACCAAGGACGGGCAGACCTTCAAGGCTTCACAGATCAGCCGGGAGTTCAGCTTTGCCAAACTGAATGCCTTGTTGAGTTGGAAGCCCTCGGAAGCCCAACAGGAATCCGAACGGAAGGTACTACAAAGGATACCGGACGGAGGCCATCTCCTCGAAAGTACGGGACAGGGACTGTTCAGTCCGACAAACGGCACTGCTCCCGAAGAGCCGTTACCTCAGGAAGAATTCTTGTGCAGACGCAGGAAAAAGAAAAGGAGGAAAGGATTCGGGTTGTAGCCTGTCCTTTCTCATTCAAATTATTCATGAACATTAAAATTGCAGGAATATGAAATTGGAAGAATATATCGAGAGCATCTTCGGATGCCTGGAAAGAATAGAGAATAAAATCAACGGGTTATCCGTCCCCTTGCCGGAAGGCAATAGCTCGACAGTTAACAATGAAAAGGAAAAGGATGAGTCCGTGCTGAATGAAGTCCGGAAAGATCATGAGACATTTCGCAAATTGTTGGCTCGCGTGTACGAAGGACTTGCCGCCATTAAGAACGATATGGTTTCCATGGACAGGAAGAACTCGTCACAGGAAAGACTTGGACAGGTCTTGTCAGAAATACGGAATGAACAGCGTCAGCACCAGGAGAAAGTGGAAGCCTTGTTTTGTGAGACCAATGACACAATCAGAAAGAATGTAGTTAAGACAAGCAACATCAACCATCATTTCAGCCTGAGTGTAGAATCCCCGTACACTCTTGGGAGTTTTTTCGTGATGTTCGTGACAATCGTGATTCTGTCCGTGACTCTCTATTTTTCGGTGAGGACAGATAACGTGCAGGCCGATAATGATCTGAAGTACCGTTATGTCAAGATGAAAGGAGAGGCTACCTCCGAGCGACTCGTGGAACTTGAGAACCTTTTTGGACCGAACCGGGATAACGAACGGATAGAACAGATGCGTGAGGACGTGGAAGCCTACGAGGAAGCGGTACAGAGACAAGCTACTCTGACTGAGCAGGCACGGCTGAAAGAACAGGCCGCGAGAGAACTGGACACCAAGGCGAAGTCCATCAAGGACAAGTCTATTACGGACGAATCTAAAAAGTAAGCCTATGGCCAGTGTGAAAGTGAAATTCAGACCTTCCACCATAGAGGGAAAGGAAGGTACCGTCTATTATCAGATTATCCAGAACCGTGTAATCCGTCAGCTAAAGACGGATTACCGGATATTTAAGGATGAATGGAATGAAGCTGAGAGCTGTATCATTGTCGGTAGTTCGGAACGAAGCAATCTGCTCCTTTCCGTGCAGGAACGCATGGAATGGGACCTGAAACGGTTGGACATGATTATCCGCCAACTGGAAAATCGAAAAGGGACATATACAGCAGATGATATTGTCACTTCTTTTCAAAGCAATACAGAGGGACAGTCGCTTTTCAACTTCATGCAAGGCATCATAGCCCGTCTCAAACAGATGGGCAAGATACGCACAGCCGAAAATTATTCCTGCACTCTGAAAAGTTTCATGCAGTTCAGAGGGGACAGGGATGTTATGCTGCCCGAAATTGATTCGGATTTGATGCAGCTTTATGAAGCCTACCTTCATGGGAAAGGAGCCGTACGGAATACCAGTTCATTCTACATGCGTATCCTTCGGGCGGTATATAACCGTGCCTTGGAAAAGGAACTGATGGAACAGCGCAATCCTTTCAGGCATGTCTATACGGGAGTGGACAAGACCGTCAAGCGTGCCGTTCCCTTATCCGCCATCAAGCGTATGAAGAATCTAGACCTGTCTTTACAGCCTAATCTGGAATTTGCAAGGGACATGTTCCTGTTCAGTTTCTATACCCGTGGCATGTCGTTCATAGATATGGCTCACCTAAAAAAGAAAGATCTTCAGAACGGTTTCTTATCGTATCGCAGACGAAAGACCGGGCAGCAGCTGGTTGTCAGGTGGGAAAAATGTATGCAGGAGATTGTCGGCAAATACCCGGAAGACAGCCTCAGTCCTTATATTTTGCCGGTATTGAAATATCCTTTTAAGGATACGCACAAGCATTACAGGAATGTCATGTCCGGAATAAACCGGAACCTGAAAGAAATAGCCAGACTGGCCGATATATCCGTTCCTCTAAGCATGTACTGTGCCCGTCATTCATGGGCAAGCGCAGCCAAAGGCAAGAACATTCCTATTTCTGTCATCAGTGAAGGAATGGGACATGATTCCGAGGCTACCACACAAATTTATCTGGCCTCATTGGATAACTCCGTAGTAGACAAAGCTAACGCACAGATATTAATGGATTTGTAGGGCTCAATTAAGTGTTTAGTAAAACGACTACATTCTATATAAGAGAGACATAATATGTTGCGAAATTACGTAAAATATAGCAACTATTATTATTTAAGAGCCAATAAAAGCATATTGTAATGTTCAAAAACATAGAATTGTTTATCAGATTCTAGTTTTGAGACTTAAACAACAGTTGATAACCAGGATATTCCATCTGTCATACTACCTCTTATATAGAGAGACTCAGCAAGATGGAATATGAGTCAGATAAAGTCTAAAGAAAGAGTTGCACAACGAGGTGAAGTATTCACAGCAGAGCGTGAGGTAAACGCAATGTTGGACCTTGTAAAAAATGAGTGTTTGAGACCGGATTCCCGATTTCTGGAACCAGCTTGTGGTGACGGGAATTTCCTTTCTGCCATACTCAGACGTAAACTCGCAGAATTAAGAAGAAAATATAAGAAGAGTCCCCGTGATTATGAGAGACAAGCAATAGTGGCAATAGGAAGTCTATATGGAATAGACATAATGGACGACAATGTTTTGGCATGTCGTAAACGTCTTTTTTCTATATGGAATGAAGAATATACTGCCCTTTGCAAAACAGAAGCTTCGGATGACACTCGTCAGGCTGCAAAATTTATTATCAGTCGTAATATCATTAACGGCAATGCTCTGACTTTAATGTGTGTTGATAATGAAGGCAATGACACATCTGTTCCTATAGTGTTCTCTGAATGGACCCTTATAGGTAATACTCAAATGCAGCGTTCCGATTACACAATGTCAAGTCTTCTTGGTAAAGAAAGTAATCTTTTTTCCTTAGCTGATGTACAGCGGGAAGGCGGAATATTCTTAAGGAGATATATTACTCACTATAAAAAGGTTCAGGATTATGGAGAATAGTTTGTTTCAAAATGTATATAATCCTGATGTGCTGTCTTGTATTGCAAATCTTAGTAATGATGAGGTGTTTACCCCACCGGAATTGGCTAACAAGATTATTGATATGTTGCCGCAAGAGTTGTTTGAGAATCCCGATACGACATTCCTTGATCCTTGTTGCAAAAGCGGTGTTTTTTTACGGGAAATCGCAAAGAGGCTGATAAAAGGGCTTGAACAGCAAATTCCAGACCTTGAAAAGCGTATAGAACACATATTTTCAAAGCAACTCTTTGGTATTGCCATTACAGAACTCACAAGTTTACTTTCCCGTCGGAGTGTTTATTGTAGTAAATATCCGAGTGGGGAGTTTTCAGTATATCAGTTTTCGGAAGAAAAGCCTCAAGGAAATATAATCTTCCAACGTATTAGACATACTTGGAAAGATGGTAAATGTATCTATTGCGGGGCTTCGAAAAATGAATATGATCGTGGAACGGAACTTGAAACCCACGCTTATCAATTTATCCACAACTTAGATGTACACAAAGTATTCAATATGAAATTTGATGTGATTATAGGCAATCCACCTTATCAAATGAATGATGGAGGAGGAGAAGGCAGTAGTGCCACTCCTATATATGATAAGTTTGTTAAAAACGCCATAAAGCTTAATCCTCGGTATCTAACGATGATTATTCCCGCAAGATGGTACTCAGGTGGTAAAGGACTTGATAGTTTTAGAGATGAAATGCTGAATGATAGACATCTACGCATAATTCATGATTTTCCAGAAACATCTGATTGCTTCCCAGGAATTAACATTCGTGGCGGAGTATGTTATTTCTTATGGGATAGGAATCAAAAAGGGGATTGTCTAATTTACAACCATAAAGGTAACATTGTTACATCTTTTTTAGAAAGACCTTTACTTGAAGGTAATTCAACAACTTTTATAAGGTACAATGAAGCTATCTCTATCTTAAATAAAGTACGCAGTTTTAAAGAAGAAACAATGGATAATCGAGTGCAATCAAGGTTACCGTTTGGAATACCTTCGAATTTTGAGAATTATGAATTGACAAAATCAAGCAAAGCAAATATAACTCTATTTCGAAGCGATAGAAGTAAATCTTCTCAGAAACAAGTGTTTATAGAATCACGATATATAACTAAAAATATTGCTTGGAAAGATAAAAAGAAAGTGTTGGTTTCCAAAGCTAGTCCTGGTGGAGATGAATATCCCCACAGCATTATTTCTACTCCATTATATGCAGATGTAAATACAGTCTGCACAGAAACGTATTTGATTGTAGATTTTGTTAATAACAAGGTCGAAGGTCAAAACCTAATTTCATATATGACCACGAGGTTCTTTAGATTTATGATGTCTCTGATAAAGAATACTCAAAATATATCTAAAGGCGTTTTTGCATTTGTTCCAGTTCAAGATTATTCTAAATCCTGGACTGATGAAGAATTATATGCTAAGTATGGACTGACTGAAGAAGAGATTGCGTTTATTAAATCAATGATACGACCAATGGAGTAATATTATGGAACATAACTTCTTTCCCCAACGACCTGCTGTTACTCCTACAATATATGCCTACAGATTGCCTGGAGTAGAGTCACACAAAGGATATTTGAAAATCGGGTATACCAACCGTACTGCCCAGGAACGTATTGAAGAGCAGCTCCACACAAGCAAAATCAAGTATGAGATTGTATTAGTCAAGTCTGCAATGGCTAATGACGGATCTTGTTTTACAGATAAGGACATACACAGGATTCTTGAAAGCAAAGGATGTCATCGACTGAATCCTCTTGACAAAACCGATGAGTGGTTCAAGTGTTCAGTATCTGATGTTGAAGCTGCTATATTATCCCTTCGTACAGGTTCAGACAATGTTGAAAACAGAACACAGAATTTCACGATGCGTCCTGAACAGTTTCGTGCTGTAGAACAGACTAAAAAATATTTTGATCAGGCACTCAAGGAAGAGCCTGGTCACACACCAAAGTTCTTGTGGAATGCAAAAATGCGTTTCGGGAAAACATTTGCCAGTTATCAGCTGGCAAAGAAAATGGGGTTGTCGCGGATTTTAATCCTTACATTCAAACCTGCTGTAGAATCAGCCTGGAGAGAAGATCTTATATCCCATATCGACTTTGAAGGATGGCAGTACATATCCAATAAAGATGCACGCAACAATAATCTGAATATTGACCAGGAGTTTAATCGTGCGGATAAATCAAGGCCCATTGTCGTTTTTGGTTCGTTTCAGGATTTGCTTGGCACAAACGAAAGTGGAGGAATAAAAACCAAAAATGAGTTTATCCATTCGACAAATTGGGATTTGGTAATATTTGACGAATATCACTTCGGAGCTTGGAAAGAGAGAGCGAAGGAATTGTTTGAAAAGGAGGATGAAGAAAATGAGGTAGATTTTGATGTGGAAAAATATCAGAAAGATGAAGCAAGCAATGCCATCAATGAAACATGGCTTCCTATTTCAACACGATATTATCTGTTTCTTTCAGGAACACCATTCAGAGCCATCAATACCGGAGAATTTATAGAAGAGCAAATCTTTAACTGGACTTATTCTGATGAACAGCGAGCTAAAACGGAATGGAAAGGTAACGGTAATCCGTATATAGCCTTGCCACGAATGGTAATGCTTACTTACCGTATGCCCGATGAAATACAGGAAGTAGCAAAGCAAGGTGAGTTTGATGAGTTTGACCTGAATGTGTTTTTCGCAGCAGAAGGCAAAGGTGCAAATGCCAGATTCAAATATGAGAACGAGGTACAGAAATGGCTGAATCTTATTCGTGGTTCATACCTCCCGGCTAGTATAGATGATATGAAGTTAGGACAGGATAAACGTCCTCCAATGCCATTCAGCGATACTCGATTACTCAATGTGCTTTCTCATACACTTTGGTTTTTACCTAATGTTGCATCTTGTTTTGCTATGGCCAATTTGCTTGCTCAACGGCAAAATAAATTTTACCATGATTACAAAGTAACAGTATGTGCTGGAACTGCAGCCGGAATCGGTCTGGATGCTTTGTATCCGGTTCAGGCAAATATGGGGAATCCTCTTACAACAAAGACAATAACACTGACTTGTGGTAAACTGACAACAGGTGTTACCGTGAAGCCTTGGACTGGGATATTCATGCTCCGTAATTTGAAAAGTCCGGAAACATATTTTCAGGCAGCATTTAGAGTTCAAAGTCCATGGGAGGTAAAGGATGAGGATGGAAATCGTATCATAATGAAAAATGAATGCTATGTTTTTGACTTCGCCCTTGACAGAGCCTTACGGCAAATATCCGATTACAGTTGCAGACTGGATATCAATGAATCCAATCCAGAGGCGAAAGTCGGTGAGTTCATAAAATTTCTTCCTGTGCTGGCTTATGATGGCAGCAGCATGAAAGAAGTTGATGCACAAGACATCTTGGATATCGCTTTGGCAGGAACTTCGGCTACGTTATTGGCAAAACGGTGGGAATCAGCCCTGCTTGTAAATGTAGACAATGATACACTGAAACGTTTGCTTGCGAGTCCTGAAGCCATGAAAGCCTTGATGAATATAGAAGGGTTCCGTAACCTGAACAATGACCTTACCACCATCATCAATAAATCCGAGGCCGTTAAAAAGGCAAAGAAAGAAAATCCCAATCCAACCCCAAAGGAGAAAAAGGAAATTTCTGACGAGGAAAAGGAAATGAAGAGTAAACGCAAACAGATTCAAGAGAAACTGATAAAGTTTGCTACTCGTATTCCTGTATTTATGTATTTGACTGACTACCGTGAAAGATGCCTGAAGGATGTCATTACACAGTTGGAGCCAGGTCTGTTCAAGAAAGTTACAGGTTTAAGTGTCGAGGACTTTAATATGCTCTGTTCACTCGGTGTATTTAATGCACCGCTGATGAACGACGCTATCTTCAAATTCAAACGCTATGAAGATGCGAGTCTGACATATACTGGTATCAATAGGCATATAGCAGACGAAGTAGGTGGTTGGGATACTACCATCCGTAAGGAACAGTATGAAAAACTCTTCTACAATCAACAATCCTCAATGACACAGGTAGATTCTGATTACTATGCAAAAGGTACTAATACAGTCAATAAAAAACAAACTGAACAAGGAACAACAAAGGCCTCACAACCTCATTCTGTACCAATTGTACAATCTCGCTCTGTAAATGAGCTCACTACTGCGAAGTCACCATCTGTGCAATCAACAAAAGAGGATAGTGATATCAAAAAACAACTTGAGAAGTTAATGGTTGACAGTACTGTAGTTCACAAGAAGTTTGGTAAAGGAATAGTCGTAAAAATCAATAAAAATGAGAAGTTTATCTATGTCAGATTTACACTAGGAGAAAAGAAATTTATCTTTCCTGATGCATTTCTATTGGGTTTCTTGAAACTATAATTAACAAAATGTACCCCCCCCTCAAAAAAGTTTGGATTGATTTTTTTGGGGGGGGCTATATTTATACTTATCTAACAGTCTGTTTAAAATTCTTTTTCGCCTCGAGACTCGGCATTCTTAATTGCCAATATATGATCAAATAAGGTACTAAACTTTTCGTAATATTTCCCGTTAATTCTTTCTTTTCTACAGTCTTCATCTAATTTACTTTTTAGCCCCTCTTTACTTCTTATTGTATCAAGAGAAGTAAATGATAAGATGTACTTACGAAACAATTGACAGGTAAAATAGTCTTCAACATTAAAGTTTTCGATATTTTTCCTGTGAGCATATGGTGGATAAAAGGAGAACCAAGTATGCCGATTTTTACGAGCTTTACCAAAATTTTTAATATTCCATTTTTGTTTCTTTCCTAATGTACATGGCACAACTTGATTCATACTTTTAACACCTGCGTCATCTCCATCAAATAATGCGATAACAGTTTGTCCTTCTTTGGGCGTGAATTTCTGTGCAAAAGCATTAACATTAGAAGCTCCTCCACAAGGTATAAATTCAAATGATAAATCTAAATATCTTCCTTTATTTTTAAAATATTTGAGCGCAGCGGATATAAATGTTTCATCAGTGGGGCCTTCAACAATTAGGATATCATCATGAGATGACAGAAAAAGATTCTGTTTCTGAGATGTCCAAATGCCACTGGTTAATTTTTCAACTAGGTTAACGATATCTTTATCAATAACCTTAGTCTTACCATCTTCTTCTTTGTCAAGCATAATTATAGCACCTTTTGTTTTCTCTTCAAATGATGCCGTTAGGGTTGGAGAATGTGAAGTTATTATATTGCTACGATGACTCATGTGATCAAACATTTCTCTCAATTCGCCCTTTCTTGAGATATGTATATGACTGTCTGGCTCATCCATTAATACTAATGTTTGTTCATCTGATATTGCTTCTAAGATGAATAGGACAACCATCATCTTTTTTTCTCCCTCACTTAAAAATGCAGACTCTATTCCATTATTGAAAAATATGTTTAAGGTGTCTATGACCTGACTAGCTCCCATATATTTATTAAATAATAAGCGAGCATCATCATCATTTGGATTGAATTTAGAAATCTCTTTAGAAGAAATAGTTGGACTATCGTCAAATAGACCACGAAGTTGACGAATGAATAAAGTTATTTGATTCTCACTTCGCCATCTGTTTAATAGGTCAGTATTAAAATTTAGTTCAATAGAATCTATATTGTGTGAATCTATATTCAATTTATCCTTGAGAAACCTGTCAAAAGCAATATTGACATCTCGTGTCGCAAGCATACATAATAGGATATATTTCCACATAGTTTTATCAATATATATCATTGATAAGATATTTGGAGATTCTGCAGAACGTACACTATTTAAATATTCTTCATTTGCCTTTTTATAGTAATTATCCCACATTCGAGTATCTTCACCGCTATAGTTGCATACTATTCTATTGGGATAGATCATATCCATTTCATTTACAGGAATATCTCCTTTTTTATATTCTGTAACTCCTGCAATTTTATCATGCTTTACCCGATATGTAATATCGTTAATTTCGTAACGTAGCACGAAACTAAATAAAAAATCAGTTGAATGGTTTAATAAGACAGAGAATATACTGCTTATTGCTTCTAATATGTTTGTTTTGCCCGTACCATTATTACCAATAATTACATATGTATCATTGGCTGGATCGAAACTTAAATTTAAATTTTCAAGATTTCTAAATTCCGAAGTGATTTTTAGTGTCAATAGCTTCATATATTAAGAGAAAATCTTATTGTTGAAGTACTCAATATTTTTTTGCATCTGTTCTTCTAAAGATGCCTGCATTTTTCTAATTTCTAGAATCTTTGCAATAAGTTTGCGTTGCTCGTCCATTGATGGCAAAGCTATAAGTGTGTTCTCAAAAACCTTTTGAGATAATCTTCTTCTTCCAGTTGTTCCACTGCTTGAGTTAGAGAACTGATTCAATATGGCTTCATTGGTTAATACCAATTCTAAATATTCTGGAACTATTTTAGTTGTGTCAATATTATAAACCATAAAATCAGGAGTAACAATAGCTCCTTCAAGTGATGAGTTCACAATACCAAAAGCTGCGCTTTTTCCATCAATTTTTGAGATGACAAACTGTCCTTCTTTTACGCGCGTTTGACGTTTTGTCCCAATTTGAGAGCCTATAACTGTATCGCGTTCCTGAATGCCTTTGTTAAATAGTTTTACCGTCAAACGAGTGTATTTAATATTAGGTTCAACGTATATAACATCTTTGCTCAATGATACGACACTTCCAATCTTCACTTTCTTGTATATAGGATTATAATTAATATTTGTTACGTCGAAAACAGACTTAACACTCCAATTAGATAAATCCGAACGATTAACTATTTTTGTATAAGTCATATTTGACATAACTTTTCCACTTAACCAAGAAGAAACTTCTTTGGCTGCTATTGGCAATTCTTCATTTTGCGAAGGTAAACCAGTGGAAGAAATTCCGGCATCATTTACTTTCGTAACTGATAGCAGATAATCTTTCTCTGGCATCTCGCCGTCCTTGAGCTTTTCTATAAAAACAAGACTTGGTTTTATGTTTGCACCAGATGACAGAAATACATCTGCAGGTATTGAGGTAATATTGAGTATTCTGGCTCGTGTTTCTATAAATCTACGGACACGTTCCAATGCTGGATTATCCAGCACTCCTTCTGGCAATACAATACCTGCTCGTTTACCAGGTTTTAATAAGTTTATACAACGTTCAATGAATAAGATTTCGGTACTATTGTTGTTGATTTTATATAAATCTAATATGCGTTTTCCTATTTTTTTATCCTTGCCAATTTCTTGTGCATAATTTTTTATAGGAATATATACATTACTAACGTATTCGCTACCATACAAATTCTCATATAAAGTTTTTTCTCTATCTGTAGGAATATCTGAGTCAGTAATACGCATATCCTTTTCAACATGAGCTCCGAAAGGTGGATTTATAAGGATTATGTCAAAGTGGTTGTCATAAACTCCTCCTACATTAAGAAGACCATCATGAAGATAAACTCCAACATGTCCATCACCGTGCATAATCATGTTCATTTTAGAAGTTCTGGCCATACGGGCGTTGGCATCTACTCCAAAGAAATAGTCATGACATAGTTTATGATAACGACTTCCTTCAATTGTCTTATCACACTCACATAGTAAATTGTTGATCCTACTTTGTTTCTCAGAGTCTGAGAGATTCAAATTGTCCATCAATGTTGCAATCTGATTATGAATATCTTGATCAATCTCATTCTGAACATGTTCAAATGCTCTAATCAAGAATCCTCCACTTCCACAACAAGGATCGCATACCTTGTCTCCTTCTTTTACGTTCGGAGCACCTGTAACAATCTGTACGGTCTCTGTTCCTACATTTACCTGACAGATGATCAGCTTATCTGCGTCCGGATGTTTCTCAATCTTGTCAATCTGTCCGATCACGATCTTATCAAGATCCGCATCTAATTTTTCAAAACCTTCGACTTTTGTACCAGACAAAGTCATTGCATCTGTATATTCCTGAGCTGTTACATCAAGATCCGGAACATACGCTTTTATCCATGATAATGAAGTATTCATTTATAAATCTCCTTTTCGTATTATTACTTGTGCTCGCTAGAACTGTTTTAAGAATCTGATATCATTTTCGTATAACAGTCTCATATCATCGATCTCGTACTTCAGAAGTGCGATACGTTCCAGTCCTACACCGAATGCGAATCCTGTATATTCTTCCGGATCAATTCCGCACATGCTTAATACATTCGGATGAACCATACCGCAGCCAAGGATTTCAATCCAGCCGGAACCTTTACAGAAACGGCAGCCTTTTCCGCCGCATTTGAAGCAGGAAACATCAACCTCTGCACTTGGCTCTGTAAACGGGAAGTGATGTGGTCTGAATTTTGTTTTGGTTTCTGGTCCGA
>ERZ773237.1353-NODE-1353-length-21016-cov-3.088832_pt1 | contig 21016 bp, 14 predicted proteins | sample MGYA00580990_ERZ773237 | MGnify/ENA primary metagenome ERZ773237 (study PRJEB29015, sample SAMEA2737749) | human gut metagenome | biome: human gut; feature: human-associated habitat; material: faeces | place: China | collected 2012 ...
GATGGAGTCGCCTCCCGATTCATTTCCACGACGGACCGGTCGCTGGTTGTCGCTTCCGAAGAGGCGGGCGCCGCTTTTCCGGAGGACTGGACATGTTGGGTACCCTATGTGCGGGACTGCGACGGTACTGAGATCGTCCCTTTCGGGAGCCAGTTCAAGACTTCGTTCGAGAACCTCTATACCGTAACCCGACTTTCGAAGCTCGATCCTGCGCGACTGGCTTTCCTGCCACTGGTCGTGGCTGCCGACGACGGTGTGAAACTCTGCTTTACCGAGGCCGACCTGCAAGCCTATCCGGGCATGTACTTCAATTATCCCGGTCAGGGGTACTCCCTGCGCGGTATTTTCGCACCGTATCCGAAGCGTACGCATGACGGCGGACATGACAATCTACAAAACGTCGTGGATGAATACGACAATTTCATCGCCAAGGCCGCACCCCGGACTTCGTTCCCGTGGCGAACGATCCTCATTGCCCGCGAGGACCGGCAACTGCTCGATCACGACATGGTCATGCGGCTGGCCGAACCGTCGCGCCTCGAAGACGTGTCGTGGATACGCCCTGGATTGGCAGCTTGGGAGTGGTGGAACGACTGGGGACTCCACGGCGTCGGTTTCGAGGCCGGGATCAATACGCCGACCTATAAGCATTACATCGATTTTGCGGCCCGCAACGGAATCGCATATCTGGTGATGGACGACGGATGGTCGAAAGACAAGACCGACCTGATGTCGGGCGGTAGCGACCGCCTCGATCTGGAAGAGGTGCTGCGTTATGCGAAGGAGAAGGACGTCGGCATCATCCTATGGGCGGGTTACCGCGCTTTCGACCGCGACATGGAGGAGGTTTGCCGCCATTACTCAGCATTGGGCGTCAAAGGATTCAAAGTCGACTTCATGGACCGTGATGACCAGCAGATCGCCGAATTCCTCTACCGCGGGGCGGCTACCGCCGCCAAATACGGACTATTGCTCGACTACCACGGTATATATAAGCCTGCCGGTCTGCAACGCACCTATCCCAACGTCGTCAATTTCGAAGGCGTACATGGACTGGAACAGATGAAATGGTCGGAAGAGTCGGTCGATCAGGTAACCTACGATGTGACGATGCCGTTCATCCGAATGACCGCCGGCCCCGTGGACTACACGCAGGGAGCCATGCTCAACGCCGCGAAGGGGCACTTCTTTCCGCGTCGCAGCGAGCCGATGAGTCAGGGCACCCGCTGCCGCCAGCTGGCTGAATACATCGTTTTTCATGCGCCGCTGTCGATGCTCTGCGATTCGCCCTCCAACTACGACCGGGAACCCGAATGTACGGCTTTCATCTGCGGCGTTCCCACGGTGTGGGACCGGACCGTGGCGCTTGACGGATGCCTCGGGGAGTATGCGGCCGTCGCCCGCTGCAAAGGGGATGTCTGGTACGTCGGCGGCCTTACGGGGCACGAAGGCCGCACGGTGACGCTCGACCTCGGATTTCTTGGCGACGGAAACTTTACGGCCGAGATCTTCTGCGACGGCACCAATGCCGCTAAGTATGGACATGATTACCAGCGTGTAACCCGTACGCTGGGAATGGATCGCACGTTGGAAATAACGATAGCTCCCGCCGGGGGATTCGCCCTGCGGATCACACGGGAGTAAAATAAATACTCTATTTTATCCGTTTTATGACAAATTCTGATTTCGAGAAGCGTATTTCAGCCCTGCGTTCGGCCCATGAAGAGTTGATCGGCAGGAAGAATCCGGCCGCGGATTCCAACGGCGTATGGACTCGTTACACCTACCCGATCCTTACGGCCGCACATACGCCGCTCTTCTGGCGCTACGACCTGAACCCTGCTACCAACCCTTTTCTGCTCGAGCGGTTCGGGATCAACGGAACGTTCAATTCCGGAGCAATCAAGTTCGACGGCAAATACGTGCTGGTGGTCCGGGTCGAAGGGAACGACCGCAAATCCTTTTTCGCTTTGGCTGAAAGCGATAACGGGATAGATGGATTCCGTTTCCGCGACCATCCGCTGACGATTCCCCCGATTGACGAGAGCGAAACGAATCTTTACGACATGCGCCTTACGGCCCATGAGGACGGCTGGATTTACGGCATCTTCTGTGCCGAACGGCACGATCCGTCGGCAGCCCCGGGCGATCTGTCGTCAGCCGTGGCGACGGCCGGTGTGGCCCGGACGAAGGATCTCGTGCATTGGGAGCGCCTCCCCGACATCAAGTCGCCCACGCAGCAGCGCAACGTCGTGCTCCACCCTGAATTCGTGAACGGGAAATATGCCCTTTACACCCGTCCTCAGGAGGGGTTTATTGCCGCCGGAGCTCTCGGCGGCGGGATCGGATGGGCATTGGTGGACGACATGACCCGCGCGGAAATCCGCGATGAAAAGATTATCGACGTGCGGTTCTATCACACGATCAAGGAGGTGAAGAACGGCGAAGGTCCCCATCCGATCCGCACTCCGCAGGGGTGGCTGCATATGGCCCACGGCGTACGCGCCTGTGCGGCGGGGCTCCGCTATGTACTTTACATGTATATGACGGCCCTCGACGATCCTTCGCGACTGATCGCCATGCCGGCCGGATATGCACTGGCACCGGAGGGCGAAGAACGAGTGGGCGACGTGTCGAACGTCTTGTTCTCGAACGGCTGGATCGCCGATGACGACGGCTGGGTATTCCTCTACTATGCGTCGAGCGACACCCGCATGCACGTGGCGACATCGACTGTCGACAGGCTTGTGGACTACTGCCTGCATACGCCGTCCGACGGCCTTACAACGGCTGCTTCCGTTGAGCGGTTGAATGAACTGATCGACCGGAATCTGGATTACGAAAGAAAGAACAACCGATGAAAAACAGCGTCACATTCCGGGAGAAGATCGGATACGGTTTCGGGGACATGGCTTCGAGCATGTTCTGGAAGATATTCGGCATGTATCTGCTCTTTTTCTACACCAAGGTGTTCGGCATCACGCCGGCTGCCGCCGGGACCATGTTCCTGGTGACCCGTATCTGGGATTCGCTCAACGATCCCATCATGGGCCTGCTGGCGGATCGTACCCGCAGCCGATGGGGGCGTTATCGTCCTTACCTGCTGTGGGGTGCCTTTCCCTTCGCCGCGGTCGGAGTGCTGACGTTCTGGACTCCCGATTTCGGGATGACGGGGAAACTGGCGTGGGCCTATATCACCTATACGGCCATGATGATGGTCTATACGATGGTCAACGTCCCCTATGCCTCGCTACTCGGGGTGATGACGCCCGATACGAAGATACGCAATACGTTTTCCTCCTACCGGATGTTCTTCGCTTATGTGGGCAGTCTGGTGACCTTCATGCTGTTGCAGCCGCTGGTGGATTTCTTTGCCGGACGGCTCGGCGGCGGAGATACCGACCGGTTGAGCGGGAGCGTCGCGGGGAGCGACGTGGCCATATCGGGGATGCCGGAGGCGTGGACTTGCGCCGTGGCCGTTATCGGAGCGATTTGCGCCCTGCTTTTCTGGCTCTGCTTCCGCTGGACGCGCGAACGGATTCGGATCGACGACGCGCAGCTGGCGGAGGGATCGGTCGGCCGCGACCTGAAAAGCCTGGCCCGCAACGCTCCGTGGTGGATTCTTCTGGTCGCAGGAGTGGCGGTGCTGCTGTTCAACTCGATCCGCGACGGAGTAGCGATTTTCTATTTCACGGACTATGTTCGGAGCGCTTATAAACTGCCCCATCTGGGTTGGACGCTCGGAACGCTTTACCTGCTGCTGGGTCAGTTGGGCAACATGGCCGGAGTGGCACTGGCCGTGCCGTTGGCGGCGCGCATCGGCAAGAAAGGAGCATTTGCCGCGGCAATGGGTGCGGCAGCGGTACTAAGCCTCTTCTTCTTCCGGCTGGAGCCTTCCGAACTGGGATGGCTGTTTGCCTTGCAGGCGCTCGTCAGCGTTGCGGCGGGCGTCGTGCTGCCTTTGTTGTGGAGCATGTATGCCGATATCGTTGATTACGAGGAATACCGCAGCGGCCGACGGCCGACGGGACTAATCTTCTCCTCTTCGTCGATGTCCCAGAAACTCGGCTGGGCGTTGGGCGGGGCTGTGACGGGTTGGCTGCTCGCAGCATTCGGTTACGATCAGTCGGCTGCGGTGCAGAGCGGAGAGGCGATAGCGGGCGTACGGCTAATGATGAGCTGGTTTCCGGCCGCCGGATGCTTGTTGGCCGCAGCGGCAGTCCTTTTCTACCCGCTCGGCGAGAAACGTATGGAGCGAATAACGACGGAACTCAACCTCCGTCGGAAAACGAACGAATGATGGAAAAGATGCTTGTACAATGGCGGGAGGAGCTGTCGGAGGAACTGACCTGCGACATCCTGCCTTTCTGGATGGCATTTCTGGGCGACGGGGTGCATTTCGCGGGACGTATCGACGGCCGCGGAAAAGCGCATCCCGAAGCCGGGAAGGGCGCAGTCCTGATCGCGCGGATGCTGTGGACCTTCTCGGCAGCTTACCGAATGACCGGACGGCCTGAATACCTGCACGCAGCCGGCAAGCTCCGGAAGTTTCTGGCTCTCTGGTTGATCGACCCTGTACATGGTGGGGTCTACTGGGAGATAGCTCCCGACGGAAGTCCGGTCTGCGGCAAGAAACAGAGCTATGCTATCGGTTTCGCAGTTTACGGATTGAGCGAATATGTCCGGGCGACGGGTGATCCGGAGGCGTTGGACGAAGCCGCCGCTTTGTTCGGATCGCTTGAGGAGCATGTCTGGGATGCAATGCAGGGCGGATACGTCGAAGCACTGACCCGGAACTGGAAGCCGCTGGAAGACATGCGTCTGAGCGAGAAGGATGCCAACACCTACTTCAGCATGAATACGCACCTGCACCTGCTCGAACCTTACGCGAACCTGCTGCGGGTCTGGCGTGAAGATCGGGTTGCGACGGCGGTCCGGAAACTGATTCACATCCATACCGACCGGCTTTTCGATCCGCAGACGGGGCACCTGAATCTCTTTTTCGATGCACGGTGGCAGCCACAGGGACGGAAGGTCTCTTACGGGCATGACATCGAGGCATCGTGGCTCATCGACGAAGCCGCCCTCGTACTCGGAGAACCGCAGGTTACGACAGATGTCGGTCCCGTGGTCGAGGCACTGGCAGCCGCGGCCGTCGAGGGATTGAGACCCGACGGAAGTCTGATCTACGAATACGATCCGCAGACGGAACGCATCGATGCGGACCGTCACTGGTGGGTACAGGCCGAAGCTGTCGTCGGTTTTTTCAATATGTACGAACGAACCGGCGACGAGGCATTCCTGCGGCGGAGCCACGATGCATGGCAGTATATCCGGACGCACCTGCTCGACGGCGGAAACGGTGAATGGTTCTGGAGCGTCCGCGCCGACGGCTCGGTCAATCGTGACGACGACAAGGCAGGATTCTGGAAATGCCCCTATCACAACAGCCGGATGTGCATGGAACTGATCCGGCGTATCGAACGGCTGCTTACAAAAAACTGAAATCGGAAAGCGAACGACTATGGCAAATTACAATATCCTTACGGAGGTACCTCCCATCTCGAAGCAGGACAGCTTCGTCGTGTTCGAACGGCGGAAGAGTAACTTCAACTTCCCGATACATATCCATAGTGAATACGAACTCAACTATATCATCGGAGCGCGCGGCGCACGGCGCATCGTCGGCGATCATGTGGCCGACATCGGCGACCGTGAGATGGTGCTCATCACGGGCAGTAATCTGGAACATGCGTGGATGGACGGCAATCTGGCCCCGGGAGCGGAAATCTACGAGGTGACGATTCAGTTTTCGCCCGAGTTGTTCCAGGGCAGCGGACTGATCGACCGGAAGCAGTTCGCGCCGATCAAGAAGATGCTGCAGGATGCCCAGCACGGGATCGCATTTTCCGAAAAGACGATCCTGCAAAGCGAATCCGGGATTCACCAGTTGATAAATAGCACGGATAATTTCAACTCGATCCTGATCTTCCTTTCGCTGCTCAACCAGCTGGCCCACGATCAGGCGTATACCGTATTGTCGCATTCGCATTTCAGCAAACTGGAGGATACCTACGACAGCCGGCGCGTGCGGACCATTATGGAATATCTCAACAGCAACTACCACCGTCCCGTGCGACTCTCGGAGATGGCGGCGCTGGTCAACATGAGCGAACCGTCGTTCAGCCGTTTCATCAAGCGGCGTACGGGATACAACTTCATCGATTGTCTGAACAATATCCGCATCAGTGCGGCTTCCCGACGGCTAATCGACGAACCGGCCAACACGATCGCGGAGATCGCCTTCAAATGCGGGTTCAACAACCTATCGAACTTCAACCGGATCTTTAAGAAATACAAGGGCTACACACCCCACGATTTCCGGGAATACTACGATAAAAAGAAGATCATCATCTGATGAACCGCTTTAACCTGCTTTAAACAATGAACAAACTGCTTTTTATAGTCTTTGCCGCATTTTCAGCCGCTTGTTCGGACACTACGCCTCTTCCGGCGGATCCACAGGCCACGCCTGAAACGCAGGCCCTCTACCGCAACCTGTTCCGGATTGCAGACGAAGGGGTGATGTTCGGGCATCAGGACGACGCCCTCTATGGACACGACTGGAAATACGAGGAGGGACGCTCCGACGTCAGGGAGTGTTGCGGTGATTACCCTGCTGTTTTCGGGTGGGAGCTCGGAGGACTTGAAACAGGGGCCGACCGAAGCATCGACGACGTTCCTTTCGCCGAGATCACCCGTCTGTTGTGTGCCGCCTACGGGCGCGGAGCCGTGAATACGGTCAGTTGGCATCCGCAGAATCCCGAGTCCGGAGCCAGCGCCTGGGACGGCAAAACCTCCACGGCCGTGAGTTCCATTCTCCCGGGCGGCGCCAACCATGCCCAATTCCGGCTGTGGCTCGACCGTCTGGCCTGATTCTTCGTCGGGTTGAAGAGTGCCGACGGAACGTGTGTTCCGGTGCTGTTCCGTCCGTTCCACGAGCACACCGGCAGCGGATTCTGGTGGGGCGAAGCGCAGTGTACCCCCGACGAATACAAGGCTTTATGGCGCTTCACGGTGGAATATCTGCGCGATGTGAAGGGAGTGCACAATCTCCTCTACGTCTATTCACCAGACCTGTACCGCGATGCGGAGCACTATACGGAACGCTATCCGGGCGACGAATGGGTCGACGTGCTCGGGCTCGACGCCTACCACCGCCCGCAGGATTGGGATTTCCTGTCGGGCGGAGAACGAATGCTTTCGACCTTGCAGCGATTGGGACACGAACACGGTAAACCGACGGCCTTCACCGAAACCGGACTCGAGGGCATCCCCGATACAGCGTGGTGGACCCGGCGGCTGCTGCCGGTCATCCGCGGCAAGGGGCTGAGCTATGTTCTGGTATGGCGTAACGCCCACGACCGTCCGACGCACTTTTTCGGTCCCTGGCACGGACACGCTTCGGAACCCGATTTCAGGAAGTTTGCCGCCAATCGGGAACAGCCCGTTCTGTTCGAAAGTCAATTACCTGACATGTATCACTGACAATTAACCTAAAATAGCTGATAATTATGTGGAAACAAATTCTTTATCTGTCGTGGCTGGTCGCGGCCGGATGCAGTGATATTGCCGACCGCGAATATCCGGAACCCCAGCCGGCTCCCGCTGCGACGACCGACTCGCAGGCTACGGTGCAGACCCGTAACCTGCTCGGCAACCTGCGCAGCATTGCCGAAAACGGCGGTACGCTTTTCGGACACCAGTGTTCGTCGCTCTACGATATCGGCTGGTCGGGCGATGTCGACCGCTCGGACGTGAAGAGTATCTGCGGCGACTATCCCGCAATGATGGGCTGGGATCTGGCCCAGATCGAATTGTGGGATCTGGATCCCAACTCTCCGACCGGGGTGGACAACGATGCGAAAAACATCGACGGCGATAAATTCACGGACATCCGCAACCGTATTCTCGAAGCTTATGCCCGCGGAGGCGTGACCACCATCGGCTGGCATACGACCAACCCCGCTACCGGCGGCACGGCCTGGGACGTAACTGCCGCCGTAGGACGGATTATTCCCGGCGGCGACCTGCACGAAAAATACTGCGGCTGGCTGGACAAGGTTGCCGCTTTCATGCTCTCGCTCAGGACCGATGCCGGAGAGTATGTCCCGGTGCTGTTCCGTCCGTTCCATGAACACACCGGCAACGGTTTCTGGTGGGGTAAGGGCAACTGCACCGCAGAAGAGTATATCGCCCTGTGGCGTTTTACGCTCGAATACCTGCGCGATACGAAGGGCGTGCATAACCTGCTGTATGTCTACTCGCCCGATATCGTCAGTTCGCAGGACAATTATCTCGAATTCTGGCCGGGCGATGCCTATGTCGACGTACTCGGTCTGGATGCCTATGACCGCAGTTCCTGGGCCATCGAGACCAACGGCCTGCGATTGATGCGCCTGCTTAAACATATCGCCTACCTGAAAAACAAGCCGTTCGCGTTTACGGAGACCGGGCTCGAAAACAATACCTCCCAGTCGAAATGGTGGACCGAAAAACTTTCGAAAGCCATTGCGGGCGTTCCCGTAGCCTATGTGCTGGTCTGGCGGAACAAGGATACGAATCATTTCTTCGGCCCTTATCCGGGCTGCGTTTCGGAGGAGGATTTCAAGACCTTCGTCGCAGGGGAGCAGATATTGCTGGAGAAGGACATAGCCGGCATTTATGAATAATCCCCGCCAGAGATGAACGAAATACGAACTTTTCTGGGGAGCATGCTGGCACTGACCGCTGTTTCCTGTGGACATCATCCGTCGGTTTCGCAGGAGGAGATCGCCTGCGTGCGCGATTTCATCCGCACGTCGTGGGATGCGTCGGTACAGTACAATCCGACCGATTCGCAGACGCTGATCGGGCTGCCGCGCCCCTATACGGTTCCCAGCGTCAGCCAGACCTTTCAGGAACTCTATTATTGGGATACCTACTTCACCAACGAGGGGCTCGTACGCGACGGACGCCTCGATCTGGCGAAAAACAACACTGAGGACATGCTCTATCTGGTCGACCGATACGGCTATATGCCCAATGGCAGCCGGACGTGGTATCTCAACCGCTCACAGCCTCCTTTCCTCTGCATGATGGTCGACCGGATCTTCGAACAGACCGAAGACACGAACTGGCTGGCCGGAGCTTTTACGACCTTGCAGAAGGAGTATGACTTCTGGATGACGCAGCGCATTACGCCTGTCGGGCTCAACCGCTACTCCTCGTCTGCAAGCGACGAACTCAAACAGGAGTTCGTCACTACCGGAGGGCAACGGCTCAATACCGATTTTCGCAACCGGGGACTTTCCGACACGGAGATTCTGCGACTGGGGACGCATTTTGCCGCCGAGGCAGAGTCGGGCTGGGACTTCAATCCCCGTTTCGAACGCCGTTGTGCAGATTTCTGTCCGGTAGACCTCAATGCCAATCTCTATATTTACGAAACGCTCTTCGCCCGCTACGCCCTTCTGTTGGGCGATTCCAAGGCTGCCGGAACGTGGAAGGCACGGGCCGAAAAGCGTCGCGGGCTGATAAACCGCTACTGCCTCGGGGAGGATGGTGTTTATTATGACTACGACTTCGTCAACGGCCGCCGTTCGACGGTCGTTTCGGGTGCAGTGTTCAGTCTGCTTTATGCCGGAATTCCGGATGCGGAACAGGCCCGAATCCTCGTGAAAAAGGCGCTCGGACGGTTAGAGTTCGAATACGGAATCGCCGTATGCGAGGACGAACCTTATGACTACGACTACCAGTGGTCTTATCCCAATACGTGGCCTCCGGTCGTCTATCTGGCCATCCGGGGGCTCGATGCCTACGGTTACAGGCAGGACGCACGGCGTATTGCGGAGAAATACGCTGCGATGGTCGTGAAGACCTTCGGCGAAACCCATAACCTGTGGGAAAAGTACAATGTCCGGGAGGGGAACATCAATGTCAGCAACGAATACGACATGCCCACGATGCTGGGATGGAGCGCCGGAACATTCATCTATGCCAGCGACTATCTCGACGGTAAAATTGACAATCAAACAAAACACTAAAACTCAGACACCATGAATACAGCAAACCTACGCCTGCGGGACAGATGGCTTCTGGCGCTTTTCGCCTCCCTTTTCCTCACTGTCGGCGCATCCGCCCAGAATGAGGTTGAGATTCAGGGGCGCGTGACGGCCGACGGACAGCCGCTCGTCGGAGCCAGCGTCATTATCAAGGGAACGACAACCGGAACCAGTACCGACATTGCGGGTAATTTCACGGTCCGCGCCAAGAACGGAGCCGTGCTCTCCGTCGGATTCGTCGGCTACAAAACCCGCGAGGTCGCCGTTACGGCAGGAGTGACCTTCCTCGATATCGTGCTCGAGGCCGAAGAGGCACTGATCGACGACGTGGTCGTCATCGGTTACGGCAGCATGAAAAAGAGCGACCTGACCGGATCGGTCGTTTCCGTGAAGATGGATGCCATCAAGGACATCTCGGCCCCGTCGATCGAGGGACTGTTGCAGGGCCGTGCCGCCGGACTGCAAATCATGAACACTTCGCAGGATCCCGGGGCGGGCGCCGTAGTGCGTATCCGCGGCAACAGTTCGCTCAACGGTTCGAACACCCCGCTGATCGTAGTCGATGGATTCCCCATCGGCGACGCCGGCAACCTGTCGCAGATCAACCCCTCGGACATCGAATCGATCGAGATCCTGAAAGATGCCTCTTCCTCGGCCATCTACGGTTCCCGCGGCGCCAACGGCGTGATCCTGATCCAGACCCGCACCGCCAAAGGCGGGTCGACTCAGGTTTCGGTGAACCACCGGACCACCATCGGGCAGTTCACCGACAAACTCAACGTCTGGCGCAACCCGCTGCAAATGGCGCAGATCGCCAACGAGGAGCTGACCAACGCCGGGCTGCCGGCCCTCTACACAGGTCAGTACAACAACGGCACCTACTATCCGTCACTCATCGAGATCCAACAGGGCAAGTGGTCGAACACCGATTGGGCCGACCTCTGCATGCGTACGGCCGTGGTCAACAATACGACGGCCACGCTGTCGCACTCCACCGACAAGGCGGCGATCAATCTGAGCCTTAATTATTTCGACGACGAAGGTGTCTACAAGAAAGATAATTTCCGCAAAGGCAATGTCACGCTCAACGGTTCGTACAAACTGGCCAAGAATTTCACGCTTCAGACCTCGAACATCCTTTCGATCCACAAGCGTCATGTAAACAACACGCTCGAATACGGCCGCAACCCGTTATGGCCCGTTTACGATGAGGACGGCAATTATTTCGTCGCTTCGGAAACCGACTTCGGCCATCCGCTCATTATCTCCGACAACGTCAAGAACGAGACGCAGGGCCGCGACCTCATTTCGTCGCTGGCAGCCGAGTGGGAGATCGTCGAGGGATTGAAGATCCGCACGCAGCTCAATTACAACTATTCGACCTCCGTGCAGGATGTCTACAACGCTTCGAACACTTCGCAGGAGGCGCACGACATGAACGGTATCGCGCAAATGAACAATACCCTGTCGCAGGATGTGCTGAGCGAGACCTATGTTACTTTTCAGCGGACTTTTGCCGACCGGCACAACCTGTCGGTCATGGCGGGACACTCCTTCGACTACAACATGGGCCGGACGCTCGGCACTACGGCCTATGATTTCGTGAACGACGCCCTCGGCAATGAGAACATGGGTGCGGGCAATCCCCAGAAGAACGTGATAAACAACACGTATCAGAACAGTAAACTGCTCTCGTTCTACGGCCGTTTGAACTACGTGCTCGACGATAAATATCTCTTCACGTTCACCATGCGTGCCGACGGTTCGTCGAAATTCGGCAAAAACAACAAGTGGGGCTATTTCCCTTCGGGCGCCGTGAGCTGGAAACTCCACAATGAGCCGTGGATGCAGAAGCTCAACGTTTTCGATGAGTTCAAGATCCGGGCCAGCTGGGGAATTTCGGGCAATCAGGGCATTTCGCCTTACCAGACGCTCAACCGCTACGGAACCGAGAAATACTGGTTCGCGGACAAATGGCAGACGGCCATCGGCCCGGGCTATGAAGCCGGCCGCGAAGGCGCCAATGACCGCTATATCCTCTGGGGCGGCATTGCCAACCCCGATCTGAGGTGGGAATCGACCCGCCAGTGGAACCTGGGTGTCGACCTCGCCTTTTTCAAACGCCGCCTGCGCGTGACGATGGATTACTACGACAAGTACACTACCGATCTGCTGCGTGAGAAATACCTGCCGCTGTCGAGCAGTTATGACAAGATGTGGGTCAACGACGGCAATATCCGTAACCGCGGTTTCGAACTCACGCTCGACGGCGATATCGTCAGCCGGAAGAATACCTCCTTTTCCGCGACGTTCATCTTCTCGCGGAACCGCAACGAGGTGACCGATCTGGGGAATGCCGTTTCGAGTGGCCTGAGCACCGATTACCTCACGGGCATGCAGTACGAGGTTTGCGGCCAGTCGCTGTCGATGTTCAACGGCAATCCGAGCGTCTATGCCATCGGCTATCCGATGTATGTCTTCTACGGCTACCGGGTGAACGGTATCATCCAGCAGGGAGAGGACCCTGGCTTCATGAGTTCCGACGGCAAGGATCAGCCCGGCGAGCTCAAATACGTGGATCTAAACGGAGACTATGCCATCGACGACCGGGACCGCTGCATCATCGGCGATCCGAATCCCGACTTCACAGCCAGACTTAACCTGGCGTTCCGCTACAAGAATCTCGACGTGTCGGTATTTCTCAACGGCGTATTCGGCAACGACGTCATTTATAACGGCTATACTTACGATCCGCGCGTGAAGATCAAGCGCTGGACGCCCGACAATCCGACAAACGAATACCCGCGCCTGAATTCGACGCGCAGCTACCTGTTCTCGGACTACTTCGTCCACGACGGTTCGTTCGTCCGCCTGCAAAACATCAATATCGGCTATACGATTCCCGTCCGCAAGGCCTTTATTCGCAGCGTGCGCGTGTTCGCCAATATAGAGAACGCCTATACCTTCACCAAATTCGACGGTTACGATCCCGAAGTGGGTGTCGACGGTATCTACTGGGGCGGTTATCCCCGACTGCGGAAATATGCCATCGGTCTGGACTTGAAATTCTAAACTACGATTATGAAAAATCTGCTTTATATCATTTCGCTCTGCGGGTTGCTCACAGCGTGCGACCTGCAGGAGGAGCCGTACGGATTCTATTCCGACGACAATTTTTACAAGAGCGAGACCGATGCCGAGTCGGGTCTTCTCTATGCCTACAATGCCCTGACGTTCCTCGAATATTCACGCGGCATCTTCTACATCGGCGACATCCCCACCGAGACGATGTCGCCCAAGAGCGACGAGGCGGGTGATGTCTATCAGCTTGAGAACTGGATCGCGAACCGCGAGACCGAGCAGTTGCAATACTATTTCAAATACTGCTACATCGCGATCAACCGAGCCAATACGGTGATCGACCATATCCAAAACAGTTCGGTGCTGAGCGAGACGGCGCGCCGCCGAATTCTCGGCGAAGCTTATTTCCTGCGTGCATGGAACTATTTCAATCTGGTGCGTACGTTCGGCATCGTGCCCGTGCAGACAAAGATGGTGGCGGAGCTATCGCAGACAACGCCTCCGATGGCAACGGGCCTCGACCAGCTTTATGATCTGATCTTAGGCGACCTGACCCGGGCGGACAACCTGCTCGAAGTCAACAAAGTTTTCGGACGGGCGGACAAGGTGGCTGCGCAGTCGCTGATGGCAAAGGCCTACCTGACCATCGCGTCTTCGAAGGAGCACAACGTTCACCGTTATACAGAGATGCGCCGTGAGCCTCGGATCATGTACGACAGCGCCGCCTATTGGGCGGGGAAGGTTGTCCGTGATTACAAGAACGTGTATGATTTCGACACCAACCTGCGCGATATTTACGACGTGGACAAACCCACGGGGCCCGAGCATATCTTCATCATGCCGATCGACCGCAGCGGTACGCAGGAGGGTAACTACTCCAAACTGCCCCTGCTTTTCCTGCCGTCGAACAACTCCGTACCGTTCTACATCCGTTACGGCAATGGTGACTTGCAGCGGGCCAACGGCAACGGTTGGGGTGTTTTCCTCTGTAATGACGAATTCGTCGAAACGCAGTTCAGCACCACAGACAAACGTCGTACCGAGTTGATTCACCGCGACATCTACGATGCTTCCGGAAATCCGATCGTACCCAATCAGGTCAAGGGATACTTTTCGAGCAAGTACGTCGACCCTGATTTTATCGGCGAACGCACCAGTGCCCGACCTTACCTGATCCGTTTTTCGGACATTGCGTTGGTGTATGCCGAAGCGGCGGGACCCGAAGCGGGTTTGGCCTATGTGAACCGTATCCGCGAAAGGGCCGGCGTTACGCCGCTTCCGTCCGGAATGACGACGGATAAATTCCGCGAAGCCGTGATTAAAGAACGTGCTCTGGAACTGGCTTTCGAGGGCAACCGGCTCTACGACCTGCGCCGCACGGCCTCGGTTACGACCACCGATATCAAGGCTGCCGGACTGAGCGAGGCCGAAGCCGCCTACTATCCGATCCCGCAGCGTGAAATAGACCTGAATCCCAATTTGTAGCATTATGAAAAATCTGAAACATATTGCATTGTTCCTTTCGTGCCTGGTTATAGCTTCCTGCACGAAGGATATCGACGAAAAGGAGCCGAGCAACGAGTGCTCGATCCTCGACATCCAACTGACGGGACAACTGGGTAAAGCCACCATCGAACGGGTGGACGACAATCAGGGAACCGTGACCCTCTATATCTTCGAACAGGCCGATTACCCGTGGGAAGCGGTCGGGGTCGAGGCGCTGGCCCTTTCGGCCTATGCCACGGCGGATGTCTCCGACGGCGATACGCTCGATTTCCGGAATCCCGAACGCAAGGCGCGTATTATCGTGCGTTCCCAAACCGGAAAACAGGTGCTTTGGACGGTCTACCTCAAACCCTACGATCCGTTCTATGTCGGCACGTGGGCTGTCAGCGACATCAAGATATACCTGGACCAGAATATCAGCGGCAACGGTACCGGAAAGTGGGATACTTCGATGGGCGGTTCCGAGTTCGGGTTGTTCGCCTCGCCGGAGTTGGATAACATCATCACCATTACGATGAACGAAGAGATGGTCGACGGAAAATTTACGGGCAAGATCATCAATGCCGCCGGAGCCGACGGGCTATACGGGTCGTTCAAGGGTGTTTATCCGGGCGAGTACACCGAGGATGCTCCGCTGGATATGGACCCGCGCCTGCGACATCTGATCCCTGCCGGAGAGTCCGACTGGATGTTGGATCTCTCGACCAACCAGATGAAGATTTCGAAGAACAATATTACCTCGACGATGACTTTCAGCAGGGATACTTCGGGCAATCTTTTCTTCGATTTCGCCCTGCCGGATGCGTCGGGCGATACGCCGGGCAACAATTTCTACAACAACTTCTGGCGCAGTTCGTACAAGTTCTCGTATATCGTACGGGCCGCCGAATAGGTCGGACCTGGCTAACTTTAACAACCGGACCTGCTGACAGCAAGTCCGGTTGTTAAGTTATCGGAACAAACGGTCAGACCGTCATGATCTCCCTCTCCTTTTTGGAGAGAACCTCTTCGAAGAGTTCGGAGAACTTTTCGAGCAGTTTCTGCGTTCGTATATCCACGACGTTTTCGGGGCGTCCCTTCCGCACGAATTGCCATATTGAGGCCGCGGCAGGGTCGATTCTTCATTTTATTTTATTATTTTTGCCGGAAGATAAATTTCGGCACGGACAGACGGCGTTTCGGCACGGATCGGACGGAATCCTCGATAACACGCGCCACGCGCATAAGTCCTCGCACTCGAACCGGAAAATTAGCTCTTACACTATATGGAATACAATTTCAAGGAACTGGAACCCAAATGGCAGCAGCGCTGGCGGGAGCGCGGAACCTACCACGTCGAAGTCGACCCCGCACGTCCGAAATACTACGTTCTCGACATGTTCCCCTACCCGTCGGGCGCCGGCCTGCACGTCGGGCACCCGCTGGGGTACATCGCTTCGGACATTTTCTCACGCTACAAGCGCCAGTGCGGTTTCAACGTGCTGCATCCGATGGGCTACGACGCCTTCGGTCTGCCGGCCGAACAATACGCCATCCAGACGGGACAGCATCCGGCCGTCACCACCGAACACAACATCGCCCGTTACCGCGAACAGCTCGACAAGATCGGCTTCTCGTTCGACTGGGACCGCGAAGTGCGCACCTGCGACCCGGGCTACTACAAGTGGACGCAGTGGGCCTTCCTGAAAATGTTCGGCAGCTACTATTGCCGCGACAGGCAGCAGGCGCGCCCGATCGGGGAGCTGGAAGAGGCGTTCGCCCGCAGCGGCACCGAAGGGGTGAATGCGGCCTGCACCGCCGAACTGCATTTCACGGCCGCCGACTGGGCGGGCATGGACGAGCACCGGCGCGAACAGGTGTTGCAGAACTACCGCCTGGCCTACCGCGCCGACACGATGGTCAACTGGTGCCCGCAGTTGGGTACGGTGCTGGCCAACGACGAGGTGAAGGACGGGCTGTCGGTGCGCGGCGGCTATCCCGTCGTACAGAAACGCATGAAGCAGTGGCTGCTGCGCGTGACGGCCTATGCGCAGCGAATGCTCGACGGGCTGGAAACGCTCCAATGGAGCGAATCGCTCAAAGAGATCCAGCGTAACTGGATCGGCCGCTCGGAGGGTGCACAGGTCTTCTTCGACGTGCGCGGTTTCGACCGCAAACTCGAAATCTTCACCACGCGCCCCGACACGATCTTCGGCGTCACCTTCATGGTCATCGCTCCCGAACACGAATGGGTCAACGAGCTCACCACGCCCGAAAACAAGACGGCTGTCGAGGATTACCTCGAACAGACCCAGAAACGCTCCGAGCGCGAGCGCATCGCCGAGACGCGGCGCGTGAGCGGCGTCTTCACCGGTTCGTATGCCGTCAACCCCTTCACGGGACGCGAGATACCGATCTACATCTCGGACTACGTGCTGGCGGGATACGGCACCGGAGCGATCATGGCCGTGCCGGCGCACGATTCGCGCGACTATGCCTTCGCCCGTCATTTCGGACTGGAAATCACGCCCGTCGTCGCAGGCGGCGACATCAGCAAAGAGTCCTACGACGCCAAGGAGGGCAAACTCATCAACTCCGGTTTTCTGGACGGCATGGAGGTCAGGGAGGCGATCGGAAAGATGTTCGACGCCATCGAGCAGCGCGGACTGGGCAAACGGCTGGTCAACTACCGACTGCGCGACGCCATCTTCTCGCGCCAGCGTTACTGGGGAGAACCCTTCCCGATCTACTATCGCGACGAAATCGCCCGCCCGCTGCCGGAATCGGCGCTGCCGCTCGAACTGCCGCCCGTCAGCGACTTCGGCCCCACCGAAGAGGGCGAACCGCCGCTGGCCCGCGCAGCGGGGTGGACGACGGCCGACGGCGATCCGCTCGAACTGTCGACGATGCCCGGGTTCGCAGGTTCGTCCGCCTACTACCTGCGCTACATGGACCCGCACAACGACCGCGCGCTCGTCGGCCGCGAAGCGGACGAATACTGGCGGTCGGTCGACCTCTACGTGGGCGGCATCGAACATGCGACGGGCCACCTGATGTATTCGCGCTTCTGGAACATGTTCCTCTACGATCTGGGCTGCGTGTGCGAGCCCGAACCCTTCCGGAAGCTGGTCAACCAGGGCATGATCCAGGGCCGCTCGAATTTCGTCTACCGCGTCGTCGGTACCAACAAGTTCGTCTCGTTCGGCCTGAAAGAGTCCTACGAGACGCAGGAGATCCACGTCGACGTGAACATCGTCCGCAACGACCAGCTCGATCTGGACGCCTTCCGCGCATGGCGGCCCGAGTTCGCCGACGCCGAGTTCATCCTCGAAGACGGGAAATACGTCTGCGGCTGGGCGATCGAGAAGATGTCGAAATCGATGTTCAACGTCGTCAACCCCGACTATATCGTCGACCAGTACGGCGCCGACACGTTGCGCATGTACGAGATGTTCCTCGGCCCGCTCGAACAGTCGAAGCCGTGGGACACGAACGGCATCGACGGCGTGCACAAGTTCCTGCGCCGTTTCTGGCGGCTCTTCCACGCCGGCGACGCACTGGCCGTGACGGACGAGGCCCCCACTCCGAAGGAGTTGAAGACGCTGCACAAGACCATAAAGAAGGTCCGCGAGGACATCGAGAACTTCTCGTTCAACACGTCGGTGGCAGCCTTCATGATCTGCCTCAACGAACTGGGCGAATGCCGCAAGCGCGCGATTCTCGAACCGCTCGTCGCCCTGCTCGCACCCTTCGCGCCGCATATCGCCGAAGAGCTCTGGGAACGGCTGGGACATACCGCGTCGGTCTGCGACGCCCCCTATCCCGTCTGCGACGAAAGCTATCTGGTCGAGCAGTCGTTCGAATATCCGGTCATGATCAACGGCAAGCTGCGGTTCAAGCAGGAGTACGCCCTGACGGCGTCGCCGGATGAGATCACGGCCGACATCGTCGCACGGCCCGCCGCACAGAAATGGCTCGACGGCAAGGCGCCGAAAAAAGTGATCGTCGTCAAAGGCAAGATCATCAATATCGTCCTCTGATGCGACGACTCCTCGTACTGACCGCACTCGCCGCCGCGTTGACCGCCGGCGCGCAACAGCGGATCGTCCGGCTGTGGAACAACGCCTCGGCACCCCACGACAACGGACTGCGGGGCGGGGAGCGGGTCGAGGAAGACCGATTGTTCAATACGACCGAAGCCGTTCTGTACGTCTATGCGGCCGACCCGGCACGTGCAACCGGACAGGCGGCGGTGGTCTGTCCGGGCGGCGGCTACCGCTTCCTCTCGATCGGAGGCGACGGCCACGCCGTCGGACGCTGGCTGGCCGAACACGGCGTCACCGCCGCCGTGTTGAAATACCGCCTGCCCAACGGCCGATGCGAGGTACCGCTCGAAGACACCGAAGCGGCGCTGCGCTACCTGCGCCGCACGGCTCCGGACTTCCGCGCCGACTCCGCGCAGGTGGGGATCGTGGGGTGTTCGGCGGGCGGCCACCTGGCCGCTTCGGCCGCCACGATGCTCCCCGAAGAGGTGCGCCCCGCCTTCGCCGTGCTGATCTATCCCGTCATTACGGCCGAACCGGGCAAATGCCACAAAGGGTCGTTCGACCACTTGCTGGGCACCGACCGCACGGCCGGTGACGAGGCGCAATGGTCGCTGCAAAACCGCGTGACCGCCTCGACACCGCCCACGCTGCTGCTGCTCGCCGACGACGACCGCACCGTGCCGCCCGTCAACAGCACGCTCTTCTACGAAGCGCTCAAACGCAACGGCGTGAAAGGGTGTTCGCTGCGCATCTACCCCAGCGGCGGCCACGGCGGCGGTTTCAACCCCGACCGCATCTACCGTACCGCGTGGCGCGCCGACGTGCTCGACTGGCTCGGAACGCTCCCGAACAGCGCCTCGCATTGACCTCGTCCGGCCGAAACGAAGCGGGGGCGGAGATCGGATCTCCGCCCCCGCTTCTATGGCAGGAATTCCGGTCAGCCTCCGGCCCCGACGGCAGGAAGCGGGCGCCGTTTGCGGGTACAATAGCGCTCGCACTGCATCGGAAGGTCGTAGCCGAGCATCACGCCCAACATGAAATCCTCCTCGGCCGACAACTCGTTGAGCGGCTTGTGGACGAACATCCGCACGGCATCCAGACAGGCGCGGTGGCCGAAATAGAGATTGACCTTGTCCGCGGTCACCGGCTGCACCAGATAGTCGATCCGGCGCGCCTGCAACCGCTCGGCCATCAGGCGGGCGCACGTCGGGCAGATCGTGCAGAGCACCAGCCGGCGAACTCCTTTCTGAAATTCGTAGATATGGTGCAGCAGCATTTTCAGATCGGTGTGGCGGTTGAAATCATCGGCGCTCATAAGAATTTCTATTTCAGAATCCGACGGCGGCGATCCACTTCTCCATGCGGGCGTCGTTGACCGCCTCCGACGCCCCGTCGTCGACCGCCAGCCCGATGACCTTCCCGTCGCGGCAGATGCGCGAGGCGCAACCGTCGTACTCCGCAGCGTCCAACGCTCCGACGAAGGTGCAGCCCGTCGCTTCCAGCCCGTCGCGGATTTCGGCCAGCGCATCGCAGAACGAATCGGGGTAGGAGGCGCTGTCGCCGCAGCCGAACAGCGCCACGCGCTTGCCAGACAACGCCTTCCGTTTCAGTGCATCGAGAAAATCGTACCAGTCGTCCTGCAATTCGCCGCAGCCCCAGGTCGACGACCCCAGCAACAGCAGGTCGTACCCTTCGGCCTCGTCGGCCGAAGCGTCCGCGACATTGCGCACATCGGTTTGCGCGACGCCCGTGCGGGCGGCGATCTTCGCAGCCAGCGACTCGGTCATACCGGTCGTGCTGCCGTAGAATATTCCTGTTCTCATCGTATGAAAGTTTATCCGTAAATCCTCTTTTGCAAAGATCGTACATCCGTCCTGCGGGAACAATCCCTGCAAATAGGTATTTTTCCGTACTCCGCCGGCCCACCCCCCCCGTCGAGGGTTTCCGCAATCGGCGGCGGCACCGCAGATACCCCGCCTCGGCAAAACCAAATAAATTTGGTTCTGCTCTCGGCTTTTCGTATCTTTGTCCCCGAATCGACAAGAGAAAGGGAGACTATGGCAGACAATTCGATCCTCCAACGTCTGGACGGACTGAAACTCAAATACGAGGAGTTGGGGCAGAAGCTCACCGACCCCGAAGTGATCGCCGACGTGAAACAGTTCGTGCAGCTGAACAAGGACTACAAGGAGCTGGAACCGATCATCGAGACGTCGGAACGTTTCCGCACGGCCCTGGCCAATCTGGCCGAAGCGAAGGACGTGCTCGCCAACGACAAGGACGAGGAGATGCGGGAAATGG
>ERZ773237.1364-NODE-1364-length-20762-cov-138.141112_pt1 | contig 20762 bp, 10 predicted proteins | sample MGYA00580990_ERZ773237 | MGnify/ENA primary metagenome ERZ773237 (study PRJEB29015, sample SAMEA2737749) | human gut metagenome | biome: human gut; feature: human-associated habitat; material: faeces | place: China | collected 2012 ...
GACGTTGACGACATGCTTATTAATCCGGCATATATCGGTACAAAGGGCGAGGGTGGTGCAACATGGATGAATGGTCCTTCGCTGCGCAACTGGGGTATGGAGTTTATGCTCGGATACCGCAAGACACTGCCATGCGGACTTGGACTCGACATCAATGCCAACGCCGACTTCTTCCGCAACAAGGTTACATCTCTGCCCGAAACAGCAACAGGCTCTTATGCTCATACGTCTAAGGAGAATCTCGTAGAGTCAGGACAGCCTTATGGTTCAATAGTAGGATACGTTGTTGAGGGACTTTATCAGACACAAGAGGAAGTTAATGCATCCGGTCAGGCCAATGCGCGTGTGGGCGGACTTAAATACGCCGACCTCGACAAGAATGGTGTTATCAACTCTGATGACCAGGATTGGATCTACAATCCCGTTCCTAAGTTCTCTTATGGCATCAACATAGGCCTTACATATAAAGGTTTCGACCTGAGCATGTTCTGGCAGGGCGTTTACGACAAGGATGTTTATAACAACCAGAAATTCCAGACAGACTTTTGGGCTGTTACTGACGCAGGATCTAACAAGGGTAACCGACTGCTCAACGCATGGAACACCAACAATACCGGCTCAACCATCCCGAGGCTGTCAACGACCAATACGGCCGACGAAGGCCGCGCATCAAGCTATTTCGTTGAGAACGGATCTTATCTGAAATTGCGTACGCTGCAGGTGGGATACACATTCCCTTCAAGTCTTATTTCAAAGCTAAAGATGACAAGTGCACGCGTTTATCTTTCAGGCCAGAACCTGCTTACAATAAAGAGTTCAAGCCTTACATGTCCTGATCCGGAGAACCCGGACTGGAACTATCCGTTGTCAACATCACTCTCATTCGGATTACAATTAAGTTTCTAACATTTTAACGATTTATCAAAATGAAAAAGATATATAGCATATTAGCAGCATGCGTCCTGGGCCTTACGCTGACAAGCTGTGACGATTTTCTTGACTATACTCCTACTGCTGTGGTAGACGAGGATAAGGCCTTTTCTGATCCTGAAGGAATGGTTACCTCTGCTTACGCCATGCTCGGCGACTGCTGGTTCTCATATCCGTTTAATCTCTTTCCTTATGGAGACATAACGTCTGACGACTGTCTTAAGGGCGGAAGCGGACCTAATGATACAGGATATCATGCCATGGATATATGGACAACACTGACTTCTACCACTCCGGGTGAGATGGACGAGCTGTGGTATCGTCTTTATTGTGCCGTGTCTCGCTGCAACCGTGCATTGCTGTCACTTGAACGTAACGGCGAGAGCAAGCTCGGAGCCGAGACTACTCGCCAGCGTGTGGCTGAGGTTAAATTCCTCCGTGGACATTTCTACTATAAGCTGCTCACCGTATTCCGTAAAATACCTTGGATTGATGAGAGGGTAGAAGACGACGGAACACAGGAGTCTGTAAGAAATGACCAGTACACTTATGAAGAACTCTTCGGCAAGATTATCAGCGACTTTAAGGTTGCTTACGATGTTTTGCCGGTAAAAGAGCCGGGACAGGACGGCCGTGCCAACAAGGTGGCAGCTGCAGCATACCTTGCAAAATGCTATCTTAACCTTGCATGGGGTAACGGATATGAAGCAGGTACAGGTGTTGACCACATCAACACAAACTATATGGACAGCGTTGTGATATACACCGACGAAGTTGTCAACTCTGATTACGGTTATCTCGAGGATTATGGCGACATTTTCCTTCCCGAATATAAGAACAGTAAAGAGTCTGTGTTTGCAGTACAGTGTTCTGACTATGAGGATGACCATACTACTTACGGCCGTGCCAACTGGTCGGTAATGCTTAACGGCTGCTGGGGTATGTGGTCTTGCGGATGGGATTTCCACAAGCCTTCTCAGAACCTCGTAAATGCCTTCAAGACAAAGGACGGTCTGCCGATGTTTGACAATTACAACGACAGTGTTGACTATCCTATCAACGGACAGCCTACTGCACAGAAGTGGGATCCGAGATTGTTCCATACTGTAGGAATGCCATCTTTCCCATACAAATACGAGAAGGAATATACGCAGACTATGGCTAACTCTCGCGACGCTACCGACTATGGCTATTATACATCGCTTAAGGAAGTTCCGCAGCGTTCTAAGGGTGAAACATTCAATGATTCATGGCAGGCTTTTGCAACAAACGACTATGTAATACGTTATACAGATGTCATGCTTATGCGTGCTGAAGCACTCATCGAACTCGGCCGTCTGTCTGAGGCCCGCGTCATCATCAACGATATCAGACGCCGTGCTGCCAACTCTGTGAACAAGCACATTGAATATGCTGCCGACCAGTGCCAGATAGCAGAATATCCTGTTTCTCCGTATTTCGACAACAAGGAGAACGCACGCAAGTGCCTGCGCTGGGAGCGCCGTCTTGAGATGGCTATGGAGAACGGACGCTTCTTCGACCTGCGCCGTTGGGGTGTTGCTTCTCAGACACTTAACGCTTACTTCGCAAGCGAGCAGAACTCTACATACAGCTTCTTCGACCACAACGGCAACGTGATGGAAGGCGCGCCAGTATCATACGATGAAAACGGCAATGTTACAAGTGCCAGGGAACAGCATTACGGACAGTATTACCGCGATGCTCACTTTACGGCAGGCAAGAACGAGTTCTTCCCGATACCTTATAATCAGTTGTTCTACATACCTGGATTATACACCCAGAATCAGAATTATGATTAAAGGATAATTGCCGGTTGCATTCATGGAATAGAAGATGATAGGTATTTTAAGTTGATGAAGATACATCCGGCGGATGTGCGGTGTATTTCGCATAAGATTTCGTGCGGATGTATCTTTTAAAGGTAATAAGATTGTTTTTAAAAGGATATTGCCAATATTGTATACATTGGTAAAATTATAATGACGGCGGTCGTGTAGGTGCAGCGTGCAGGAATGCTGCCGACATTGCAGATTCATAAAGGATACAGCATAACAGAAGAGTGTGCCTTGTTAAGTGCTGAAACGTATTTTGAACAAATAACAGTTCTGATCAGAACCTGCAAAATATTAACCGTTCCGTCTTGAATAGAGAAAAATTTTTAGGATATATAAAGAATATAATCATGAAAATAAGAAACATACTTGTAGCATTACTTCTTGGAACAGCCTCTTTTCAGGTGGCTGCACAGAATTGTAATGTGTCTTTCCTGAGCAAGTCGCATTGTATTATGCGCGCTGAGGGCAATAGCCGCTACGTGCTGCTGCCTGTGCAGGAGTCATCAGAAATAACCAATGTCAAAGTGATTGTTGACAATAATGTTGTAAAGACATTGAACGTAAAGCTTGCCACAGACAATATAGACTATTACGTTCCGCTGGACATCTCGAATCTTGACGGCAAGAAGGTTTTGTTCGACTTCCATGTAAACGGAGTTGACGGCAAGCCTACGGCAATGAAGGATTATGCCTGCTGGAAGAACATTTCATATGCCGACACCTTTGACACTGCTAACCGCGAGAAGTTCCGTCCCGCATATCATCACACGCCTGCATACGGCTGGATGAACGATCCTAACGGAATGTTCTATAAAGACGGCGTATACAATCTTTATTATCAATACAATCCGTACGGTTCACAATGGGAGAACATGACCTGGGGACACTCCTCAAGCCGTGACCTCGTAAACTGGACCGACGAAGGCTTGGCCATTGAACCCGACGGCCTTGGCACAATCTTCAGCGGCAGCTGTGTGGTTGACAAGGACAATACCGCCGGGTTTGGTGCCGGAGCCGTAGTGGCATTCTACACCACGGCAGGCGAGAACCAGACGCAGAGCATGGCCTACAGCACTGACAACGGAAAGACATTTACCAAATATGACGGCAACCCAATTCTGACTGCCGACGTGCCAGACTTCCGTGATCCGCACGTGTTCCGTCACGAAAAGAGCGGCCGCTGGATTCTGATTCTGGCAGCAGGGCAGGAGATGTGCATATACTCTTCGGCCAACCTGAAAGACTGGACCTATGAGAGCAGCTTCGGCAAGGACTACGGATGCCATGAGGGCGTGTGGGAGTGTCCCGACCTCTTTGAACTGCCGGTTGAAGGCAAGAACTACAGCAAGTGGGTGCTTGTGTGCAACATAAACCCCGGCGGACCTGCAGGCGGCAGCGCCACACAGTATTTCACCGGAACATTCGACGGCCATAAGTTTACCTGTGACACAAAGCCCGAGGTTACAAAATGGGCCGACTATGGCAAGGACAACTATGCCGGAGTAACTTTTGACAACGCTCCCGACGGACGCCGCATAATGATAGGCTGGATGAGCAACTGGCAGTATGCCAACCAGGCGCCCACACAGCAGTATAGAAGTGCCAACACCATTGCGCGCGACCTGTATCTCTATACTGACGGAACGACAGAATATCTGGCCTCGAAGCCTTCTGTAGAGAACGAGAAGATGAGAGGAAAGGCTGCCGTGAAGAAGAATATTTCAGGCTCGAAGACCATAAGCAAGATGTTCAGCAAGCCGCGCGGCACCTATGAGGTGGTGCTCACTCTGGGCAATGACAATGCCGGCAACGTTGAACTTGTGCTCTCTAACACAAAGGGCGAGAACGTAAGCATGATGTATGATGCAGCCAAAGGCACACTGAGCTTCGACCGCCGCAAGAGCGGAAACGTTTCGTTCAGCGACCAGTTCCCTGCCGTGTCTGTGGCCCCCGTTGTAGGATCTAAGCTCAACGAGCTGCGCCTTTATGTAGACAACTGCAGCGTTGAGGCTTTTGCCAACGGCGGACGCTCGGTTATGACCAACCTCGTGTTCCCGTCAGAGCCATACAACAGCATATCAGTTAAGTGCGGCGGCAAGAAGAAGTCGGCCTCGCTCGTTGTATATCCTTTAAACAAATAACTTATGAAACCAACCAAGACCATATATCTCATCCCAGTGATGTTCTGCTTCTTCGCCATGGGTTTTGTCGACCTTGTCGGCATCGCCTCCAACTACGTGAAGTCAGACCTTGGGCTGAGCGACTCCGTCGCCAACGTGTTCCCCTCGCTGGTGTTCTTCTGGTTCCTAATCTTCTCAGTGCCCACAGGCATGCTTATGAACCGCATCGGGCGCAAGAACACGGTGCTTCTGTCTCTTGCCGTGACTGTCGTGTCGCTCGTTCTTCCGCTCTTCGGCGAGAGCTTCGCCATAATGCTTCTGTCGTTCTCGCTGCTCGGCATAGGCAACACCCTGATGCAGACATCGCTCAACCCGCTGATCTCGACCGTGATCCGCGGCGACAACCTTGCCAGCACCCTTACGTTCGGTCAGTTCATCAAGGCCATCGCCTCTTTCCTCGCCCCCTACATAGCCATGTGGGGCGCCACGGGCGTGCTTCCTTCTCTCGGCATGGGCTGGCGCGTTCTGTTCCTGGTATACTTCGTTGCAGGCGTGCTTGCCACGCTCCTTCTTCTTGTAACCCCCATTAAGGAAGAAGCTCCGGCAGGCAAGGTTTCGGGCTTCGGCGACTGCCTCCGCCTTCTCGGCAAGCCCATCGTCCTTCTGTCCTTCCTTGGCATCATGTGCCATGTAGGCATCGACGTCGGCACCAACACCACAGCGCCCAAGCTCCTTATAGAGCGTCTTGGTATGAGCCTTAACGACGCCGCCTTCGCCACGAGCCTCTACTTCATCTTCCGTACGGCCGGCTGCCTGACAGGCTCGTTCTTCCTCCGCGTGATGAACAACCGCGTGTTCTTCGCCATAAGCGTTGTGATGATGGCTTTGAGCATGTGCGGCATGTTCTTCGGCACGTCGAAGGCCGTGCTCTACACTGCGATAGCACTTGTTGGCTACGGCAACTCGAACATCTTCTCGATAGTGTTCTCTCAGGCGCTTCTCTCAGTGCCCGATCGTCAGAACGAGGTTTCTGGCCTGATGATCATGGGCCTTTTCGGCGGCACTGTGTTCCCCCTTCTGATGGGCTTCGCCTCCGACGCCGCAGGCCAGGCTGGAGCCGTAGGCGTGATGTCAGTCGGCGTGGTCTATCTCCTTTATTATATAAACAAGGTAAAACATTGACAAACTTCAAACAAACAAGCATAACGATATGAAAGATATAATAGTAGGTCTTGGCGAAGCCCTTTGGGACGTTCTTCCCGACGGCAAGAAGCTGGGCGGAGCTCCTGCCAACTTCGCCTACCATGCCGGCCAGTTCGGCTTCGACTCCGTGGCAGTAAGCGCCGTGGGCGACGACCGCCTAGGCGACGAGACCCTCGCCGCCCTTGACGATAAAGGTCTTAAATACATGATGCCTCGCGTACCTTATCCCACAGGCACTGTTCAGGTTACGCTCGACGACGACGGCATCCCGACGTATGACATCCGCGAGAACGTTGCCTGGGACAACATCCCCTTCACCCCGGAGCTTGAGGCCCTTGCCCGCGACTGCCGCGCAGTGTGCTGGGGCTCTCTGGCCCAGCGCAATGTAGTTTCGCGCGATACGATCGGCAAGTTCCTCGACGCTATGCCCTCGGACAAGGGCGTCCTGAAGATATTCGACATCAACCTTCGTCAGAACTTCTACACGAAGGAAGTGATAAGCGAGTCGGTGAAGCGCTGCAACGTACTGAAGATAAACGACGAGGAGCTCGTCGTGATAGGCCGCCTGTTCGGCTATCCGGGCCTTGACATGAGCAACAAGTGCTGGCTGATACTTGGCAAGTACAACCTTGACATGCTTGTGCTGACATGCGGCGTCAACGGCAGCTACGTGTTCACACCCGGGAGCGTGTCCTTCCAGGAGACTCCGATAGTAGAGGTGGCAGACACGGTAGGCGCTGGCGACTCGTTCACGGGCACGTTCTGTGCCGCCATATTGAGCGGCATGGACGTCAGGGATGCCCATGCCCTTGCGGTAAAGGTGTCAGCCTATGTGTGCACACAGAGCGGCGCCATGCCCGTAATACCTGACAACATCAAAAGTTTTATAAAGCGCTGAGACTGACAGCGCCAAGGCCCGTGCCGGCAGTTTCGTGCGGTTCTGGCAGTCGTGCCGTTCCGTTACGGAAAGCCTTATGGCAATTTGTTCCTATCGTTCTTGTTGCCGTGTGGCAGGTGCGGGCTTTTAATTTAATGATTTCTTCATGTTTCAGCCGCATCCATGTCTTATATTGAGCTTACAGCCGTCATCTTTTACACCGTCGTGGCAGCCTGTGTAAGGATAAGGCTAACGGCAATATGCCGACAGAAAGCACAATGACAGACGAAGGTATTAGTTTGGCTGACGAACATAATATGCGGTCTGCTGACCGATTTTGGGTTTTAAGATTGTTTTTATTGGGTAATGTTGTCTCTGCAACACGGCACACACAAAGGATTGTGCATCGTGTTGTGGAGACATTTTTTATGCTATCTTGCTTTTTATATGATAAGGATGGAAGAAAATCTTATTAAGGTAAGTTTATTCTATATTCTGAAATATAAAACTTATAATCATATAAAAAGACTTTGTGTCGAAAACAAATAGTTTGTATACAAGACATGTCTTGTCTTTTGTTAAGGAAAAATTATTATTATTTTGTAATAATTTTTAATTTATTTATCTTTGCAAAGTATTGTAAGTATATTATACGTTGGAATATAGTTCATTATTAAAAAGATTTTTAGGAGCGAGAATGTGTTTGTGCATTCTAGTAAGTCTTTTTTTGTCTCTTTTTGTCTTGAATATTCGTGCCATGGATGAAGGTGTTAATGGGTTGACAACGGTTAACGGGTTATCCTCTAATACTGTATTGGCTGTTACACGCGACAGACAAGGTTTTGTCTATTTTGGAACGACAATTGGCATTGATCGTTTTGACGGGGAGAGGGTTATTAATATACCTTTTACCGAAAATATTCCACAGGACATGCGTATTGTGAGTTGCCTTTCAGATATTGACAACCGCTGGATGCTGGTTGGAAGCTATATGGGGTTGTGGAAATTAGACAAACGTGAGCTTAAGTTGACAAGATGCTTTGAAAATGTTATAAAAGGCAGAGTTACGTGCCTATTGAAAATATCAGAAACGGCCTGTTATGTAGGAACAAACAGAGGACTTTACCTGATTAAAGGCAACAAGGTGGTTCGCTGTAAAATAAAAGACCGCAGTTTTGGTGATAATATAACAGATATGTCCGGCGACGGTAAACGTATATGGGTCGCAGGGAAAAAGGGTATTGCTGTATTTAGAAACATGTCCAGTGTATCCGACGGATCTGTCTGCCATACCAAAAAGGAACCTGTTTCATTGGTTAGGATAGGCAGGCGTCTTTTTATTGGCACTTCTGACAGTGGTGTGTGGCAGAAGAGTGATGCAGAGAGTGAGTTTTCTCACTATATGTTTCATGGCCAAATATCTGACATGAATAAAGATGGCAAGTCTCTACTTGTGGCAACTGCTGCATATGGTGCATACGAGATAAATACAGAAAGAAATGTCGTGGTGAACCGTTATTCTGAAGAAGCATCATCCGATAATGTAAGAATAAGGATTGCAGACCTTATGACTTTTTATCGTGATAAATATGGATGTAATTGGTTTGGAAGTATAAAGGCCGGAGTTGATTATACATATTATAACAGAAATATTTTTCATGTGTTCTCAATACCATCAGTGCTGACAACCAGAGGAACAAGGGTATACACCTGTTTTAGAAAGGGCGACTGGTTGTTATGGGGTACAGACGACGGACTTTATATAACGAATTTGAAGAACGGTAAACTTGTGAAAATTCCATCAGGAGAACTTGATGCCAATATCGTTACAGGCTTGATGGCAATGCCAGGAAACTATGTCGTTGGAACAGATTGCGGTGTGCGGCTTGTTGATATGAACACTTTTACGGTGAAATCTGTTTTTGGTTATGGATCAGTATTTTCGTCTGTAACAGATCGAAATGGATGTTTGTGGTTTGCTACGGACAAAGGGCTTTTGCGATATGATGCTGCAAATAACGTTACAGAGCTGTTTACAAAGGAAAACAGTGATATTGCAGGCAACTATGTTATGGGTATTGATTTTGACAGCTATGGTAAAGGCTGGTTGTCAACCGATTGTGGAATACAGACTCTTACTTTACGCAACGGAAAGTATATATTTAGTGGGAAAGTTCCAAAATTTCTGGCAGATTGCGGCAATATGCGGCGTATATATCACATGGCCAACGGGATGATGCTTTTTGTGCCTGTAAGAGGATTTCCTGTAATGAGCAATCAGGAGGTAACAGAATTTGCGGTCAAGAAGTATGACATAAACGAGTCTGTCCCCTCTTTCTGTTTCGTTCGTGGCACAGAGATGCTGCTTTTTGCGTGTACGGAACAGTCGGTAAATCTTTTACGCAATGGCAAACTCCGAAAACTTGGCTATATTGACGGATTGCCGGGTTTGCTGATAGAGCAGAACTCGTATGGATATTCTGTTTTAGACCAAAAGTATTGGATGGCAACAGACAAAGGCCTGGTTTGGGCGCATGAAAAGGATTTGATGTCACATGATTTTGACACTATACCGATAGCAGTAACCAAAATAATTTCAGACCATGTCTTTACGGCAGAAGAGGTGAGCAGGGTAAATTTTGATAATACGCTACACATTAAAAAGGGAGAAGGTTCGTTTAACATTATGTTTACATGTCTTGCCCAGGCTAATATGTCAGGCCTGAGCTATAAGTATCGTCTGGAAGGATTTGAAGATGAATGGCATGTAACATCGTCTCCGTCGTTGTCATATAGTGATGTACCTGCCGGTACGTATGTGTTGCGCATTGAAGTATGCGGTATGCCTGAAATCTGTATGACTATGAAAGTTATCGTCGTGTCTGATTGGTTTGCCGTTGCTTGTGCCGCTGTCTTAATTGTGCTGGCTTGCATTGCTGGCTGGATTTTAGTAAGGCGTGCCGTGGAAAGAAAAGTAAAAGGTAAGGAGGAATCAGAGCAAGTACAGGAGAATGCAGATTCACTGCATGAGACTGAAGAAATATCAGACAATAATCAGAAATATCAAAGTAAGCGTCTTTCGCAGGAGCAAGCTGACATACTTCAGAAAAAACTGAATGATTATATGAAAGAACATAAGCCGTATCTGAATAAAGATTTGCAGATGCGTGACATTTCTGATGGTATAAACTGTTCTGCCCATGAGCTGTCGCAGTTGTTCAGCTTGTTTATGCACACCAATTACTATGATTATATTGCCGGGTTTAGGGTAGAGGCCTTCAAGAAGATGATAGCCCTTCCTGAATATAGAAAATTTACCATTACGGCTATATCAGAGAAGTGTGGTTTTAAGTCGCGCAGTACGTTCCTCTCAGCGTTTAAGCGTATTGAAGGAGTTTCGCCGAGCGAGTATATCAAGTCGTTGAAGGAGCATTAGCCATTCGGCTTATATTCTTGTTTATATAGATAATAGAAAAGGGTCATATTTTTTACTCTTTGAGAGTGAAAATATGGCCCTTGGACAAAAGAGAATTAATGAAGCTCCGATGTTTAATTTGTTGCAGTTGTTACTTTACCACAACTTTCTGTGTCGTTGTCTTGCCATTCTTATAGGTTGTCAGCACGATGTTGACGCCCTTTCTCATTGACGGAATGCGCATGCCTGTGATGTCGAAGTATTCAACCTTTTCAACCTGTCCGCTTGTGACATCCTGAACAGATGTGCCCTCTTTCGGTATATATTTCAGTCGCAGGGTAGGAACGTAGGTCTTCTTCATCAGTCCGAAACTTGGTGTGCCCGGAAGATAAATACCGCTTGAGCCAGAGTTTGCAGGTCCGCTGTAATAATATACCTGTATGTCGAACCCTTCGCGTGCATTCATGTCGTGTGCCACAATAAGGTTGCCTCCGTTATAGGTGAAAGGCTCGTTAAATTTAATCGTCTGCTCATAGTTGACGATGTCAATCTGTTCTCCGCTGTATACCGTGGTCAGTCCTTCTGGATGATTCTCGCTTACTTCATTGGCCGAGGTTGTTCCTATACGGTAGTTTACGTCAGCTGATGTATAGTCGATATCTGCTTCCATTACAGTCTGATAAGTCATCTCCGTGATTTGCGCACCATTAAGTCCTTCCATATCCTTTTCAAAGTAAATAGACTGGGTGTAGATAGGATAAACCCAATAGCTGGTGTAGTATGTGCATACGGGGAAGTCAAGAGTAGCTCCGTCGAAATCTCCGAGATAGCGTACATAGTCGGCTTGTGCGTCATAGTCGCATGTAACGTCGCCGGCTGAAGTATGGAATATAAACTTGCTGCTGTAGAGTCCGGGAGCTGTAGGCTGAATCTTTACAGGTATGGCCAGGGTGTCGCCGGGTGCGACAGGTGTTGACGGAACCTCTAAAGAGAATGGCTTTTCTGCTTCGGCACCAGTTATGGTAAGCGGATTTGTTCCCTTGTTGATAATCCAGCAGTAAGTGTCAGTAGCCCTGTCTAATGGAGCAATAAGGTCGTAGTGGTAGCGTGGCGCGTGCATGAATGCGGCGTCGGCTTTGTCGTCAATGAGGTCTATGCGTATGTTGCTTATCTTTGATACGTCGGCTGAAGGTATCAGTGTCGTGTAGTCTTTTATGTGTGCAAACACAGCCTTGTAATCGCCGGCAGGCATAATGTATGTGCCTACGAGATTGCGGCGCGACTGGTCCATCTTGACAACGTCAACATTATTTACTGTAACGTGGAATATGTCGCCTTCAGGTTCAACGGCAAAGTTGGCGTCAAAGCTCAGGCGTGCCAGTTTTCCTTCAGGTACGCTGAAGTTCATTGTAAGTTCTGATGTGGTGTTGTCGTGGTTGGTGTTGGTGCTGTAGGCTTCGTTGTCATTTATCAGCCACGGATATTCAGAAGATGTCTCCCATGATGTGATGAGTTCTTTACCTTCATTGACGAGCGAGCTGTAGTCAGGCAGAGCCTTTACGTTTCCTTCAATTTTGACTTTGCAGTCTTCTCCTTCAGAGTAAACCACGAGTTCTGCGTCGTGTGTTCCTACGAGTTTAGGCATGAATGTCACGGTTACCGTCTTGCTTTGCATGGGTTGAAGTTCAAATGTCGTGGGCGAAACAGTGTAAGCTCCGTCTCCGCCGTTTATCTCAACACTGCAGTCGGTAGGTGTCATTCCCTTGTTGACAAACACAACCTTTCTTTTCAGTGAGCCAGTATTTGCAAAAGGCTCGCCGAAGCTGATGCTTTCGGTTGAAGATATTATTGCAGCGTTTTCGGTTACCTTTTCAAATCTTACGCCTTTCTTTAGAAATTCTGTTATGCCCGAGTTGTTGAATCTGTATGTTCGCCACAGTCCGAAGCCTGTTTGCGGCACGAGCATGTCATATTTGGCGTCAGCTTCAATGTTTAGAGTGTCTGTAAACAGATAGTCAGCTTTTTTAGAGTCGCCTTTTATGTCACCGCTTACAAGCCACCAGCGGTCGCCAGTCCTTTCTGGAAACATATAAGTCTCGTCGCTGTATGCCGCATAAGTACCAAGGTTGGTGTTGGCAAGTGTAGGTATCTTAATCATTCCGTCATTTACGGTTCCGCAGATTGTGCGGTAGTGAAGGTCGGTGATGGGGAACAGATTATACATGAAGAATCTTCCAGTATTGGTTATCTTGATGTCAACAGGACAGTTTACACCCTCAATTCCGTCGGTGGCTGTATAGTTGCTTTCAGTGTTGAAATAGCTGTCGCCTATGAGGATGTATTTAGAGCTCAATTCAGTATAATATCCGTTGAAGGTCCTGATGTTGCTGATAGATGTCAGCTGTTCGCATCTTGTTTCGGTCTCACTGTCGTCTGAGCCGGCAAATTCAACCTTAATGGTGTGCTTGCCTGTGCCGGTGAGGTCTATGTGGCATATTGTGTCGCATGTGGCAGTCATGGCAGCATTTCCGTCGGCACTGATTTTGAGCGGCGACAGTTCTGTGGCCTGCACGTCAAAGTCAACCACGCTTTCGTTGCCTTCCGTGTTTACTTCAAATGTAAGTGTGCCTGACGGCGATACGGGACGCAGTCGCTTGTCGTAGATGCCCCATCCGTCTGCAACAAAGTTCCGTGCACTGTTGTCAGGAGATATTCCTTCATATTCTGTGGCCTCAGAGAAGCGTATGTTTCCGAAAGACACATAATCCTTTTTGGAACCTGAATTTTCTTTTGTGAAGATCCATCTTACGGTATGTTCGCCCTTAGGCAGAATGTAAGAGAAAGAGCCTGTAACATCGTCAGTGTAGCCGAAGGCACGGTCGTTGTCAACAAACATTATCAGGGAGTCGGGCGATTCGGCTGAAATCTCATAGTCGAACGTCATTCGTGTCGGCTTTTCTGATTTGTAGAATCCTGTCAGAGTGGCGTCGCCGTCCTGTTTCTTGTCGTTATTGTTTGATGCCCATGTGTCTTCCGAAGTCCAAGGCCATGCAGAGATATTGTCCCATTTGTAGAAGAAATTCTTGTCTCCTTCAACTATGAGCTGACTGAAGTCGTTAGGAATGTCAAGTGCCTTTCCGGTTATGTTTACCTTGTAGACAGAGTCGGCGGCGTTGATGGTCATTGTGCCGTTGTATTGTCCTGGGGTTCCGGGGGTGAAGATTATCGGGATATCCACCGGTTCGTCAATATATACAGTGCCTGTCTCTTGTGTCGTAGTGAACACCGGATTGTCAAAGCTGACAGAGTATTTTACAGGTGTTGCGCCCAGCGAGCTAAGAGTGATATAATTGGTTATCTTTTCGGTGTAGTAACATTCGCCGAAGTCAATATTGTCGGTGCTTATTTCAGATACAGTTTCATCTGAGAGCCGTTTCAGAACGTATCCGTCACGGTAGTCATAGATGATGTTCTCGCCGTAGTCTTCAGACACTTCATACAGCAGCACCACTTTTCCGTTGGATGATATCTCTGTCGTGTCGCTGTTGATATGAAGACGTAGTTCGTTTTCCAGATTCACGCCTTGTGATCCGTCAGGATTGTTCACCAGTTCGCCTGCCAGTAGTGACACATAGTCGTTGTCTATTGTGCCTACGATGGTGTTGCTTTCATCTCCGCGATATGGTGAGGCCACGGGGAATATAATCTGATTGCCTTCGGTCTTTGCCGTAATGCTTACGTCGTCGTATAGCCAGTCTTCAAGTATCGGCCCGAAAAGATTGTCTATTTTTACGGTGTTCTGACTGTGGTCGAAAACAAACGTTGATGCCCACGTTACCTCTTCATCATAAGAATTGATGTAAGAGGAGCCCTGAAAATAGCATGTGGTTGTTTTTCCGTCCACTTTGTTTGGCTTTGTAGCACGCAGCGTGATGGTGCCTTTATGGACGTTTGTTCTTACTTGGTGCCGGTTTCGGTCACCTTTGTCGTTGACAGTCTTGAGCACAAGTTGCTTTCCGGCATTCCTTATGCTAAGATTTTGTCCGTTTAATGCCACTGGCACTGCCAGAAGCATTGTGAATAGCATTTGTTTAAGCATAACAAGTAAAAAATTATTTGATAAATTTGTGAACGTTTACAATATTTCCTTTTGAATCAGTGCTGACAGCTATGTTCAGTCCTTTCTGCGGCTCTGCTATGCGCTGTCCTGATACGTTGTAGTAAACTGTGCGTATGCTGCCTTCCGTGTGGTTGAGGCTGATGTCTGTGCCTTCCTCGTTGATGCTTGCCTTGCGCAGTTCGAAGCGGTCTATGTTTTCCACCTTACAGTTTTGGTTGTCGTTCTCGTCGTAATTGCCGACAAAGGCAACGATATAAAGATTCTTAAAGTTTTTCTTCATATCCTCTGTAAGCGTGAAGGAGCATTCATACTTTGTGGCGTTGTCTTTAAAGGTTATAGGCTCACCCCATTTGCTGTCTGTGGCTCTCAGCACATTGCGGTGAATGTATTCATCGCCTTTAAAATAGAATTTCTCACCTATGCGGTCGTCATAGAAATATTGGAGTACGGCCGGCATCTTGTCCTCAACGAGGAATACGGTTAATCTGGGATTGTCGAGAGAAAATTGTTCGTTAATCTCGCAGTCTACCGTAACATATACGTTCGTAGAGTCTTTGCTTATCTGAGCCTCAGGATGCACGTACACCGTGGTCGGTTCAGACAGAGTCTGGTCTGTCAAGTTCCACACCATGTCTTCTTCTGTCCATCCCGGACATATCAGATTTTGCGGATTGCGGTCGTATAGCAGCCATGGCGCGCCGTCAACTTCAAACATAGAGGCATAGCTGCGACTGTCTGAAACCGAGAAAGGATCGGTTCCGTATGTATGATGCTCTATTGATATGATGCGGCTTTTTTGCGGGTGCTCATCAATGAGCCTGTCTACAAATCCGCCTACACGCGGACAGTTGCCGCACGATTCGCCCGTGAAGTATTCCATAAGCATCTTTTTCATGAAGAGATGCTCTTTCACGGTATATATATATGTGTGATATCCGTTGTCGGTCCATTCGTCTTCGTAGTTGTCCACTCCTACAATCTCTACGTCTGATGTCAGGCCTGTGCCTTCATATTCAGGCTTGAAGTCTATTTCCACTGACGCCGAGTCGCGGTATGAGATTGTCCTGTCGAGCTGTATAGTCCTGTAGAACGGCTCCATTCCTTCAGGGCTTACCTTGGCATAAACAGAGGATACAGGCTGAAGTCCGTTGTTTCGTATTATGGCTGAGAGCGTAATAGTGTTACCAAGTTTTATGCTGTCGTCGCTAATTTCCGTTTCGGCTATGCATACATCATGCTGCAGCAGGCTGTTGCCCGTTACGACACCTTCCATGCTCAGCACTCCTAAGCCCTCATGGCTGCGGTCTTGCCATTCGCCGTCGTCAATTTGTGTAAGCAGTCCGCCTTCCGTGTCTTTTGATACTGTTGATATGACATATCCTGTTGCACTTTGATAATATGTCATTCCCAATACATAGTCTTTATTCTCAATATCTATTGCTTTAGGAAGGCTCACCTGGTTCCAGCCTTTGTCAAACTGACTCTTCTTCAACATAACGTCTGCTATATTATTGTCTGTTGACTTTTCACGCACCCAGACGTTTATACTGTCAATTTTAAGTTTTGAAACAACGGCAAAGCGCAGGGCTGTCAGTCTGTTGCCCTGATAATGCCGCATTGTTTCAGCCGGAATTATCGTTGCCGCACTGACATGGCCGGCATCGCCGTTAAACACTTTGCATTCATCAGATATTCTGCCTACGCAATGTCCTACGAGGAGCGAGTCGCCCGATGCACGTGCTGTCTGAACTGATATTGCTGCAAACAACAGAAAGTAAAAGATTTTTTTCATAAGCTCACATAAAAAATTAAATTAACTATGTGGCAAAATTAGGCTATTTTTTCTTCCGCTTCTAATTATATCTGTCCTTTCGGGTCGTTTTCAATTGAAAAGAATTAGAAATTGTAAACGCTTGATAATCAGATATTTAATGCTGTATGTGCGCTTATCTCAATTGAGATGAGCATCTAAAGCATTGTTTTGGACCCCATCAGTATGCTGTTGTTGCCTGTTTTCGGGTCCTGTTGGTGTGCTTGTTCGTTTTTGTGGCGCTGTGTTATATCCCGGTTGTTATATCTTTGCCGTATGTCATATATTATTATTTTGATGCTTTTATTGCTGTTTCTCTTTCCAATGTGTCATCAGAGTTTTGTCAGGATTTTCAGACGAAATAGAATTTCTGAGGGCAGCGGAGGCATGGCGGCGGTAAACAATATTTACATTATCATGCAAAAGGTATGCTTTTGAAAAATTACTCGGCCACTTTTGGATGAGAAACAGGCGGTTTTTGCACCGTAAACGGGCCTGTTTTTTTATTGAAATAATGGCTTTTTTGTCCTAATTGGGACAAAAAATGTTGCACATTATGCTCTTTGTGAGTATAACACTCTGATGCTTAGACTGTTGCGATTGCACGCGAAAACTGCCCGTTTTTGCGGCCGGGAGATTTTAATTTTCAAATATCGCAGTATGAGAGTGTCAGCATAAATCAATGTGTAAGCGTTTTGCTTCGATGCGGCTCAATGTGTATTCGGCCGTTGCCGCAGTGACACGCGGTGAGGAGCTGTCTGATGGCGGCGGCTGTGCGGCGGCAATGGGCGTGAGCAGTGGGGTGCCGTGTGCCGCCGTGATGTGCGTTGCAGGTACGGCATGGCTACCGGCAAGGGGATAAAGAAGGCGGCCCTTTCGCGAGGAAAGAGCCGCCTGAAAATAGGTTAGGGTGATAATCATGCAGCAGGATTAGCTGCTGAATTTTACTTTACAATCATCTTTTGTGTGTAAACTCTGCCGTCAACATTGATGCTGATGATGTAGATGCCGGCCTTAACTCCGTTCAGTGACAGGCGGTTGCCTTCAGAGCGTGACACGCATACGCCGCTGATGTCAACGAGAGTGGCATTGTCAAACTTGCCGTTGATGGTCAGGCAGTTGTCGCCTTCATTGCGTGTTATCGTCACGTTGTCGGCTATGTTGTGCTCAATGCCTGTTACGTCGTCGAGGCAGAACTGCTCAGAAGCCTCTGACTTTGTGCCGTCGTAGAAGAAGCCAACTACCTGGTAGCATGCGTCCTCAGTAGGTTCGGGATCGGTGAAGCGGGTCTGCAGTCTGTCGATTACTCCTTCGTTGAGCTGCTCGCCGTCGCGGTAGATGTTGTATGCAAACAGATCGCCCTCTGCAACCGGTGTGAGTTCAGGATTGTCTGTGATGCATCCGGTGATGTCCCAGCAGCAGTAGCCCTGCTCAGGTGTGCCCTGCTCGTTGTAGAATTCAGAGAGTTTCAGCCAGCTTGCGCCGTTGTCTTCAGAGTAGAGGTCGCTCTTGCCTGCAACAAACTTGTCGCTTATAATGTAGCATATAGGTATCTGCTGCTCGTCGTAGTCGAAGATCTTAACACCTATCATCAGCTCCTTGGTCCCGTCGATGAGGAGCGGCTCGTCGAGAGCAACGGTCAGAGCCTCGTTGTATGTCATGTCCTTTATTTCCTGTTCGCGTACCATCTTGCCGTCTTCAAACACTACTACTGAAGCGTGTATGCCCTTTACTTCCTCTTCTGTGCTGTAGTAGTTGATGGTTGTCTGCACGCCTGAGAGATATTTGCCCTTGTATGCAGCCAGGTCTTCAGGTTCAAACTTGTTGGCGGCAATAAGTTCCTTGCCTTCGTTGCCTATGGTGTATTTGTTGATGAAAGAAGGATCGTTGATGTAGTTGAGCTGGTAAGCGCCCGAGAGGTTCTGCCACATCAGTGAGAGCGACTTGCCGTCTTTGCCCAATGTGCCTGTAAGTCCGGCAGGAGCCTTTGAGCCAGAGCCTCCGGCCTCAATCCTCAGGTTGTCCACGTACATCATGTATTGAGCAACGCCCTGTCCGTGCTTGCGCAGACGCAGCTGGAAGATTTTGCCTGTTGTTCCGGCAGAGATGTCAAGGTTAATTACGTTGTAGCTGTATTGTGCATAGATGTCTTTCAGCGACCATGCCTTTATCTCCTTCCATGTCTTTCCGAAGTCGGTAGAGATGTCAACGCTGATAGAGTCTTTCTCGAGATCTTGGTCTACGGAGTTCAGCGGTGTCATCTGCATGAAGAACGACAGGCTTACTGATTCTGCCTTTGTGGCGTCGAGCGGGCGTGATATGAGGCTTCCTGAATAAGGCTGCTGTGAAAATACCATATAAGAAATGCTGCTGCCTATCAGTCCGTAGTCCTGCATGACGCCCCACATTGCGTCAGTAGGATCGCCGTATTCTTTTACAACTTCCCAGTAGTTAGTCTCAAGAGAGTTTGACGAGAAGTCGTCGAACAGAGGCATGTCGTATGTGTCGGGCACAGAAGCCTTCAGAATGTTTGACTTTGGCGAAAGCATCTCGCCGCCGTCTGCTGTCTCGAACACTGCTTCAACGGCATAGCCCGGGTGTCCTGCCGGAACGTTGTTCTCGGTCAGAGTCATCGGCTTGTCGGCTGTAACGTTGGCAACCTTTTTGCCGTCGCGGTAGATGTTGTATGACTTCAGGGTCAGGTCTTCATATTTAGTCTCGTCCTTTGCCCATGTCAGCGTAACCTGTCCTAAAGCCTCCGACTTGGCAGAGAGTCCTGACGGGGTTACAGGGATAGACACGTCGTATCTTTCTGATTTCAGAATCCAGCACTTAGCCTTCTGTCCTACGGCAGCATAGATGTCGATGTTTCCTACTATTACGTTGCCGTCGGCAGATATTGCCATGGGCACAGCCTGTGTCTTCTCGCCATACTCAAATGTGAAGTCGGGAGTAACTCCGCTGGCAAACAGCTGCATATAGTAAGGGAAGTCGAGGTTGCGGTCCTCCTTGTATGAGTACCAGAACGGGCGTGTATATACGTCTCCGCCGAAGAATATAGAGCCATAGTTATAGGCAGCCACCACGTTGCCCTCGTTGTCTACGGCTGCATATTCTACGTTGGCAGTTGTCTCGAAGGCAGGAATCTTGCGTCCTTCATTTGTTTCTATATTATAGATATATATAGCATTGGCAGCGCTCTTGGCCACAAAGAACTTGCCGTTAGCGCTCATTGACAGAATCTTCACCTGTCCGCCGTAGCCTGAAGAGTCCCATCCGATCTGCTCGTCTGTCAGAATAGTGCATGCGCCGTCTTTCCATAATGCCACATGCTGGTTGTTTGTAGCGTCTGTTATTTTTCCTACAATAGTTTTGGCGTCGTCAGAGATGAAGTAAGTCATTCCGCCTTTTGCATCTTCAGGTAATGCGAGCCATTCGAGAGTCCATTTTCCGTCGTTGCCCTCTTTCCACATACATGGATAGAATGATGCGGCATTGCCTATGCTGATATATCCGCAGACGGTCTTTGAGTCGGCCGAAATGTCTGTAGCCTGTGAGCCGTCACCCAGGAATTCAAACTTAGATGTGTCGAAGTCGCCGTAGTAAAGAAGCGTGCATTTGCCGTCTTTCCATATCGCGGCAGAGTTGGCTGGCCTGGTTTCAGTGCCAAACATGTCAGAGTAAGTTATGAGAAGATCCGGGTCCTTTGATGATCCGCAAATCACGCCGGCGTCGTTTACGGCCTTAAATTCTCCTGACTTGCTGAAGTCGTTTTGGTCAAACTCGGTAAGCCACTGTGTCTCACCTGTGTTGGTGTCATACAGATAGCTGACAGAATAAGAGCCGTCAACCATGTATGAGGGATTCACTCCTACAAGATATTGTCCGCTGGGTGAAATCGCCACTCCGTAAGTTAACTCCGGTAATGTCTTAAAGCTTTTGTCTGCCCATGCATTTTCAGCAAATGTTGCAAGTGCAACAGCCAATAAAAGTAACGTCTTTCTCATGAGTATAACAATTTAAATTAAACATAATATGATACTTCGAGGTAACAAAGTGTCTGTCATTTGCAAATTTAAATAAATGTTGTTATTTTCTTTAAAATATCCTGCCGTTTTCACTTCATATGTATCAATATGAAGTAAAAAGCCCCTGTTTTATGTTGCTTAATCAGTAATAAATGCGAATTAAACGGAAGATTTTAAAGACAGATGCGTTATTGGCGTGATGGTTTGGATGCGGGCATGACGTTTCCGGCAGAAAGTATTATGGGTAAGACAGACCCCCTCGTGCTGTCTCGGCAAGGCTGGCGGCAGACGGAGATTGGCTTATGACCGACTGCCGGGCATGCAGTATGCCGCACCGTCATGGCAAAGCCGGCACTGTTAGTGTGGAGAGAACAGCCTGTCGGCGTGGCTGCAATGCGTCTTC
>ERZ773237.1403-NODE-1403-length-20251-cov-3.469697_pt1 | contig 20251 bp, 15 predicted proteins | sample MGYA00580990_ERZ773237 | MGnify/ENA primary metagenome ERZ773237 (study PRJEB29015, sample SAMEA2737749) | human gut metagenome | biome: human gut; feature: human-associated habitat; material: faeces | place: China | collected 2012 ...
GATCCCACTGCGTTTGATAGGCGTAGATGTAGCACAAGCCCTTGGCATTGGTTTCCTTGGTGAAATACCACTTGTCGCTAGCCTTTTTCATCATCAATCCTGCTAACAGATACCTAATTAAAACATAGGTAGCATTTTAGCGGAAAAAAGAAATCCCGTAAAAACTTATTGGTTCATTTTCACGGGATTAGCTCAGCAAAACAACCGATCCTTGACCTTAATCACTCGAGTTCGGGATCTGTTATCCGGGAGTTCAGGGCGCCACGTTCCCGCCCTTGCTCTCGGTACGCTTGCTCTCGGCGTAGCCGAATTTTCCATGATGTCTATTCTTCTGCCCGTTGCCGATGATCTCGGTGTTACGGTGCCTGAAGCCGGACACTTTATTTCTGCTTATGCGGCCGGCGTCTGCGCAGGCGTTCTCATCATGGCGGCTGCGGCACGCAAGATGCCGCTCAAGACGCTGCTGCTCATCATTGTCGGCATCATCACGCTCGGCAACACGCTGACCGTCTTTGTCGGCAGCTATCACCTGATGCTTTTCAGCCGCTTCATTGCCGGGCTGCCTCACGGCGCCTACTTCGGCGCAGCGGGCGTACTCTGCACGCAGCTTGCCGAACCCGGCAAAGCCTCAAGAGACATGTGTCTGATGGTCGCCGGCATGACCATCGCGAATCTCGCGGGCGTTCCGCTGGCGAGTTTTCTCGCCTGGGCGGTGTCCTGGCGCGCAGCATTTGCCATTGCTGCCGCTGCGGCGCTGATCACTTTTGCGGCCATTCGCATCACTGTTCCCAAAGTGCCGGCACTGCCCGACAGCGGATTTGCCGCACAATTCCGATTCCTGCGCAGTCTCGAGCCATGGCTCGTGCTTGGCGCGATTGGCCTCGGCAACGGCGGATTCTTCGCTTACTATTCATATGTCAATCCCGTCATGGAACACGTAGCCGCGGTTCCGGCTTCGATGATGTCCGTCGTCATCACGCTCGCCGGTGCCGGCATGGTGCTTGGGAACCTCTTCTGCGCCAAAATTTCATCGTCCTTTTCAGATGAATCGCTTGCTGCTGCTGGTCAGGGCGTATTGCTGCTCTCACTGGCTTCAGTCTTTTTTCTCGCGCATTGGAGTCCGGCTGCAATAGCGCTCACAACGCTCGCCGCTGGCTGCGTATTTTTCATTTCCGGCCCCGAACAGGTCCTGATGATCCGCAACGCCAAAGAAGGCCAGCTGCTTGCCGCATCACTCGCTCAGGTATCTTTCAACGCCGGCAACGCCGTCGGTGCGTGGCTCGGCGGATTGCCCATCGATGCGGGCAAAGCCGCAAATTGGGCGGCCATGCCGGGATTTTTCCTGGCGCTCGCGGGGTTTGGTCTTCTTTTTGTCAACTGGCTTATTCACAGAGTGCGCGAAGAGGAACGCACCGCTGGCCGCATCGCTGCACTTCAAGATCAGATCCAGTCAAAAGCGCCTTAGAGAAACCCATTGCGCATGACTGCTCCCCGCCCAATCCCTAACGGGTTTGGACGGAGGCTTCTCGCTTCATTGGCAGCCGTCTCGGTTTTCCGCAGTTTTACGTCGTCTCGACGAGCATTGAGACGGCGGGCATTGCCCTCAAGCCTCAGGACCCGACGAGGGTTCCTGGCGGCCGTTGCTCAATAGAGACCTCAAAGCACAGCCGTTCAACGGCCGCCTGCCGGTATTGTTTTTGCCTTTTTTCGCACCCATTGCTTTGAGATTTTTTGGCAAAAGCATGGCTCAGTTTAGGCAAAGACCAAAAAGAACAAGAACTTAACATAACCTCATCGAACAACAGAACGCGGTTCAAACGGACAGAAACGTTCAGGCCGCATTAGCGATGAGGTATGAAATGAAACCGACTGCTCCGAGCCTTGCCGGTCTTTCCCAAAAATGCAAACTCACCTGTGCCGCGGCAGCTGCCGGCCTCCTTTTTGCCGTTTCTGGCGCCCAGGCTCAAGCGCTGACGCCTAAGCAGGAAAGCATCATTCCGATCGCAGCGCTGACCGCCGAAGGAGATGCCGCCCGTCTTAAGACCGTTCTTGCGGATGCGCTGAACCGAAAGTCCATGACGGTCAACGAAATGAAGGACGTGCTCCTTCAGATGTATGCCTATACGGGGTTTCCGCGCAGTCTGACGGGGCTCGGCGTTCTCGTCAATCTGCTCGATGAACGGCATGCCGCCGGCATCACTGACGAAAAAGGACGAGAAGCGACGCCGCTGCCCGCCGGCACGAACATCCGGGAACTTGGCACGAAAACCCAGACGGAACTTGTCGGCCGGCCAGTGAAAGGACCTGTCTACGACTTTTCGCCGGAAATCGACACCTATCTCAAAGAGCATCTTTTCGGCGACATCTTCTCCTCAGACCTCCTGACACACCAAGAGCGGGAACTCGCCACGATTTCGGCGCTTGCCAGTCTCCCCGCACCCGTACAGCTGCGCTCGCACCTCAATGCCAGCCTGAACGTGGGTTTAAGCCCCGAAGCGCTGCGCGAATTTACTGAGATCCTTCGGCGCGATGTGGGGAGCACGGAAGCCGCACTTGCCCAAACAACGCTTGACGCTGTTCTAGCCCAGCGCGCTGCAAAGTAATCCTTTTTTATCGCTTTCATTCCAAGGACAATTCATCATGACGACTTTGAAGAAAATCGCTGCAGCTGTGTGCGCTGCCGCCTGCATCGCCAGCGTTTCCGCCGCCCCCGACGATATTTCCAAACTCAATCCTTATGGTTTGGTGTACCAGGGAGCCGTTAAAACAAACACGGCGGGTGAAGTCAATATCCATCCGGTGACCTACAGCCTGCACGGCATCAAGATCGCTGCCAACGTTTATACGCCGGCCAACTACGACGCCAAGCAGTCCTACCCGGCAGTCGTTGTTGCGCATCCCAACGGCGGCACAAAGGAGCAGGTGGCCGGTCTCTTCGCGCAGCGCCTCGCTGAACTCGGCTACATCACGATTGCTGCCGATGCCGCTTATCAAGGCGCCAGCGGGGGCGAGCCGCGTCACACCGACAAACCGCAGTTCCGTACAGAGGATATCCACGGCATGGCCTCGTATCTCCTCTCCTATCCCGGCGTTGATGCCTCTCGTCTTGGCGCGCTCGGCATCTGCGGCGGGGGCGGCTATACGCTCAATGCTGCCAAGTCGGATAAACGTTTTGCTGCGGTGGCAACCATCAGCATGTTCAACACCGGCCTTGTGCGCCGCATGGGTTATATGAATTCCGCCGCTGACACCGTTCAGGAGCGCCTCAAGGCCGCCTCTGACGCGCATGCCGCCGAAATGCTCAAAGGCGAAGCGGCGCTTTCGGGAACAGTTGACTTTGATGCGATTTCCCCTGAAGAAGCCGCAAAAATCCCGAACGATCTCTACCGGGAGGGGCTTGAATACTACGGCCGCACGCACCGCCATCCCAATGCCACGTTCTCCTACACAACCTCTTCGCTCATGGACCTCATGACCTGGGACGCGACTGACCAAATTGAACTGATCAACGTGCCGCTCCTCATGATTGCCGGCAGCAAGGCCGATTCGCTCTATATGACGCAGGATGCATTTGCCAAAGCTTCGGGCACAAGCGACAAGGAACTCTATGAAATTCCGGGAGCCACGCACATTCAGACGTACTACGTGCCCGAATACGTGAATCAGGAGGTTGCAAAGCTGTCGGAATTCTTCGGCCGCACTTTGAAGTAATCCGCAAAACACTGCTCCCAATGCTTTGAGCATTAGGAGCAGCCTCAGGTCTTGAATTTCACCGATAGGAGACTTTCCCATGAAGCCTGCCCTCACCCGCGCAGCCTGCCTTTTGTGCGCAGCGTTTGCTTCATTGGCTGCCCCCGCCGCTTCGGCTGGGTCACAAACCATCCTTCGTGCTGCCGAGCAGCAATCCGTGCCCGTCAATCCCGCGAACTTCACGGGCGCTGCACGCAGTGACGGCGCATTTCATCAGCAAGCGCCTGCCCGAGTTTACGGCGGCTGGGGCACCTTTGAACCCGGATCCCGGACGCACTGGCACATCCATCCGCTGGGTCAGACACTGATCGTCACTTTCGGTGCCGGCCTCACTCAGGTCGAAGGCGGGCCTGTCCGCGAAATTCGCGCCGGCGACATCGTCATCTGCCCGCCGGGCGTCAAACACTGGCACGGCGCCAAACCGAATCAAGCCATGCAGCACATTGCCATCGGCGAACGTGCTGAAAACGAACAGGTTCAATGGCTTGAAAAAGTTTCGGATGAAATCTACCTGCAGCCGATCCAGGCACCTTCAATCGAATAAACGGAGACCATCATGAAGGAACTTTTTGAAATGCTCAATGGTTTGTCAAATCGAAAGCTCAATAAGCGCAGTTTCCTGACTGCATGCGGTGCCGCAGCTGCGGCAGCGGCGATTTCAGCCCCGTCGGCCAGTGCGGCCTCTGCGAATGAGCGCCGGATTGCCGTTATCTACTTCTCTAAGACGGGGCATACGCAAAGCCTCGCGGAATGTGTTTCGGACATGACGGGCGCCAAGCTCTTTCGCGTGGAAACGGTCGATCCTTATCCGGAGGAATACCGCGAAACGACGGAGATTGTGAAAGCTGAAATTGAAAACAATATTGCCAGACCGATCAAGCCGCTTCAGGTCAATTTGGACGAATTCGATGTCGTCATTCTGATGACGCCCACCTGGTGGCACCATGTCGCACGGCCGCTTCAGACCTGGATGGAATCCGCGAAACTTGCCGACCGCACAAACCTTCTCATTCTGACTGCAAATACGCACGGGGGCGGCGGACGCATGCATACGCGCGAAGATTTTGAAAAATGGCTACCTCAAAGCCGTCTCGGCACCCATTTCACCATTTTTGGCGGGGTGAGCCGCAAAGACCGCGATGTTCGGCGCTGGCTCGAAGAAAACAAAGTGCTTTAACTGCCAAAACGCTCGGAGAATCATCCAAATGACAGTCTTCAGAAAATTACGGCTCAATGCTGTTTTCCTCGGCATTTCCGCACTGCTGATGGGCAGCGGCGCTGCCGCATTCGACCCAATCACCATTGTTGATCAGCAAAGTTTTGCTGCCGGCGGCAAGGTTGAAACGGCTCCCGGCACATTCGAAGCTAATCGGCCGACGGAGGCCGGACAGTCCATTCACGGCGATCACGCCTATTTTTTCTGCCAGAAACCGGCAGATGCAAAGCCGCTCGCCATGACCTTCCTTCACGGCGCGATGCAGTTTTCGAAAACTTGGGAAACTACGCCTGACGGGCGCGAAGGCTTCCAGACAATCTTTCTGCGCAAAGGCTGGCAAACCTGCGTTGTGGACCAGCCGCGCCGCGGTAATGCCGGCCGTGCCCTGGCAGATGCCGAAATAAAAGCCGCCAAGAATGATCAGACACTTTTCGGTATGTTTCGTCTTGGACTCTGGCCCAAGTTCTATGACGGCGTTGCTTTCAAGCAGGATGCCGCCGTGCTTGATCAGTTTTTCCGCCAGGTGACGCCCAATATCGGCGCATTCGATGCTGAGATAGCAGCCGCCGGCGTTGCCGCAGGATTAGAGAAGACCGGACCAACGGTGCTCGTGACGCACTCACAGGGCGGCGGTGTCGGCTGGCTGATCGCCATGCAGAATCCGAATGTCCGCGCAGTGGTTGCCTATGAACCTGGCAGCGGTTTCGTTTTTCCCAAAGGAGAGGCTCCCGAAACGATGCCGAGCAGCTTCGGGCCGCTTTCGGCCGATGAAGTCCCGCTTGAAACATTCAAAAAGCTCACCCGCATTCCGATCGTCGTCTATTACGGCGACAACATCCCGCGCAACCCCTCTCCTATTCCCAATGCGGACCAGTGGCGCGTGCGCGTTGATATGGCACGACTTTGGGTAGATGCAGTCAACCGTCACGGCGGCGATGCCCAGCTCGTGATGCTGCCCGACGTCGGTATCAAAGGCAACACGCATTTCCCGTTCTCCGACCTCAACAATCAGGAAGTCGCCGAACAGCTCAGCCAATGGCTGCACGCCAAACATTTAGATCGCTCTTGAATCGGAAGCAATAAAAATGACTCCACTCCAAATACCCTCTGCAACACTCTCTAACGGCGTCACCATGCCTAGACTGGTGTTCGGCACTTATCAAATCAAAGACCCGAAAATCTGTCAGAAGGCCGTTGAAGACGCGCTCGAGGCCGGCTACCGTGCCATTGACACGGCTCAAAGCTACGGCAATGAAGCGGCAGTCGGCGCCGCTCTGAAGGCCTGCGGTCTTCCTCGGAACGAACTCTTTATTACCACGAAGCTCTGGGTGGAAGATGCGTCTGAAGCCGGTGCTCGCCGCGCCGCTCTTCGCTCCATGGAACTGCTGGGGCTCGACTATCTGGATCTTTATCTCATTCATCAGCCCGTCGGCGATGTTTTCGGTGCATGGCGAACGATAGAGGCGCTTTACCGCGAAGATCTGCTGCGTGCCGTGGGCGTCAGCAATTTCTCGCCGGACCGTTTGATGGACATGGCGCTCTCCAGCACTATTCGCCCGCAGGTGAATCAAGTTGAAATCAATCCTTTTTGCCAGCAAAAGGATGCGCTGCCGGTCATGGCATCACTAGGCATTCTGCCTGAAGCCTGGGCGCCATTTGCCGAGGGCAGAAACGGACTTTTTAGCAACGCAGTGCTCGCCGGCATTGCAGCCAAACACAACGCATCAATTGCTCAAATTGTTCTGGCGATGATTCTCAAAATGGGAGCCGTCGTCGTCAGCAAGTCGGTAAACCCAGAGCGGATGCGCGAGAATATTCGTGCGGCGGAGGTGTTGCTCGACCAAACCGATATGACTGCAATGGCTGCGCTTGACACCGGGCGGAGTCAATTCTTCTCTCATCGCGACCCGGAAATCATCAAGTGGTTCCACAGCCGTCACATCGAACACTAAAAGGATGCCCCCTCTTTTTGAATCAAGGATTTCGACATGACCCAAACAGCAGAAATTCTGAAAACACCGACGTCAGCTGCTCCGGAATCTATCGAAAAGTGTGCAGAGCTCGCTCAGCTTGTCGAACGTTTCGTGGACACCAAAGGTGAATATGATGAACGCATTCCGGGGCTGCATATGTCCTCGCTCAAGGCGCCGATTTCCACGCCCAACTGCTTTTATGTGCTCTCAGTAGGAATGATTCTCAGGGGCTCGAAACGACTCCTGATTGGCGGAAAAACGTATGGCTACGAAGCCGGTTCCATGCTTGTCACCTCTATTGATCTGCCGACATCCTATGAACCTAAAAGTCGTTCAAAACGGTCACGATACTCAAGTGAAAATGACGTTTTGATAGAAAAGTCCGTGAAATACACGGACTTTTTCTTGCTTTCAATAGTGTACGTATGATAGAATGTAAGGGCATTATTGGAGATACTCATGGGACGCCCTCTCACTGGAAAAACGCATGTCGGCATTCGCCGCGAAACCCGCTCGAATGGCGACGTCTACGTATACGAACGTGTGACTGGATATGATCCGAAAACTCAGAAAACAAAGACGCTCTCTACCCGACTTTTGGGCAAAATCCTGGCTGGGTCGACCGAAATGATCCCGACCCGCCCCAAAAAGAAGCGTTCCGAAGTTATCGAGGCACCCGTCCAGGCCGTCCGCACCCATGTCGGACTTCAAAAAATCCTCGAGTGGGCAGGTCATGAATCCGGTATTGATGCGGATCTCCAGAGGAGCTTCGAGATCGGTGACGCCCTCAAGTTGAGTTCGATCGCTCGGTACTGGGTCGCGACTGACGGTGACACGTTGCCGCGCATGGAATCATGGCAAGTAATGAATCCGCTACCGTACGGACACCCCATCACTCAGGATGTTTACGGCAAGCTGTTCATCTCGGTTGGTCGAAATGAATCTGGAGTGCAGTCGTATTTTCAGTGCCGTGGACAAAGAGTCTCGTCGACGGGTTTGAATCTGGCGCTGGACACCACGACTTTCTCGACGTATTCGAAGAATCAAATTGAAGCGCGTCAGGGATTCAACAAGGATGGGGACGGGCTTGATACGATCAAGCTTCTCGTGCTGTACTCTGTGGAAAATCGTCAGCCCGTCGCTTTCAGCAAGCAGCCCGGGAACATCCCTGACAAGATCTCGCTCGCCAATGCGCTTCGGCAGCTTGACATGCTCGATCTGGCGTCGCCGGTCATCGTGGCCGACAACGGGTTCTACAGTCAGGACAACATGACGCATTTTGCCCGCGAGCACACGAAGTTCTTGATGCTCGCCAACAGTACCGACAAGTGGGTTCGCTCGGAAATCGACGCCGCACGCGAAGAGCTCGGGCACTTCAGGAACGTCTGCCCGTTTGACGTCGATGTCAGCGGCGTCATGCGCCGCAGGCAGCACGGGTTCAGCATCGTGCGAAAACGCACGCGCGGGCATTTCGAAGCCGGGGAGACGGAATCGTTTACGCGACGCCTGTACGTCCATGTATTTCACAAACCGGAGGCTGCTCCGATTCAGGAGCGCAGGCTTCGCGAGAGCCTTTTCTCACTCAAGAAGGATCTGGAGGACGGCGTCGAGGAATTTCGGCCGGCTGCCCAGAAACAAATCGACAGCTACCTCACGGTGAAACGTACGGCCAAAGGCGTCAAGGTCGACTTCAAAATGGACGGGATCGAGGAAGCAAAGCGCTATTGGGGGTATTTCGTCCTTGTGAGCAATGAAATCAAGGATCCCTTCGACGCGCTGAAGGCATACCGTTCCCGTGAAAAGATCGAAGAGCTTTTCGCTACGTACAAGGACAGTTTTGATGGGCGAAAGCCGAGGACGTGGTATCCCGAGAATCTGTACGGCAGGCAATTTGCCCAATTCGTTGGTCTGGGCTACCACTGCTTCCTTGCGAAGAGAATCCTTGATGTGAAGAAGGCGCTCTCCGAAAAAGAAACCGAGGGAAAGACGAAGGAGGAGTTGAGTCTCGAAGCAAAGCTGCTCGCTTGGCTCAATCAGCACTCGCTCATTCAAATTTTGGACTGGTTCCGTTGTGTCGACTACGTCGCCGCAACGGGGAATGCCAGTGCATCCAAATGGACAACGGAAACGACGAGACGTGACCAGCTCTTTCTCAAGATGTTGGGCGTGAAGTAATTCGTGGGGGCTTTAGACGACTTTAAGGCTATGAAATCGGAGCCGTTTCCAAAGACAATCCTTTTGTCTCGCTTTCCCTGAAGCTCAATCCCGCCATTCTGGCCGAGCTGCTCGCGGAGGATGTCTCTACTCTGAAACCGGGTGAGCCATACGGCTTTGATGCAGCCCCGGAAGAACTTATCGAAGACTTTGAACGGCTGCTGCGCCTTTTAGATCGTCCGGCACAAATTGCTGCGCGAGCGCCGCTTCTCATTCGAGACATTCATTATCTTGCCCTCACGAGTGCCGCCGGCAATTCGCTGCGCTCCCTTTATGCCCCCGGCTCCACCGGTCATCGCATCCGGCAGGCCGTCAAATGGATGCGGGAAAATTTTCGTGAAACCATCACGATCGAGCAGCTCGCCGGCATTGCCCACATGTCGCCGGCGACCTTTCATCGACAGTTCAAGGACCTCACCTCCTTCACGCCGATTCAGTATCAAAAACGGCTGCGGCTCTATGAGGCTCAGCAATTTTTAATGCGCGGCGACGGTGACGTGAACAGCGCGGCCTTCGCCGTGGGTTATGTGAGTCCGCAGCAGTTTAACCGCGACTACAAGCGCTTCTTTGGCGATGCGCCCGGACGCGTCACGAAATCTTTTAAACAGTCGCTTCGTGACCGACTGTCAGCCGAAACAGACGCTTAAGCGCTCCGTTATGTGAAGCCGCTCTCCGCAGCAGGCGCCGAGAAGCTTTGGGGCGCAATGGCGTCACTGCGGATTATTTTTTCCCTATGTCCGAATTTTCTGCGGGCGCCGCCTTCTTTTCTGTGTCAGACGACTTCGCAGCCTTAGTCTGCGGCTCGTCGCTGAAGTATCCCACCATTGCGCGCCAGTTGACGATCAGCATCAGCGCAAACACAGCAAGGCACTGGCCGGCATAGCCGGCCATGGCGTACGGCGTCATGACAGACGGCGAACCGTAAAAAGCATTGAAAAATGCCGGCGCGCCGCCCGCAATTTCGGCTGCATGCAGTGCAAAGGCTGCCAGAGCCTCCGCATAGCATAGGAAGGCAGCCGCCATCAGCACCTTTTGGGCGCGAAAGCGCATCGGCCAAATCCTCGCACACATCAGAACGAAGACTGGAAGAATGGCGGGCAGAGCGGTAAGAAGCGTGCTGAGAATGAACTGCATAGCAAAGACACTGCGCTTCGGGGGCGGCAGCGTGACATTCGAAACGGAGGCGCAATCGTAGCAGAGACGTTTCGTTGATTCCTGCCCGAAACGAGCAGAAAATGCCCGCAAAGACTGTCTGTTCTTTGCGGGCATTCCTGCCGGACCGGCACTTATTTTAGGTGAGCTGCCCGATAAGGGCAGCCTCTCTCATTAAGCCTGCTTGGTAGCTGCGTCAGCAGCCGGCGACGGTTCGCGAAGCTTCATGACGCAGTGATAAACCACCAGAAGGGCCAGAACGATCAGCGCTGCGGCGATGATCAGCTGCAGACCGCCAACCATGAAGACGAACGAACCGTCGGCCATGGAGCGGAAGATCCGCAGGCAGGCCTGAATCAGTGCAGTCATCGTCACCACAAACATGACGGTCATCGGACCATAAAGCATCCAGCCCTTGCGGCCGGTTGCCTTCAGGAAGACCGCGAGGCCGGTCAGCACCAGAGCCGAGAGAAGCTGATTCGCAGAACCAAAGAGCGGCCAGACCGACATGTAGCCCGCGAGGCAGAGCGCATAGCCCATGGCGAGCGTCAGGATCGTCGCGAAAACGGTATTCGTGAAAAGCTTCTGGATCGGTCCCATCGCTTCACCGGGGCCCGGGGTGAAAAGTTCCTGCAGCGACATACGGCCGATGCGCGCCACAGCATCCACAGATGTCAAAGCCAAAGCAGAAACGCACATCGTAAGGATGCAGGCAGCAATGTCGGTCGGCACACCGAAGATATCGGTGAGGAATCCGGCGACGGAACCGGAGAACGTCTGGAAAGGCGTGCCCGCTGGAAGTACGCCGTTGCTCGCAGCGGCGCAGACGATGATCAGCGCCACGATGCCGAGAACGACTTCAACGCACATGGAGCCGTAGCCCACAAGACGCATGTCCTTTTCGTTGGCAACCATCTTTGAGGAGGTGCCCGAACTCACGAGAGAATGGAAACCGGACACGGCACCGCAGGCGATCGTCACAAAGAGGATGGGGAAAAGATCCAGATTCTTGACTTCAAAACCAACGAAAGCAGGCATATTGAGCGTCGGATTCTTGACGAAGACGCCGAGAACACCGCAGACAATCATGCCGATCAAAAGGAACATCGAGAGATAGTCGCGAGGCTGTTTAAGGAGCCACATCGGCATCACCGAAGCGGCAAAGAGGTACGCAAACACCACATAGCGCCACGTAACGCTGTCCAGGTAGATCGGATTTGCGATGCCGACCCAGAGCATCAGGCACATGAGCACGATGCCGACCACGAGCTGAATGCCCGCTGTCGGACGGAACTTCTTCAGGTAGAGGCCAAAGAGCACCGCGACAAACATGTAAAGGAGTGAAATCGAACCTGCCGCCGCATTAGGCATGATCTGCGAGCCGTCCTTGGCAAACCCGTTGAAAGTGTTGGCCACCATGTCGCAGAAAGCCGCAATCACGAGCAGCGTGAAAAGCCAGCAAAAGAGCAGGAACAGACGACGGCCGGTACGGCCGATGTAGTCCTCAATGATCATGCCGATTGAACGGCCGCCATTCTTAACGGAGGCGTAAAGGGCTGTGAAGTCCTGTACGGCACCAAAGAAGATGCCGCCGATGAGCATCCAGAGCAGTGCGGGAAGCCACCCGAACATCGCGGCAATAATTGGACCCGTAACAGGGCCTGCACCCGTAATGGACGTGAACTGGTGCGCAAACACCGTCCACTTATTGGCGGGAGCGTAATCTCCGCTTTTATTTTCAACAGCCGGCGTCGGCCGGTTGGGATCGATCCCCCATGTCTTTTCGAGCCAGCGGGCGTATCCGAAATACCCGCAGGCCAGAGCGACGAGAGCGATCTGCATGACTGTCAGCCCATTCATTTCTACTTTGCCTTGGTTGAGTGACTTTAAAAATAATCTCGCCGCCCTTCTGTCGAGACCCCGAGGTCTCCTTGACAGACAAACGGTGAATTGAGCCGCCGAAAACAGGGTCTTCCGGCGGCTTCATGAAATGAATGGTAGACAGTTTTCAATACGATAGCAAATGCAACTTTTCTTTTTTAATCTGCTATTAACATTGATTTATATGAAATAAATAATGCATTATCTTTTTAATTGAAGTGCAATATGACTATTCGTAAGCAAATGTCAATCTGTCTGGGCAAAAGAGCTTAAGGGCTTTCACTCTTCTTTAGAACCTCCAAACAACTTACGGGCGGTATTCCCCGCAAGAGGAACACCGCCCGTAAGTCAAAGATCCTTGGGGCAGCATCGCTTGGGTCTGGACCGAGCGCTTGGGCTGCCCTATGAAAGATCGTATTTTTAGCCGAGGAAGTACACCCCTACCAAGCAGATGAACATCACGGGAGCCGTGCGTTTGACGATCTCAAAAGGCGAAACGCCAGCGAGCCCGGCAGCGATGATCATGCCGCCGGCGAGCGGCGAAGAAAGACGACCGAAATTGCCCGAAATAGCGGCAAGATAGCCCAGACTGTCAATGGACATGCCGAACTGAGCGGCATGAGGCGTCACGGCCTCATTGAAGGCAAATGTGGCCGCGTCGCCCGAACCCGTCACAATGGCCATGAGATAAGGCCCTAAAGCAGCGCCCAATTTGGCCACTTCGTTGGCATGCGTGAGGTAATTGACGAAAGCATCGATCACGCCGCAGGCGCGCAGCCCGGCAGCGAATACGCCGGCAGCAATAATGATGCCGATGATGCTCGCATAACCGCGCCCCATGCCGTCAAAGAACTTCTTAGTCACTTCTGCCGGGCTGGTACGAGTGACGGCGATAGCATAGATAGCGCCGATCAGCATGGCGGTAGCCACCGACATCTTGAGCTGCGGCGCCCAAATGCTTGCACAAACGAGGATCACGACCGGAAGAAGCGGAGCAATGGCAAAGAGAACGTTGGGCTTTTCCGGCAGATCAGACTGCTTGCTCTCAGCGCCGTCAGCCTGAGAAAAACCTTCGCGGCGGAAATCGCGATAGACGACGCAGACGATGACCATCAAAACGATAGAGGCCAACGTTGCGCCGACAGTGACCGGCATCCAGCGGCCGATGAAGTCCATGATCGTGATGTCAGCGAGCTTAGCGACGAAGGCGTTGTGCGATACGCCCGGGCTGAGATAAGCGAGCGTAATCGACCCCACCACGCTCGCGGCAGCGATAGCCGGATGGAAACCCGCACGAATCATGAGCGGAATGATCGTCGGACCGACCGAAGCCACCAGTCCCGAGGTCGAAGGGATGGCGATCGAAATCAGTGACACGACGAGCATGCAGGCGGGCAAAAGCATGAGACCGAGCTTTTTGAGCGGCTTCGTGAGCAGCGCAACAAGATGTACGTCGCATTTCGTGAGCGAGACAACGCTTGCAAAACCCATCGCCGAGCAGATGGCAATGATGAGCGTTGCATTCGTCATCGACTTATCAAACTGCTTAAAAGCAGTCATCGGCTCGAGCGAAAGCAGAGCCATCAAAATACCCGCGGAGAGCAGGACTAGACGGGTTTCATAGCGTTTGATAAGCGCTGCAATAGCGCCAATAGTGACGACAAGCGCCACACCCATGGACCATGTCATATTGAGATATACCTTTGGTTGGGAAGAAACGACCGTTGGCAGAGCGTTGTTTCGCTTCTTTTTCCAGGGCCGCAAAGCTGTCGATTCTAGCGAAATCAGCTGACAATTGTGCTAAAGTATTTTTTCTTTAGAAAACAATACATTACTTGCCTTTTGAAAACTGCTAATCGATCGTTTGATGGGTATCGGCCAGTCGAACGCACAATCCCCAAAGCAATATGACAGCCGTGAAGAAAACGAACGGCGCCGTCCAGCCGCCCGTTGCCTGCAAAAGCCGGCCGAAGATGAAAGGACCTGCACCGGCAGCCAGATACCCGATGCCTTGAGAGAGCGTCGATACGGCGAGCATGGCTTGACTGCCCTTCGTATGCGAAGCCATCAGCAGAAAGGCTGCTGAGAGCATCGCCCCCTGTGCAGCTCCAGCGGCAACAGAGGCGGGAAGGAGCCATGCGCCGCCAGCCAGCCAGCCGGCAAGCCCGAGCACATAAAGGAGCGAGAGCACGGCGCCGGCAGTTCGATCGTTGGGACAGACTTTGAAGAACTTCGCCGTCATCACGGAAGCCGGCAGTCCAGAAAAGAGAAAGACGAAAATCCAGATGCCCGTCATTTCGAAACTCATTCCCTGAGCACGCCAATACGAAGGCATCCAGGCTGCGGCCGTATAAATCAGTGTCGATTGGAGTCCCATCACACCCGTAAGAATCCAGGCCAAAGGCATGTGCATCGTCCGGCGAAGCAGTCCCTGCGGTCTCTGCTTATCCGCCGCAGGCTTTGATGCAGAGCACGGCGATTCGTTTGACAGCCCTTGCGTCCCGCATTGCATCAGGAGCAGCCAAACCATCAGCGCCAGCACGGCTGCCGCCGTCCAAAAACCAAAGGGCCAGCTCAAGTCCCCGCCCCAGGCAAAAAGCGGCGCTGCCGTCAGCCCGCCCACTGCACCGGAAAGCCCGATCATGCCGGTATAAAGTCCCATCAGCATGCCGATTCTTCTCGGCCAGCGCGTTTTGATGACGACCGGCATGAGCACGTTGAGAAGCGCAATACCTGCGCCCAGCAGGAACATGCCGCCCGCAAAAGCCGCCAGATTCGCAATGAAGCGAAGCGCAGTACCGAGGAGCAACAAACCGAGCGCAGCCGACGCGGCTCCGCAAAGGCCTAAACGCGCCTGAAGCGCCGGAGCGAGAAAAGAACAAAGCCCAAAAGCGGCAACCGGCAGTGCGGCCAGCAGCCCGTAGAGGCTCCAGGTCGTTCCGTAGGCGGCAACCACTTCTGCGGCTACGGGACCAACGCCTGTAACAGGACCGCGCATTACAAAAGCTGTCAACAGCAGAGCAATCAGTGCAGGCATCAGTGCCTGAGAGGAAGTTTTTTGCGCTGAGGCATCGGATAATAGTGTCATTGCAAGGTTCTTTATGCTGTCACAGCGCCCTTAAAGTGCATTGAAAACACACACATGCACATCATCAACGCCTGCGCCTCAATCGTAGCGGATAGTTACAGTTCGCATATAAACTGAACATTTGTTCAGGCCGTCCTGCGCTATCGTGTAGAGTGTAGATCAAATCAAATCGTTCGCTCGGCGCCCGTCGCCGAATGAACCCCCTCCTACCTACGGACAAACCACATGCAGAAGAAAGTTTCCGTCATTGCCTTGTCGCTCGCTGCGGCTCTTGCTCTTGCCGGCTGCGCCAACGACGGCACACGCTACCGCGCAGACACCTACTACGCGGGACAGGTCAATCAGGTTCAGGAAGTCAATACCGTCCAGATCATTGCAGTCAATGCTGCCCGAGTTGCCGTCCCCAATGATGACAACCGTGATACCGCGAGAATGACTGGTGCCATTCTTGGCGCCATTGCCGGCGCGGCCATCGGCAACCACAACAATCATTCGACCTCTTCGCGCGTGATGGGCGGTCTCGCTGGCGGCGCGGTCGGCGGTTTGGCCGGCGATGCAGTCGGCGGATCGTCGTCCACGAGCTATACCGACGGCGTGCAGATCGTCTTCCGTACGGCTTCCGGCAAGGTGCTTCAGAGCGCACAGGTCGGCCGTCCCTGCGAATTCAAGACCGGCACGGCCGTTATGGTGTCGCCCACGCCCAACGAAGCGCGCATTCAGCCCAACAACCCTTACGGCTGCGGCCGCTGATACTGACGCTTAGCAGATTAAAAAGGATTGAATGATGAAGCTTCATACACTTGCCGCGCTGCTCGCGTCGACCATTGCTGCTGCGGCCGTTGCCGCACCGAGCACTGCCACCTCGACGCTCCCGCCCGGGGTCAAAGACATGAGCCCGGATCAGATTGATTACAACCTTCAGGCGATTGACGCCGCTGCCAAAGAACAGCAGGAATTGGCTCGTCAGAAAGAGGCCGCCCGCGCTGCCGCCCGCGCTGCCGCTCAAGCTGCTGCTCAGGAAGCCGCTGCCAAGGAAAAAGCAGCCGCTGAGAAACGTGCGGCCGCTGCCGCTCGAGCCAAAGCCCAGCAGCAAGCTGCGGCGGCTAAGGAAAAAGCCGCTCGTCAGGCTAAGCTCGACGCATATGAGGACAAGGTTCGCGAACTTGAACTTCAAATGAAGGAACTTGACGTGACTGAACGCCGAGCTCAAGTTGAAGGAACCGTTTCCGATGCTGCAGCTCGCTCGGAACTTTCACGCGAAAAAGCTCAGGTTGAGCTCGACCGCATGAAGGCCGAAGTTGAGGCACTGCGCGGTCAAATGAAGACTGCCCAGTAAGCCCAGTATTGCAAAAGCGGCGCAAGTACGCCTGCGCCGCGCCTTTCAAGCGCTCCGCCATCCGTGTCGGAGCGCTTTTTTTCTGTTCAAAATTCGAACCGATAGAGTAGATCCAGCGCCTGATTGACGCCGGAGACCGCTTCTAAGTAGAGCCGCGGCATCAGTCGATAACGAAGCGTCAGCGTCGCAAGCGAATCAAAGATGCCGACGCCGTACTTCACCTGCAGACCAGGAAGCAGATAGGCGGACACCACTACTTGCTGGGATTCCCCGCTGCCTGCTGTATCGATACCCACGCCGGAAAGGCCCACCGCGTCGCCGATTTCACTCAAAATGCCGCCGCCCTGAGAGGTCCCCAGCCCAATGAGCATGCTCGTCATCATGGCTGAGCTGCTGCCGTCTTCCGAGCCGAGTCCCTCGCCTCGCAGAAGATAGGAAAGCGCCTCTTCGTCGGACATGGAAGGTGTTGAAAAGAGCTGTACCACCGGTTCATCAGCCGTGCCGGTGACACGAATGCCGGCCGTCACGTCGTCCTCTGTAGACTCCGGATTGCGGATCGCTTCCAAACGAATGCTCGGATTGGCCATCGGACCGGAAAAAAGGAATTCACCGGTTTGAATTAAAAGATCCTGCCCGTAAGCACGAAAACGCCCGCGCGGAATATTCATGCTGCCGAGGAGTCCCATGCGGCCGCCGCCCATCATGAATTTGAGTTTGCCTGAAAGCGAAGCATCCAATCCGTAAGCTTTGACACGCACATCCTTTTCACCAATCACGATGTCGACGTCTGCGCGTATCGGCAGACTTTCGGTCTTCGCAGCGATGGGGTTGAGATTGGCGTCGAGCATCACCTGGTCATCCGATACGGCGACCGCAGAAGCCGGGAGCTCATTGATTTCAATAACCGCCGACGCGACGTTCACGCTGCCCGATGCGGATGCCGACTTAGGATCGGCCTCGGTCTTCACATCCGCTTTAACGTCCAGCCGAATGGAGGGCGGCAGGGTCAGCCGAAGTCCGTCTGTCTTGACTCGAGCACTGGCGTGCCAATCCGTCAGGCTTTCCCAAGAAGCGCTGCCGGAGAGTTCAATCTTCTGCAGTGTGCGGTCGGATGAATTCGTTTTCCCCGTCAGATTGGCAAGCGACCTCACCTCTCCCGTCAGGGTGGAAGACCGGCCGTTAAAACGCAGCTCCAGTCCTGATGGCTCCATATCGAAAGGCACCAAGTCGGCATTCACCACAACGTCCTCAAGCGCTGCATTGCCGTAGAGTTCCGGCTTGATGAGCGTACCGCCGGCGCGCAGATCGGCGTTAACAACACCCTCTGCTTTTTCCCCTTTAGAGAGAAACGGCTGAATAAAGGAAGGCGTAACGCCCGTTAAACCAAATCGCCCTTCGAGCCGACGCGTCTTCATGGGGTCAATGACGCCGACCTCTCCCCAAATGCTGCCGTTTCCTTTGGGCTTGACATCCCACGCGAGTGCAACGCGCTTTTCGGACAACAATGCATGCGCGCGCAGACGTTCAAGTTCCACAGGAATCCGCACACCCTGCCAGCGGGTTGAATAAGCCAGTCCGTCCCCATTGAGATCCGCCATGCCTTCGGGCATGCGGCCATTGTCAAGATCCCATTTCAGCCGCACGCCGCCCGTCAGCGCACCCTCCAAGGTGTCACTCTTGCGCCGCAGATAAGGTTTGAGAACCGACATCGAAAGACGAGTCAAACGCAGCTCTGCTTCCCCGCTGCGGCCCAGCACCAAAGTCTTAGGCGCACAGACCTCAGCATCATCATGCTTCCAACAGTGTCCGGCAATCGTCGCCTGCGTTTTTGCAGTACTCCAAGTCATGTCTGCAGGAGACGCATTGGACCAGACCCCTGCGGGCGTCGTGAGAGAGGCTCGGGTCAGTCTGCCCGTCCAGTCGAGCGTATCGCGGGAGAAGCCGCCGGTGAGCGCAACGCTCCCGCTCACTGGCTCTCCGTCGAGCATCAGTTTCAGCGCGTGAGCCGTCTCACGCCCTTGGAGCGACGCCTCCAGCTGCGGCATATTGACGCCCGGAGCAGTGAGCTCCTTCAGATTGAGAAGAAGCTTTCCAACCACTTCGCCTTCAGAGAGGGATCGAACGATGAAATCGAATTTTTCTGCTGCAGAGCTGCCCGCTTTTGGCGGCACGAGTCTTCCCGGCGGCATGCGGCTGCTGATTGCCGAAGTGTCTGCTGTTTTTACGGCTGCCGAGGCTTCAGCCGGCGCAGCCGAAACGGATGGGCTGCTCTTCTGAACCGGGCGCTTGTAGGCAGTGAACGCCTTCAGCTTCAGGCGCTCAACATCGGCATCTGGATTTGGAGAATTGCGAAGATCGGCATAGAGGCCAAACTGCTCGAGCGCAAAAATATCGTTGTAGGCAAGCTTCTCGGCCTTCAGATCTGCAAGGATCACTGGATTAGCCAGACTTCCGTCGACATGAACGTTCCCCTTGGCTCTGCCGCTCAGTCCCGGAATCGTGTTGAGGAGTCCAGGCGCATCGAGCTTCATATCGAGCTTCACGCCCCGAAGCTCTTCAATGGATCCGGTTGCTGAAGCGGTGTTGCGTCCCAATAGGACGTAGAAATCATCCATTCGCCAATTCAGCCCGTTTTCGCCTGCTGCTGCCAAACGGAGTTCGAGCGGCGTATTTTGCTTGCCAATAGCCCCCTTTACCTGACTCTTGGCGCTGAAAGCAAAATTGCCCGCCGTTGTCAATGAACCTGTTCCTGAGGCCTCTGCGGCGAGTTTCAGCGGGAAAGAGACAACCCATCCGCCCAAATCGATATTGTCGGCCTTGAGCGTCCCGCTCCAGTCGAGATCCTTTGGCCACTCTGCAGATCCTGCAGCTTCAAGCCGTCCCAAGGGGGTTTCTGCAACGAAGCGGTCAATCCGAGCCCCTGAGAGTGTTCCCGAAAGGGCCGCATCAATCACGCCGGCAAAAGTCTTTTTCCCAGCGAGAATCGCTTGAGAAGCTGAAACCTCGGGCTTACCCGAGAGAGTGAATGAATACTTCCGGGCATCTCCGCCGGCGTGAAAAGCCAAATCACGAATGGTCCAGAAGGCATTTCTCAATGCTTCGGAAGCGCCCGCGGACGCTGGTGCCCCTCCAGCTTCTTGAAGCTGCGCAACCTTGTCTTTTTGCGTTTGAGCTGCCCATGCAGCATCCGGCGGCACAGCCCCTTTTGCCTCCGCTGCGCCCTGAGCGGTTTGCTTTACAGCCAAAGCCGGGACCAAGAGCTCAGACGACGTCAATGAAGCATTGAACGGGAGATAGGGTTTAGACGGATCGGCTGAGAGTGAAAACGCCAGATCAACAGCCCCTGCGGCAGCACCCGCGAGCTTAAGTTCGCCGATAACCTCTCCCGAAAGATCCATCACCAAAGTGCTCTGGGGCGACTTGAAACGGATGCCGAGCAGCTTTCCCCAAGGCTCGACGTCCGCACGAGCTTCAAGGTGAATGGAAAGCGGCCAGGCATCAGCCAGTTTGGCCTCTGCGGATGCGCTGATGGAGAGTACGGAAGAATCAATCGCCGCGGCTTCAACCGAAAGAGAACCGTCCTTCTGAACCGAAGCGTTTTTAATTTCTGCTTTATTGAGCACCAAGGGCGCCAACCCGGG
>ERZ773237.1408-NODE-1408-length-20186-cov-2.847101_pt1 | contig 20186 bp, 18 predicted proteins | sample MGYA00580990_ERZ773237 | MGnify/ENA primary metagenome ERZ773237 (study PRJEB29015, sample SAMEA2737749) | human gut metagenome | biome: human gut; feature: human-associated habitat; material: faeces | place: China | collected 2012 ...
GGAGACTGACCAGTGCGATCTCAACGTCATCAGTGGCGCGGCAGATGCTGCGCTTCAGACCTTGAGGGGTCGAACGGTCCGCGCCGCAGCGGCGAGGGCAAAGATTGCAGATCATGGCAAAAATGCAGATTCGTTGTGCGGCTGAGCATAAGCCGCAGTCGGGTTTCTTATTATCGACTTCCAAAACCGATTTCGACCGGAATGGTATTCCTTTTCGAAGACTCACGTATCTCCGCATGGCACGGCTTTGCCGCCGTAGAGAGAATGGAGTATTACGTCTTTATTTAACTGCCTAACATCATGGACAGCGTTGCGCTCATTGCACCTGATTTTTCGATCATTCTGCTGGGATTGCTGCTGCGGCTGAAGTTCGAATATTCAGAAGATTTCTGGAAACAGGCCGAACAGCTTGTTTTCTACGTGCTTTTCCCGCCGCTGCTCTTCACCTCCATCTCTGGGTCCAGCCTCTCGCTCGGAGAATCTGCCGGGTTCCTCGCCGCAGGCATCGGGGCGATGCTGATCGGCGTCTGCGCGTCTTGGTGTATTCGCTATTTGGTGAAGACTGATCCGGTCACCCATGCATCGCTCTTTCAATGCGGCTTTCGCTTCAACACTTATATTGGTTTTGCCCTAGCTTTGAAGCTTTTTGGTGACCAGGGTTTTGCACTTCTGGCACTTTTGATCGCTTTTTGGGTGCCGATTTCAAACACCATTGCGGTGAGTGCGCTCGCTGGTGCTGTGGCCAAACGTGATGCAGCCTTGGGTAAGCAGACAAACGGCTCTGAGCCCAGCCTCGTGGTTGTTACGGGAAAAGCGGTTATCCAAAATCCGCTCATTATCGCTACGGTTCTTGGACTCTGCTGCAATCTTCTCGGCATCACAGTACCAGCAACCATCCATCACTTCTTAAAGGGACTTGGCAATGCGTCGCTGGCCATGGGGCTGCTTTGCATCGGTGCCGGTCTGCGCTTTGCAGCGCTGCGCGGAAGCTGGGGACTTATTCTCACCGGCGCCGTGCAAAGACTGATGTTTTTGCCGCTTGCCGCATGGGGAGTGACGGAAGTCTGCGGACTGCCGCCGGCAGCGGCGGGAGTCGTCATTATTTTTGCGGCTCTGCCGACAGCACAGTCGTGCTATGTGATGACGGCCGCTATGCACGGCAACGCGCCGGCTGTTGCTGCAGCAACATCCCTGCAGACATTGGCAGCAATAGTGACGCTGCCCATCTGGATTTCGCTTGCGATTCTTTGATTTAAGCATCGGGCAGAGAGCGGGTTTGCCCCTTACTCCCTCGCACTCCCCCGGACGAGCCGTTCGGCATCGGCGTATTAAAGAAAGCCGTGAATTCAGAGGTCAGGCCTTTGACGTTTCACCATGGTCCGCGTCCATTTATTGAGGCTGACCCTTCCACCACGCAGCTCCAGCCGCAATGATCTTGTCAAGATCGTCTTGTGATAGTCCGGACGTACGCACATCTTCCTTCGTCTCCTTGGTTAGCGAAGAAATGATGTAACGTGAAACTGCCTTCTGAACTAACGCGGAAAGGGCTCCTTTTTTCCCGCCATGGGATGCAAGGTAGATTTGGGTTGCTTCATCTAAATCCGGCGGAACCGAAATGTTCCACTTTACATTTGCTGTGCAAGTGACAGATTGAGTCATAGATGATCCTCACCTTTGTAAGGCGGATATGCGCCTCTCTGCCTATCAATATATCTTGGCTTGACAAGGTTTCCCGCCGAATATCTGCCAAGCTGCAAAGTGTTCACGGTCAGGCAAGTTGACCCTCTGACGGACAAATCTTGACCCCCTGCAGTTATGCCGCTCAGGTTTTAATTTCTTTGCAGCTTGCAGGTTATTGGTTAAGCCATTTTTTAGCTTGTGTTCTTTCAGCCTGCAGCTCTCGTCATTGATTGCAATGGCAGTGCAGTGATGCATCAAACGATCGATGATTGCAGTTGCATCCATCTCTTCAACGGAATTGCGAAAGACGCTCACGTTTACATCGAGCTTTCCCGCCTCTCCCTTCAGCACCATCTGATCCTGAATGCCATACACATTGGTACTTTCAAGAATTGCAGATGCTTCGTAGAACTCTCTGTTTCTATCCTCGATGATCGTCTTTACCAACTTGTAGCACGTCTTGGCGCCGGCGAGAAAACGGTACCCTTGCAAGCCAATCTTGATAAGCATTTCCAAATTGAAGTACCCGTGTTGAACAACATCCCTTTGGTTTGTGAAAAGGGAACGGCGAATAAGCCTCTGACAGAGGAACAAGAAGCTCGGAATAGGATAAAGTCAAACCATCGTTGCCGCATCGAACACATCTTTGGCTTCATCGAAAATTCGATGGGCGGATCGTTTGTCAGGTGCGTTGGGATCAAACGCACCGCCGCCTATCAGTGGCTGACCATGTTCGTTTACAACATCTGCCAACAAATTCAGCTGCAGGCATAGCTTGATCGGCCGGACGTCCGAGATCGTTCACCCAACCCTCCCATCAACTGTTTAACCGGATGCCTCGCTGCCTTGGTGCTGTCGAGGCTGGTGGCGCTTGTCCGCTCAACGACTGGCAACCTCGTAAAAAAGGGATCGCATGATTTGCGATCCCTGCAGTTTTTTATGGAAGTCCCCTTAAAATGTGCCTTGCAAAAAGGCTATTTATTAGCCACTAGACTAAATAGAGAATATGGATCGTCATAATCTTCAAACAAAACTTCTGTAACATTAGATGAATTACAAATCGGCACTTTCTTTAAGGTGAATCCATTCAAGGCTTGCTTTGCTGTAAGTTTCGTCACACATGTATCTCGGAAGTTGTTGTAAATGACGATCGCTTTGGGGGCACCATTAAACAGAGCAAGTTCCACAAAACCGCTACGCAGCCCTAACAACAAATCCGATTGACTACACAATTCCACAGCTTCCTGATAAGAAAGTTCCTTCGTTTGGGTGACGTCAAGAAGATCATATTTCGAATTCATTGCATTTGAGAATACTTGGTAACCTTCACTTTTCAAGAAAATTACGATGCTGTGCCAATATTCAAATGGCAGCTCTTTCAGCGTGTCTGCTTCTGGGCTCAAAAATGCAATCTTTGGATATTTTTTCCTGATTTCTTTTACCGTTCCGCTAACGGAACGACTGACGGCAGATTTCTCCTTAGATAATTTTCCTAAATGCGACAACAAGCAGTCAAAGTAATGGCTATTACCAGACAGAATTTTTTGTTCAACTGCCGTAAAGTAAATGCGGTTAAGCGGTACGAAAATGGTTTTCCCGTTGCGCTCAAATGAAGTATCAATGAATTGACACCTCAAGTCATGTAACACATAGATCGGAATATTATCTCTAATGGCCATCCTGAACACCTGCTCTAGCTTCTTATTGGTGCAGATGATGCAAGGATTCTTCTTGCACGAATCATTGACGTATTTTTGCAATCGTAATGCCAACTGGTAAACTTCACCTGCCCCGGAATAGCAGCAAACATAGAGGTCATGATTGGGAAAAAAACGAAATACTGCATCAGCGTATTTTTCTACAGTTTTTACCTTGACATTGGTAAAGAACAAAGGCAAACCAAACACATGAAATATGCCCTTTTGCTTCTCGAAGTTAATTCGATACTCGATAATGCTAAGATTGAGAAATTTTATATACCACCCTCTCGTGTAAGAATTTTTTCTATACGAAATTAAAGCCATTCTTCTATCCCTTATTAACCAGACCTACAATATTTCGAAGATAAGACACAGAATCATTCAAGGAATTTAGCTTGATAATACAAGGTATGCTTCCAGGTATTTTCCATGTCTGCGATTGGCTATTAAACAGCCTTTCGTGCAAGAGGTCGTGTAAGTGTTCATCCTTGAAATAAGATATATTGCTCGCAAAGTTATTCCTGAAAAAATCTCCCCAGTGTATGAGGATCAATTCCTCTGCGTAAAATGTACCGCATTTAAGGATGCTCTTCTCTTTCGCAAAAGTAAAGAACCAATCAACGTTATACTGCACATTGTACTTTTTGTAATCTTTTTGCCAATCATTATTTGCATAGAACTTTATCCAACTTATGAATTTATTCATAGTCTTCGTGAAAGTAATTCCAAAAGACCAATGCGTCCCTACACTACGAGTCCACCACATATCATAGGAGAATGCATCCAAATCGTTACGACGCGCATATTCCTCAGCCATCCGTAACAGCTCACATCTCTTTTCAACATTACAGCAGAACGCTGTATCGTCCGCATCAACATTCCAAAAAAACGCATAACCTTTTTTTTCAGCGTGAGAAAATGTTGTGAAATGTGCAATTCCCGCTTTTAGCCAACATTTCGAGATCATTTTTCTCAAAAGAGAATTAAAGACTCGCGTTTGACTCTTTATTATCTGAAATCGTCTGGATGGGAATACGACTTTCTTTTCGAGAATCTTATACAGCGCAGGATTGTCGCATACGATAAAGCAATCATAGTTGAGACGATGGAAGGTCTCTATCCATTCTTGAAGACAAAAAATTGAGTATTGATCTTTCCGATTGATTTTCAAGTAGGCCGCAATTTCAGAGTGCCTTGTTGTTTTTCCTATCCCGGGCAGAATTTGAGTTACGCCTCTCTCCTTTAGATAGACAAGGAATTCCCCAATTCTATATTCTTTCCCTACTTCTCCATTATTTGTTCTATAGACGTACTTCTGGATAAACATAATGTTCCCCTGTGATTAGCTAACCTACATCTAGCGCCTAGTTAAGGAAGCTCTAGACAGATTGACCTTCAACAAGACGCGCCTCTCATGAGGTGCTTTTTTTCATAAAAAAGCCGTTTTGGCGGCAAAAAAATCGGAAATTCGTTTCATATTCAAGACGGAAAGCCTTGAATCAAGGCTCTTTCGAGCTCTATGGGTGCGTTTATGCCACACTCCTTCTGCGCCAGCAGTCGAAGCAGAAAAGATTAGCAACGGCCAGCAGCGTACTGATTCGGTGGGCGTTCTTCTTGATGCCTCGATACCTCGTTTTGGAGTACCCCATATCAAGCTTGACTCGTTTGAAAACGTGTTCTACCTTACTGCGAACGCTTGCCTTGAATCGCTCCATTTCACGCTCAGCGGAATCCTGACTCATTGTTTTCAGACACCCCGGCTGACGGGCAATCATATAGTCAGCTCTTGAGAGATCTTGAAATTCATCACGCTGTGTGATCCCAACATATCCTGCATCCCCATAAACAACTCGCGTGTCGTCAGCAATGACTTCACGGGCACGTGTAATATCATGTTCATTGGCCGGCCCATAAACGACATCCATCGCAATGCCGATGATCTCATCGGTTGCCACGTGCATTTTCATGCCAAAGTGCCAGGTGCTGCCCTTCTTTCCTGAGGTCATCTCAGGATCACGGGTTCCGGTCTTATTTTTGGTTGAGGTTGGAGCCTCGATGAAAGATGCATCAACAATTCGCCCCTTCACCAAGTGAAGACCGGCCGCATTAATTTTGGCATTCACTATCTGCATGATCTGCGGACCGAGATCGTGTTTTTCGAGAATATGACGGAACTGAAGGATTGTCGTTTCGTCCGGCGTTCGATCCGCCATGGACAAGCCGACAAACTTACGGACAGTGAAATTTTCATGGAGGCAGTCTTCCATTTGCGGGTCACTCAGGTTGTAGGTGATCTGGAGCAAATGGATGCGCAGCATTAATTCAAGAGCATAGGGCTGACGGCCGCGGCGGCCTGATACGAAATAATGCGGCCGGATCAAGTCAAGCAGGTCTTTCCAAGGAATCAAGGATTCCAGCCTCTGCGTCAGACGCTCAAGTCGAGTCTTGCGGGTCTTACGTCTGATCTCGATCTCAAGATCGGTAAAAGATAGCTGTTCCATTGGAAAACTCTTAAAAATCAAATGATACGACAAAAGCGCTTCTCAGCGCTTTTGTCCAGACCCACCCTAAGTGCCTCAACGATTTCAGCGGCTCTCGACTACGATCTACAGCTCGTAAATCCGAGATTTTTGGTTGTTAAAGAGGAAGACGATCCGTGAAACGCCCTGCAGCAATTCCAGCGATTCCCATAAACGCAGACGGTTGACGACGAGTTGCTTGGGATCTTTTCTAACTCGTAGACCGCAAATACGTACGTGAGAATTGTCACGCTGAGGCATATATTTAAAAATCGGCATTCCGAGAAACCGCACCAAACTGATTCCCCGATGGAACAAATCCTTTTCGACAATCAGACACAAAAACCGCCAATGCTCGTTCTGACTGCCGATTCGATGCGAATAAAAAAGTTTTCCCAACCTGCTCATCGTGCTGACTCCTGTCTTGATTTTTTGTTGTTACTGCGGTGCCTGAACCACGCCGCCAACTGCGTTTGTTTCAACGTGTCCGTTTCCGTCAAATCGACTGGGGCTTCGGGCAGCCCCTGCAAGGTGAACATCGGAAAAACTTCTTCGATCGTCCGCGCGGGCGTGTTAAAACCTCGGTCGGGAAAGGGGCGATACACGACAAAGGACGGGATTCCAGTCAGGGAGAGCCAATCGACCAAGCCACTACGGATGGCGACCAGCCCTGCTGCCTGCGTGGCTGCAGCGTAGAGCTCCGGAAAAGACAAAAACCGGGGATCCTGCGGATCCGAGGGATTGCAATACAGCCGCATTCCACTGTTCGCCGCACACTCCTTAACGGTCTCGATCTCTGCACCAGTGAGACGACCGCATGAAAAGGAAGAAGGCGACAAGATGACCGTACGCGTCAGGGCTTCACGGGGAACATCCAGTTTTTGTAGCGCGGAAGAAAGCTCTGCAGCCAACCGTTCCGAATCCGGGCGGCGGGCAGCAAAAAACCGACTATCGTTTTTTTTAACGCCAAAATAGTCCCGCATCCAAGTGAAGAAATTCTCCGGCCCGTCAGGGCGGCGGGTTGTGTTTTCCAACTGCGCGAAGTAGCGGCCCGGGAAGCATATCTGGATGCGCCAGTCTCCGGCATCAGCGTCGTCCGTCAAATGCCGCAACACCCGGGGTTTCGCTACGACCGATCGTATCCGGGGAAACAGGAAAGAGAGCATTTCTTGGTGGTATTTCTTGGTGCACAAAACCACCACATCGTCCGGCCCTGACAATCCTTGCGCCACTAAGAGTTTCTCGAAGAAATAGCCCAGCAGCAAAGCACTTTCGCCGGAATTGGCCCAAAACACGTAGACATGCTTTTTGCCGTCGACGCGCCGCACCGAAACGGAGGCGAACAAGCGATCCAAGTCGCGGGAGAGCACCGAAAGGATGTCGAAGGAATTGACCACCAACGAACGGCCGATGTGCCACCGGAGGCGGTGACCTAGCAGAGTGCGGCCCCAAAGCGGAAGCCCCAGCAACCACGACTGGCGGGAGGCTTCACCGAAGTCGGCAAAGCGAACGCTCTCCCGATACAGTCCGCCTAGAAAGGAGCGTTCCAACCGACTGTCGGTGCGTTTTTTCTCATAAATCGGCAGCCCGAGCAGGCGCTTCACCTTCACGAGCCGCAGGTCGTCTTTGACTTCGTATCCGATCACAGCGTCTCGTCCCGGACCACGTGGATGGACAAAGGCTCGTCACGTTTCTTATTGATCGCGAAAGCCGTAGGCAACCCCGAAGGCTTGCAGTCGTTCACCAAGATGCGCTCGCCCGCAGGCATTCCGTAAAGGATGGTGTCGAATCTGATGTGGTGGTCTGTGAGAAAGGCTTCCAACCTCGGACCGATCTCCTTTTTTCGCGCCGTAAGCAGCACCACGACGTCTTGCGGCGGCAGCGAAGCGAAAAATTCCTTCACGCCGGGCAGCAGCTCATCGCCCACGGGTCGCAGATGACCGTTGTGGACGACGATAGTGCCGTCAACGTCCAACACCCACGTCTTGGGCAAAGTCGACATGCGTAATGTTGTCATGTTTCTGTCTCCAGGCGGCAAGGACAAGATTCCCGCCGCGGCCGGGTTTAGAGAAAGTCGGCGGACTTCAGGATACCGTTGTAGAAAGCCCCGCAGATGGAGTCGTAGTCTTCCCACGCGTAAGTCGTGAGCGACAGCCAAATCACCGCGTGCAGGGCCCGGATCTTGGTGCGGTTGACGTCTTCGAGGTTCTCGAAAAAGAACTCCTCCATATCGGCCCAGTTGTTGGGCTTGATGGACAGTTCCACACTCTTGTCGCCGATAGAGAGGGCGAACTTCTTTTGATTGAACTGGTCGTAGTTGCCCGCCAGCGAGTAGTAGACCTTGGCCCAGTCGTAATCCTTATCCCCGTAGAACTTGGTCTTGCCGAAGTAGCCGCGAGGGTCAATGAGCACCAACCGTTCATGGAGACGGTCGTAGAGCATGTTCGAGAACGTCGAATCACCGTGAATGAGGCAGAACTTGCGCGGATAGTATTGGCGCAGCGTGTTTTTCAGCGCCTCGCGGTCATAGAAGATGTTCTTGTAATAGCGTCCGTTGATGCGGATGTACTCGTCCTTGGCGAATGGCACGAGGTTTTCTACCTTCTGCAGACGGTCGAAGGTCTTGGTAATGTAGTTGGAATCGAGGTCGGCGGTCACCGCGTCGATCTCGGGTTCCAAATGATGAAGGTCATCCAAAGCCTTGACGATGCTCTTGACAATCTTTTTTTTCTCCGTGACCGTCAGGCAGTCGTACTCGAAGATGTTGCGGCCCCGGATACGTTCCATCACCAGCGGCTCGTAAGAATAAAGCTTCGGAATGCTAGTGCAACCCAGCGCCGTAACGTGCTTGTACCAATTGATCTCGTCAGCGGCGATCTTCTTGCCCTGCTCGTCGATGCCGCGTTTGGTGATGGTTTCGTCGTTGAGCACGACTTCGTTGAACGGGCGGCAGATCGAAGGCTTCTTGATGGCCTCAAAGGCGCTCAACGTGCCCACTTCCGTCGTACGCTCCAAATAAAGAGGTGCGAACGTTGTCCCCTTGCCCTGCAGCCATGGCACCAGCGCACCTTCGCGGGGAATGTCTCGCAACTCATCCTTATTCTTGAAAACAAAGAATCCGGCTACGCCCGCCGAGGAAGAGGCTGCGTGGATGAACTGTCCGTTTTCGAACGACCAACGGCAAGGGAACGTCCCTGAAAGCCCCACGAAATTGGCCTTTAACGGACGCTCTGTTAAGGCTTCGGGTACCCGGTAGTCTTTCTCGAAGAAGAGGTCACACCACACAATGAGGATCGGTTCATCGTCGCGGATCTGCGAGACTACCTGCTCAATGCCCGAAATGGTTCCAGTGCCGTCGGCGGAGACGATTTTCACAGAATACTGCGCCCCGAACGCCGCGAGATACCGTTCCAGAACGTCCGCCTTGTAATCACAGATCACACTGAAATCGGCGCCCTTGAAAGCCTCGAACGTCCAAAAAATCATCGGGCGGTTGTCGACCGGAACCAAACATTTGGGACGGTTGCGGGTGAGACTTTCCAACCGCGTTCCTTTCCCGCCCGCTTGAATAATGACGTGCATGAACTTCTCCTGATTGTTTTAATTTATCTTGGCTGCCACGAGATCGTGGATGTGCACCAAGCCCACGACGGCGTTGCGGTCGTCCACTACGACCAGTTGATTGATTTGAAACTTGCGGATCAAGCTCATCGCGTAGAAAGCAGATTCGTCGGCCTGCACCGACTTCGGAGTCGGATTCATCAGGTCGCGAGCCTTGAGGCTCTTCAAGTCGGTGTCGTTTTTCAGCGCCCGTATGAAGTCACCTTCGGTGAAGATGCCCGCAAGCTTGCCGTGATCGGTCACTACGAAGCAGCCCAAATGCTTTTTCGCGAGCACGTCGAGGGCATCCATCGCGGGATCGTCCAAACCGACTGTCGGTAAATTTTCCGGGCCGCGCATGACGTCGGAGACCTTCATCAGCAGACGCCGCCCCAACGCTCCCGCCGGATGGCTACGTGCAAAATCTTCTGCACTGAAGCTCTTGGCGATGATGAGCGCCCCGGCGATCGCGTCGCCCAAGGCCATTGTGACCGTGGTCGATGCTGTCGGTGCCAAATTGAGCGGGCAGGCCTCACGGTCGATGGCGGTCACCAAAGCTACGTCGGCCACCCGCGCGAGCGAACTACGCGGCTTTCCGGTCATGGCGATGATTGGAATGCCCATCGCCTTGAGAGCCGGGACACAGGTCATCAATTCGCTGGACTCGCCGGAAAACGAGATGCCCACGAAGACGTCGCCGGGCCGGATCATGCCGAGATCGCCGTGGGCGGCCTCGTCCGAGTGCACGAAAAACGAAGTCGTGCCCGTGGAAGAGAACGTGGCGGCAAGTTTGCGTCCGATGTGCCCAGACTTGCCAACCCCTGAGAAAATGACGTTGCCCTTGGTCTGCAGGATCAGGCGCACTGCCGCGACAAACGGGGCTCCCAAATCGTTTTCCACCTTTTCCAGTGCCTGACGTTCCAAATTGAACACCCGGCAGCCTTCGGCCAGTATTTCGTCATCGGTCATCGACATGAACATCCTCTCTTAACTTGCGTGAGCACCCCCGCCGGAAGAAGACACAAAAGCGCGTGACCTTCCGGGATACGGTAAAAGAAAAAACAGTCGGCCATCAGGGGTGTGTCCTCCCGGCTGTCTGTAATTTGTAAAGCTGGTGAAAAAGTCCTGAGGGGCGGACGAGTAGCTCCGCTTGTGTTACCTGCTCATGCACCACACCGTTGTCAAGCACCACGATCCAATCGGTGTCGGCGATAGTGGTGACAGTAGTTTTGCCGCGTGCAAGACGTGCCAATGCCGCTTTGACGGGGGCGAAATGTCGACCGTCACTGTCGCAGCTGCAAGCGGCCTGTACGAGCTTTTGTGCGCCGTATGACTCTTCCACCCGTGAGTGCATCGCACCCACGTTGTCTTGACTTGCTTTGACGATCAAACGCCTCCGGAGGCTGATCGAGCGCAACACGAAGGGCGACGCCGCTACTAAAAAAACAGTCATCAGCATGAGCTGCCAGTTGTGCCAAAAAGTGACAGCCAAGAGTGCCACGGCCAGCATCGAATCACGCACCAACACCATGAAAGATTCCGTGGCACCGGATAGTGCAATGGTGTCTTTGTTGACGAACTTGACACTCATCCGACCTATAGAAAACATCTGATACTGCGGAGCCCGAGAAAAAAACGAGTTCCTGAGCGTTACCAATACGTTTTGGCTCATCCGCGCCATCACGACCATACTGCTAACTGAACTCACCGCCGAAAAAAGCGAAACGCCCAAAAGCATCACCGGCCCCGCGAACACGGCCCATCGCTGTCCTTGACAGAACCCGAGATCGGTGAGATGCCCCAAAATCATGGCGATCGCCGAGGAAGTGCACGCAGTCACGAGCAGCAAAACCACGGAGGCATCGAACAGCCCCTTGGTGGCTCCCAAATAGACGTTGAACCGCACCAAGAGGGGGACGAACCAGAAAGTGAGATAGGAAAGCGGAGATCTCACGGCTCATCTCCCACAAGAGTCAATCGCTGTATAGAGACGCGCGAAGAGTCCCTGTCGGGCGAGTAGTTCGGCTTTGGTACCAACCTCGACGATCGCACCGTTATCCATGGCGAAGATGCGGTCGGCATTCTCGACGGTCGAGAAGCGGTGCGCCACGACGAACACCGTCCTTCCCTTGGTGAGAACATCAATGGCCTGCTTCACGGCCGACTCGGCTTCGGAGTCGAGCGCTGACGTCGCCTCGTCGAGAATCAGAACCGGCGCATCCTTGAGGATCGCCCTCGCGATGGAAAGGCGCTGCTTCTGTCCTCCGGACAAGAGCCCACTGCCCTCCCCTACGCGAGCGTTCAAGCCATCGGGGAGCGAAGCGACGAAGTCCTTGAGCGCCGCGGCGTCCAAAGCCGCCCAGACGGCCTCGTTCGAAACGTTCGGAAGGCCATAGGTGAGGTTCTCGCGGATGGTTGCGTCAAGGAGCACCACGTCCTGCGAGACGATCGAGATCTGCCTGCGCAGACTTTCAAGCGTTAGATTCCGGATGTCATGACCGTCCAAAGTGATCCGTCCCTCTGTCGGTTCCCAGAACCGCGGAATGAGGTTTACGATCGAGGTCTTCCCCGATCCCGATTGACCGACTAACGCAACATGTTCGCCGGGTTTGATGGTGAGATTGATGTCCTGGAGCGCAAACTCCGTCTGCCCTGGATATTTCAGAAAGACGTGTTCAAATCGAATTTCGCCTTTAGCTCGGTCTAAATTGATCGTGCCTTTGTCCAATTCAGGCTCAGCATCGAGCATTTCAAAAATGCTTTTGGCTGCCGTTGACATCGCCGCAAACGTACCGTTTAATCCTGAAAGCGCTTGTATCGGCGTTCTCAGCAAAAGCAAGGCTGCGAGAAATGTGATGAATTCGCCGAAAGTCAGCAGTCCCTGCTGAGCTTGAAAAAGTGCGGCGCCGACAACAAACGCGATCGCCACCATCGTGAGCATCTGCGTGAGCGGCGTTGAAAGACTCTGCGTCTGAATGGTCTTCATGGCCAGACTGCGAATACGGCCGTTGATCTGAGCAAATCGCTCGTCCTCAAAGTCGTAGGTACCCGCAACCTTCACAATGCGCGCAGCGCCGTAAGATTCCTGCACACGCGAAATCATGGCGGCCAATGCTTCTTGCGAACGCTTGACGATCATGCGCATGCGGCGGCTGATCGCACGAAGAATGAATGCCAGCCCCGGAGCAATAACGAACGCCACAAGCGTGAGCTGCCAGTTGTGCCAGAAGAGAACTGCCAGCAACGCAATCACTTGGACGATATCGCGCACCAAAACAATGATTGAATTCGTTGCGCCGCTCAAAGCAATGTTGGCTTCATTTACGAATTTGGAAGAAACCGTTCCGGTCGAAAACTGTTGATACGCCTCCGCCGGCCAATGCAGCATCCGTTCAAAAAGCTCAATTCGCAAGGTAACCAGCACAGACTGCGACACCTTTGCCATCAAAATAGAACTCATCACGGTAGAAACCGCAAACAGCAGCGATACACCGATCAAAGCTGCCGGCGCCGCGAAGATAAAAACCAAGATCGGTGAGTTTGCCCAAAAGCGTCGCCGTGAGGGACGACATGCTTGCCGCGCCAATGAGAAAGATGCAGGCGAGCGCAATGAGCCCCTTATATGGGAGAAGCATGCGAAAGAGGCGGATGAGATCCGCATCCAGACCATTTGCAAAAACGCGCCGCAGGAAGTTCATGCCGCATCCTCCTGCTCGCCCTTGGCACTTATGCCCTGAAGACGACAGAGCTTCGCGAAGAGACCGTTTCGCTCAATAAGTTCCTGCCAGCTTCCGGACTCAACGATCCGGCCGTCTGTCAATGCCAGAATTTGATCTGCATGCTCAATTGTGGTCAGGCGATGCGCAACGATCAGCGTGATGCGTCCGGCCATGAGACGCGTTAAAGCCTCTTTAATCTGCGCTTCCGACACACCGTCAAGGGCAGACGTTGGTTCATCCAGAATCAGAATGGGGGCGTTCTTCAGGAAAGCTCGTGCAATAGAAATCCGCTGTTTCTGCCCGCCGGAAAGACGATCTCCAGCCTCACCCACCGGTGTGTCCAGCCCTTGCGGAAGACTTTCCACAAAGTCGGTTAAAGCAGCATCTGCTACTGCGCGCCCAATATCTTCATCCGAAGCGTTCGGACAACCATAAGTGATGTTTGCGCGAATCGTGTCGTCAAACATCAGCACGTCTTGCGAAACGATGGCTATTTGGCTTCTTAAGCTTGACAAGGTATAGCGTTGTGCATCAACGCCATTAATAAGAATCCGTCCTGATGTTGGATTCCAAAACCTCGGAAGCATATTGACGATGGTCGTCTTCCCCGATCCCGAGAGCCCAACGAGAGCAATAGCCCTGCCTTTTTCAATGGCAAAGGAAACCGATTCCACAGCATCCCGTTCTGCCCCCGGATACCGCAGACCGACGCTGTCAAAGACAACATTCTTTATGTCTTTAGACAACTGCTCCGTACCTTGATCAGGCTCTTCCTGCAAGTCAAGTGTTGCAAAGAGACTTTCCGCGGCCACCGTCATCATCACAAAAGATGCATTCAGGCCTGCCAAATGTCTCAAAGGCGGCATGATGAGGAGAAGCGCAGCCAGAAACGTCACGAATTCACCAATTGTGAGAAGACCCGCCTGCGTCTGGTACATCGCGATCGTGAGCACTACGGCAATACCCGTCATGCAGAGAAGCTGCGTGAGGGGCGTCCCCAAGGATGAAGCCTTGGTCATGCGAATCATCAGATCCTTAATGTCGGCATTCAATCTGGCAAAGCGAGATGTTTCCTGCTCGTAAGCATTTGAGATCTTCACCAAACGCTCGGCACCATAGGTTTCCTTGACTCGCACCAACAGCTCAGCAATGTTGGCCTGACTTGAGCTCATCACCTTTTTCATCTTGGCGCTGATATATCGCAGGAGCCAAACCACAAAAGGTCCAATCACCAAGGCAATCATGGCAAGCTCCCAGTTGTGCCAGAAAAGAACAACTGTGAGCGCAGCGACCTGAATGCTGTCCCGCACCAGAGTGATCGCAGACTTGGCTGCATTGCTGAGCGCAAAGTTCGCTTCAAAGACGAATTTGGAAGTCACCAAACCAGTTGAATTCGTCTGATAGGTTTCTGCCGGCCAATGCAGCATGCGGTGAAATATTTGGCGTCGCAGCTCAGCCAAAATGGACTGAGAGACCTGCCCGAGCAGATAGTTGCTGCCGAACATGCTCCCGCCGTGGAGAAGCGAAATGAGGATCAGCCCGATCGGAGCCGCAAGCACCACCCAAGCCTGCTGCTGATAAAAGCCAGCATCGGTGAGCCGCCCCAAAAGGGTCGCAATAAGCGATGAGGAAAGACCGGCGGTCAGCATGCAGCAGACAGCCAGACCGATCTTTCCCTTATAAGCGGGAAGATACTTCGCCAATCGAATCAAATTCGGGTTCTTGAAACGTTCAAAAGCGGCGAAAAGACGGCAAGTAATGTTGCTACCTGCCATCAGACAAGATCTCCTTTGCCTGTTTTTTTAGCTTCGGCTGCCCGTACCCAGCGACGCACAGTAGCCTGTGCAACTCCCATTTCACGTTCAATGGCCGACCAACTCATGCCGCTCTGACGCATGGTCACGCAGCGAAGCTTGAAATCTTCCGAATAGCGAAACTGCGTCTTTGAAAGCTCAGTTTTAAACTTGCCGGCCAAAAAGCTTTTTGCCCAGTCACGGACCGTGTTGGGATTCAGCTCCAAGATGTCTGCAACCTTCGAATAGCCCAGCCCACAGTTAAAAAGGACAAGCGCATCCCTGCGCTTCTTGTCAGAAGGGAAGTCAGGCCGTTCACGCTCAGTGCTGACTGCGGCAGTTAGTACAGATGATGATGGATTGATTTGAGCTGCTGGCATCTATATTTACATCGTTTGAAGGACACTCAAACTCAATGCCCGATCTGCCGTGAAGAAGAACGGGATGCCAGCATGTTAGGTGAGTAATCGAAGTATTCAAATCCGTCAATATTTGAATAATTCCTTGTTTTCCACAAATATCAATACAATAGCGAAACTACAAGTTTATTAGTAAATTCTATTGTTGCCCCCCCCCACAAATTTCCCCTATCGCCACTTAGCCGATCATTGTTATGTGCAATGACGATCAGTTCAGAAGGTAAACTATCAAAACTATTTCTATAAACAGCATTAATGCCTAAATAACTGGATATCAATGGTTTTGAAGTTGAGCAAAAAACCAACACTTTCATCAAAACTCCAGATTAATTTCAAATTCGTTATTGTCCTTTGTTAACCAATTACTTAGCGCCGTAATAAAAATTTCTCAATAAAAATAATCTGTTAGCTTCGCCAACCTCACCTTAGAATGCGAATCATTCTCATCATTAAGGTTGTCTGCAGTCTACAAACGCAGACCGCTTTGTCAACGGAGATTGGCATGAGCCCTTCTAATATTTACCACTCCCCCCATTTTTCATTTCGTCCTCTCGTACTGACGATATCTTTTCTATTTGCAGGAATGAATAGTGCTGCCGCAGCTGAAGATTCGACTCCCAAAGCGACTTACATTGATACACAGCCCATTGTCGTAACGGCTACCCGAACCACTCAGCCCCTCTCTCAGGCCGCAAGCTCACTCAGCGTGCTCACAGAGCAGGATATTCAGGAAGATCAGCCTGTTACTTTGGGCGAACTGCTTTTAGATATTCCTAACGTTGACGTTCTTGACTTTGCCTACATATCGTCGCAAATTTCAATCCGAGGATCGAACTCCTCTCAAATTACGTATTTGATTGACGGAATGCGTCAGGACGACCAAACAATGGCCGGCAACCGTCCAAGCGGCATTTTCATTGATCCGGAAATTCTTAAACAAGTTGAAGTCAAGCACGGCGGCGGCAGCGCGCTTTACGGCAACGGCGGTATTGGCGGCACATTGGCCGTCACCACAATGAACGCCAATGATTTCCTGAAGGGAACCGATCGAAACTTTGGGGCCAAAGTCAAGGCCGGCTACACCTCAGACAATCTGGAATGGCAAAAGAGCGCTTACGCATTCGGCCGCTCCAATCAGTGGGACGTCGTCTTTGGGGTTTCACGCCGTGACTCGGGTGCTTCCACCAACTCACTGACCGGCAAACGAAGCAAAGCCGATATCGATGCCTACAGCACAGCAGCATTCGGCAAAGCCTCCTTCATGCCTAACGATGCCAACGTGCTGAGCCTCTCATACAATTTTGACCGTGCAAATTCTGAAAGCGATACGTTCTATCGCTATGAACAGCAACGCGTCACCGGCAAATGGGAGTTCGAACGAGGCGACCTCTGGAATCTCACCGCAGCCCTTCAATACGCCCACTCCAAATTCCACTACGTCAATCCTGATCCTTGGCGCGGCATCAATTCCAAAGATAAATTCGACTCCGTGAGCGGAAATGTGCAGAACACCTCCTACCTTAGCGGACTCGGCCGGCATGCCGTCACCTATGGGTTCGATTTTTCAAAGACATCGCAAAGCGGCTTAGTTTTAGATCAAACGACAAACGAATGGGACAAAGATTCAACTCGTCCGGACGCTGACGGTTTTGACGGCGGCTTCTTCGTTGAGGACGAATATAAGATCAACGGCCTTTTCTCCGTGGTACCCGTCGTACGCTTCAACTACTTCAAGCGCGAATCGAATACCGGTTTCCCTTCGCTTTCCGACTCCAAAGTAACGCCTGGCATCACGCTGAAGATGACGCCCTATGAATCTTTGCTGGTCTGGGGGTCCGTACATACCGGTTACCGTCCGCCAATGCTCGATGAAATGTACTTCTACAGCACAGACTATGGTCAGAATGTTGAGGTCATCAATAATCCCAATCTGAAGCCTGAAAAATCCACGAACTACGAAGTCGGCATGAGCGGCCTGTTCGGCGATCTTCTCACTGAGAATGACCATCTTTCCTGGCGAGTTGCGATCTTCTATGACGACGTCAAGGACTTCATTTCGGTTCAGGATAATATGCTCGAATGGTGGCAAGGCGGCATGGTCGGACCGATCAAGTACCAAACGGTGAACTACGGCCACGTTGTCAACAAGGGTGCTGAGCTCTCCGGCACCTATGAACTCAACGGTTTTAAAGCCTCCGCTTCATACGGTTATCTGCATTCTGAAGATAAGGAAACCGGCGAACGGCTGGGCGGAGTTACGCCTCAGAGCGCCAATCTGCGGCTGAGCTACAAAATTGCAGCTGCCCAACTTGAGCCTTGGTACCGGCTCCATTGGGCCAAGGGCGGCGATACCGTTCCGTTCCCAGGATATGCAGCAACCCATTTGGATGACTACACCCTGCACTCCGTAGGCATCAACTGGACGCCGAAGATTCCGAATTACTTCAACATTCAGGCAGGTCTCGCCGTCACTAACCTGACAAATGAGAAGTACGTTGCGCTGTTCGGCATGCGTGAGAACAACGTGGGTTATGCTCGAGGCTTCCGTGCCTGGCTCTCGGCCCAGTTCTATTTTCACCTGAAAAAGTCTGCCGAAAGCGGTCCCCCCGACCCGTTTTCGGCACAGCACCATTCAAGCACAAGCATGTTCCTTAATCCGCGTCCGAGCGGCTTATGCCGTCTTATCACGCAGTATCTTTTTACCCGCAGTCAATGGCGCTTGTGGGGACTTTTTGCCATCGTTCTTGCGGCATACGCATTCAATATCAAGCTTGCTGTTCTCTATAACGATTGGAACGGACGGTTCTTTAACGCACTTCAGGCGGTCAATCGCGATGCGATCTTCCGAGAACTTTTTTATTTCATAGGGCTTGCCGCCGTCATCATCGTACTGCTCGTCTGGGCTGGCTATGTCAAGGACCGCTTGGCGCTTGCGCTGCGCCGCGACCTTACGCAGATTTTCTTCAAACGCTGGCTATCTCCGGAAAGCGCTCACTATCTGCTGCGCGAGAGCGGCCGAGAACCCGATAACCCAGACCAACGCGTGACGGAGGATGTTCGGCAGCTCGTCAATCTTTCCGTCGATCTTCTGGTGAGTTTTTACGACGCCATGCTCACGATCGGCAGTTTTTCAGTCATCCTTTGGCAGCTCTCAGGCTCTGCTGAATTGTTCGGCATCACGATCCCCGGCTACATGTTCTGGGTCTGCATCCTCTATACGATCGTTGCTACATGGATTACACACCTCATCGGACACAAGCTTAAAGGCCTCAACATCAATGCTCAGCATATGGAGGCGAATCTGCGTGCTGCCTTGATGGAAAAACGCCGTCATGCAGATGCCATCGCCGGGGCTCATGCTGAGGCTGTGGAGGAAGCCGGTCTGGTCGAGCGCTTCCGGCAGCTTCTCTCTGTCCTCATTGCGTTGGTAAAACGAAAGCGAGACCTCAACCTCTTCACGGTCGGCGTCGGACAATTCACACACCTCGCTCCCATTTTTTTCGCGCTGCCGAGTTTTTTCGCCGGCATCATCCAATTGGGCGGACTCATGCAGATCAGGGGCGCCTTCAATGACGTGGCACGGTCACTCTCATGGATCATCATGTCCTACGACGATCTGGCTGCCCTTGCGGCCGCTTATGAGCGTCTTCGCCGTCTTGAAGCAGGGCTCTCCGAAGCGGACGATCAACGCCAAGCTTTGGAGAAACGATGTCAGGACAATTCATGCACTGGTCTCACCGCGGCCCTTGATCTCATCGTTCCAAACGGAAAAAACATCAGCCGCGTGCCCGTCCATCTCAAACTCGTCCCGGGCAGCTTCACCATCGTCTGCGGCCCATCTGGCATCGGAAAATCCACGCTTCTCAAAGTCCTTTCAGGTTTCGCCGGAAATTACGAAGGTAAACTCTCTGAACGCGGATCCATCTTCTGGATGCCGCAGCAGCCTTATTTGCCAAAAGGAGAGCTCATCGCTGCGCTCACCTATCCGCAAAGTCCTGAAACGATCACGGAACAGGCAGCGCAGGAACTGCTCAGTGCCGCACACCTCGACCATCTCAAAGAAAAGCTTTACGACTCGGGCGACTGGTCTGCACTGCTTTCCGGCGGTGAACAGCAGCGGCTTTCTTTGCTGCGGGCTCTTATTGTCAAACCTGACATCCTGCTTCTCGACGAAATGACGAGCGGCCTTGATCCGGTCAATGCACACTGGATGATTGCCTTGCTCAAGGCGAAACTCCCTCAGACCGCAATCCTTCTCGTCACACATCAGCAATCGCTTTGGCCGCTTGCGGACCACATCATCAACCTCCAAGGACCAGCTCATGGGCAATCCGTTCATTCCGTTTCCCAGATGTGAAAACATCATCATCGTCGGCGATGCCGCCGCTGAATATCTCGGTGCACTGCGCATCTATGGCCGCGGCTTGATTGGCGGCGACGTACCATCCATGGAACTTCTCCATCCGATGGAAAAGCACCTTGAATGCGTTTCGTGCTTTTTGAATGACCCAACACAGGTGCTCATGCCGGCGGCGCGGCGCATGAAAGCCGATTTTGTTGTGCTTGAAGAAAACGGATCTGCCGACTTCAATCCTGCAGCGGGCCGAGAAGCACTCGAAAAAGAAGGCATCTCAGTCAAAATTCTTGACGTGCGGGGATCAACGGAATCGGTTCTGCGCCGTGCCGGCAAACTTTTCGGCGAGGAAAAACAAGCCGAACGCATTATTCGTGAACGAACGGAACGACTGGCAGCACT
>ERZ773237.1424-NODE-1424-length-20031-cov-34.410493_pt1 | contig 20031 bp, 20 predicted proteins | sample MGYA00580990_ERZ773237 | MGnify/ENA primary metagenome ERZ773237 (study PRJEB29015, sample SAMEA2737749) | human gut metagenome | biome: human gut; feature: human-associated habitat; material: faeces | place: China | collected 2012 ...
CAAAATATCTGATGGTCATAAATCTTCAGCTCACCGAAGATTTATAGATTAAAAACACCTCACATTCCCATTGTCATTCCGTTATCCTCATAAGGAACTTCATATCAACTTGTGATTCGGATTGGTTTTCCGTTTCGATTTCTTCCTGTGTGAGCTTTCTGAATGAGTCCTCACCGGGAACGATACCAATGGTTCGATTGTTATCCCACTCAGGGAATATCGTTCCCATTGAATCAACAAATTTAACTGTTCCTCTTGTGCCTGCCGGAACAGGTGCGTGTGGGTCATTCATATGGATAAGCTCAATTCTTGTTCCCGGCGGATACAATTTCTTTGTGCTTTCAGCTATTCTGCGCTGTCTTTCATATTCGTTCAAATTATACATCTCCTATTTTTTTAGTTTTGATTCAAGCAATATCCATTAGTAGGACTCCTGATTTTTATAGTCATAAAATCAACCTCATTCTTTCTTTTTATTTGTGTTGAGATTTTTGTTATCAGAGAAATGTGCCTGATTATTTTCATCGCAGTCATCATTACGCCTGTCAAAATTAGGTTTCTGACGCATCTCTCTTTCAAAGTTTCTGAGTTCGGGTGTGTCGGTAAAATACATTTAAAATCATTCCTTTCAAATTTTTTGCAAATAAAAAAGGCAACCGTTCTAATCAAAAAAATTAAAACGATTGCCAAATAAAAAAAGAGCCAATTACTATATCTCTAAAATAAGAAATATAATGATTGACTCATATATTTGATAATATTAAATTAAGCAGATTAGCGAAAGTAATCAGTTTTCTTTACCTTTAACTAAATTTTGTAGCTTTTCAACAGCTTCTTCTTTAGTTTCGGAATCCTTTACTATTTGGATAATTGAGTTCATAAGAACATCAAATTGTTTGTCTGTCATATTTTCGAACTCCATATCTTTTCCTTTCCGATAAAACAATTATCACTTCTACCGGAAATAAATTTTGTATATAAGTAATCGAGGCTCATAGAAAAACTATGAGCCTCTTTTGGCTCCCCCAACTGGGCTCGAACCAGTGACATCATGATTAACAGTCATGCGCTCTAGCGATTGACATGAAATACCTCTTATTAATTTTTTATTATGTTTAATATACGCAGAATATAATAAATAATATAATAGATATACTGTTGCCATACAGTTTGTAAAGAATTCAATGAATTATGAAATTACTTAATCTCTCTTAATAATGACTACATAAAGTTTTACATATGCGAGTAACTATTTTTAAATAAGTAAATAAACAGTTCCGTTGATTAACACTATGGTTTATAATAATATTTAGATAAAAAAGCATCGTTATCAAGTTTTTTTCTATCCTCAACCATTTTCGATATTATTTCACTTTCTACACTTAAACCTTTGCCTAAAATAAATCCAGAAAAATGCATAAAAGATTTATTAAACTTTTTCTCAATCACTTTTGTTAGGGCTGGATGAATAATATATGCAACCCTATCTGCAGTCATCAAATCATCAGACTCAATAAAATAACTAACTTCACTAGCATTTAAAAACTGCTGCGGTTCACAATTATCATTATTAGAATTGGAAACAATATAGCCTAAATATCCCATATTGTATAGCATTGAAAACGGATGTCTTTTGCATTTTTCACTTTGACAGCCTTTATTAGGACATGTTTCATATCCATTTATTTTTTTATAAATACACTTGATATCATCTTCAAATAATAAATTTCTATCAATCAAGGAAAGCAAATTTTCAAAATTATCATTATCTGCCCAGTAATTTGGTAAATAATGCATCTTTTCAGTATAGTATGATGGATTAACAGTACTCTCGGATTGTTTGGAGCAATATGCTAAAACAGATGCTTCTTCAATTATTTGTTTTACAATTTCTTCTCTGTCATGGGCAGCTTTACATCTTTTTATGCGATCAATATTTTGAGTCAGTTTTTCCCCATAGCGTTGTATATCTCGACTTCTATCAAATGAATGCCTATATATACTCATAAATACGGATTCATTTTGATGACTTCCATCATAATTTAAACAATAAGGATGACAAAGATTATTTACTCCCACAAATGCATACTCCTCTAATCCGTTTTCATCTTTAAACTCTGGTTTAAATAAATAATAATCATCTTGTGCTCGAATGCAATCTAAAAAATCTTTTTATCCTCCTCAACAGAATAGGACAAATTAACGATTTTTCCGGCTATTTTTTGATTTTGTTCACCTAATCGATTTTCCTCACAACTGAAGGCTTCTTGTCTTATAGTATAAAAAACATTTATTTGACCGTTAAACTCGTCAAAGATTTGACCAGCAGCGCTCATCAACGCTAACTGCAAATACTGCCAAATGTTCACACGTATTAATTTTGAAACATTAGACTTTTCATAAATTCGTAATCCGTCATTAGATCTTTCTCCAGCAAACAATTCACAACCATAACAACAATTTTTACTTTGGCAACCAGAATCTTCACTACAATATGATTTACTTTTTCTTTTGCTCTTACATTCATTATAATAGTTCTTCTTTTTACAAACAACGCAATCTGCTGGAGGTTCTGCATTTGTTTGTTTTATTGCTTGATCCACTTTATCAATAAATATTGCTATGTCTTTTACAATAGATCTTTTATTTTTTCTACGTCGCAAAACTATTCTGCATAAATTGCTAATATTTGTAGTATACTGTGTAATTTTCTCGTTCCAACGATCAAAATTTACAATATTACTCATTATCGCTTCTAAACTATCATTGTTCTCATCCAAACACAAACTGGCAACTTCATTATTAATTTTTTGTACTCCGCATATTCATTTATTGTTTTTACGTTTTCATCATTTTTCAAACTATTAATAACATAACACTTTATCGCAAACTTCCATAATACAACCAGGTCATCATAAATATTTTCAGTTTTCAATTTTCTATAAGAATCAAAAGAAATACGTTCTGTAGCCCAATTGTTTTTTATTGAAGGCTTTGAGCATCGAGGTAAACAATAATATTTACGAGCTGACTTAATACGCTTTACCTGCAACAAAAATGTCTTGCCAATACCTTTTACAGAAACAATACCTAAATACCCTTATTCACTATCAAAATACTTATTAATAACATCTGTCGTAGTAAATGAATTAAACCTCGTTTGTCTGCCTTTTGCCAATTCTGCATCAGGGAGCCAAATGGATAATGGTGTTCTTTCATTCTCTATTCTTTTTACTCCTCTCTTGGTCACACTTTTAGGGTTTTCCTCAATTATCATAGGAAAACTAAACTTTTTATTTACATCGTAGTAGAAATCATTGGATTCTTTAAAACCAGTTTTCTCATATCTATATACTTGAACAAACACTTCTTTTGTATCATTGCTTTTATACTGAATTACGCAAAGATCCGAAAAATCATCACCAATTTGTATTGCAGATTTACCACAGACTATCATGGGTATAGTCGTATTTGGAACATTATACTTGCCTATACCTTTTTTTGCAATTTTATGCTTATCACCACATAAATATACTGACGCATTAATTTTATTTAAAATAGTTTCAACACGTATGCTATGAGACTCAGTTAAACTATTTATATCATGATGTGCCAATACAATTGTGGGTTGTAATTTAATAGGTTCTAATTTACTAAATTCTCTTATATCAACAATTCCTTTTTTACTTATGTCTCCATCAGATATTAATGCGGTATTTAATATAACAATATTTAATCTATTTCTCCAAATAACACATATAACATCACTTGGTTTTTTTACTCTATCATCATTGACTTCTCCATTATAGAAATCACAAACAAATTTTGAATACTCAATAAAAGATTGTCTTAAATCGGAAGTTCCTCCATTCATATATTGTGTATATACATCGGCATCAGTTTCAACATTAGTCCTTATTGTTGTAATTATTTCCTTACGCATTTCAAAACTTTTTGCATCATGATTTCCTGGCACTAAAAAGACATCTTCTTTTTTTTAATTAAACATTATAACAACTTGATTCAAAAAATCCAATGCATTGTCATAACTAGGATGTTTTTTCTGATGACAGAAATCCCCTGTAACAACTAAAAAATCCGGTTTTATCACTTTAGAAAGATCTCTATATGCGTTTAACATAATATTCCAATCCGTAGATTCAAAAATATGCAAATCAGAGATTTGAAGCCAACTATATGATTTACTCATTTTCATTTTCCTCTTTCATCTTAATAGTATTAAATCTTAACCATCCAGATAACTTAAGCACTTTAAGATTTTGATAATCCGAATAAGTTCTAGTTACTATAAAAATAAGTACACAAGTAAATATTGCTATTATGCTTAATATAATATCCAAAAACAGGTTTGTTAAATTACTACTAATTATATTATATACAACCATTCTTATAAAAACGGAAGCACATACGACATTTAGAAAAAATGCGTCATAGTTTTCTAAAATGTGAATTAATTTTTCCATACCTTTTCTAGGGTATATTTTCGAAAATTCAAAATTATCAGTCTCCCATTTATTATAATCATTTTCTAAAAATACAATCATATATGCAGCTATATATGCAATCGTTCTTCTATAATCAGCAACTTTAATAGCTACAGGAACGATTATAATGATTGGCAAAAGAAACAAGTATAAATTCTGCAGTTCAAAAGCGAAACCTAATATGGTTATAACTGACGTATACAAAAACATTGTGAATGTATCCTGAGCCTTTCTAGAATACAAAATTTCTTCACGTAGATTATCATAATCATTGTTTTTAACCATATAATCACCTTATCAAATAATAGTAAACTTCTATCCAATTACAAATGCACAATATTTACGAAACATCTTTACGTACTGATTCAGCTACACTTGATATTTCACGGTTTAAATCATCAATATACACGGTACAAACATCCATATATAACACCTTTGAGTATCCTTCAGCAATTTTAAGCACCAATTTAACATCATTCTCAATTATTAATTCAAGCAATTTTGAAAATACTTTTTTCAGTTCAGACTGACTTGTATCACTATTTAAATTTACAACATATTCATCTGGTTTTTCTTGATCTAATATAAAATTTAGAACATCACTCTCTCCAACCACTGTGAGTAACACTTCAATCTGTTTTTGATTCATAAATATTTTTCCTTTCATAAAAAGCTTCTTCTCCACCTTCTAGCGTGTGCAAACTTTCAGTAGTCCAGCTTCTGTAATCATTTTCATCATCAATATTTTGCAAAATATCATTAAATGGATTTCCAACATAAGTAGTATAGATACCATTTTTATGTTCTCGAAAAATAGTCATATACGGAAGTGTTCTTACTGCAATATTGGCATTGTGTGTTGCAATAACAACTACCTTTCTGCGTTTTGCTAAACCACTTATTATTGGTCTAATATTTTGATCAATATATGAATTTCCCATACCAAGTTCTGGCTCGTCAAGAAAATATGCATCCGCTTCTTTATTTAATATATTTTGAAGAAGTAAAATACCTTTTTCACCATTAGAAGGGGAATATTCTTGTCCATCTTCCGTGACAACCTGTTTTGATAAACCTAAAAAAGGCTTTAAATTTTCAACACTTTCTTCATCAATCATTGTCTTCAATTCAGACAAACAATCGTTTAATCCATCACGATATATGTGGTTTAACACTAAATATAATTGCTTTTTTATTTGTTTTAATTTTTGTATTCCTTTAGAGAACTCTTCAGTTCTTGATTCATCACAAAGCATTCGATATCTTTTATTTATGTATATCTTCCCTTTTTCTTCTAATTCACCTATATATTCTCTTTCATTAAACGAACCTACTAAAAAAGCGTTTATTATATTTTTTATTATTTTACACAACTTTACTCATTTCAGTGCAAACTCTCCAAACCCTGTAGAAGATGGTTTTGAAATAGTATTAGAATTTTTATCAGCTATATTTTTTATATTCTCAATACTATAATTTGTTAATTCACAAGAACATTTAGAAATCACGTCATTTTTAAATTCTTCAAAAACTTTATCTGTGAGTTCTTTGAACAATAATAAGAGTTGTTCATATTTCTCAGCATTCAAGTACATTGAAATATCTATATCGCTGAAGTGTTTCAATATTTGTTTTATAGTTTTTTTATCTTTTTCATGGACATCATACTGCTTAGGTTTGTTTTCAATAAGTTTTGATGCTTCGGTGATTTTCATTCTTCTTTTATTCCTATTATTATCTTTTGTTTCATACCAGTTAATATAGTTAGAAAATTGAGTAGGATTAGTATCTGTCCACATACTTATTGCTTTAAAATCATTTGCACAATCTTCAAGTCCTAAAAGAGATAAATTTGCCTCCATATCTGTATTCTTCAAAACTTTTTTAAATTCATAATCTTTTTCTGTACCAATATATTTTTCACAACTTTTTCCTTTTGCGAGCATTGAAGTATATAGCGAATTTAATATTTCACTTTTACCAGTACCCTTTTGTCCAAAAATAATATTCACGTCCTCATAAATCTTTAAATTAAGTTTTACAGAACTATGAGGAGAAGCAATCATTTGATAAGATACTTTTTTATTCAGCAAAGTATTAATAACCACATTATCTCTTTTAGACATCATACAGAATTGCGAAAAAGTTTCAACAGGTAACATTAAATCTGCAAATGTACTTTTTTCATATTTACTCCAATCTTGAACATCACTGCCAATCATCACACTATAATTATAGTTTGCAAATACACCCAAAGATCTATGGTCAGAAGGTTCGTAAAAAATCCTCGAATCATCATTTACAACCGTCTTTAGTTTTATTAAATCTAATTCAGATATACCTGGTTTTTTGTGATAATGTGGTATATAAATAACATCGCATGCGTTTAATTTTTCATAAACTTCTTTGCAATTCAATGTGTATGTATCCAAATCTTGTCCATCAAATAATTCCTTTGTTATAGAAGAAAATTCTTCAGCATTTTCAGGATTTGCTATTACAATTAAATGATATCTACTACTGTTTTCTTCTTGGATATCGATTTCAATTCCTGGCCACAATTTACAATAATCAGATACGGCTTCGGAGTAAATGTTATACTGTTCCAAATCAAATAAATTGTGATTAGTAATAGCAACAATTTTTACATCAGCATCAGAAATTTTTTGCTTAAACACTTCTAAAGAAACATTTCTTTTTTCATTATCACCTTTTTTTACTTTTTTCGTGTGACAATGCAGATCAATTTTCATATTTATACACCTAACTTATTTTTAGTGAGTAAGTTTTCTTGAGAGAATCCTTAGTAAGCTACAATTACAAATCGTATTAAAAATGATAAAAAAACAATTCTAACCATAAACATTCACAAAGGATACTTTGCATAATCATTCAAATATTAATATTTTCCACAATCTTTTGCGTGATGTCGTTAGCGGAGAAATCTGGGTGGTATGTAACCGGAAGGCATAATGCCTTCCGGTTACTGCTTTTTACGCAGACATTGTTGCCGGTTGCATGACTTTTTCTATTGCAGGCATACCGTTTTGTTCGGGCAGTTGGAATGCGTAGTGGATGACAATTGGATTTCCGTAATTGCGGGAATACTTTTCCAGTTTTTCATATACCTCAATCCGTCGGATGAATACTCGCAACAGTTCGGGTGTCAGTTTCGGCATTTCGAGATATTCCTTTGCCTTTGCAATAAATTCTCGGATGCACATTTCCCGCATACCCATTTCGTCGATGCGCTTGGTTATGGATTGCAGCTCCTGTTTCAACTCCGCTTGCTCCTGCTCATATCCGCTTGCCATCACGTCATACCGTTCCGGGGATAATCTTCCACATACACGATCTTCGTACAGACAGCGGATAATGTTGTCCAGTTCCTTGATTCGTTTCTCGATTTGAATCTTTTCCCGCTCTGCTGCCTTGTAGAATTTATCTGCCTCAGCCTCGCCATTCCTCGTTGCCATTGCGTAGAATTCCTCCGGCTGCTCTCTTGCAAAAGCGGTTACCGTTTGCAGATTGTGCAGGACAATCGTGTCAAGAACGCTTTCTCGAATATAATGCGCTGTGCATTCGGTTGTCCGTCTTTGAAATCCGCCACACTGAAAGGCGTTGTTTTCCGGTTTGACGGTTTTCCCTCTGTGCAAATATAATCGTTTGCCGCAGTCACCGCAGAAGAGATAACCTGCATATTTGTCTACCTCGCCTTGAACATCCGGGCGCTTTCTGCCATCAAAATGTTTTTGCACAAGGTCGAACAGCTTTCTACTGACGATAGCCTCGTGTGTATTCTCAAAGATAAGAATATTCTCAGGAGCGTTCTTCAACCGTTTTTTCAGCTTGTTGGATTTGGAGTAGGTTTTGAAGTTTACGGTATCTCCTGCATACTCACAGTTTTCAAGAATACTTCTCACAGTAGTCTGTGCCCAATGGCATGGTCGGGTTAAATCCGGATGACCGATTTTACTGCCCGTTCTCTGGAACATATAAACACTTGGTGCCAGCACTTTTTTCCTTGTCAGCGTATCGCAGATCTTGGTGACTCCCATACCGTTTGCGCACATCTCAAAAATCCGTTTTACGATAGGTGCTGTTTCCGGATCGGGAAGTAATTCCTTTTTGTTTTCGGGATTGCGCATATATCCATACGGCGTTGCTGTACTGACCCGATCTCCGCGCTCTCCTTTGGATTTCAAGACCGCGCGGATTTTACGACTGGTATCTCTGGCATAAAAATCATTGAAATAATTCTTGATGCCAGAGAAGTCGCTGACGCCGTTTTCGCTGTCCACACCGTCGTTGATGGCAATGAACCGTACATCGAACTGTGGGAAGGTGATCTCCATCAGCATCCCCGTTTGTAGATAATCTCTGCCGAGCCTTGACTGATCTTTTACGATTACGATGCCAACCTTGCCGCATTCCACATCGGCCATCATCCGTTTGAAGTCGGGACGATTGAAGTTTGCGCCTGAGTATCCGTCATCCACATAGAACTGAATGTTCGGGAAGCGATGTTCCTCGGCGTATTTTTGCAGGATGAGTTTCTGATTTGTTATACTGTTTGACTCGCCTTGCAGTTCGTCTTCCTGCGAGAGACGGCAGTAGAGAGCGGTAATTAAATTGTTTGTATTTTCGGTAGATTTCATAGTTTATATCTTCCCTTTCCGAGCGAAGTGTCGCTCTGTAAAATCCAACCGAATAGGATACGATTACAACATATCACTACTCGGTCGGAAAGTCCAGCGAGAATGCCGAAACCTTTTTGTTAACTTTTCTGACCGCTGATCAAATATTTCAGCTTGTCATCAGCACCGCCTGCGTTTGTGCCGACAGGAAAGCACGCCATGATGGGATAGTGCCTGCCGTCCAAAATCAATTCATAGCAGATCCCGAGGTGCTGTTCTTGTTCTGTTTCCGCTCGTATTTTGAGAATTTTCTCTCTCCGCTTTTTGAGCAATTCATAATCAATATTCTTCATAACAATCCCTTTCTGCCTTTCGGCTGTTACATATACATTCCGAGTCCTTGTTCCTGCTCGTATTCTTCTTGAGTCGAATAGCAGGCAAAGGCTATAGACGAAATCTTTTTGCCGAGAATTCTCTCAAGTCGTTTTCGCTCCCACGGATTCATCTCGGTTACCATTTCAGGATCATACTCGCCCTTCGGCGGCGCTACCGCCAACAGATCACCGAGCAGACTAACTAATCCCGTGGTGATTGTCATGTTTGCATCGGGGTGATGCTGCGGTGTTTCATACTCGGAATAGATTTCCGCAAGGCGCGTGTCGGCGCCCCCGAGTGCATAATAAACCTCCATATTGTCCTTGAGCAGACGCTCATCAAACAGATTTTTATCGCGACAGACATGACCGTCCGGCGTGGTGAAGGTTATATATTTCAACCTATCTGCCCACTTAACTTTGTAGCCGTGTAGCTCCATATACTCGATGAACGCTTCCTTGGTATAGGTCTGTGACATGGCATACAATGCCATCTGCATAAGGTGCTTTTTCCAAACCGGAGCGTCACCGTACCGACACTTTTCTTCGGTGACGCTCAATCCATATTCCCGACAAAGCTTGTTTGAGTATGCTTTTACCTGCAAGAGTTCATCGCGGGATTGATGAAACTTTTTACCGTTTTCATAATTTACCGAGTTCATAATGAGGTGATTATGGACGTGATCAGTGTTGTAGTGGGTGGCGACTACGATCTGAAATCCAGGAAAGTATTCGGCAAACTTCATTCCGATTTCATGTGCGGTTTCGGGTGAGATATCATCCTCCGGGGAGAAGGACTGCACGATGTGGTAATAGGTTCTGCCATCCTCTTTACCGTATTTCTGTTTCACATACCGAAACTCTTCCAACGCCGTGTCGGAAGAACAGTTTATGCCGTCGATCAATCTTTGCTCGGTGGTTTCATCCCGCATGACATACGGGAAGATATTATTCATCGGGCATCCCGAGCTAATGAATTTAACGATTGCCATATCGCTTTCAACTCCTCTCTTGTTTCGGTAAGATTTACGGCGGATACATAACCGCCGTTCACCGCTCGGGCGATTTGATTGACGTTGTTGCCGATTCTTCGCAGCTCTTCTGCTATGGTATCGGCTCCGTTTATCACCGTAATCTTTTTATTCAAAGCACAGTCCCGCAGATATATACTGAGCAATCTGTATGAGGAAAGTGCTTTGTGTTCGATGATTTCTTTTTCTTCCGGCGTTACCCGGAACTTTAATATTTCAGTTTTTGTTTTCATTCTATATTTCCTTTCGTAGCTTTTATAGGGGCATGGGCTTAGCCCGACTGCCTTTGTGCGGCCGCCGAAACCGACGGGCGTAACACAAAGGCGAAACTCGCAATAAACGGCATCTGCGGATGCCGTACCATACAGCAGAAAAGAAAAAATGTGCCGTTGGTACGCGTTTTGTGGGCTTTGGCACTGTGTACGGGTTTATTACCGTCCTTATTCTGAACCTCGCTCAAATCGCCTGAAAACCGCTCACAGGATCGCAAGTGACGGAAGGAACGCAAGCTTCACCACACGGTAAGTTTCCGTCACTTACGGCACTTTCGTCACCGGCGGAAGAATAGAAAATATCTACAAGCCGCTGTCCGTTGCTCCTGTGATTCTCGAACCGTAAACCGTGATCTTCCAGTGCATATCGCCAACGGTTCATCATATGTTTCACCCCTTTGGAAGTAACGGATTTGCCTGTGAAGGAATTGAACCGCTCCGCGAATTCAGTATTGCTTCCGCTGTACGAAACGATCTGTTTCATAAAATTGATCAACGAAATCATTTCTTCCGGAAGGATCAACTGCGGATTCTCAATGCTGTCGGAAACCATTTCCCACGCACAGGTTTCCTTGGAGAGTTTTAGTTCCATCTCCCTGTACTCAATATCCCGACCGGTACAGATAAGCGTAGCGCCCTGTGCATTGCGTTTGCTTTTATCCAAAACAAACACGGCGTCAACTGCACCGCTGATCCCGGTTGTGCCGGATAGTTTATTCAGCGGATCGCTGTCACCTTGCTTGCGAAGGTGATGTACCAGCAGAATAGAAATATTCAGTTCATCCGCAAGTTGTTTCATCTGCCGTACCTCACCGTAGTCATTGGCATAGGAGGTGTCTATACAACCTGTGCGAACGATTTGAAAGGTATCTATTGCAACCAAGACCGTATCGGGATGTTCAGAGACAAATTTCCGAATTTGTTCGCACAGTCCGTCCGCCAATGTTCCTGCTGCGATAGCGAAGTAAGCATTTGGCGGAACGTCATCTGTAAGCATATTCAACCGTTCTTGTACCCTGCGCAACGGATCTTCCAGACGGAGATACAGCGTTGTACCTTTCTTCGTAGGTAAACTCCAGATCGGCTCACCCTTTGCGATCCGAATGCAAAGGTCAAGCACCAGCCATGATTTGCCGATCTTAGGTGCGCCGCCGAGCATACAAATGCCCTGCGGCAAAAGTGTTTCGACACAAAACTTCGTCGGCGGAAGTTTCATGTCCATAAGCGTTTCACCGTCTATAACGGTGAGTTTTGTTTTTGTTGTCATATTCAAATTCCTTTCGTATCTTTTCGTGATTTTTTCTTTCTTCGATATTCGCACAATCATATATGCATCAACTCCTTTGCAACTTTTATCTTGAAAATAGTTCTCACTACCGTATCCACAACATTCCGGATCAAAAACGAAACACCTTTTTGAAACATTTTGCAGACGGCACTTTTCTCACTTGAGAGAAAGTTCAAACGATACTTTTGCACCGCCCGCGTTGCCTGTACACCCGATGTCGTTCCTGCGCTCATTTGCATGACCGCATATTGCATATACACGCGCCTCGCTTGCCGGTCCCTTTGCAGGGGCGCCGCTGCGCCTTTCTCTTCAGCACGGATCCTGACGGATCCTCTGTCATCGCAAGGCCGTGCATAAATATCCCATCGGCAGGTTATTCAGTTGTTTATGGAATGCGGCTTTCTTTTTCGCCGCCTCCGTGATATAATGGTAACGGAAAAAATAGAGTTTCTAAATGAACAAGTGATCTTTGCGCTTTCGGCGTAAGATTGCTTTTGAACAAAAGAGGTATTATGGAACGAGCATTAGGATTGTATTTATCGATATCTTCCGACGGGAAGATAAAGAGAAACCTCACCGCAAGAAACGGTGAGGCGAAAATAAAGGCTACTACTGTAGCCGATGAAATTATATCGTTTTCGGAATTGAATTTCCGACCGTATGCGCAGGTAGTGGATGCGCTTCGGAATATGTTTGCCGATGCCCATATAGAAGACACCTCGGAGGAACATTTCGGTGAGGACGGTATTGACACAGTGGCTTTTGCCGCTGCCATGCAAACCGTATATGATTTACTTGATACCCTTGAAGAGGAAGATATTCTTCACGGCACATTGACGAGGCTGATGTTGGAAGACGCAGTACCGCCGAACGACAGCTCGGCTTGGTGGATGATACAGACAGGGCATACAATTATTGAACATCTGTCTGCGATTATGGATTTGCAATTTCTGATAAACCAAGCCGTGTATGATATCCGTTGCGGGAATACGGTTAATTATGAAAATAAATATGCGTTTTTCGCCGAAGCAGATTTTACGCAAATCTATTCGCTGGGCAAGAAACTTACGACGCAGTATCGTTTTCGCTCCATAATAGAATACTATCGTTTCCTGATGATACAGTTTCTCGCATCTTTACCGAATGTGGCTTTGTGCGAATGCTGCGGAAGGTATTTTATACCGAAAACAAGAAAGAAAACGCTGTACTGTGACAGAGTGATCAAGGCCGGCAAAACCTGTAAGGAACTGGCGCCTGCCCTGAAGCATAAATTACACGCAGAAAACGATGATGTGGTACAGACGTTTGACCGTGCCAGACAGAAAATGTATCGACGCTATGAACGTGCAAAGGATTCGCTGCACAAACTGCCGAAGGGCATCACTTATGACGAGTTTTATGTGTGGCTTGATAACGCAACCGCTGCGCGGGATGCGTACTTGAACGATAAACTTTCCGCCGAGGAAGCGTTGAAAATAATAGACGGCTAAAAAGCGGGGCTGTAATTTGTAGTTACAGCTCCGCGGCATTATATATGATAAATCATTTTCCCATTAGCTTGTATCTTTGCATTACGTCAGCGCGAATGATCCACTCTGCAATACCGATTCGCTTTGATATATATGGACATATTAAATTCATTTCCGATACGCTGTATTTCCCAACGATACAGTCTATGGCAGAATTGATTCCTTTTATTTGATTTTTCCCGTATTCATTCAGCACATCTTCAAATTCCCGTATCATTCGTTGCATTTTACTCCTCGTTTTCTGCATCATTATCATCGTATTCTTTAACTCCGTTGCGTTCTTTCCAGATGGAAAATGCCGAGAATAATGCCTGATTCGCATTCATTTCTCCGTTCCTATATGTGTGAGCCTGGAGAATGACACCGTCTTTTATCTCTACTGCCGCAACATATTTGCCCCCTTTTGAGATACCGTAAACACTTCCTTCAAACATTTCCCAATCGCCAAGACAATTCCGCAGTTCTTTTCCGGCTGTACTATATTCTTTCGAGTTACACAATCGGATAAAAGAATAGCCATCTATTCGGCACTCCAATGTAGCCGTGTCGTTATTTTGCGACAGAATGGGTACGGAGAAAGACTCCCCTATGCGTCTGGCATCACGATAATCTGCCTTAGAAAAGAACGAGCTTGTCCATTTTTTTCGTTCAAAGTTCTTTTCATAATCATTCAGCAAAAGATATTTCAGTGCATACGAATGAAAAAAACGATTACCCTTAGATAGGTAATTGCAAAATGCCCTTTGCCCGACTGCAGCAGCAAGTTCCTTATAAAAGACTTCCATACTCGGATATCTGTGTAAGAATGAAAGTTCTCTGTATATATTTTTTGATTCCAAAAAAGTACGAAAGAAGTTCGGATTGTTTAGTATTTGCCAAAGTATTTCCATTTCTTTTTGATAAAACAAAAGCGCCGGATTTGAAAAGACGATTTTTCTGACCGTTTTGAGATTAGTAAGATGCGACGTTTCAAACAGTATTGGCACATTATTTGCATTATGTAATTGCTTTGCAATTACGGCAAAGCTTCGGCCGATACAAATTCCTGTATTTGAGAAAGGAAGCGCATTGTAGAAATCTCTGTTAAATCCAATGAATTTCGTGAGCAGTATATATTTCTCCAAATCCAATTCGAGTGGTGAAAAAGGCGGCGTATCGTTCCAAAATTTACGAAAAAATCGTTTTAATACACGGTAAACGGGTTTGTAGATTTGAATAAGCTCGAAAATTGGATCTTGGGACATATTTGTAATATTAGTATTAGATATATCCCGAACAGCGTATTATCTCCCTGTTTCATTTTCCAGTGAAACATATGTGTGTCCATTTCTCAAATTGAATGTAATTGTTTCATACAGATCGAACTCCGATATTTCGGGTTGATCGATCCATTTGATAGAGAAAAAATCCTCTAAATCAAGGGCGCGCATAATTTTGATTTTGTTTTTCTCTGCCCGGATCATAACGTGTAATTCATTTATGCTTGGGGATAAAACCGCATTGCAACGAGGGCATATAAAGCGTTCCAATTTTTTAACAGGAAAGTTAAAAGACATGATTTTTGGCGGCTCTCCAAACAGGGACAGCTGACGAGTTGTCCACTCCTCGATTTCCGCTTGAGACTTGCTATTGAATCCCCAACTATCATGTATCAAGAACTCTGGATAAACAGGTGTTTCTTTGCCGCAGGATGAACATACGACCACATGCTTTGTGATCGTTACGTCATTATCGTTTCGAATCGCATCAGTGATTTTCTGTTGCACTGCTACGGTGAGCACCTCAGGGGCACTATCTCGATCCACCGTCCTTTTTCGGGTTTCAATACGATATCCGAAACATGGAATTGTCAATCTCATTTCCTGCATATTCAGCCCCACAACTTTTTGATCGTTTTATTCGTACAGCTCGCACTATATACGGACAATTTGCGCATCCTTGATTTTGCCGATCCGATTAACATCGCCGCACGGCAGCATCAAAAAAGTTTGCCTGCCCAGCTTTCGTGTACGAACGATAAAATCGGTAATGTCGATGGAGCTATCGATTCGTTCCACGAAAGCTGAAATAATAAGTGGTCTCGGCACATAATGAATATCTTTTATCTGCTCGATCCCATACCAAAATTCCGATAGATTTAAAAAGCAAAGGTAGTGGTAAAGGATATTTTCCGATTCGCTCAAATTTGGCACTGTGTCAACTGGAAGTTTTGGGTGAGTAACCCTGAACTCACCGTTATTATCCAATATAAGCAGATATTCCTTACCTTTCCGAAGACACTGCGGCTTATAAGTACGAATATAATTCTTTAAATAGCTCCTGAACGTTTTCGTTGTGCCAATACCGTCCGTTATGTCTCCGAAGTTGCCATTCGGATAGTATTTTTCGGTATCCATATAACATTTGATTTTATGGGGGTACCTGCGATTTTTGAAATCCGAGAAAATATTTGAGATCTCCTCCTCTCCGGACTGTCGGACGCGCATGAAATATTCCTCTGTATGATCTTCATGCGCATCCGGTTTTAAAGCACGAAATACCGGCAGTCCTGTTTGTGCGGAATCTTTTATCTCAATATAATAGATTTCTTCCCGGTCAAGCTCTACTTCGGCAGACAACCGCGCCGTGTCGGAGCAGAATAAAAAATTTTCCTGCTTTGACAGTCTCCCACCGGTCAGCAATTTGACAGCCGAGGCAATGATTTCGCTATTTCTGCCGCTTATGACAATCAAGTCGGAATGAAAGACGGCCTCAAAACATGAGATACTGCCGAAGTGTTCTATTTTCAGTTTTCTGATGTTCATCGGCCGTCATTCCTGAGCGGTCAAGCGGCGACGGGGATGCACCCGCAGTTTTCTTTGATGCGCCGGATATCCGCAGCAGTCAGTACACCCTTGATGGACAGCTCCCCTGCGATCGCCTCAAAAAGTTCACGGTTTTTAGACAGGATTTCCTTGACCTTTCTGTAAAACCGCTCTATCTCGGCCGCCGCCATCTGTTCCTGTTTGGCTTTCAAATCGCCGGAATCGTCAAAGCTGTTGCTGTGCAGATGAAATCCGCAGAGACAGTTCTATGTAACTAAATTCCATGTACTGCGAAATGCCTGGTCTAAATCGCCGGAAGCACCTGTGTCAATAATGCCGAATTTCTGTTCCAGCGCTGCCATTCCTCCGATAGAACCGAGAATATGGCTTTGCTGACGCTCTGCAGAACCTGAAAATCCGCTGCGATAGTATGACGTAAAGCCGCCCGATTCGCCGTCGCGGCAGTATGCTGAGATCAGCGTTACACTTCCGGGATTCAGAACCTCTGCAATCGTGGCGTGTCCTGCCTCATGATAGACCACGCGTGTTCTTGGGTCATCCCCATTGGAAAGATCGGTGTCAAAACTGCTTTCACAGAGCACCTCGTTCGGTACGTCGTGGATCGTGTGCAGGCATGCCCGCATGAAATGATCCATGGTGATCTCCTCCGAACGCTCGAACCCGGCGTAAAACCCCGCTTCATTAATCACTGTTTCCAGTTCTGCACAGGAGCGGCCGTCCATGATCCGTGCAACAGTTACGGCATCCATATCGCCGACAAACTTCTTACCTTTAATGTAATGCTCAATAATCTTCACAGCGTCCTCACCGTGGGGATTGTTCGCTTCAATCACGCGGTCAAACCGACCTGCACGCTTTAGGGAACGGGGAAGGGCGCGCAGACTGTTGGCGGTGGCAAGTACAAAAACTTCCTTACCCTTAATTTCATCAATACAGGACTGCACGGTCACATATTCTTCGGCATCCGGATGACGGTCGTCTCCATTAGCAAATTTGTCCATATCATCAAGGAGTACGATAGAAGGTGCAGCCTCTGCGGCGTCTTTGAAGGTCTTTTTAATCTTCTTTACAAAATCGCCATTTGGACTGTTCTTTCTGCAGGTAAATGCTTTCCGTCCGCTGGCCTTTATAACGGCAGATGCCATCAGCGTTTTACCTACGCCGGGATCCCCGTGGAGCAGTAGCCCTCTCGGCGACGAAACGCCGAGCCTCTCGTAGGCTTCCTTATTGGCCAGCACATCGCTGATCTGGGCAAGTTCCTTTTTGATCGCCTCATAACCGATGATTTTTTCAAATGCGTTCATGGTTCATACCTCTTTCGTTTTATTCTGTATATATTTATACCATTTTTAATGTACCGTTTTTGGTCCTTAAGCGCTGAATCCGATTTTTCGAACCTGTGCGGTTTGTTTTGCCTGCGGAATCTCGATATCTTGTTCACTGATGGAGGTTAGTATGCTTTCGGAAACCTTTTCGGGATCCATATCGAGAATGCGGGCGGCCTGATTCATTTTGGAAAGTTCAAGGACATTCCGCACATATCTGCCGTTGCCGAAATCGGACTGTTTTCTCGCCTCATCAAACACACCGGAAAGCTTTTCGACGGCGCCTTCGGTTAGCGTGACACCTTTGCTTTTGCCGATGAGTCTTGCAATGTCGCAGAGCTCGGCGGTATTGTAGTTGGCGAACGGGACGTGGAAAGCAATGCGGGAGCGAAGGCCAGGGTTTTTATCGAGGAATTTCTCCATTTCATTCGGGTATCCTGCGAAAATGACAACCACGTCCTCCCGGTGATTCTCCATTTCCTGCACGATGGTGTTGATAGCCTCATCGCCGAAGGAGCCGCCACGGTCTTCTACAAGGGAGTAAGCTTCGTCGATGAACAGCACGCCGCCCATTGCCGCACGGAACTTTTCCTGCACGGTTTTCGCTGTCCAACCCACGTACTTGGCGACAAGGTCGCCTCGACCCACCTCTACAAGCTGACCTTTGGAAAGCAAACCGTTTTCCTTCATAATGCGGGCAAACAGCCGTGCCACCGTAGTCTTCGCCGTGCCGGGATTGCCGGTAAACACCATATGCATGGCGGGGCGATCTTGTTTGAGCCCTTTATCCTTGTAAACGCGCTGGAGCTTATAATAATTCAGCGCCTTTTTTATTACCCCCTTTGCATCAGAAAGCCCGATCATTTCCTGCAAATCATCGTAGGCGGAACCCTTTGCCTCTTCCTTTACCGCCTCTTTTCTGCATACGCTAAGATCCTTATATTGCGGGAATACCGACGTTTTCAGCTTGTTGTTATACCACTCATCAAAAGTCACGCGCAGCTCACCGGGTAAATACAGCTTATCGCGTTCAAATCCTGAAAACAGCTTTTTGTCCGTGCGAATGTGGTTCTTCACCGCGAGCATTTTCAAATAATCGTATGCTCGGTCTTCATCGGCGAGCTCTTCCTTGATCTCAATGATACCGGTGGTGCCGAGATGATTGAAGAAGATCTTTTTCGATTTTTCGCATTCTCTCGGCAGGCAGAAAACGGTCAACACCTAATTACGGTATTTGAGCATGGTTTCGCAAAGCGTCCCAATTGTCTCAAATTCACTGCTTGCGTAGTCATCATCTTCGGAATCGTCGTTTGCCAGATACCGCACCAGAATGGCGCCGCCTACGCAGCTTTTATAAAGAACATCATATACGAGTTTGAGAAATCCTGTCCGGGCTTGAAATCGACAAAGCAATAGCGCCGGCTCTGCAGCCGATGGTTATCAAAAAGCGCCTGCAGCAGCGTTCGGGACAATGCCTTGCGAGTATCGCGGTCATCGGTCTCAATCATATAGTGAACGGGATGACCAAACGCTTTTGCATTGGTTTTTCTTGAATAAATGCGTTCAAGCTCCGGCGTCAGCGTATCGTTTGCTAAAAGCTCGTTGGCTTTAGCAAGCGGTTCCTCTTTACAAGTGATCTCATCCAAAAGGTTTTCACCGTATTCGATACCGCGCACGTAGCGACCGTTGATTCTGTCAAGCTCAAATTTTTCCAGCACCTCGTCATCGTCGCCGATATAGTCATTACGGTCAGCGCAGCTCAGTAAATTGCGCATACTCGAAAAGGTGATCTCGTCGACGTCAAACTCTTTTGCGGCAATATCGACTGATTTGAAAAATGCACGAATTTGTTTCGTTTTATCGCCCGTGCCGGAGTCGATAATTCCGACAGTCACCTCATCGTTTCCGATATTGGAAATAAAGTAATAGGTTTTGCCGCCCTGCAACTGATTAAATTCGTCGCTTTTGCGTGCGATCCGTCTTGTCCGCTGCTGCATGACACGGCGATCGTTGTTTTCCTCTGTCCATTTTTCATTCGTTAACGTTGCAATCACTTTGTAAAACTGCATATTTTGTACCTCCGTCCTATCGGGCTCTTTATCTTACACGAATAGAATACCATTTCTAATGCACCAAATATGGGAGGTATCATTGCGGCAGCAAAAAAAGGAGAGACGAAATGTCTCTCCACAGCTTGTCGAAAAAGTCCAGCATATGCTGGGCTTTTTGCTATTTTTGTGGTATA
>ERZ773237.1427-NODE-1427-length-19968-cov-4.083614_pt1 | contig 19968 bp, 20 predicted proteins | sample MGYA00580990_ERZ773237 | MGnify/ENA primary metagenome ERZ773237 (study PRJEB29015, sample SAMEA2737749) | human gut metagenome | biome: human gut; feature: human-associated habitat; material: faeces | place: China | collected 2012 ...
GCCGCTCTCTGCCAGCAGGCAGCCCAGCGATGTGGCCAGATTCAACAGCTTGTCCGAATCCATAAAACGCCTCCTCTCGCCTTTTTAAGATATGCGATTTTTGGAAAAAACACAAGGGATATTTTGATGAAACGCGCCGCGCAGGGGAGCCCTTGACAAAAAGGAGCGGTTCCTGTATAATCAAATAGTCCGAAATCGGACGAAATAAGGCGGGAGGGATTCGATGGGACAGGAGGTTCTGGATGCTTTCTGGAAATCCAATGACCGAATCTACAATGAGAATCCCCTGCTGTACCACCGTCTGGCCCGGGCCTGCGGCCTGCCGGACTGCGCCTTCTGGCTGCTGTACACCCTGCGGTCGGAGGAGGCGCCCCTGACCCAGACCCAGTTGAGCGAGCAGCTGTCCCTACCCAAGCAGACGGTGAATTCCGCCCTGAAAAAGCTGGTGGAGGAGGGAGTCCTCCGCTTGGAGGCGGCGGACGGCAATCTGAAAAACAAGCGGGTCTGTCTGACAGAGGCGGGCGAGGCATTTCTCCGCCGCACTGTGGACCGCGTGTTCGGCGTAGAGAGCGCCGCGGCCGCCCGCCTGACCGAGGAGGAGCGGTCGGCGCTTGTGGCATTGAGCCAGAAGCTGCTGGATGCCTTTCGGGCGGAGACGGAAGCTTTTTTACAGACCGCTGCGATAGGAGACTGATGTATGCAGATCAAACTTTCTGACCATTTCACCTACGGACGGCTGCTGCGTTACACACTGCCGACCATCGTTATGATTATCTTCACCTCTCTGTACAGCGTGGTAGACGGACTGTTCGTATCCAACCTGGTGGGGGACCTGGCCCTGTCGGCGGTGAATATCGCCTTCCCCATCACTATGATCATCGGCGCCTTCGGCTTCATGCTGGGCACCGGCGGCAGCGCCATCGTGGCCCGCACGCTGGGGGAGGGGAAGCCGGAGCTGGCCTCCCGGTATTTCACGCTCTTCATCTGGTGCGTGGCGGGGCTGGGCGTGGTGCTCTCCATTGTGACCATCGCCTTCATCGAACCCATCATGCGTTTTGCCGGGGCTAGCGACCTGCTGCTGGAAGACTGCATCGCCTACGGCCGGATCCTGCTGGCCGGCAGTGCCGTGTTCATGCTCCAGAGCGCCTTTCAGAGTTTCTTTTCCGTGGCGGAGAAACCCAAGCTGGGGTTACTGCTCTCCCTGGCTGCCGGAGCCACCAACATCACCTTTGACTACGTGTTCATCGCCCTGCTGGGAATGGGTGTCACCGGTGCCGCATGGGCCACAGTGCTGGGCTACTGCGTGGGCGGTGTCATCCCGGTGGTGTACTTCCTGCTTCCCAGAAGAGAAGGCCTGCGGCTGGTGCGGACGAACTTTTATGGCCGGGAACTGCTTCACGCCTGTATCAACGGCTCCTCGGAGCTGATGAGCAACATCTCCGCCTCCGTGGTGGGCATCCTCTACAACATCCGGCTGATGGACCTTCTGGGAGAGCCGGGCGTGGCGGCCCACTCGGTGATGATGTACGTGGATTTCGTGTTTGTGGCTGCCTTTCTGGGGTTCTCCATGGGCAGCGCCCCCATCGTCAGCTATCACTACGGGGCGGAGAACTATGATGAGCTGAAGAACATCTTCCGCCGCAGTGGCGTCATCATCGCCGCTACCTCCGTGGCGATGGTGGCGGCGTCGGAGCTCTTAAGCCGGCCCCTGTCTGCTGCCTTCGTGGGGTACTCTCCGGACTTGCTGGAGCTGACCACCCACGGCTTCCGGATCTTTGCCCTGTGCTACCTCTTCTGCGGGCTGAATATCTACGCATCCGCCTTCTTCACGGCCCTGTGCAACGGCGCCCTGTCGGCTCTGATCGCCTTCACCCGCACGCTGCTGCTGCGGGGTGGACTGGTGCTGGTGATGCCGGTGTTCTTCGGCGTGGATGGCGTCTGGTGGTCCGTGGCGGCGGCGGAACTGCTGGGGGTGGTGCTCTCGGTGGTGCTGCTGGTGCTGATGCGGCGGCGTTACCATTACGCCTGACGGGGGAAAACGCGGATATGTTACAAGACGGCGGCTCCGCTCAGGTGGTATGCTGGCTGGTGCCGACAGGAGGGAAGAACCATGAGACAAGCGGCGCGGACCGCCCGATATGACCAGGCTCTGGGGCTGGAGGCGTACAGCCTCCGGGCGGTGGACAGGCCCTTTCCCAGCCACTTTCACGACCATTATGTGATCGGCGTGGTGGAGCGGGGGACCCGGACCCTCACCTGCGGCCGCCAACGGCAGGTCATCGGCCCGGGAGACGTGCTGCTGTTCAACCCGGGAGACAGCCATGCCTGCATCCAGGCGGACGGGTCTCTGGACTACCGGGGACTGAATATCCCACGCAGCACCATGCTGGCCCTGGCGGAGGAGATCATGGGCAGCCGGGCAATGCCCGGCTTTTCCGTGGCCGTTCCGGGGCGGGTTTACCGCGATGCCGCCAGCGACGACGGGGTGACGCCCTCGGAGTTTTTCGCCCAGTCGCCGCGGGCGCGGAGCACTTGTTCGACGATGTCGCGCACGGCCCCTTCGCCGCCCCGGAACTCCGAGACGTAACGCGAAGCCTCGATGACTTCGGCCGCGGCGTCGGCCGGGCAGACCGGGATGCCCACCTCGCGCATGCACTCCAGGTCGGGGATGTCGTCGCCCATGTAGATCGCGTGCGCGGGGTCGATGCCCTCGTCGGCGAAATATTCCCGCATGGCCGTGATTTTGTCCATGCAGTCGGTGTAGTAGCGGTTGATACCCAGCATCCGCAGGCGGTTTTCGAGCGTCTTGCCGCGTCCGCCGGTGATGATGCAGACCTTGTAGCCCATCTTGACGGCGTAGCCCAGCGCATAGCCGTCCTTGGCATTGTAGCGGCGGATGAAATCGCCGTCGAGCGTGGGGATGATACCGCCGTCGGTCATCACGCCGTCCACGTCGAAGATAAACGCCTCGGTGCGGGCTATATCTTCTTTGAAGTTTCCCATATGTTGTTGCTTATTATCGAGTAGATGTTTTCGAGTCGGGGGTCGGCGGCGAGCAGTGCACGGTGGCGTGCCATCGTGTGCAGGTCGTTGCGCACGGCGGGGCCTGTCTGCACGTCGGCCGGGGAGGCGGCGTCGAGCGCCTTGGCTGCGGTCTCGGCCAGGAGCGGTTTGAGTACGTCGAAGGGCAGGCCCGCGCTGCGGACGATGCCTTCGCCGACGGCGTACATGTGGTTGACGAAGTTGCAGGCGAAAACCGCCGCGAGGTGCACCTTGGCGCGGCAGGCCGAGTCGGCCCACACCACCGTGTGCGAAAGACGGCGGGCGAAGGCTTCGAGTGCGGGACGCAGGGATTCGTCATCGGTTTCGAGGAAGAGGGGGATTTGCGAAAAATCCACGCTGCGCCCTTTGGTGAAGGTTTGCAACGGATAGAAGACGGCGCGGCGTGCGTGGGCGGGAAGCGCATCGAGCGGCACGCTCCCCGCAGTATGGGCGACGACGGCCCCCGCAGGCAGGGGCAGCGCCGCGGCTACCTCCCCGACGGCCTTGTCGCTCACCGAGATCAGGTATATGTCCGCGTCGGCCAGCCGTGCCGGGTCTGCTGTCCATTGCGTTCCGGCGAGTGCGGCGACAGCCTCCCCCCGCGCGGCGTTGCGGGCGAACAACTGTACCAGTTGCAGGCCGCTTCGGGCGACGGCCTGTGCCAATGCTTCGGCAAGGTTTCCGCTGCCGACGATCACTACGCGTTCCAAAGGTCTCTCCATATCGTTTTACAGTAAATCCACCAGCCGGACGTTGTCCTGCGATTTGCGGGCGGTCTCTTTGAGCGTTTCCAGTTCCTGGTCGATGCGGGTCAGTTCGGCGCTCTGGGTCAGGTCGACGGTCGTTTGCCCCGATTTTTCGACCGCTTCGAGTATGCCGTAAACGGTCATCGACTGGGGGTCGTGCGCCGGGGCGAAGGCCACTTCGCGCTCGCCGTCGCCCGAGGGCACGGCGATCAGTTGTCCGGCCTGCACGAGCTGGTAAAGGATGTCGTTGACGATGCGCGTGGGCAGATCCAGTTGTGCCCGGATCTCGTCGGCCGGGGTGGCGCCGCCCTGGCCGCGGAAGCGCCGCACGACCGTGAGCATCACGGCCAGCAGGATCTTGCGCCGCTGGTCGTAGCTGATGAGCAGCGATTCGCGCTCTTCGCCGAAACGGGCGATGTTCTGGTAGGCGAACGACAATTCGCCGCCGAACAGCAGGATCTGCCACGAGGTCTGGAGCCAGATAAGCAACAGCGGTAGCGCTGCGAAACTGCCGTAGATGGCGTTGTAGGAGGTCATCCACCGCTGGATGTAGAGGTATCCCCACTGGAAAAGCAGGAAAAGCGTGCCGGCGACGATGCCCGCCATCAGGGCGCTCCTGAATTTGACCTTCGTATTGGGGATGATGATATACAGGATGGTGAACATGATCCAGATGATGACCATTGAAGCCAGGTGCGAGAGCAGGGTGAAATACCAGCTGCCGTCGAAGCCCAGCATCTGCTGGGCGAATTTGCCGACGGCATTGGCAACGACCCACAGCACCGGCACGATCATCACCACGGCGATGTAGTCGGTATACTGGCGGGTGAGGCTGCGATCGACCTTGACCTCCCAGATGTTGTTGAAGGCGCTTTCGATCGAGCCGAAGACCCGGATCACCGCCCAGAAGAGCATGACCAGCGCCACGGCGGCCACCACGCCGCCCTGTGTACGGGCGAGCGCCTTTTCGGCGAACGTGACGATGTAGTCTACGATCTCGGGGTTCTGCGGGAAGAGGGCGTAGAGGTTTTCCACCAGCCCGTCGGCCAGCCCGAAGCCCTTGACGACGGCGAAGACCACCGCGACGATCGGTACCAGCGACATCAGCGTGTAGAACGTGAGTGCCGCGCTGCGGACGATGGTGCCGTGTTCGAGCAGGCCCCGCGCCGTGTAGAACAGCAGCCGGTATTGCTGCACGAGCCAGCGGATCTCCGGGTTGCGCCATTCGCGGATGTCGCGCCGGAAGATCGTGTCCGTAAAATAGGTGAATATTTCGCTGATTTTCATAAGCCGTTTCCGTTCCCGTAACCCGGAGGCGCCGTGCCGAGGCCCGTGTGCCGTCGGGGCGGACGCTGTCCCAGTCGTGCAAATATAGCTATTCCAGCCGTACAACCCAAAAACCGCTCCCGATTTTCGTGAAGGCCAGCCGTACGTCGTTGCCGGCATGTACGCCCAGCCGCCGTCCCAGCTCTTCTGCGGCGAACGGGAAATCCCGTTTCATCAACTCCGCGCCGCGGCCTTTGAACGCGCGTTTCAGCCGCCGAGGGTCGTAGGGCTCGATACGTTCGATTGCGAATACTTTGCCAATTATCCCCTCTGGCCGCTCCGTGGCGAAACCATACCCGTTTTCGCTCCATATGTCGGCTTTGCCGCGCAGGTGCAGCCGTGCCAGCCGCGCTTTCTGCAACGCCACATCGGGTACCACGAGCCACCGGTAACGATCCGGTTCGAACGCCCCCGGGTGCGGGGGTGCGCCGGCTTGGGCGGGCGTTGCCGTGAACGAGCCGCGTCCGAGGGCGGTCGCGGTAATGCCGGGGCCCGTGCCGTCGGCATAGATGACGACCTCCTTGCATTCGTCGCCCAGCGATACGGCCTCTACGCGGGCGCCGGGGAAGAGCCGCAGCGCCTCGCCGATGTCGAACAGCGGGGAGTTTTTGACGCACAGTCGTCCCGAAGTCCTGCCGATGAGCGGCATCAGGGAGAGTATGTCGGGCGAACAATCCTCGAGCCGTACCAGTTTGCGTCCGTCGCCCGAACGGCGGTCGGGGTCGGCATAGACCCAGTCGAAATGCAGTCCGGGCTGTGCGAGGTATGCTTCGGCGGAGGTGTTGACGACCTCGATGTTCGTGGCGCCGAGCCGCCGGAAGTTCTCCGCGGCGATGCGGGCGAGCGTCTGGTCGCGTTCGAGCGTCACCACGCGGCGGAAACGACGCGCCAAGAAAAAGGCGTCGGCGCCCAGCCCGCAGGTGAGATCGAGGACGGCCCCGCCCGCGATCCGCTTGTGGGCGGCGCAGGCTTCGCTCGATGCCTGTTCGAACGCCAGCGGCGGCAGGATGCACTGTGCGGCGGCGTACGAGGGGAGTTTCGCCTCTGCCCGCGCGAGGTACTTGACCTGCGTGGCGACCAGCCGGGCGTGGGGTGTGTTGCGGTCTAAGGCCACCTCCAGCGGGTCGCGGCCGCGGTTGGCGGCGATGGCCCGCTGCACTTCGTCCGTCAGCAGCAGCGTATATTCCCCGGGGGTTATCATGCCGGCAAATGTACGCTTTTTTTCGGCTCGAAAGACCATGCAGCCAGGGTGGTGAGCAGAAAAAACAGGTAGATGCCCGCCGTCGCCCCGCCGCCGAGGGTGTATTCGGCATATCCGCCCGGGAGCGCCGCGGCAGCTCGGGCCAGCGTGTTGAGCAGGCCGGCCGTGCCCGAAAGCACGGCGTCGAAGGCCGGGGCGAGCCAGTTTACGGGAAGGATCATCCAGACGGTGCCGCCCAGTACGACGATACTTCCCACGAGGATCGCCACGGGATTGACGAGCAGTCCCGCCAGCGGGACTGTGCCGAAGGTGTGCGATACGAGGGGTGCCGTGGCGATGCCCGCCACGAGGCTGATGACGAGGGCGTCCGTGAGCAGGTTGAGCGCCCGCCGGCGGGTATGGAGCAGTCGGCAGAGCGGCACGCCCCAGGCGAGGATGGCCGCGACGGCGATGAACGAGAGCTGGAAACTGATGTCGCCCAGCCAGGCGGGGTTCCACAGCAGCATCCCGAAGCCGGCGGCCGCCAGTGCGTTGAGTGCGACGTACTCCGACGCCGAGGCCAGTGCGAACTGGAGCATCGTGCACATCACGGCCGCCCGCACGGCGCTGGGCGAGAATCCGGCCGCCGCGACGAACAGCCAGATGCAGACCGTTGCGAGCAGGTTGCGCACCAAGTGCCCGCGGTGCAGCAGCGGCAGCCACCACAGCATGAGGTTGACCAGTGCGAAGACGATGCCCGTGTGCAGTCCCGAGACGGCCAGCAGGTGCGACAGCCCGCTGCGCGAATAGACCGTGCGCAGCTCCTGCGTGATGCCGCTCCGGTCGCCCGTGACCATGGCGCGGCAGACGGCGCCCGCATCGTCCCGCATCCCGATCCGTTGCATCCGCTCGACAGCGTGCAGGTGCAGGGCGCTGCTTCGTCCGGGCAGGCGCTCGATGAGGGTGCGCTCCGACAGCCACAACGTTCCGGCGAACCCCCGGCGTGCCATCAGCCGGCGGTAACTTTCCGCTCCGCCGCGAAACGGCCGCACCGAACCCCGGCAGCGGATTCTCTCGCCGGGGTAGAGGGCCGTAAGGCTGTCGGCATAGAGCATTATACGGTCTCCCGAGGCGTGCCAGGTTCCGTCCGAAGGGTCGCGCCACGCTACGGCCGTCGCTTCGGCCGAGGTGTAGCGTCCGCGTTCGGCGGGGATACCCTCGACCGTGAGTTCGTAAGTTGTGTATATACCGCGGGGCAGCGTGTGCGCTGTGTCGCGGAGCTGTGAGGCGGCGAACCCGGCCGTGAGCAGCATTACGAGTGCGCCGGACTGTGAGTGCAGCAACAGCGCCAGTGTCCCGGACAGCAAAAAAGCCCCTGCGAGGAACCACAGGGGCAGCGTGAAGCAGTCCGCGGCGAGAATCCCCGCGGCGAACGGTGCGACGGCTTTTACCATCGGCATACGGTCGAGTCGTGCGGACAGGGAGGCGGCTTTCATCTCTGCAAAGATAGTAAATTCGGATTGTTTTGTGTGATATTCGGGTGGGGTGTCTCGGTTTTGGTCTGCTGCCGGTTCTTTGCGGATCCTCGCAACCCGTCTCCGTTTACCGTTTCCTTTCGTCGCCCGCCGGGCGGGTCAGCCGGATGCGGGCTTGTCGCGGACGAACAGTTCCCACCCCAGTTCCACCTCGCCCATATCGGCCGCGGCGCCGTTTTCCACACGCGATACAGCCGCAGCCATGCGTAGCATCGTCGTGCGGTCGCGGGTGTCGAGCGGTTGCCCGTCCGGGATTCCGACGGCGTCGGCCACGGCGCGGATGTAGGTTTCGGTGTGGTTTTCCGAAGGCGGCGCCCACCGCGAAATCATGCCCCGGATCGTGTCGAGCCCGTAGCGTATCCGGTAGGTGTCAAGCAGTACGAATATCGCGCGGTAGCCCCATGCAAGGGACTCGAACTGTTTGAACGCCGAGTCGCGCGAGGGGCGCACTTCGCCTTTGTAGCGCACCTTCGACTGGCGGATATTGCCCGGGTTGCAGTTTTGCAGCCCCCTACTCATCGCCCGCCTCCTTTCGGATACGGCGGCGGACATAGCGGCGCAGCCAATGGAACAGCGGTGCATCGGAGAGCTGTGCGGCATTTTCGAGGAACGACCACAGCTCCACGCCGCAGGTGAAGCCCGTGAAGAGCCGGGCCACGTTCAGCTGCATGAAGTCGAGGATACAGCTGTCTATCAGCCAGGCCATGGCGATGGCCGTGACCGTAAGTCCCAGTTTGAGCACCGTGCGCCAGGCCTCGCAGCTTTCGAAATACCAGGTGTGCCCTTTGCGGCGGGCAGCGGCGCGGCTGGCGGCTACGCCCGAGAGGAAGTCGATGCCGATGAATGCCATGGCACATGCCACCAGCGGGCCTATGGGGGCGAACAGGGCGATGAAGCCTGCCGTGAGGCCGCTAACGAGTCTGTATAAGGTTTCCATCGATCGTGCAGCGTTTGAGGATGTTGTTGCCGGGATCGTATTCGGGAAACTCCGCGGCATGTGCTTCGAGGTGTTCCGCAGCGCGGCGCAGGAGCGTGCGGGCCTGGCGGCGCAGGCTGCGTTGCAGTTCGCGCAGCGACTGGGCGTCGGCCGGCTGGTAGGAGCCCGATTTGGGGGCTACGGTGCCGCACTGTCCGGTGCGGATGTCGAGCCGCGGCTGTACGGCGATGCGGGTGAAGAGCGCTACCGGGGCTGCGAGGTATTCGGCCGTGAAGCCGGCATGGAGGCCTGCGAGCAGTTTTTCGTGGAATGCCCGTCCGATGACGGGCACGATGTAGCGTTGTTCGGCCGCCGCGATGTCGCCTTCGCCGATGGCTTCCGGCGCAAGGTACTCCCCGTCCGTAAAGGCCGATGCGACGGCTTGTGCAGGGGTGATCAGTGTGTTCATGATTGTCGTGGTTGAAATGAGTGTTCGAGTGCCGCCGGAGGCGGCGAACGGCAAGTTTCGAAAGGCCCGAAGAACCGGCCTTATTCTATGCTTCGTATGTTGTATTTCGTGATCTCCGACAGGAACGCCTGTTGGCGCTCGTCATCGGGGTCGTAATCCAGCCCGTCGGCCTTGCGGGCTTCCCAGACCTTCATGTAGATGGGTTTGGAGCGCGTCGGCGGACGGTTGATGACCTGCAACGACGAGGCGTCTATCCCCAGGATGGACGTGATCGCCTCGCGCACGGGCTCCGTCAGTTCGGCCTGCTCGCCGAGGATGACCGTGTTGAGCGCCACTTCGTACTCGTGCAGGATACGCTCGGCGCTGAATCCCGAGGCGTAGTCCAGTCCGCTCAGCGTCCGGAACCATGAGTGTGCCACGACGATGTCCGACACGGCCTGTTCGTGCAGCGCCTGCCAGTCGCCTTCGTTCTGCGACGCGATGGGGATGAAGCGCGAATTGTCGCCCTCGCCGCCGTCGCGGATGACGAACATCACCTGCCCGGGGTTGCCTGCGAATTTCTGTTCGGCCAGCCGTACGATGCGCTCGGCTTCGGATTCGTTGTCCACGGTGCTGTCGAGCATCATCACGCCCGAGAGCTGGAACGAGTTGTCGAGCCGCGAGATGTTCCATTTGTCGGTCTTGTAGGCGATGGCCGAGACGTTGAACCCGGCGATATAGGGCGGTACGCCGTAGTGCTCGAACATCGGTTCATAGTCCTTGTAGTGGATCATGGCCCGCAGCGTGCCGTCCTCCTGCCGTTTGAAGGCCGGGTAGAGGGGCAGCGTCCGTGCCTCGGCGGCGTTGAAGGCCGCCCAGTCGTGGTGCAGCAGGATGTGCGCCGAATCGCGGGCCACACGGCAGCGCGAAGCGTCCTGGTGGTGGAACGCGAGGAACGAGTGTTCCGCGTCGGTCACTATTTCGAGGAAGGCGTTGCCGAACAGGGCCTTGTCGAAGGCTAGCTTGTTGAGCACCTGCCGCAGGCTCTCCCCGTCGCCGTTCACACGTCGGATGAAGGCTGCGAGCAGGGGTTCATGCCCCTCGTCGCAGGAGAACCCCTTGCCCGAGATGTAGTCGGCCTTGTCGTTGATGATGCGGCGGTGCGTGACCGAACGCCGGGCCATCAGCGCCAGGGCATTGGGAAAGAGATTGTCGTCACCCCAGCGCCAGAACTTGTCGCTTTGGACGCTCCCCGCGCCCGATGTGATATATGGGTCGTCCGCACGGTTGGCGACCGCTACGGCCGGCTTGAATTTCTGTTTTCTGCTCATGCTTCTTGTTCTTTGAGCTCGGCGGCCGGGTCGGTGTCCTCGCTCGCAAGCGTCAGGACGGCCGGCGTGCCGTCGAGGGGTTTGATGCCCGACTCCATGGCGAAGGAGTCCGGGCGCAGGGGTTGCGAGGTGCCGAAGCGTGCCGACCATCCCGCCAGCAGCCGCTCGCCCGAGGCCATCGTGACCAGGGCTATGAGCCCTTCGGTCTCGGCCGCACGGCGGAGTGCCGGGGTGAAAGCCTTGCGGAACGCCTCGCGGCCCACGACCAGCGTGAGCGTGTGGCGCACGCGCTGTGGCCCGGCGTCGGTGTCGAGCCGTTCGGCATAGGACGAGCGTTGTTCGGCGAGCGGCAGGGCGGTGAGCTGCGTCGCGTCACGGAAAATCGCTTCGGCGCGCCCGTCCGCCGCCACCGCCGCCCGCAGGAGGTTTCCTGCGGGGGTGACCGTGACGGCTGCGACGCCCCCAGCCGGGTTGCGGGGGGTGGAGGCTGCCATCGTTATGCCGGGTTGTAGGCGTAGGTCATCAGCGTCTCGTCGAGTACGTCGCACCCGGCCATGAAGACGGCACGCTGGCGGTTTTCCATCAGGTCGGGATTGTACCACATGCGCACTTCGTTGCCGGGGAAATCGGCCGTGTTGACCGCCAGTACCAGGTTGCGGCGGTCGGTCAGCAGGCAGAACGACTTGTGCAGCGACGTGCCGGTGAGGTAGGAGCCCAGACGCACGTCCACGAGCGGTATGCCGTGGTAGGCGAGGCTCGGACGGCCTTCTGTGGTCGCCATGTAGGCGGCATCGGCACTCTTGCCGTCGAGGTATTTCTCGAAAGCGTAGTAGATGTCGGACGTGACGAAGAAGGCGAGCTGCCCGTCGGCCTTCATGTCCTTGACACGCTCGTCGGCGTTCATCCAGAGGTCGTCGAGGACGGCGACTACCTTCCCGGGATCGGAGAAATCCTCAGCCTGGCAGATCGAGTTGTAGAACTTCTCCTGCATGGCTCCGGCCTTCACGGTCTTGAGGAACCCGTCGAAGGTGTTGTAACCTGATGCCGCCGAGGTGTCGCCCACCCACATCGTGGCGCGGATGCTTTCGGCGACGGCCTGTTTGAAGAGTGCCGTCTCGGCCTGTTCGAGTTCGGTGCCCGTCAGGTCGTCCATGTTGACGTCGGCGCGTGCGGCGATCTTTTCATAGACCAGCGAGAAATAGTCGGCGGCCGAAAATCCCAGTTCGGCCTTCACGCGTCCCAGGCTGATGGTCTTTTGCAGCTTGGTCGCTGCGTTGCCGCCCGTCCATCCGGCGGCGGAGTATTTCTGGAGGACGTTGCGCTGTCCGTCCCAGAGCTGGATGGTCGTGGGTACGGGCATGTTATAGAGTACCCGCACGCCCAGTTCGCGGGCGGAGTCGCCGCTCAGGATCGGGCGGAAAAAGATGGTTTCGAGGTCGGAACCGGTGTACTGTTTTGCACTTTCTAAGAAACTCATGGCTGATTTGTTTTTGGTGTTGGGTTATGTCGTGTGTGAATGTCAGATGCCTTTGAAGCGTTTGACGTCTTCGGCGTAGGCGCGTTGGTTCGCCGTCCGCACCGTGTCGCCGTACGACGGGTCTTCGCGCGGTTTGGTGCAGGTGGGCGAGGCGTTCTGCTGCGCTTGCCGTATGGCCGTGGCCGAGCGGCGCAGCAACTCCTGCCGTTCTCCCGCGGTGAGCAGTACATTGCGGTCGGCGGGAAGCTCCTCGCGGCGGTTGAGCCCGATACCTGCGAGCAGCCGCTCCCAGCCGCGGGCGATATTCCCCGCCAGCGAGGGCGCCGTGCGCTCCCCGTTGTCGGTCACCGTGTCGGCGAGCCCTGCTGCGACGGCCTCTTCGGGCGACAGCCAGCGGCCGTTGCCGTTGTTTTCGGCCATCAGCGCCTCGAACTCCCCGGCCGGGCGGCCGGAACGGGCGGCATAGACCGCGGCGATGCGCGTGTCGGTCTGGCGGAGCAGGTCGAGTTTCCCCGCTATTTCTGCAGCGTTTCCTTCGGCGGCACAGATGGCCGTGTGGATCAGGTAGAGGGCGTTGGCCGAGATTTCGCGGCAGCCGGGCGATGCGGCCTGTGCGATGATCGTCGCCGCCGAGGCCGTGTAACCGTAACAGCGGGTGGTGATGTGCGCATCGAGCGAGCATAGTGCGTCGTGGATCAGGAGTGCGTCGTTGACGTCGCCGCCCGTCGAGCGGATGTCGACCACGATCTGCGGGGCGTCGATCCCGGCGATGCGCCGCACCGTGTCGCGGAACTTCTCGTAGGTTGCGACGCGCGCTTCGGGCTGGTCGAACTGCCACTCTTCCGGTACGCCGATGGTACCTTCGATCTCGATGCGGCAGACGCCGGCGCTGTTTTTGATTTGGATTTCCGATTTCATGTTTCAGGATTTGTACGTGTTGTAATAGTAGCTGCGCACCTTTTCGTAGGAGCAGCAGAATTCGTCGGCCGTGACGTGCATGGCCTCGCAGCGGGGTACGCCTTCCTCTGCCAGCCGGTCGATCCGTGCCCGTACGGCCCGCTGTTCGCAGGCCCGTAGGTTGACCAGTCCCAATCCGAACAGCCGTTCGACGGCCTGTTCCCCTTCTAGGCCGCCTATTGCGTCGAGCAACACTTCGGCGAGCCGTTTTTCGTGCCGTGTCATCATCCTTCGCTCAAGCGTGTGAAGGTGCATCTGGCCGATGCCGCCTGCGGGTCGTAGCTTTCGATAGCATGGAGCGTGGCGCGGATTTCCTCGCCCCCGGTGTCGAGCCGGAATACCGAACGCAGGTCGGGCATCCCGGTGCCGGGCGTGAAGAGGCTTTCGAATTCGTGCGGCGCGAGCCGCAGCGAGAGGGTGATGCGCTGGCAGGTGGCTTCCTGTGCTGCCTGGCGGTCGTAGCGATGGTGCAGGCCGCGGATGCCGTCGCGGTCTTCGAAACAGAGCGTGAAGCCCTCCGTCGCTGCGTCCCCCGTGAAGTGGAATGCCGCGAGCGGGTATTCCGCCAGCCCCGACGGATACCCCCAGCGTTCGCCCGCGGGCAGCGGGTGCAGCCCGGCGAAGCGCACGATACGGGGCGTGAAGTTGGTGCCGTCCTCCTGCACGTCATCCCGGTCGCCGACCTGCATGATCTGCGCCGAGGGGGCGTTGGCATAGTGCCCTGCCTCGCTGAGCGTGGGCCGGAAGAGGGGGTTGCGCAATACTTGGTCGCCCTCTCGTGCGGCATAGGAATCGGTGCGGATGCTCCACTCCCCGAAGGGGCTCCCGGCTCCGGCATTGAAACGGTTCACGGCGCCGTCGCCTTCCTGGTAGCCCCATGTGCGGCTTTCGTGTATTTCGGGGGCGATGTCGGCCAGCACCACAGGCTGCGAGAAATCGCTCCTGTCGCGCCAGTCGGCCGTGGTTCCGCTGCCGAAAAATTCGTCGGCGGGTTCGATGCGTACGGTCTTGGTCTCCTCCTCGGTGTGGAACCTCAGGTTGAAGAGGTGTTGCAGCGCTTCGAGCAGTGCCGACTGCCGGATAGGATGCCGGGCGACGTCGGCGAAAGTGATTGCGGAGCCGTAGCCCGGTGCCGACGAGAACCGCGGTTGGAGCGAACACTCCTTGTGGAGCGTGAGCGACATTCCCTCCTCTGCGCCGTAGAAATAAATCCGGTCGAAGAATTTGGGCGATGCGGGGGCGATGCGTTCCGGGGCGGTTCGTACCCGCAGCTCGACGGTCGTCCGTCCCGATTCGGTGACGTATCCGTCGTACAGCGCCCAGTCGCCCGCATAGCGTACCCAGCGGGTGCCGCTGCGGATGAGCAACACGGGGTCGGCGACGGTGCCCGAGGCCGGGGTCGTGACCTGCGCCGTGCGCGCCGAAAACTCCGTCCAGAGAGCCTCTGCCACTCCATCCTTCGTGTAGGCCAGGCGGTACTGCGCCCCGTCGGTGTGGTCGAACACGATAGCCAGGTAACGGTGCCCGGGAGAGATGTCCGGCCGGCGGTCTTCATATCGGTTCGCCAGCGTGAAGGGCATGTCGGCGCCCGTCCCGAGGAAAACCGAGTCGAATCCCCGGAGCCGCTCACGCGTCAGGATACGGTGGTCGGTGGTGTATTTCAGGTAGTATTCGAAGCCCGCACTCACTTCGGTCGTGGGGGTGAAGACGATGCGCCCCTTGTCGAACCCGAAGCAGTTGCCGTTGTTGCAAAGTTCGGGAATCGGCTCCCCGTCGGTGTCGAGCGTCTGCGGCGTGGCCGTTTCGACGATGTTGCCCACGCTGTTGGCCGTTGTGCTCGGGTTGGCCGACACCCGCCCCAGGTGGTTGCCCTGTGCGGTGGCCGGAGCCAGCCTGCGGGCGTAGAAGCCCATCCGCGCAGCAAGCGCCGCCGTGTCGCGCGACGGGTAGGCACCGCTCATGTAAAGCGAGCGGAACTCCGGACTGTCCGTGAAATTGCTTTCGATGCGGTAGCCGGCTTCTGCGAAGATCGTCTCGACGAGCGTCGCCACGTGCAGGAAGGGATGGTAGTCGTCCACCGAGAGGATCCTTTCGGCCGGCAGCAGATCCGACGGGCTGTTCTGTTGCGGGTATTCGTCGCGGCGGATCGGGAAAAACTTTACGGGCGAATCGTCCGTCCAGCTGTCCGAGACGGTCGACGGGAGCAGGCGCGCATGATAATCGATGCCCAGGGCGCTGAACACCCGTCGGGCGGCATTTTTCGCCCAGCGGGCACCGCCTTCGCGAATTTCGATCCGGTACCCTTCGTCCGAAACCTTGAGCAGCCGTACCGTCCCGGCCAGCAACTTCGCCCCTTCGGCCGAGAGCACAGCCCTGTGGAGCGAGGCGTTGAACCGCCCTGCGGTATGCGGGTCGCGGGCGAATCCCAGAAGCGCTTCGTTACGGGGCGTCGCGGGGAGCGTGAGCTCCTGCGACCTGCCTTCCCGTGCGGCTTCCACGTCCGCGAGTTCCGCGGCGGCGTAACCCCCGACGGCGATGGGCTCCCCGGCCAGGTCACAGGGCTTCGAGTCGATCGTCAGTTCCATGGCATCCCGGTTTTACGTTTGGGACGGATTTCGATTTCGAGGCAGGTCACGGCGCCATGCCGGTGCAGGACGCTCTTTTCCGTAACGACGTCGACCGCCGTGTAGCCGTCGTCCCCCGCCAGCCAGACGTCGGGCGAGGTCAGGACTTCGGAAAGCCCTTCGAGGGTCGCCCGGGGTTCGTAGGCCGACACGAGTACCGTCCGCCGTTCGGCACGGGTTCGGGCGACCAGATGCCCTTCGGCTCCGTATGCCCGTTGCCTGATTGTTTCGACGGACTCCGACTTTTCGACCGGGAAGGTGTAATGTTCGATTCCTCCCGCGCTGCTGCGCCAGGCCAGCCGCCGGGCTCCGGAGAATGCGGGGATGACCGTGTAGGCGACCGAGCCGCAGGCTCCGGCGTCTACGGTCAGTGTTTCGGCTTCGGGGAAGTCGCGCGTGTCGAGCCGGAAAACATGCAATCCTCCCGTGGCCGTGCGGTAGCTTTCGGCGGTCGTGGTCGTCCCCGATTGTGCCGTGACGGTTACCGTGACGGCTTCGTCCGAGAAGAGCGTCAGTTCGTCGCTCTCAACGTGCGAGATCAGGCGGACGAGCGGCATTGAGGTCAGCAGGGCGGGTGCCGTTACGTTTGTCCGGCAGGGGAGGAACGTCCGCAGCGGGGAGTGGACGGTCGGGGCCGTTCCGGTTGCCTGTGCCGCTTGGGCCTCGATGTAGGCCGTCACGGTACGCCCGTCTGCCATGCGGAATCCCGTGCTTCCGGTCGTCGGGACGAACGCGACGGTGCGCCGCAGGTAGGGGGCGGCATCGAACGAGGCGGACGTGACTCCGGCGAAGCGTTTGGCGCCGATCAGCGTGCCGTTCCCCGCATCCGCGATGCGCAGGTCGAGGGTGGCGGTTTCCTGCGTGGTGACGGTGTAACGGAGTTCCCCGCTGAGCGGGGCGTACTCCGGCGGAATTTGTGTGAATGTCATTTGGATGGATGTTTGGGGTGTTGTTGCGGCGGATTGCAGGAGGGTGTCCGTCGCCGGCTGCAGCGTGCCGGCGTTTCTGTTGCGTGCCCGTAATCCGGGCCGGGTTGCGGCCGTGCGGACGGCGACGGTGCGCCATGCTAAAACCACGTTACGATGCGGGCGGTGGCGGTTTGCGAAATTTCGCCGTGCGGGGTGAGCGAGAACGAGCGCGGGCGGACGGAGAGCCCTTCGACGGCGAGGATGCGTTCGTAGAGCGAGAGCTCCGCGAAAATTTCGAGCATCTGTGCCTCCATTTCGGCCAGTGCCGTGCGCCGCTCCGCAGGGGAGATGCGAGCTCCGTGGCGGAGCAGGTGCAGCGTCATGTCGTAGGTCGCCCGTCCGTGAGTACGCCCTTCGACGGCGTGCAGTTCCGGGGGTGCCAACCATGCCGCGGGGTAATTCCGCACGGTGTGGCCCATGTCGCCCTCCGGCCCGGTGTAGAAGGTGTAACCCCGTTGTGCCGTGAGCTTTTCCGCCGCACCCTCGAGGTGGGTGCGATTCATTGTTGATAAACAGGTTGAAAGGTTGTTGAAAAACGAGAATAACAATTCGTAAACGACTGACAATTAACTCTGTCTGGATGTCGATAACTTGTGCACTGTGCACCGTGCGGTGTGAATTGTGTGGCAAATATACGGCGGCGTATACCCCCTTGTCAAGAGGTGGAAGCACTTTTTCTAAAATTTGTGGAAAAACTCCCGAATTTTGATTACCTTTGCAACATCGAACCAACAGTTTTATACCCTTATGGATGATGGTCATAGTTCCACGTATAGCGGCCGTGTCGTATCTCAATACGATACCGTTCATCTATGGTATCGAGCACGAAGGTAACCTCCGTGCCGAACTGCTGTTGTCTCCGCCTTCCCTCTGTGCAAAGAATTTCGCCGAACACAAAGCCGACATCGCACTGGTGCCGGCCGCAGCCGTGCCGTCGCTGGCGGATGCGCAGGTAGTGACCGAGTACTGCATCGGAGCCGCCGGCCCCGTGCGGACGGTGGTGCTCCTGAGCAACGAGCCGATCGAAAAGGCGCGCCGCGTATTCCTCGATGCCCATTCGCTCACGTCGGTGCAACTGGCCGGCTACCTGCTTGCAAAGCACTGGAAAGTCACCCCCGAATACTATACGCTCGAAGATTATGCGCAGCTGGGGCACGCCCTGCCGGGCGACGCCTTTCTGCTGATCGGCGACAAGGTCTTCGACCACGAAGGACGTTTCGCATACTCGTACGACCTGGCCGCCGAGTGGAAAAAGGCCACGCGGCTGCCTTTTGCGTTCGCCGTCTGGGTCGCCCGCAAGGGTACCGACCCCGACCTCACGGAGGGGTTGCAGCATGCGCTGACTTTCGGTATCGAGCACACCTACGAGGCCATTCTCGAACATGGTTTCGACAACAAACCGTACGATGCGTATGCCTACCTTACGCAGAATATCGACTATATTTTCGACAATCAGAAGCATAAAGCGCTGCAAAAGTTCTGGGACTCGGGTATCAAGGTAACCCCGAGGGCCAATCCCGGCTGAAGAGCTTAGCGGACAGCCGATCCGCCTCTCTGCCGAACAGGATTTTTAACTTTAAGAAGGAGAGCGTTTTATGATTACAATTTACCTCAAGCAGTACAACAAGATTATCCGGAATGCCGACACGAAGCTCTTCGACGAGCTGGGTTACGACGACATTCTGTGGATCGACATGCTCCTGCCGACCATTAAGGAGCAGAAGGCCGTCGAGAATTTTATGGAGATCAGCCTCCAGACCAAACAGCAGGTCGAGGAGATCGAGTCCACGTCGAAATATTCGGAGAACGAGAATGCCATCATCTCCAACTCCAACTTCTTCGTGCCGACGGGCGATACGTTCATCGTCGAACCCGTGTCGTTCATCATCTCCAACGAGGGTGTGCTAGTTTCGGTGCGCAGCGCCGAGTTCCGCACCTTCCGTGAAACGGAAAAACGCCTTCAGATGAACTACCGCAGCTATTCGACGGGCTACCACCTTTTCATTTCGCTGCTCGAGGTGCGCATCGATTTCGATGCCGACCTGGTGGAGCTGATCGCCAAGCAGGTCGCGGCGCTCTCGAAGGACATCAACTCCGAGAATTCGATCGACAAGGAGGTGCTGCACCGCATCAGCGCGTTGCAGGAATCGACCATGTCGCTGCGCGAGAATATCTTCGACCGCCAGCGCGTGCTGTCGGGCATCCTGCGTTCCGAACGTTTCCCCAACGACATCTATCCGCGCCTGCAGCTGATGATCAAGGACGTCAACTCGCTGATCAACCACGCCGATTTCAGTTTCCAGCGACTGGACTACATCCAGGACGCGGCGCTGGGTCTGATCAACATCGAACAGAACGAGATCGTCAAGATCTTCTCCGTGGCGGCGGTGATCTTCATGCCCGCGACGCTCATCGCTTCGATCTACGGCATGAACTTCAAGTTCATGCCCGAACTGGACTGGACGCTGACGCTCGGCAACGGCTGGAACATCCCCCTGGGCTACATCTTCGCCATCGGGCTGATGATCTTCTGCTCGGCCCTGACGATCTGGTACTTCAAGTACAAAAAATGGCTCTGACACTTCAAGTTCCGGCAGGACGCGGATTGCACCAAAACGCACAAGGGGGCTGTATTGTATACAGCCCCCTTGTGTGTCGTCAGTACGGAGATACCTCCGGCAATCTGCAACCTATTCGTCGATAAAGTCGATATTCACCTCGCGCTGGAACACCTCCTGCAACGAAATGTTCGTCTCGGTGGTGGCGATGCCCTGAATGCGCAGAATGCCGTCGAAAATCGTACGCATGAGGTGTTCGTTGTCCACGCAGTAGAGTTTGACGAGGATGTTGCCCTTGCCGGTGATGAAATGCGCCTCGACGATCTCGGGAATTTTCCGCAGTTCCTCGACGGTCTGTTTCAGCAGCTGCGGGTCCTTGAGCGTGATGCTGATGTGGGCGCAGACGTCGAAGCCCATCATCTTGGGGTCGACGATCAGGCGGCTCCCGAGAATCACGCCCGACTCGTCGAGCTTGCGGATGCGCTGGTGAATGGCGGCGCCGGAGATGCCGCATTCGCGGGCGATCTCCAGAAAAGGCATGCGCGCATTCTTGATGAGGTATTTGAGGATCTTGCGGTCGATCGCGTCCAATGCGGTTTTAGCCATGGCAGTAAGTTATTTGATGACATTCAGTTCTTTGCCGACCTTCGTGAAGGCGGCGATACAGCGGTCGAGCTGTTCGATGGTGTGGCCTGCGGAGACCTGCACGCGAATGCGCGCCTGACCCTTGGGAACCACCGGGTAGTAGAATCCCGTGACGAAAACGCCCTCGTCCTGCAATTTCGCGGCGAATTCCTGCGACAGTTTGGCGTCGTAGAGCATCACGGCGCAGATGGCCGACTGGGTGGGTTTGATGTCGA
>ERZ773237.1442-NODE-1442-length-19765-cov-3.981431_pt1 | contig 19765 bp, 18 predicted proteins | sample MGYA00580990_ERZ773237 | MGnify/ENA primary metagenome ERZ773237 (study PRJEB29015, sample SAMEA2737749) | human gut metagenome | biome: human gut; feature: human-associated habitat; material: faeces | place: China | collected 2012 ...
CAAAGCCAAACTCACGCAGAGAAGAGCGAAGCTTCAGGATCTGTTCCTTGTTGTGCGTTCTGGCATTATTCGCATAGGGTACTAACTTGTTGATGTCAACAAGCTGAAATTCTGTGGTTGTGGTCATCTGTAATTCCTCCTCTGCTGAATTCTGAGCATACCTTTTCGGGCGGCATCCATATTGCCTTTGACAGCCTGTCCTTTGATTGTGCGATATTGCTGTTTTGTCATCTTCTGGCGATTGGCTTTCAGATCTCGCCAGAACTGAGTATCTGCTTTCATGCTACCTCACTTTCTGCTGCTCAGAAGCTGTTCCATCAAATCATCCTGTGGTGTGCCATCAAATTTGGTCGTACAGTTCTGTTTCACAATATCGAAAATCTCATACCAGAGCAAATTTGCCTGTTTTTGAAATGTCTGGCTCATCTGCACAAACGGGGAAGCAATAACGCCGCCCGTGGTCGGGTGTTTTCCCAGCAGTCCATAGGTACTGAGGGCTTCTTCACACTGTACAAATCGGGCGAATGCCTGCGAGTAACTTTCCAGCAGCCGTTTGTTGACGTGCTTTTCACAGCCACGCTGTTTCAGCCAGAGCCATGTTTCTTTGTACACAATGTCTGCTCCCAGCGGTTTTCCGTTCTTCTGCTGGGCAGACAAGTATGCACTGGGGCTTGGCATATCCGCACCGGTCAAATCAGCGGCATCGTCCAGATCAGCTGCATCCAATTCCGGAGCATGAAACTCCATAATATCTGCATCCTTGCCCTCTGCGATCTTGTCGGAGAGGGCTTTCGGCTTATCACCTGCACGAACTCGTCTGCCGCCTCTTCTTGTGCCGTCCTTTGCCATCTGATTTCACCTGCCTTTTGAGAGAAAAATAGCCGAAACTGCGTAGGTTTCGGCTTGTTTGCATATTTTCGGGGTTAATCCCCCGTTTGAACCTTGGTTTTTGTGCGTGAGAGGGAACGCCGGTCTGTAAAAAATTCACAATTAGCGATTTTTATCCCCCCACCGGCAGCATTTCAGACACAATCAATACCGATAGACGGGATTTCGGTCTTCCGTCCACGTCTTGCGGTCATGGCAGGGCTTGCATAACGCCTGCCAGTTGCTTTCATCCCACATCAGATGCGGATCACCACGGTGAGGAATGATATGGTCGACCACGGTCGCTGCTGTGAACCGTCCCTGTGCTTTGCAACGCACACACAAGAGATGCCGGCGGAGGTACGCCTTGCTGAGTTTCTGCCACTTGCTGCCATAGCCACGCTTGGCGGCAGACGATCGGTCTGGGTGCAGGGGCTGATGCTCTGCACAGTACAAACCGTCTGTCAGATTGGGACAGCCTGGGTGCTTGCAGGGCTTCTTACATTTCTTCGGCACAGCAGTCACAGCCTTTGCAACTCTCTGTGGTTTCTGCAGAGAGTTTTTTCAATGCTTTTTGGTATTGTTCCTTCACCCAGGCAACGCTGTCATTCAGTTCATCTGCAATGGCATCCCATGTTGCAGCGTAAAGATACCGCAAACGAAGGATCTCACGCTGGTCGGCATTGTGATTTGCCATGATAAGTTCTTCTAGTTCCCGTTTCAACCGAATCGATGCAATCAGATCGTCCCAAGCTGCCTCCACGATCTCATGTATTTCATCTTCATCGATTTCCATCGCCATAGCTTTCCAATCCTGATAAATCACACTCTGTTCCTTGATGCGTCTGTTTAGATCCATACTGTTTCTTAAAACTTCTTTTGCAAGCATATCGATTCTCCTTTATGGACACGAAAAACAGCCCTCGCAGAATTTCTTCCGCAAAGGCTGTTTCGCTTTCTCCTGTTTTCCTACTTTACAGTATACCACATATGCGAACTATCATCAAGTGTTATGAACTATCATGAACTATCAACTTTTCATCCCTGCCAAGGCTTCCCGGTGCAAACGATAACAGGAAGGTTTACTGTATCCCATTTCTTCTGCGATCTGATTCCAGTCCTTGAATTCCAGATAACGCTTTGCCAGAATATCATGATGCTCCGTATCTGTAACGGCTTTTATCGCAGTATCAAAAACTGCTTTCAGAGCTTCCAGTTCCTTTTTTGCAGTCTTTACTTCTTCCTCCAAGGATAAGATCTGAGAAACGCCGTTTTCCACGGTGTGAGATTCCGGCGATACGGGTTTGGGCAAATCAAAATAGGCAGGTGATTTGGGAAAAGAAAGTTTCTGACGAAGAGCATCTGCTTCCTTTTGTTTCCGGTCAATCCTTCTAAGAAGTCTTTGTGCCTGTTTCATGTATTCTTTTGCTGTCATGCCGTGATCTCCTCCAGCATTCTTTTTACCTCCTCCACAGAACGGACGATGGCAGCGTTTCCGCCGCATTTTTGTATTTTGCGAAGAGCCGATTCCTGCAAAGCAGTTGCTTTCCCTTTCTCCGTTTTTACTTCAAAGGCAAAGAACCTGCCGCCAATGCAGGCGATCACATCGGGGATTCCTGCCGTTCCATACATCCCGCCATGCTCCTTCCAGCAAAAACAATTCGGCACGGTTTTCAGATACCTCAAAATCGTCCTTACGATATCCGCTTCTTTCAAACTGCTCACCTCTTACCTCTTTACTGATTTTACAGGGAAATTTCTATTATACTCATAAAAAATGAGAAAATATATGGGGATATAAAATAGGAAATATATAAAAGATTACGGGAATTCCCTGCAAAGCCTGTAAACCCTGTCAGAACGCTGTGCAGACCTCTCCCCTGGCAAGCTACACATGGCTTTCTGAAAAGCTGATGCCTCTCCATGTCCTCCGTTTTCCGGTTCTGTCTGCTGCTTTCACGACCGTGGGAAAATTTGCTTCCAGTTCGTTGTTGAAATTCTGCTGACTGTATGGAGCCATGCCGCAGCTGTCACAGTATGCTTTATACCGTGCAAAGAACTCCATTCTTCCCACTTCTGCATCCATTTGCAAAGTACAGCAGTCCCGAACAAACGCCAGCACACTGTTGCTGTCTTCCCGGTATTTCTGAAGTTCCTGTGCATTTGCCTTTGTTTCTGAAAAATGAAAATGATTCTGCATCAGCCGCCGCAGTCCTTCTAAGGCAAATTGAAAGATCCCATCTGCTTCACAGCGGAACTTCTCCAGAAGTTCCGGATCTCGCTTGTCCTCTGGCACAGAATGATTGAACCGGACAATGATCAGACGGCGGTAAAAGCCCTCCGATTTGTCCCCATAGTTCTTCGGAATGCTGTTGCAGGAAAAGAGCAGCCTCGCATAGGGCTGAAAAGAAAAGGGATTTTTGTTTTTCTTTTCCACCGTCAGATAATCCTCTCCGACCAACGCCTTGAAAATGCCGTTGTCTTCAATGCCCTTTGTGGGTAACTCTGCACAGATATTCGCCCACTTGCCAAAAAGTTCTGCAGTCTTGAATCGATCATTCAATGCCTGCCATGCTACATTGGACACATTTTCTTTTCCCAGCAGAAGTTCATTCAGCACCCGCAGCAGCACAGACTTCCCGGCACCGCCTTTTCCCACAATGATAAAGCACTTCTGGGCATGATTGACCGGAATGAGAAAGTAGCCCAGCATTTCCTGAATCAGCGTCACCTGATCCTCCTCCACGGATTCATGCAGAAACTGCAGAAATCTGGGACACTTTGCACCGGACATATATCGCACATTCAGCTGTACCGTAGACAGATACTTTGCGGTGTGCTCCGATAAGGTTTCGTCCAGCACATTGTACAGGCCATTTCGCACATTGATGAGATAGGGATTGGGATTAAGTTCCCGAATATCCTTCTGCACCTGCATCTTCCATTGTCCTTCGGTATCATTGATCTGAGACAGCTTTGTGTATCTGGTCAGCATTTTATCCCGTACCATATTTCTTGCTGTCAATTCCGTAATGCTGTGATAAACGCCGTTTTCATAGCAATAATACTGCTCGGCAGAATAAAACACAGGGGCATTCTGTGTCATGTATTCTGCAAGCACACCGGGCAGAAACTTCGGACCCCGTTCTGTCATTTCATACCAGTCGGGAATTTCCATGCCGGAGCGATGCTTCCGTGTTTCGGATTTGTTTTGAAATGCCTTGTACAGTTCTTTTTGCAAGGTGAACAGCGGCTTCACGTCTGCATTTTTGAAACCAAAGTATTGCTTCAAATCATAACTGAGAATCGATTCTGCTGTCACAGTATCCACATTGAAAAGATAATCTGATACAAAGTTTCGTGCAGTCTGCAAATCTTCCACCACGGCATTTTGCACCTTTTGCTGCAGCAGCAGTGCCCGAATGCCATCAATGGAAAGCGGCTGAAAACACAGAGCCGCAGGAGATTTACAGCTGCACTGTCCACTTCGCAGCTTTGGGCAGGAAAAGCCTTTCTCTGCAATGGTGCGGCAGGTCATAGGTTTTGTTCCGCTGCGGAGAAAATGCTGTATCTTATTCTGCGTTTCTTCAAAAGAATACTTCGGATACGGTTTGGAGTATTGATGTATGACCGCTGCACCGCCTTCAAACACACTTAAATTGGAGATCATCGCATACCAGTCATGTTCAGAAAGTGCAGCTGCATTGTTCCGGCAGTACTTGATAAAATCGCATTCTGCTTCTACAACGCCGATTCCTTTCTGTTCTCCATGCAGCGGTACTTTCGGTTGTTCTTCTGCTTCTTGCGAAACCGGCAGTCTTTCTATCAGCTGTTCCTGTGTGTATCTTCGTTCCGGGTGAAACGAGATGCACTCCACCAAGACCGGTTCTTTCTTGCAGTGATAGAATCCCGGCAGACGCATGACACGGCTTTCGTTGACGCAGGCAGGATCTCCGCCGAAATGCTGCACCAGTGCCTTTTGAATGGGGCGAAACAATGACACCTTTGCCTCTTTGACAAACCAGTATGTATGCAGCGATTTTCTTGTTCTGATAACCATAGACGGCGGCAGCGGAAACGCATCGATGAGTGTCTGCTGTTCCTCGAAAGTTTTATCGTCCATCTCCACAAACTGTGCATTGATGCGAGTAATGCTGTCATCGGTCTGACCACCGGAGTTCACCACAAAAAAGATGCCATGATTTTTCTGGTTATGTTCTTTCAGAGTGGACTCTACTGCAAAGAATTTTCCTGCCTCCACGGACATTTTGGCACCGGTAAAGATGCCTTCTTTCCGATCATCAAAAATACGCAGACATACCGTATCGTCCGGGTTGAAGATAGCATTGATCACGTCCTGTGCCGATATGTTCATACAACTTCCTCCATCTCTTCTGTGAAATATCGAATCGGCATATGCCTGCGTTTTGCCCATTGGATCTCCTGTGCCATGCCCTCAGAAATGCTGCTGCCGAATACCCACAGCTGGACACATTTTGTCAGAAGCACATAATTCATGAACATTGCAGTTTGCCGGTCTTCCCCTAGGGTATCGTCCAGAAACTGCGGAAAAAGCAAATGCGGTGCAATGGGAATACTGTGATGTATTACCGCAAAACGACTGTATTTCCGGGCATTTTCAATGTTTTCATTGGTATTGCCACGATAGGGAGAACAGATATATACAAGCGGTCGGAATGCCGCCAGTCTCCGTACCTTTTTCTCCTCGCTCTCTATTCTTTTCATTGCTTCAAATTCGGTCGGCGAGAAGTATCCTTCCTTGTTGTGTGTTTCTGCCAAGTTCATTCCTCCAGTTCCTCTAAATTGCCGAAGCTTTCTCCGGCAGATGCTTCTGCCACAAGGGGCAGATCAAGCTCCGGAAACGGCTGCTGTTCCATACAGCCTTTCACAAAAGCCACTGCTTCCTGCAATCTGTCTTTCGGAATGAGAAACGTCAGTTCATCGTGAATCTGCAGGATCGGTCTCAGCCATGGGCGTGACGGCAGTCCTTCTAAAATACGGACAATTGCCAGCTTCAGAATATCCGCAGCCGTTCCCTGAATCGGGGTATTCAAGGCACATCGTTCCGCAAAGGACTGCAGTCCCCAGTTGTCGCTGCGAATATTGGGAAGATACCTTCTGCGTCCCAGCCAGGTTTCTGTATATAGTTTCTGCTTTGCGGTCATCTTTGTTTCATTCTGCCAGCCCGTCAAAGCCGGATAGCCGGCCTTCAGATTGCGAATGATTTCTTCACATTCCGGTATAGATTTCTCTACGCCTGCTTTGAACTTCAATGTGCTCTGCAGTCCCTTTGGAAATAGCCCGTAAAATGTGCCAAAGTTCACGTTCTTGGCGATGGTACGCTGTTCCTTGTATTCCGGTCGATGCTTGTTTTGTGCTTCTGCATAGGTACAGCCAAAAATGACGGCAGTGGTTGCCGCATGAATATCCCCGCCGTTCTGATAGGTTTCCATCATCGTCTTGTCCCGGCAGTAGAATGCTCCCACACGCAGTTCGATTTGCGAAAAATCGAGAGACAAGATCAGATGATTTTCCGGAGCCTGAATAAAATTGCGGACACCGATGGGATCGTTGCTTTTTCTGGGACAGTTCTGTAAATTGGGATTGCGGCAATTCATGCGGCCTGTTTCAGTGGACAATGCAAAGAAATCCGGATGGATCCTGCCCGTTGCAGAATTCAGATATTTCAGATAGCCATCAATGTAGGTAGACTTGATCTTGCTCCATTTCCGGTATTCCTGTACCAACGTAAACAATGGAGAGAGTTCCGGACGATTGGCATCACACCATTCCTTCAGCAGGATCATTGTGGCATCGTCTGCTGCTTCTCTGTTGGATGCTGTGACTTTCATAACAGGCAGCTGTAAAGTCTGATACAGATACTCCTTGAAAGCTTTAGTGCTGCAGTTTGCACCAATCGGAACATCGCCAATGCATATTGCAATTTCATTGCGGATATGTTCCATTTGTTCCCCTGCCTCCTGCTGACGCACTTTCATCAAATCTGCATTCACAGGCACGCCGTTGTATTTCATCAGCCCTAAGTACACCGCTGCAGGTGATTCGATTTCTTCCACAAGGTACCGATGTTTCGGCAGAAAACGGTCAAACCAGCTGTTGAAAATATGATACAGCCGCAAGGCAAAATCAGAGTCCGCACAGCCATAGCGTATTGTTTCTGCATCCTGTGCATCCAGTTCGTCAAAGTGTCTGCCGTTTGTAACATCCGAAAAAGTGGGCAGCGATTCATGGCACAGTTCTTCCGCCAGTTTTTTCAGACCGCTGTCAGCAAGTTTGCGAAATGCGTAGTTGTTTTTCAAGGTCATTTGTGCTGCACAAATGGTATCATACACCGGCGGCTGTATGACGATATCCCGTTGACAGGATATTGCAGATTCAAAGGCAATATTGTGAGCAACTTTAACGATACGCTTGTCCGTGAGAAAAGCTCGCAGAAATTGCAAAAAAGATGTCAGTTCGATATTTTCTCCTACTCTGTGAGCCACTGGGACATATATTCCGGTATACTCTTTGACAGAAAAACTGCATCCGGTCATATGGTTTTTCTGCGGATCCAGAGCCGCCTTTTCTTCCATGCGGTAAGGCTCATCCGGTGCAGTCTCATAGTCAAAAGCCACAACTGCTGCATCGCCGATATACTGCTGAATTTCCTGCACCGAAGTGACACATCTGTAATTCTCCATAGCATTCTCCTCAATTCAGCGGCTCCATGACTTCGCCGGTTTCCGGGTCCACACGCAGTGCATCTTCTGTATCATAGCCCACATTTTTACTAAGTGCCTTGACCTGTTCTGTCATAGCTGCGATCAGTGGATATTCTTCCGGTGACAACACCCGTTCTACAGCAAACTGTGCCTGAGAATAGCTCATGCCTGTGCTGCTGACTGCTTTTTTCAGTGTAAATTTTGTTACCACAGCATTGGAATTCTTGTATTTGGGAATCACACGCATCAGATAACGGGTAAAGGACTTCAGAGAACCGGTAGGCAGAGACAGAATTACCGGAAAAATATCGCCCTCCCGAAGCAGATACAGACGACGGCGATTCTTGCAGGCTTTTGCACCGTTCTTTCCGGATCCATACTGATTCAGCGGGCAGGAATCACAGCTGCCGCCGGGATTTCCTTCCCCGTGGTGCCCGTCAAAGCTGCCGCAGTCAGGCGGATTGGAGCCGCCCTGATATTCGCTTTGGTAGTAGGCATTCAAAGAATGCTGATAGAGGATCACAGCGGAAAACGTTTTTACCGTGTCCGGTTCCTCCGGATTCTCACCGGGGATCTCAAACATCACACCGCCGCCGGACGGGATCTTAACTCGTTCAAATGCAGCAGATAAGCCGTCCATTTCTGCACACATCACATCGGCAAGATCAAAGTCCTGCAGAGCAAGGAAGCCCGTTTGGCTGGTTTCCATCATTTCATTTTTCATTGATTTCATCCTTTCATTTTGCAGATTGACGAACAGATACAGAGGTCTGCTCATAGACATGGACAAGACCGCTCAGCCACTCTGGTACAGTATCCTGATTTTCTGCGATCTGCTCTTTGACAAAAGCAGACAGACTGTTAGCATTGACAGTTTCATAGACCAGATCACCGTAGCCGTTTTCTTTCAGAGCTGCATACAGTTCTTCTCTGCGTCCTGCCACAGCAGAGGCACGGATCTTGGTGGTCAGAGAAAACATCGTTCCGGCACGGGTGAAATTCTGGGTTTCTGTTTCTGCCATTTGCATAGAAAGCTGATAATCTGCCTGTTCAATTTCAGCGTTCATTTCTTTCAATCGCTGTTCTGCATTCTTCTTTTCCTCACGGAGTTGTTTCAGATGCTCCGCAAGTTCATACATATTCTGTGTTTGCATTTCAAACTCCTTCCTGAAATGGGTTCATTCCGTTCCGATAATCGTCTACCAGCGTTCTCGCTAAATCCACCTTATCCCGCAGAGAATGGAGGATTTTAGCATCCACAGTATTCTTTGCAATCAGATAAATGTACAGGCAGTTCTCTGTCTGAGAGACTCTGTGGATTCTTGCTTTTGCCTGTTCAAAGTTGCTCATGCTGTAATCAAGCGAATAGAACACCATCGTGGATGCTGCTGTCAAAGTAATGCCCAGTCCTGCCGCTGCGATCTGCCCAACAAATACACGGCATTCTGCATCTTCCTGAAATCTCCGGATTTCTTCGGCACGGTTAGAAACACCGCCACGCACAGACGCATAGCCAATCTGTTTTCGTTTCAGCAGTTCCTGAATGCCGTCCAGTTCCGGTGCAAACCTTGCCAGAATGACCAGCTTTTTTCCTTCTGCAAGCATGGTGTCCAGAATATCGGACAGAGCATCCAGTTTTGCTGTGCTGACAGCATTGCAATCTCCCTCGTCATTGGTGAGGTGACCGCCTGTGACCTGAGACAGACGAAGCATTTTTGTCAGTACATTTACTGCCGAAATTTCCGAACCTGCAAGCTCCGCAAAGCATTCTTTTTCCAGCTGCTTGTATAGTTTCATTGCTTTCGGTTCTAGTTCTACCGTGCGTATCTCCTCGGTAATTTGAGGCAAATCCAGACATTCTGCCTTAGTTACACGATAGGCAACGGAATGCAGTTTTTGCAGGAATTCATCCATCATCTGCTTTCGGAAAACCGGAATGTGATTGCCGTATCCGCACATATCGAAATAACGACTGCGAAAAGCATAGAAGCTTGTCCCGAAAATCTCTTTGTTCAGAAAGCGGTACTGGGAAAAGACATCCAGTTCTTTGTTGGTAATGAGTGTACCGGTCAGAAGCAGCTTGTATCTTGACTTGTCTCCGAGATGGTGCATGGCTTTGGACTGTGCCGTGCGGTTTTCCTTGATCTTATGTGCCTCGTCTGCAATGATAAGGTCGGCATCAAAGGCAAGCAGTTCTTTCTCCAATCGCCATGCAGATTCATAATTGACAACAGCGATTTGCAAACCATCCCCATGCAGCTTGGAAAGTTGTTCTTTTTTCTGTGTACTGCTGCCTTTCAGAATAGTCAGCTGATACGGAAAAGCAGCAAAACGTGCAAATTCCTGTTCCCAGACAGAGAGAATAGACAGTGGTGCTGTGATCAGGATTCTTCTGATATGACGATACTGATACAGAATTCCAACAATGGCAATGCTGGTGATGGTCTTTCCGCAGCCCATTTCCATGAGCAATGCCACGCCATTGCTGTGTGTCTCTGAAGGCAGGATGCCAAAGCGTTCGCAGGCAAAGCGGCAGGCGGATTGTTGATGGCAGTAAAGGGGAGTATGAATTGGGTAATTTTGTAACTGTTTCATTTAATCGCCTTCCTCGCTATGTATTTTTTAATGGATCATACCCTGACGCATATTCTCGCAACATTTCCATTAGAATGCTTTTTTCATATTCATTTGAGTGAGTCATTACACTTTTCACTACATCGACTTCTTCTTTTGTAAAAATATTACGATATGGATGATAGGTTTCTAACATTTCAATTCCACCGCCATTTCCACTGACGCATACAAAAGGTGCAACAGCAATAAGGGCTTGTATATCACGTTGAATGGTTCTTTTAGAAACGCCCATTTTTTCAGCCAGTTTAGAAACATTACTTTTTCTTTTTACAGTCATAATTTTAAGTATTTCCAAACGTCTTTCAAGCACGCTCATTAACTGCTGCTCCTCCTTTCTGTGTCACATATTTTTATTCTACAATGCAACCCTGACACAACCTGACGTGTTTGAAAAAAATTCACAAAAACCCTTATTTTATTTTTCATGCATACTATTTCCTCCATTTCAAAATGTATGTCATTGACATGGAGCAAGACGCATTACAGTAATTTCATCGAAAAGTAAACATAACAAAAAGAGCATAACGATTTGCCTTTGATGGCTTAAATCGTTATGCTCTTTCAATTGTATTTGAATCAATGACTGTACTTATTTTTCCTTTAGACTTTCTCCAAATCCTTTTATAATCGGATCTAAAAAGTATTCCATCACTGTTCGTTTATCTGTTTTTATCTCAACAGATCCAGATAACCCAGAAATCAAATCAATATTAGTATTTTCATTCGTTACTTCGAGCTTTACCAAATAGACGCTTCCCAATTGTTCACTAACAAAAGAACTAGGACTAATATATTTAACTGTTCCAGCAACTGTACCATACTTGTTATACGGATACGCTTCTAATTTAATTTCTGCTTTCATGCCCACTTCAATATCAGCAATATCCATATTTTTCACATAGCATACCATTTCTACAGGTGTATCATCAGGTACAATTGTAACTAGTTCTTGTGCTGATGTAACTGTTTCTCCAATTGTATTTACAGATATACTATTAATATATCCATTAACAGGTGCTGTAATATTTTGATATTCTTTAGATAACTGGTATTTTTCTAGATTTGCTTTAATCTCAATCAACTGTGTGTCAATTTCAGAAATTTTGGAATTAACTTGAGCACTATATTGTGTTTTGGTATCATTAATTTTTAGTTCTGCTTGTTCCACAGCAAGAGCATATTGTTGATTGGATAATTTTTGAGATTCTACCTGTCGACTCGTTCCGTTTTCTTGGTATTCTTCTAATTGAAGTTGCCCAATTTGCTGATTTAAATCTGCATCATTTTTTGCCTTTTCTAAATTTTGCAGATTATTTTTATAACTAGCATCTGCATCTAATATTGCCTGCACATAAGGCTGTAACTCAGTTGCATAATCTATCGATTTCACACCAGAAACATCTTCTCCTGCTTTAATCTTTTGATAGATCTCTCGTTGTGCTTCAAGAATCTTTTTTTGTGATTCTAATTGATCTTCATCAATATCAAGTGATTCTGTATTCAATTCAATTAATACATCTCCTGCATGTACATATGTCCCTTCTTCCACATCAATTGATTTTACAAAACCGCCGGCATAAGACTGTACAACATTAATGTTTCCAATCGGCTGCATACTCCCACTGGATGTTACAACAACATCAATTTTAGAAAGACACGCCCATACTATAGCAGCTATTAGCAATGTGAAAACACCTAAAATAATTACCATTCCAGCTTTGTGTGCCGGTCTTTCTATGATTTCTAATAAAGAAGGCATAAAATCATATTTTAGTTCTTTATCCTTTTTCCGACTGTGTTTTAGAATATACTCTGTCATTTTATTATCCATCAATATCCCCCCTCTGCTGCTGATTGTATAAGTAATAGTAAAGTCCCTGCTGTTTCATAAGATTTTCATGTGTATCATACTCAGTTAAATTACCCTTATCAATTACCATAATCTTTTGAGCATCTTTCAATGTTGACAATCTATGTGCGATGATTAAAACTGTTCTTCCTTTGCAGATTTCTTTCAAATTATTCTGAATAATGCTTTCCGATTCATAATCCAGAGCAGAAGTTGCCTCATCAAAAATCAGAATTCTTGGATTTGCGAGTATAGCTCTTGCAATTGCCACACGCTGTTTCTGTCCTCCGGAAAGTCCCATTCCTTTCTCTCCAATAATGGTATTATATCCATTTGGAAGTTCCAGAATAAAATCATGAGCACCAGCAATTTTTGCACAATGTACAATCTGATCCATAGAAGCAGTGGGCATGTGGATTGAGATATTTTCCGCAACCGTTCCGTTAAACATAAAATTTTCCTGCAATACGACACCGATCTGCTTTCTTAGCATTGCCGGATTGACTAAGGAAATATCCATGCCATCTATGGAAATTTTGCCACTTTCCGGTAAATACAATCGCTGGATTAATTTTGAAATTGTACTTTTTCCAGAGCCACTTCTTCCTACAACACCGACAATTGTTCCAGGTTCAATTTCAAAATTCATGCCTTTGATAACTTCACCACCCTGAGGGTTATATCGGAAATGCACATGATCAAATATAATTTTCCCTTGTATACTCGGCATAGATGTCTGATTGGTGCTTAACACGGGTTCTGGAGCTGTGTTGAAAATGTCACCGATTCGCTTTACGGATAGGGAAGCCTGCTGATATTCCTGCCAGAGTTGCACCAACCGAAGAACTGGTCCGCTGACTCTGCCGGAAAGCATTCGAAATGCCACGAGTTGTCCGACTGTAAAATTGCCGTCCATGACTGCTTTTGCACCAAAGAACAGAATTAATAAATCAAATACCTTTTGAATAAACTGTCCTGTTGTTCCAGCTGTTGCGGATACCATAGAGGTTTTATAACTTGCTTTGACATAGTCAGACTGTAAATCACCCCACTTTTTTTCAAACTTTGGTTCTAAGGCATAAGACTTTACTGTTTGCACCCCTGTAATAGATTCCACTAAAAAGGACTGTGTGTTAGCACCTGTTTCAAATTTTTCATCCAAACGTTTTTTAAACAGGGGAGTGACAATAGCAGATAAAACTGCATACACCGGGATAGAACACAACACAATAACAGTCAGCCATTTACTATAAAAGAACAGAACTACAATATACACAATAATGAAGATAAAATCAATCATAGAAGAGAGCGGCGTTCCTGTCAAAAAGTTCCGAATGCTATCTAATTCCCGTACTCTGGCAACAGTTTCACCAACTCGCCGAGATTCAAAATACTTTAGAGGTAGTGCAAATAAATGACGAAACAGCTTAAAGCTGAGCATCACATCAATGCGATTCGTTGTATGGGTAAAAACATAATTTTTAGCAAGTCCCAATATAAGTTCGTAGATATACACAATTCCAATTCCAATTGTAAGTACATTTAACGTTGAAACGCTATGATGTACCAGCACTTTATCTACAACCACTTGTGTCATAACTGGTGTCAATATTCCTAAAATTTGAACTGTAAAAACAGCAATTAAAACTAAAATAAACTCTCTCTTGAATTTCAAAATTGTTGGGATAAACCACTTAAAACTAAAGATTGCTTCTCGATCCATAACACCCTTTTTGGAAATCAAAATTGCGGTGCCATCCCATATTTCCATTAATTCTTCTCTTGTTTTTACTTCTGGTTTTGTTCCTTCAGGAAATAGGATCATAAATTGTTCGTCTTTGGATTTTGCAACAATAAAGAATGTACTATCCTTACTTTTTGCAATAATCGGTGATTTTACATCTTTTAACTTGTTCAATTTTAACTTACACAGTTTTGCACGCATTTTTAAAGCTTTTGCTGATTGGATGATCTCAATTTCTCCAATTTGTTTTCCTTCTTCTAAAACAGACAAATTTTCAGCTTGCTTTTTTGTTATAGGAATACCATGAAACTTCATGACAATTAGAAAGCATGATAGTCCACTGTCTTGTTTTTTCTCCATATTTTAACTCCTTCTCACTTATCTCTCTGTTAAGTAATAATTTTTATGATTACAAGTCCAAGAATCACAAGAGCAAAAGCTATTACTGCAATTCTTGCTCTAATTTTTATACGGTACTTTAGCCATGTTTTCCATTCTTTATTCATCTTGTGTTGCTCCTTTCATAGTCAAACAAAAGTATGCAGCAGCGTAATTGCTGCTGCATACTTTTTAGGAATAGAAAAAATATATTATTGAACAGACGTTGCAACCAAAAGCTGATTCATAACAGACATATCTACAGTTGGATCCATCTGATCCATACTATCAGAAATATTGTCTTCCGCACCAAATGCAGACATGTTCTCTGTCAAAAGCATCACCTGAACATCTGTCTGATCTGCAATCGGCTCATCCGGCTCTTCTGCTGCTGCAACATTTGCTGCATCTTTGTACAAGTGTATCTCATCCTGTACCATTTCAAGATCCAGTCCATCATTTTCATACAAATTGCTTAATTGATCTGCACTTGCCTGGATTTTGTCTTCTGCACAAGCGATTGCAGCATCAGTGTTGGCGGTTTCTTCCTGTGTATTGGGTTGATTCAGTTCCAGTTCCCAAGTATCCCTGTTTACTGTTCCTGTTGCACCATCTGCAAATTCAAAGGTATATCCACCTTGATTCCACTTGTACCCATTGATGGTCAGTTTGTCTCCTGTACTGTTTACCGTCATTTCCAATGTGGAATCCCACAAATTCGAAACGGTTACATCATTGGAATTTACATCCTTGAAGACAACCTTACTGCTTCCGCCCCAGTCTTCAATGGTATCATTTCCATATCCCTTTCCAAAGATATATGTATCATTACCATTTCCTCCGTAGAGCCAGTCATTTCCTTCGCCGCCATCAAGAATATCATCACCATCATTGCCGTTCAGCGTATCATTTCCTGTTCCGCCATAGAGAGAATCATTTCCGCTGTTTCCAGACAGATTATCATTTCCTCCTTCACCATACAGAGAATCCCCATTCGTATTGGATACACTCATCCAGTCATCGTTATCTGAACCATGCAAGGAATTGATCAGTGCAGAAACATCTGTACCATTGATATTGAAGTTATAGAAGTCATAATACTGTTTCAAAATGATAGCATCTCCGCCAAAGGAAATTGTCAGATCGTTTCCGTTGCGAGAGAAGTTAGCAGATGCAATATCCAAACCAGAAAGCTGAATGGTATTATATCCAGCAGCATCCCAGATGGTATCTATACCATATCCTGCTTTGAAGATGATGGTATCATCACCGTGATCATCCTGAATGAAATCATTTCCAGTACCGCCGTCAATTACATCATTTCCGCCGCCGGCATGAATAACATCATCACCTTCATCACCATAAATATAGCTTGCATCATCTCCATCATAGATGGTGTCATTGCCTGTTCCACCACGTATCATATTATTTCCATTACCGCCATACAAATAGTCGTCTCCTTCATCACCGTATATATGATCAGCATGTTCGCCACCATAAATGTGATCAGAGCCATCACCACCATGCATAACATTATATCCATTTCCTCCGTTCATGGTATCATCACCTGCACCACCTTCGATATAATCATAACCTTCACCACCAGTGAAAGTGTCATTACCATCTCCGCCATACATATGATTTGGACCATTTCCGCCGTAGAATGTGTCATCGCCATCTTCACCATACATATAGTCAATGCCATCTCCGCCGACCAATGTATCTTTTCCTAAACCTCCATGTAAGTGATTTAAACCATTTCCACCCTCTAAATAGTCATCTCCTGCATCGCCATAGAGTGTGTCATCGCCTTCATCGCCGAAGAGTTCGTCATCGCCGTCTCCGCCGTGGAGTTCGTCATCGCCATCTCCACCGAAGAGTTTGTCTTTTTCGTCATCTCCATAAAGTGTGTCGTTGCCATCTCCTCCATAAATAGTGTCTTTTCCTTCGTTTCCGTGTAATCCATCATCGCCATCACCGCCATGGATTTCATCATTGCCATTGCCGCCACTAATAGTGTCATTTCCATCAAGACCGAATATCCAATTGTTTTTTTCATTTCCACATAAGTTATCATTGCCACCTGTGCCGATAATAACTGTTTGAAAAATCCATCCTGTAAAGAGATTAACCATGTTATTTGCAAGAGATTCCAAAGCATCGGCTCCAAAATCAGCCAATTTATTTTTAAGTAATGAAAGCATATCTTGCATTAATCCAGTGCAAAATGCTTTAATTTGCTGAGATTCATCTACAAAATCATCTGCATTTATATTAAGCTGGAAAAATCCCCACAATGCGGTTCTCAACGCTAATTCCGATATATCCGTAGTAATATCTGCGATTTTAGAAGCAGCGTCTTTACCTACTAAATCATCCAACAAATTGGTAATCACATTTTCAACTGCATCATTTCCACTGCCAATGAGCCAATCTACTACAATTACATCTAAGCTTTTTATAATTGGAAATAATACACCCGTGGAAAGTAATCTCGAAACGGTTGATGTAACATCTAAGCTAGAACTGCCAGACGACCCGCCTACCATCATTGAAGCCAACAAATCACCGATTACCTGCAAATCGTTTGCAACAACAGAATCTGGATATTGACCAACTAATCCTTCTAGGGTATATTGAATAATTGCATTTACTTGTTTCCTGATTTCACTTTCCGTAGTTTCTTCATTCAATGTGCCATTATCGCTAAATATTACATCAGGATAATGATGTGCAAATGGATTAGGATCAATAATTGAAGATTCCACGTAATGTCTTTCGATATTAAGCTGATATAATAGTGCATTCACTATATCATATTCAGAACTATAGGAAGTGATTTTACCAGAATTCTCTAAAATATTTGATGCATATTTATTGAAAAATTCCAATGAAAACCCTTGTCCATCATAGGTTACAGTATGGGAAATCAGATAAGAATATGCAGAAACAATTGTTACGTATTGTACCATATTTCCGCCTTTGGAATGCCCACTAAGCTGAATGTCCTGAACGCTTTCTAATTCTGGAATGCTTTCAAAGAAATTAAGCGCTAACTGCTGATAATCTGTATCTGCAACAGTCGCAGCTTGAACATTTTCTGACCAAGCGGTATATCCATCAGTACCTCTATAAATAACATAGGCATTATTTTCTTTGTCTTTAAAACACACTGCTGTTAAACCGTCTGTGCAGTATTCATCTGCTCCCTGTGACATCAGTGATCTTTTATAATCTCCAGAAGTATATGCAATCTCAAGATTCATCAATGCATCTTGATTCTTTACCATATCAATTGCTTTCTGGTAGCTTCCATTATCTATTGCTTCTACTTCAAAATCCTCAACGGCAATTGCCCTCACTTCATTTGCAGCATCATATTGCCCTGCCGCTTCGAGTGTAGCAATTTTTGCTTCCTGTTCCGCCGCTCTAATCTTCGTTTCATTAATACTCCCATCTGGTAATGTGATATAGTTCACAAAATCGGATACATTTCTTAAATCATCTCTTCCGCTTGCTATTTCTCTCAGATAGATTAAATTATCCAAAATCATTAATTGTTCATCTGTCAACTTAGCCATTAAATTTCCTCCTAATTATCATTCAAAATATTTTTATGATATGTTTCATCGTCTAAAGTCCAGAAGCCTGCCTTTTGAAGTTCCGCCTCGCAAAGGCTGAAATCACTTCGGATTGTAGTTGTACAGAATATGTTTCTATAACCATGTATCCAAAAGTATCGTTCATCACTTTTTGATTTTATTTGATCGTACACCACATCATCTGCATAGACAATTGTTGTGATCTGACTTCGTATTTGCTTTGCTAACAATACTTCAGCAATCGTATCTGTCATAATGTCTATGCCACTATCAATTGCGCTGCTTGGCAATACAATTAAAAATCGCAATCCATAATACGAAGCAGTTGGAGATAGTTCCAGGAAATCTTCTGCTGTTTTGCATTCCTTGTAATCGCTTGGTAGATCCATAGGACTTGTTTGCCAAAACACCTTAAAGTCACAGTCAATATAAGGATCGACAAGTTCTGTAAACCATAACTCCAAATCATCGCTGATGGAATACATAAAATAGTCATCAGTCACACTATAGTTTTCTTCATCAGCATAGGTGATTGTCGCACTAAATATTTCCTTGCTTTCATCATCAGCTGCGTATGCAGATGCAGCGTAGCTGGAATAAATATGGTTCGGATTATCTGTGACAGCTACCACAAATGCTTTTCCATATTTCTCCTCCAAATACGCTTCTACATCTGCTTCCACTTCGTCACGTTCTTTACAAATGATCTTTCTGCTTGTTTCATTATGCATTCCACAGCCCATATTCACAGTCATAACTCCTGTTAGTAATAAAGCGAAAATATTTTTGAATAATCTCATGAATCCTCCAAAAAACATTTGAAGTATCTATGCACATCAAGTTTTTATGTGTATAGATTTCGATCTTGTTCTATTTACAATCATTCCTGCCAACAACATTACAGATAGTGCCAACCATGAAAAAGTTATACTTAACCAGATAAATTTTAAATCAAGTATAAATGACAATGTATAGCTTAAAGCTTCTACTATCCATATTAAACATGCTCGTTTCTGGTACACCTTTATTTCCAGCTTATCAAGCGGCTTATTTTCTGTTTCTACTGGAGATAATACTAGAATTATTATGCTGCATACAATACCAATTATGATCCATATGATATTTGGAAAACGCAAAACTTTTATTGATATACAAAATAAAACCAATGTTATTACAGAAAGAATATAGCATCTTAAAGATGTTTTTGCATGAAATCCACCTGAATTTGTTCTTAATGGAACGAATACCACAGAAAAAATCACAATGTAAAATAGGCAATGAAAAATCAAGCCGATTGCAAGAGCTGTAAGAACATTTAGCAAAATTAAGATGCCTTGTTCGATTCCATATCGGTATAGTTCCTGGTCCTCAAGCTTGATTTTTTGATTTTTCACTAATTCAATTGCCACTTTTTCTGCAAACTTAATACGCATTAAAACTTGCGAAGTTTCTTAGCACTTTCAGGAAGCTTTTCCTGATGCATATAAAAAATGCAGGCAGAATTTTCAGTCATTGTTGTAACCAGCAGAGCCAGTGCTGCAACAAATGAACCGTATTTCAAAATAAACTTCTTCATTTTCATCGCCTCCTTTCCATGCCGTATTATAACATAAAAAATACTTTTGTGCCGGTTTTTGTTGTGAACGTGCATTTTCTCGTTGTAACTGGCTAAAAAAAGCGGATACATCTTATGCATCCGCTTTTTATCTCTGTTATACTAAAACATTTTCTTTGACATACAGCATACACTTCGTTTGAAACATATCAGCATCATACGAATATTGCAAACAGCCCTCATATTTTTCAACAACTCTTTCCACATTTTTTAGTCCATACCCATGTCCGCTTTCCGATTTCATTGTTTCAATATGGCCATCTTTCTTTTTCACTTTTCCATCAAAAGAATTTTCGACCTTAATAAATAATCTGCCTTTATCGTACTTCA
>ERZ773237.1458-NODE-1458-length-19605-cov-12.486189_pt1 | contig 19605 bp, 20 predicted proteins | sample MGYA00580990_ERZ773237 | MGnify/ENA primary metagenome ERZ773237 (study PRJEB29015, sample SAMEA2737749) | human gut metagenome | biome: human gut; feature: human-associated habitat; material: faeces | place: China | collected 2012 ...
CGCCCGGCGTGCGCTACGAATCAGTAGGCCGGGGGTTCGAGTCCCTTCCATCGCACCAAGTAAAATCCCACGATTGACCGTTGAAAATACGGTGTAAATCGTGGGATTTCTTGCTTTATATAGCTGTCAAAATGGCTGGAAAGTGTGACAAAAATGCGACAAATTCAAGAAAAACCTGTTTGTGCGACAGTGTACGCCCCTGTTCTGTATGCTTTGCCCTATATCATACGGCTGTATAATGGGCAATCCTCACCCCTGCTATGGGCTGGGTGTGTAGTGTTTCACGACCCACCTACCTACAATCTGAACTGTTGATATGTCAGAGCAGCTTTCTCCACCTGTGGGGAAAAGGGCATGAACCAGATTCACACCCCGACACAAGCGGCGATGGGGTCAATCTGACGGACTGCCATAGATCGGCGTAAAATTGCGCTGGTGTTGGATGCGCTCAAAATTGAGCGTAACCCAATTACGACCCTTTGCCCGGTCTGCCTGATAGCACTATCACAGAATTGTGGTGCCCGGCGGCTTCCTGGCAGAAGGTGCACCCACCTGTGAAGATGTCCCCACTTTTGGGGATACGGTCATCACCTCAAGGCCGGAGCCCATCCGGCATTTCGTTACGGAAACACTGGGACGCACAGCGACCCAGCAGGACGCTACCGGCGTGTACACCGGCGAGCCCCGCACCATGATCATGGTGGCGCTGACCCGGCGGCAGGCAGGGCTGCTGCGGGATTTCCTGCGCCGGGAGGACTCTGACCATTGTCAACTCCAGCAAGATCATCGGCAAAGGATTCCAGTCCATCTGAAAACGCAAAATGCCCGCCCACCGTGGGTCTCCACAGGTGGGCGGCATCATCATTATATATGGTATCAGAGCATGGGCGCACGGTTTCTGCACGGTCGGCGCACGGTTCATGTGATTTGTGTCAGAACATGCTGCGGCTGCTTCAAAACAGCGGAGCGGAAGAAGCAAATTCTAAACAAATACTGGGGTCGGGAAAAATCCCGACCCCAAAACTATTATAAACCTATTATTCTGTCTGTTTGACAGAACACACCTTGGATGCAGTGCGCCGTTCGGCTGTCTTTCATCAAAGCGATCCGTCAGCGTTTGACGGCGACGGCTTCGATCTCTACCCTTGCATTCTTTGGAAGTGCTGCTACCTGAAAGGCTGCGCGGGCCGGATAAGGCTCTGCAAAAAATTCGCCGTACACTTCGTTCATGGCACCGAACTCGTTGATGTCTGCCAGTAGCACGGTGGTCTTTACTACGTCTGCCATTGTCATACCGTTGGCCTCGATGATTGCCTTCAGGTTCAGGAGCGACTGCCTAGTCTGCGCTGCAATGTCCTCACTGGGGAAGGCGCCGGTAGCGGGATCAATGGGCAGCTGACCGGAAATGAATGCATATTCCCTGGCGGAGATCCCTTGAGAGTAGGGACCGATGGCCGAAGGAGCAGCGGCTGTATAAATTGCTTTGTTGGACATGACACTTCTTTCCTTTCTATTGTTGCTTGCGGACTGCACGTTCACTTTTCAGGCTCAGCACAAACAGCAGTGCAAGCACTGCCATCAGGCCCAACCCAAAAGGACGGCAGATTAGTCCGAAAATGTTGTCGGAGTACTGCATCAGCGCCCGTCGCAGGGAGGTGTCTGCAGTGGGTCCAACCAAAAGGCCCAGCACAAACGGTGCGATCGGGTAGCGATACAGTTTCATCAGATATCCCAGCAGACCAAAAAGCGATAGCTGGATCAGGGCAAACGGTGTTCCTATGGCACTGTAAGCGCCTATTGCGCACAGCACCGCCACCAGCGGCATCAGAAGACTTTGGGGAATGGTCAGGATGCGGATCGTCAGCTTGGAACACAGGAAGGAGACGACACCCATTGCCGCTGCGGCCATCAGCAATAACAGGCACAGCCCACAGAGGATGCCCGGTGACTCGATCAGAAGCGTGGGGCCGGGACGCAGATTCATGATGAACATAGCCGACAGAAAGATCGCCGCTGTGGAACTGCCGGGGATCCCGAGCGACAGAGCCGGGATCAGCGCACCGGCCGAGCAGGCATTGTTGGCGACTTCCGCCGCAATGATCCCTTCCTCGGAGCCGTGGCCGAACTTCTCTTTTTGCTTGGAGGAGCGCTTGGCAAGATCGTAGGAAAACCAGCAAGCGGCAGACTCGCCGATGCCCGGGATGAAGCCAATCCACAATCCCGCCAGAGCGGAACGGAGCATGTTGCCAAGATTGGCTTTCAAGACCGTCCAGTTGATGAGTGGAAAGCCGGTCTTTTCCACGGTCCGCTCCGGTTCGGGAGCGCACAGCGTGTAGAGAACCTCTCCAAGGCCAAACAGCCCTAGCATGGCGATAACGCTGTTGAAGCCCGACAACAATTCTCCGCGCCCAAAGGTGAAGCGCAGCACGGACTGTACCCCATCCGCTCCGGTCAGAGACAGCAGGCACCCCGCCAAGGCGGCAATCCACCCCCGCCGCCGGCTGCCGCCAGAAATAGAGCCGCAGATGAGCAGACCGAAAACGCAGAACAGAAAGGTCTCCCAATCGCCAAACTTCAGGGCGATGCCAGTCACGAAGGGCTGGATCAGGAAGATAAGGATCGTGCCCACAAGCGTTCCCACAACAGACGCTGCAATGGAATAACCTACGGCCTCCCGGCCTCTGCCCTGCTTTGTCAGGGCGTTGCCATCCAGACAGGTCGCCGCTGCTGCGGGTGTGCCGGGGATGTTGATCAGGCTGGCAGTAATGCCGCCAGAACCGCACGAGGCCACAAAAATGCCCACGAGCAGTGCCATACCGTGGGTGTACTCCAAGTGGAATACCAGCCCAAGGCAAAGCGCCATGCCCATCGTCGGCCCAAGTCCTGGCACGACGCCGACAACAAAGCCCAGAAACACGCCGCCGATCAGGAACAGCCAGACGCCCGGATCGCACAGAAACGCAGCTGCCGCCTCGGGCAGATAGAGCCATTCAGAAAACATGTGCATTCTCCCATTTTACAAAAGCTGCAATCCCAGCACGCCGGGGATCAACAAGAGAGCCGCCAGACAGTACACTCCGCTGAGCAATAGCAGCTCCAGTGGACGCCTGCCTCGGTTCAATAGAAACAGGATGGCCGTTAAATACGCCGCGGTCGGCAGGGTAAAACCTACTTTGGAAATCAACAGCAAATAGGCAAGTGTCAGCAGGACCACAGAAACGGATCTTTTTGTTATGCTATGGCCGCCTGCCGAAACCTCCTGCCCCTTCCAAAGCGCTGCTGTCAGACGCACGCCTTGCAGGGTGAGCATGGCAGACAGCAACAGCGGCAGGAATTTAGCTTCCGTCAGCAAGCCCCAAAAACCGTCGGTTTTTACGGGATTTCTGCGGATGCCGAGAGAGAGGAGGACGTATCCCAGTCCCGCTGCCGTCACGATCAAGCCTTCTGCACACTGGCGCAGTTTTTTCTTATCCATAATGCGCTCTCCTATTCCGGCCATGCCTGCGCCGCAGCCGTACGGTCATTGGCTGGGAACGAGAAATCCTCGATCCTTGGGATCTGGTAATCGGCCGGGTTGATTGTAGAGATCCCGGCGTCATACAGACCCCATGCATAGATGGATTCCAGCTTTGCACATATTTCGTCGCTCTCTGTGCCGATTATTGCCGCAGGCTCCAGCCCTTTGGTCTGGCAAAACTGCGCCCACTCTTTGCTGTCCACAGTACTCTGGAATGCGTCGCGGATCTTTGCCACGGCGTCTGCCGGTGTATCTCGGGAAACCCGGAAGCCCCAATACAGCAATCCCTGAAGATCGCTCAACTCGGGGTAGTCGTCCAGAAGGCTGGGTACGGTATAATTCCCCTTTGCGCAGTCGATCTCCCGGGGGCTGCTGTCGCAGATGCCCAGAATGCGGATATCGCCGCTCTGTGCCAGATCCAGAATATCGGACAAACCGCACCAAGACCAGGTCACTTCCCCGGCTACCACTTTGATGGCGGCGGAACGGCCGCCGTCGTAGGGAACGGAATTGCCCTTCAGGCCCAGCTTTTCCAGCATCAGCGAGCCGGTCAGTTGGTTAATGCTTCCCAGACCGGCGTTGCCCCACTTCATGGAGGGGTCCCCCCGCATGGCGTCAAACAGCTGCTGTGCGGTCTGGTAGGGAGAATTGCCGGAAACAAACAGTACATAAGGGGAAGAGGCTGCATAGAAGCCGTAGAAATCCTCCCAGCCCAGATCGGCATACCCAAGGGTGCGCCAGCCAGATACCGTGTGCGCCACATCTCCCAGCCAGGTATAGCCGTCATGAGCGGCAGCGTACACCTGTTGGCCGGCAATAGAACCGGAACCGCCGGTAACGTTTACCAGATTGAAGGTGGTAGACAGCTGCTGGGACATGAGCGCTGACAGCTGCCGGGCAACGGTATCCGCCGTGCCGCCCGCGGTGTAACAGACGTCGATCTCGATCTTTTGAGACGGCCACTGTCCGGTCGTTTCCTTCCTGCTGCATCCGGTCAATAATGCAACGAAAACAAGCAACGCTGCAAGGATTCGTTTTTTCATGGGTCGTCTCCTTTCGATTTTCGATGCAAGAGAAAACGTTTTTATCATACCAGATTGACGCAAAAAGTACAAGTGACACAGACCGAACCCTCTAAAGCGAACCCGGCCTGTGCATTTCAGGATATTACAGCGCGTTTACAGCCTTTTCCAGCTGCTCCAGCGCCTGTTCCACGGTGGACCGCGGACAAGCGATGTTCATGCGCATGAAGCCGGTGCCGCCTGTACCGAAGGTGGCGCCGTCGTTCAGGCCCAGCTTTGCTTTGTTGAACATGAATGCCTTCAGTTCGTCCTGGGTCATATTCAGATCCCGGCAGTCCAGCCACATCAGATAGGTCGCTTCCGGTTCTGCTAGCTTGATGCGGGGGATGCGCTCCTTCATATAAGCCATCATCATATCCCGACTCTGCTGCAGATACTGCATCATCTCATCCGCGTAATAGTCGCACTTGGTGTAGGCCGTGACAAAGGTAAGCATGCCAAAGATCGTGCGGCCATAGTTTTTGTTGTTTACGATCGTGATTTCGATGTTGTCCCGGATGCGTTTGTTGGGGATGATGGCCGCTCCGGTACGGAACCCGGCAATGTTAAAGGTTTTACTGGGGTTAATCAGGACGATGCAGTTGTTTGCAAACTCCTCGCTGATGGAACCAAAGGGAATGTGCTTGTAACCTTGATAAGTCAGATCGCAGTGGATCTCGTCAGAGATTACCAGTACGTTGTACTTCAGGCACAGCTCACCGATCCGCTTCAGCTCTTCAAGGGTGAAGCAGCGCATAGCGGGGTTGTGGGGGTTGGACATAAAGAACAGCTTGGTGCGGGGATCCTTCAGCTTCTTCTCCAGATCGTCAAAATCAATTTGATATTTGCCGTTTTCGTCCTGCACAAGGCGGTTCTCCAGCAGCTGGCGGCCGTTGTTGCGTACGATAGCGGAGAAGGGCGGGTAAACCGGGGGCTGAATGACCACCTTGTCGCCGGGATAAGAATAGGCTCGGATGGCGTACATCAAGAACGGAAGAACACCGTTGGCGTACTTGACCCAGTGAGGGTCCACGTTCCAGCCAAAGCGGACGCGCTCCCAGCGCGCTGCCGCCTCTTCAAACTCAAAGGACTCAATGGGATAGCCGAAGCAGGGGTGCTTTGCCCGCTGCTGGATGGCCTCGGAAATTTCTGCCGGTACGGCAAAGTCCGTATCCGCGATCCACATCGGGAGCACGTCCTCTGGATAGCAGGCAGCCTCGTACTTCTTGCACTCGGAGACTCGCCGGTTGATGATCTCGTCAAAATTGTGTCTCATAGCATTTCACCTCAAAAAACAGAGTAAAAATCAAAGTCCGAATACAACAAAGGTTGCGATAAAGCAGACCAGCACGCCGAACAGCATGGGAACGGCGTTGCGCTTGCACAGGGCCATCGGCTCTGTCTCCACCATGCCGGACACGGCAATCATCGCGCCGCAGAAGGGAGAGAAGCAGCGGGACAGGCCGCCGGTCAGATGCATGGGCACCAGCAGCAGACCGTTGTGTACGCCAAGCGTTGCGGCCATATCCGCACCCATCGAACCGAAAGCGTACCAGGGAGCGTTGGAAGAGCCGGTGAGCAGCGCGGTGCCGATCTGGATGGCGGCCATCGCAATGGCCACGATGATCACGGCGCCGCCGATGTGGGACAGCATGCCGCACAGAACGTCGATGCCCTTCAGTTTCTTGATGGCTTCGGCAAAAACAGAGGCGACAGAAATCAGAACGATGATGTTGTTGAAGTAGTTGCCCATCCAGACCCACAGCTTTTTCAGGTTATCCTGCAGGCGGTTCATGTCCTTTTTTACGATTAGGTCCACGATGAAGAACAGGAAGAAGCAGATGATGTGGGCGGTGATAACGTCCATCTTTATGCCGTCCACAAAGCTGAACACGACTACCAGCGTCAGGGGGATCAGGGGGAAGACGCCGTAGAAGGCGGGCACACCGAGGTCAGAGATCTTCATGTCCTCCTTGGCTTCTTCGGGGATCACCAGACCGCCGAACTCCTTCTTATCCATATACTGGAACCAGATACCCATGAAAATGCCGACGCAGACGATGATCACCGGTCCAATGATCAGCTCGTAGTTGGTAAACCAATCCATAGGGGTGCAGTTTAGGATCTCGGTGGCGGCAAAGATGCCGGTGGAGTCGTTGGGGCCAAGGTCCATACCGCCGATGGCCACGCAGGCAGCCGCCGCGCTGAGTTTGCTGACGCCCATCCGGGTCAGGATGGGGAACATGGTAGCCATAAACAGCAGGCCAAGGGCGATCTGGCTGGTGATAAAAATCTTTAGCACAGCGCCGATCATGTAAACCAGAGCCAGCACGATGTAGGGGTTCTTAATGGGTTTCAGCAGTTTGCTGGCGCCAAGGGCCAGCACATCAGCCGCTTTGGTGTGGTTCATCAGCATGACGTAGCCGCCGATCATCATCAGGCGGATACCGGTGCCGGAAATGGTGCTGACAAATTTGGCGCGGATCACATCAAAAATGTCCAGCCATACATTGCCGGTGGTGGAGTCACCCAGCACAGATTGGCCGGTGACGATGGTAGCGGCAGCCAGACCGATGACGCCCAAAAACAGGAAGGTCAACCGAGTATCGACCTTTTTCAGGATCATGGTTACGGCAGCGACAACCAGGAGCGCTGTGAGAATCACGTACAGAATGTCCATAGTCTCTCCTCCAAAATATAATTCATCATATGACACTCGTCATATGTCTTATGTGTAAAGCTTAACAGATTGTTTACGATTTTACAAGATGGAACCTTTCATAAACTGAAGCGGCCTTTTTTGTCGAAAAGTCACAATCAATATCATACGTATGACGTTCTACGTTCAGCGTTGACATTTGCCTGCGAACCATTTATACTATATTCAAAGACTTTTTATAGGGATCTCACATAAATTCCCGCACCAAATTCAATCCTGGAAAGGATCAGAGAACGGAGCCATTACCCATGTCTTCTAATAAAACGCTCTCTGCCATCGTGGCAAACAAAATTGAAAATCAGATTATCTGCGGCAACTGGCAGGTCGGCAGTCAGATCCCCCCAGAGCAGGAGCTGATGCAGACCTTTGACGTCAGCCGCATCACCATCCGGGAAGCAATCAAAACGCTGGTGTCTCGGGATGTTCTGGAAATCCGCCGTGGCTGCGGCACTTTTGTCAGCGCCGTGCCGGGCCTGTCTGACGATCCTTTGGGGCTACGCTTTATCGCCAGTGATGATTTGAACACCTATCTGTTTGAGGCTCGACAGATCCTGGAGCCTTCTGTTTGTCGTCTTGCCGCCCAGCGTGGCGATGCGGAAGAGCTGGTGCTCCTGAAGCAGTTAGCCGAGGATATCGACGAGCTGGATGCGCAGCTGCAGGGAAAGAAAACCACCCCGGAGGTGATCCAGGCCATCACCGCCAAGGACATTGCCTTCCACACCTTCCTGTGCCGCATGAGCAAAAACCCCGTCTTTGAGCGGATGCTTCCGGTGATTATCAAATCGGTGCGGGCTTCTTACAGCCTGCTGGTTCCCCGTCTGTCTAACGGTCCCCGGGTGTCCATTCACGGAGAGATCTACAAAGCGGTGGCAGCCCACGACGGGGACGAAGCCTACCGACTGATGGTCGCTCACTTGAGCAACAGTCGTCAGGGCTTTGACCAGAAGGTGAAAAAGGAGCGCAATGCCAAAGGTGGAAAAACGGAACTGCCTCAAAAGTAATAAATAATAGAAATAGAAGGCATTTCGTGCAGTATGAAAAATCACAACGAGCAAAGCGGGCAGAACGGGCCAGACTGCGCTGCAGCGACTCATAACACGCAGGCCAAAGATTCAGAGATAAAAAGCAGGGCGTACCCCTTCGTTGAGGGATATGCCCTGTTTTTTGCTACAGCCTTAAAAATGCAACATACAGAACATCAATATCGCAGCAATTTGGTTGACTACCTAAATTACGGGTGGTCAATTATGCTATACTGGCATAGAAATCAATCAAAATATATCGTTGTTTGGTTAAATAATATAGTTTTGACGAAAAAAGTCTGACCGTTTTACTTGAAGATCAAAAAGAAAGAGGAGGCTGTTTGCAGGTCAGCGACAAAAGAAACCACCAAAATCACATGGCTGATCCTTGCGTTTATGACATTCTCAACCGTATGGGGATTCGGCAGTGTCACAAATGACTTTGTGTACTTCAATGGTCCGCAGATCATCTTCAGCTGGATCCAGATGTTTGCGCGTTACTTTGTTCCTTATGCCCTGATGGTCGGCGAGCTGGATTTTACGGTCAAGAGTGAGGGCAGCGTTAGCTCATGGCTGCACTAGACCACCAATGTAAAGCTGGCCTATTATGCAGGCTGAACCTACTGGGCCTGCCACATCACCTATATTGCCAGCAAAGGCAGCGGCTTTTTGAAAGCCTTGAGCTGGGCGATCTTCCGCAATGCGGAAAGTTACGATTCTGTCCCCACCCTGTACATCCAACTGGCGACCTTCTGCATCCTGCTGCTGGGCTGCTACATTGCTAGCCTTGGTCTGAATCCGCTGAAAAAGCTGCTGACCGCTGCCGGTACCTGCACCTTTGTCGTGTCACTGCTGTACATTGTTATGATGTTTGCAGTGCCTGTCATTAACTCCAAGGCAGAGTAATGATCCACCTCTCCACCCAGCACAAGCTGTGCATACTCCAAGGGCTTGTTGTAGAGCAGCCAGTCCAGCTCTGCCCGCTGTGCCGGGGTGTTGCCGTATTCGTCCTCCACGTTTGGCGTATGGCGTAGTTTTTGCTGGAAATCCATCAAAAGAAAAAGCCTGAAACTTCTCGGTACATCAAGAAGTTTCAGGCTTTGTTATCTTAAAATTGGAAATTTACTGGTCAATCGGCTTCATCGTGGGGACGTGGCAAGAACAGGCCCTGTTTTCGTCCAACAGGCTCCAACAACGTCCACGATCCCGGTGGATTTCTTGAAGAACCCTCCAACAAACTCCAACAGCGTCCACGAAAGTTGTGTACAGTTTTGGTCACAGCCCTTTTTTGACGGAGCGTGACGGAAACCGCGACAACGGGTGTTGGTCACTGTCAAACCGTGATAAACGAGATGTGTTTCTTTGTCCAGCAGAGAGGAACATTTCTATTATTTTGAATCTATGCCTTACCTCACAAGCAATGCGCTTTGAAGAGAGGTCATGGATTCTTTCTTTTTCTCTTGGGTTGCTTCTGCGTATACATCCATTGTGGTGGAAATATCCGCATGACCCATGATTTCCTGAATGACCTTCAGGTTGGTTTCGTTCTCGCAGAAGCGAGTGCAGAACGTGTGCCGCAGGATATGGCAGCTAAACTTTGGCAGAAAAACCGGGTCACGATTTTCTTCCTTCGCCTTGGATTCTTCTTCCTTATTATAGTCTGCACAAATCGAGCGGATAGTGCGGTTGATGGCATTGGGGAGATAAACCTTTCCATCGCCAGTGCAGAAAACAAAGCCGGAGTATTTGCAAGGAATAATTGAAGCATTCTATCGGTTCCGTCCGCAAATAATTGCTCGTGAATAGACGGATCGAGTCGATTCATCCATTCGGTGACTACACTCGGCAAAGATTTTCTGCCTAGAATCGCTTCATCCTGCCCCTCACCGAAGAGCTTCTTGACTTCATCGCAGAATGCGAATTCTAACTGACCAAGCATCTGATCATAGAAGAATTTAATCTCGGAAACAGCGTTCACTGTTTCTGAGCCACATTCTGTTCCTCCAGTGATAAGAGCAGGAAGCCGCTCAAATAGCAAAGTGTGGGTGCCAATGTTTTGCTTGAGCATTTTCCAGATCCGAAGTTTGCTGTTTTCAAAGTTAGAACCTCTCCGCAGCGCGTTTTCGATCTCAGCCTGTGACAAAGAGAAAGCGGAGGGCGATTTTTCGCTCTCCGCTTGGTCGATGGATTCAATTTGTTCAGCTTCGGTGGGAATGTGTGCATCGAAGAAACTTAGCTGTAAATCAGCTCGTTCATCACCAGTTCCTCGGCCTGTGCTTTCAGGCTGTTCATGTGCTGCACCCACTCCATCTGATACTGCTCCTTGTTCGGAGCCGGGTTCTGTTTCAGCAATTCCTGCATGGTCTGCCGCATCCGGCTCTCTGCGGTTTGCTCCACCTCCAACAGGTGCGGATGCAGAGTTCCCGACAGAAGCATCGAGTTGTACAGCACCGGGCGATGCTTCATCAGGTAAGTCCGGCGCAGTCGCCCGTACTTGCCCAGTGTTTTCTCCTGCCGGGGCAGGGTCAGGTTCGGGAGCTGATAATCCCCGATGGTCGAGTAGGTCACGTTCCTGCTGTTCATATTCATACTGGCTCCTTTCTACATTGCGGCGGCGGATTGTCGTCTTTACGGTTCTTTCGATGTTGCGCAGCACATCCCGGCTGCACTCGCTGACTGCGGTGCCCAACGCATACACGGCGGCAGGAGTGGAAAAGGAGAAGATGGCCTGAAAATCGTCCCGGTCAAAATGTCCTTCCGGCTCAAAACCGCATCGTTCAAGGACAGCATAGGTGATGCTGATTGCAGCGGCACTTTTGAACTGGAACTCCTGTCCGGCTTCATCATAATCCATCAGGAACGAGCCGTCAACGATGTCGAGAATGTCACCGCTGTTGTTATCCCAATAGGAATCCACCAGCTTGCCGCAAATGTCCGCGATCTGCTGGGTGATTCGTTCATGCCGGACACCGTATTCTCTGGCAAGCATTTCGGACACAGGCTGAACCAGATCAGGGCCGAGCTGCCACACCTCAGGGTCACGAGAATTGCGGCGCACCCCGGTATCGCTCACATCAAAGACATAGTGCAGACGTGGGACACTGCTGGACTGGTCTAACAGGGCGATGCCCTTGGAGCCATGCCTGACGTAGCGGTTCATGCGGTTGTTCCAGAGGTCGAAACTGGCACAGGCGGTAGCATCAGGACGCTGGGCGTAGATCATGAGCTGGTCTGCATAGCTGTACTTGTACAGCCGGGATGCAGTGGTCAGGTAGTCCGTCCAATTTTCCCAATATCGGGTCAGTTCTTTTGCCGTTTGCTGGGCAAGGTTCAGGTATTCTTGTGTTTTATTTGGCATTGCGTTCCTCCTTCCGATTTCAGGATATAAAAAGAGCGGGCAACCAGTTTAGTGGGTGCCCGCTTCAAAATCATTCTATTGTCGCCAAAATTCTCTTTTTAAGTCTGTCTGCAATTTCCTCTTCGCATTCCCAAAATATGGTGTTTTTTTGCTGAATATCAAAATGGAGTTTTTCGCCCACTTTGCAAAGCTGGATTACAGGTTTTCCCAACCCCATTGCGTATCCTTCCTCAAAGTAAGCTCCATTATTTTGATGAGTCAAGTCAACAACAACAAACTTGCTTTCTTTTATGTGCTTTAATATTTCAGGAGTTATAAAATCATTATGCTCTACTTCATCAATAAGAACTGGACGGTATCCAGCATTACGGATGCCTTCTTTAATCGCTTCGCGCGTTTTAATGGTTTCTTCGCCAAACTGCATTGCAACGAGTGCATCTTTTTGAGAGTTCAATTCTACCCTGATGTCATCAAGCCTCTCATAGCCTTTCGGTGTTAGTGTAATTGGGCGTTTTCCATTGGTGTATGTTGTCTCGCTTTCGATATAGCCTTGTTTGACAAGGCAATCAACAATGTAATTCAGCTGATTATTGCAGGAATCGGCGTCAAGTTTATGCCATTCATGACTTTTAGCATATTCAAACTGCTCCACAAAAAAGCACGCATAGGCTTTTGCCGGCTCCAAATAAACAGGAGCTCCCCAATAGTTAGTATGTGATTCAATCCATTGCAAAATGAAATCGATTTTCTCGGAAAACCGTTTAGGATACCAGTTCTCCACATCTTGTGCAGTTAATTGTACTGGATAGCCAATATCCGATAGACAGTTTTCAAATTCCTGTTTTCTTTTTGCGCAGATTTCTTTCGAACACGTTGAAAAATATCGTGGGTCATCATCGGAGTAATGATTATATGCGAAATAAGATGACAGATGATTCATATTAAAACCATCAAAACTAGCAACTAACGGATAGTGTTCAAATCGACCACAATTTGGACAAGTATAAACTCGCCGGAGTTCGGATAAATCTTCTACAGCCTGTGCTTTCTCACGACACAGCGGGCATTCTATCATTCTTGCTGAAATGCTCATTATGACCTCCTTAGTTGAACATCCTAATTTTAAGATTATTATACTATTATCTCTTAAAATAACAAGTAATAACTGTATGTTGCTCAATGCTCTCATGCACCTGTTGGGAGCGTATTTCTTGGACGCTAAGTAAAAAGTGGACAACCATATAGTTGTCCACCTGCAAAATCTACTGAGCGTTATTCATCTCTTGTAGCAAACTTTTCTGCCATCTCTAGTAGATGGTCGAAAGTCTGCTTTTCCTCCGGCTGCTCGATCAGTTTTGCAAGCAGGGCGCGGAACACATCGGTGCTGTCCTGTCCCAGTGCCACCGCAACCTTGTCGATGCAGTCGTGCAGTTTCTTGACAGCATCATCGGAGGGCTTGGATTTTGCAAGCAGGTCGGACAGGTAGCTGATGAAAGGATAGGTGGAATCATCGTTGATGATTTCGTTGGTTTCCTCAATGATCTTCTTGTTATCTTCGGGGGTCATATCGCCCTTTTCTTCCCATATATCACGAGAAGAAGTTCGGCCTTTCAGAAAAGTGGCAAAGAGCAGGCGGTCAAGGGGAGAGCGTTTTGTGGTGTCCATTGGCAAGCCTCGCTTTCATTTTTATGTATTAAAACTGGTTTTAGTATAGCATGAATGGAAGTATTCTATCAAGACCTCACTTTTGAGGGTTTCAAAAACTGGAGCCGCAAAGTTTCGATTTCAAAGCAAGAACATTCTGACGAATCTGCTCTATGACTGCTTTGAATTCATTGTTCATGGGCGTTACCTCCTAATTTTTTTCAAAATAAAAGACCCAATCGGGTCTTATCGGTTCATGCGCTGTCAACGCTCATTGCTACGCTGACGCTTTTTCTGCCACGCATCCAGAAGCTGTATGATTTTTTCTTCCATTTGCCGGGGCGTGTAACTGCGCGGAAAGTATTTTCGCAGGATGTCGTTTTTGATAGTTACTGTGTCCAGTTCGCCTTTCTTTTCTTCTCCCATAATGGCAACAACGGCATCAGAGGTGAATTGACCTTTCTGTGCCAGTTCTTTGATGCGCTTTGCCTGTGAAACGGAAGGTGCGTTTTGCGTATCATCCATCGCCTTTATCATTTCCTGCTGTTGCTCAGGCGAGAGATAAGACAGCTCTACGGCAGGATTGAATGAAATCATTTTTTCGTCCACCATATTGAGCAGTTCAGGAATAAGGTTCGTAAGTCGGACATACCGCTGTACTTGTCTGCCGCTTTCATCGGTGGCTTTTCCTATCACGTCAGCAGCCTCCAACTTCCCGACAACTTGTCGGGAAGTTAAATCCGACCTAGCACCTTGATTTTTTAGAGCATCCAGCTTCATTTTGTACGCGAACGCTCTTTCGCTGGGTGAGATGTGTTCTCGCTGCAAGTTGGAATCAACCATCAAAATTGTAGCGGCATCATCATCCATGTCACGCACGATGACAGGCAGAGTTTCCAATCCCGCAAGTTTGGCTGCATACTGGCGGCGATGCCCGGAGATAATCTCGTACCCATCACCATCTGGGCGCGGCCTTGCGATAAGTGGAGCTAGCACACCGAATTGAGCGATACTTTCTACCGTCCGGGTCATGGCTTCATCGTCCACAACTTTGAAAGGATGGTTGGTGAACGGATGCAGCTCATCAATGGGAATCTGCTGCACCTGTTCTCTTTTTTCTTCCTGCCGCTGTTCTTCGGTGGAAAATAAAAGCTCATCTATCCCTTTCAGCGTTACGTTTAAGTCGTTTTTCGGCATCTGCCACCACCTCCTTTGCAATGGAATGGTAGGCTTCGGCCACCTTGCCTTTTGGGTCATGCTGATAAATGCTTTTACCTGTTGTACTGATTTCCGCAGCACGGATAGACCGAGGAATGGTCTGGTTGAATACTTTCAGATGTTTTCCGTAGCCTTGCCGAATCAGATTGCTGATTTGCTGGCCATAGATGGTGCGGTTGTCCGTCATGGTGAGCAAGATACCCTCGATTTTCAGCTTCGGATTTATCTGCCGCCGGACTTTGCCAATCGTCTGCAAGAGCTGCTCCAGACCTTTGGCGGAGAGATACTGCGCTTGCATTGGAATCAGTGTGGTGTCTGCCGCAGCCAGCGCATTGACGGTCAGCATTCCCAGCGAAGGAGTGCAGTCCAGTAGAATATAATCGTACTCGCGTTTGGCACTGTCCAGCACCTGCTTGAGCATCTTTTCCCGGTTCATACTGTTCACAAGGGCGACTTCCATTCCTGCCAATTCAATGTTGGCCGGGATAAGGTCAACACCCTCCGCATGGTGCAGGATGCCCTCACCGGGCTGGATGGATTGATCGTTCATAGCTTTTGCCATCAGGGTAGACAGCGTAGTGGACAGTTCATCCGGCTGTTGCCAGCCCATACTGATGGTAAGTGAACCCTGTGGGTCAACATCCACCAGCAGAACTTTCTTGCCCTCCATTGCCAGACCGATACCCAAATTCTCACAGGTGGTGGTTTTGGCCGTGCCGCCTTTCTGATTTACGATAGCGATTGTGGTTGCTTTCTTTGCGATAACATCACCCCGCTTTCGGAGAACCACGCGCAAAGTCGTGGTTCGTCTTATTCTGATAATAGAGATTCATGGTCGTGGGCGCATTGAACAGTGCTGCCAACAAATATTGCTTCATGTTTCGCACTGGGGAAGTGTTCTCTGCCAGACAGCCTAGCACGAAGCGGATATGGTCTGCGTTCAGCTTTTTCAGCCGACTGCGCACCACTTCGGTGGGCTTATCATCCCCGGCAACCCTCAACATCTTGCGTTTGGTAGAGCAGGTATCCACAAGCAAGTCCACAATCTGATAGATGGTATCCTCATCATCCGGGCAGAGCCGGAGCAGCAGTTCGACCTCTAATGCCTGATAAAAATAATCTTCAAGCTGTTCTCGCTGGGTCAGTCTGTCCGTTTCATCCGGGAAGAAAGGATTATTCCTCTCAGTTTTATTCTTTTCAGTCTTATTAGATTGCGCTTTTGGCTGCACCTGAACTGCATTTTCAGCAGCACAAGAATTGCTATTTGCGCAATTCCGTACTTGCGCTTTTGGCAGTCCAGATGAGAAGTTCTTGACGTAGATCAAGCTGGGTCTGCCCAGCCCACGCCGTTTGCGCTCGATCAGGTCGGTCTGTTCCAGTTCCCGGAACAGCTTAACCGCCTTGTGTTCGGCACAGCAAAGGGATTCCTGCACCTCCCGGACAGTGTAGATGATATACACGCGCCCTTGTTCGTCCAGCCAGTTGTTCTTTACAGACAGGCTCATGCGGTCAAGCAGGATGCCGTACAGTGTCCGGGCATCCGTGGAGAGCTGCCGGAAACGGCTGTCCTGAAAAAGTGCTTTCGGTATGCGGAAGTAGGCGAACAGTTCACCCGACTGGCCGTAAAAGTAGTCGAGCGTCATTTGGTGTGACCTCGGATTTTCAACTGTGAGTGTGCGTCCATGTGCAAAACCTCCTTATTCGATTTTTGCAAAAGAAAAAGCGCACCTTCAATTTTGCGGAAACTGAAAGTGCGCTATGTAAAGCTGATTCAATTATTCACGAAAGGATTCCAGATATTCGTCCAGCACTTCTACGTTCACCAGTGCAATGCGTTTCAGCCGGACAATGGCGTGGGCATCCTGTGCGACTTGTCGGAAGGAGTTTTTGCCCATTGAGTAGAGGACTGCCCCTTCCTCATAGCGAACGTATTTCTTTTTCTTTCCAGCCAGCAGTTTTTCCAGTTCAGGAACTTCAACCGAGTTTCGCTTATGTGCCATGGTATTCTTCTCCTTTGTCAAGGTTATGTGGTATACTTGCATATCAGGATATAGAAAAAGGACACCCCACTTTCGGCTTTTGCCGATGGTGAAATGTCCTCTTGACTGTTTTCTCGTTTACAGTTTTCTGCTGGATGTGGAACAGGCGAAAATCCGTCACGCTCCGTTTGGGACTTTTGCCTTCTCCGACAAGCCCCTAAGAAATCCGTCTGAACATTCAGATTTTTGGTACATTCAGGGTCGGATTTTCAGTTCGTGCGGACTGTCGGAGACACAAGGATTACCACGTAGCTTAGTTAGATTCCGGGCGCATCGTGGGGACAGGTCAAGGAAGGCTCACAAATGGCTTTATTTTCCTTTATAAGCCTATCCATGCGGCTTCCTTTTTCCTGCTCCCGTACGTCACCCTACGCAACTCTCCACAACTCACCGGCAATTTGGTGTAAAAGTGGTGTAGTAGTTGGTGTAGTGGATTTCAGACCGAAATGCCCAGTTTACCGTTCAGATTTGCAAAGGAATGGGCTTTGGCTTCCTTGGTGGCTTCCGCGTAAATCTCCATCGTGGTGCTGATGTCCTTGTGTCCCATGATGTCCTGAATGATCTTCAGGTTGGTTTCATTTTCACACAGCCGGGTGCAGAATGTGTGCCGGAGATTATGGCAGGAGAAAGGCGGCAACAGCTGCGGCTCCCGCTTTTCCTTTTCGGCCTTTTCCAGTTCGGCTTCGTTGTATGCCACGCTGATGCGCTTGATGGCGCGGTTGACCGTCTGCGGGTTCTGCGGCTGACCGAAGCGGTTCAGGAACACAAAGTCCGAGATACCATCGATTTCGTACTCACACACCAGTTCCAGTTCCTGCTGATTGGTTCGTTCCTGCTCCAACGCTTTTCGAACTTCAGGCAATATGGGAATTGCCCGCTTACCGGCGGCAGTCTTGGGGGTAGACATGGTGAAATAGCAGCCACCGACCTCGTGGTCATGGTACACCAGATTGTGCTGGATGGTGATAAACCCACTCTCGAAGTCGATGTCACCCCAGCACAGGCCAACCGTTTCCGAGATGCGGCATCCGGTACCCAGCATGAAGGTGAACATCGGGAGCCAATGCTGGAACTTCGGCGTTTTCTTGATGAAATTCAGAAACGCCTGCTGCTGGGGCAGGGTCAGAGCGTATCGTTTGGGCGTTTCGTACTGGTGGGCGGCTTTAATGGCCGTCAGGACACCATCCGTGGGATTCACACGGATGTACTCATCGTCCACCGCCACCGCAAAGACCTGATGAAGAACATTCTGGACGGTTTCCAGCGTGTTCAACGCCATCTTGCCGTTGCGGACGATGCCATTGTAGTAGCTGCGGATATCCGACTTGCGAATGTCCTTGAGCTTCATCATGCCGATCTCATCCCGGACGAACCGATTGTACATATAGACGTAATTGGCGAAGGTATGCTCTTTCAAGCCCACCTTGTTCTTACGCCACAGTTCAAACAGGTCATTCAGGGTCAAGCTGCACTCCGGAATGCGGATGCCATCTGCCAAGTCGTGCTGGATCTTCTCTTCCTTTTCGCGCAGCCCCTCCAAGGTTGCATCATAGATGGTATGACGTTTTCCGTTTTTTGCAGTCCAACGGTACATATACAGCCCGTCGCTCTTGCGGTAGACCTCGCCATCTTTCAAAACACGGCCTTTATTATCTTTACGTCTTTGCATATAAACTCTCCTTTTCATTCACAGAATGTTGAAAAGGAGCCTTACGCCATGAGTATACCATGACGCAAGACTCCCTGCAACATCAAACGGTCAATTTTCTACACCGCATCAGATCGAGAATGCCTTGTCCAGATATTCGTCCAGCTTACGGCGTTTGATCAGCCGTTTGGTTCCGTTCCAAAGGACGAACTTGCATTCATCGCTATCGGTCATTGACCGCAGTTTATTGATACCAATCCCAGAGTAAGCCGCCGCTTCCTCCAAGGTCAGATTACTCTTTTGCCAAATCGGAACTTGTCGGGACTTAGTCCCTCCATCTTGCTGACGCAAGACCGTTCCGTTGCTTAAAGTCCTCACTGGGGACTTCATTGCTTCGCAACCGCAAACTTCTTTCACTTGCACCTCCAATTCCTTGTAACCGGGTGCCGGGGCAGAAAGTGCCAGCTTTCTGCCCCAAACGTTCCCGATGAGGTTCAGATTTCCGAGTGCCACTCCTGTGTGCGGGGTTGTGCCGCTGGTTTGTTTTGTGCCTGTTCTGCCTGCAAACGGCTCAGCAGTTGCAGAACGGAATCCCGTGCTTTCTCCTTGACCTGCGCCTTGCCCTTCTGCCGGACTTCCGGCTTCAGGAGTTTCTCCTGCAGGCGGGCGGCGGTGGTCTGCATGGTCTTGAGGAATTTGTCCAGAACATCGTCCAAACGGTGCGCTGCATACTCTCTCGTGGCTTTGGGAGCCTTGCGCTCCGGGGACAGCACCCACTTTTTTGCGTCCTCGATCATCCGCATATCTTCCTTCCGGGTCTCGGTGCATACCACGTCTGTCACGACCTCCACCGCCTTGTCGTAAGCCGCAGCCGAAACATCTTCCAGCAAGGTCTCCATGTCCGAAACTTTCAGGGTCAACTCGTCCAGCCTGTTCTGCTGGGCGGCAAGCTGCTCCTTTTGCTTGGCAAGGATAAAGTCCTGCTTTTCCAGATACTTGCGGTTGCCGTACTCCGCTTCTTCCTCCAATTCCAGCCTGTGCCGTTTTGCAATCTCAAACAGCATCTTTCGGCAGGCGGCATCAAAGGTGATCTTGCGGTTGTTGCGGCGGCTGAGGGGTTTGCCCGGGTCGGGCAGGTCGAAGCCCAGTGCTTCCAATGCCTTTTCCTGCTGGGGTGCCACCTCGCCGTACTTGTTTTCGCAGTCGAACACATGACGCTCGTGGATGTGGGGTGTGCTTTCGTCCAGATGCAGTGCCCAGTCCAGCACATGAACATGGTCGCCATACTTGGCTTTGAACTTCTCGATGAACTCTGTGACGACGCTCAGCAAGTCCTCTGCCGAAGCGTGTTCATCCAGCGTTCCAAGTTGGTAGATGGT